>ERZ1292625.6-Hain-H41-01um-R1-6-length-535477-cov-7_pt2 | contig 320857 bp, 345 predicted proteins | sample MGYA00564400_ERZ1292625 | MGnify/ENA primary metagenome ERZ1292625 (study PRJEB36523, sample SAMEA6512639) | groundwater metagenome | collected 2019-01-08 | study: AquaDiva: Metagenomics assemblies of 32 groundwater samples | reverse complement strand
ATGATTTTGCCACCGCCTTTGGTGATAGCGACGAGGTTGCTATTCTGGATGTCTACAGTTCGGCTCGCGAACAGGCAGGCGAGGTGACAGGGAAAAATCTTTTTGAGCAAGTAGCAAAACATCATCCGCACACGGTATTTATGTCTACCGTTGATGATGCCATAACCTTTACCCACGATCAGGCAAAGCAGGATTGTGTGGTAGTGACGATGGGTGCGGGTGATGTGTGGCGCGTCGCAGAGGCGCTTGCGCGTGACCTACAAAAGGGGGGTTGAATAGAGAGCTCCTTCAGAGAGAATAAAAAGAAACTCGTTTGTAGGGGAGACGAGAATTTGGGGGGTCCTGCCGTTGAAGATGGTAACGGTATTGTGTCGATCGCGTCCATCGAGTTCAATAATCTGGACGGTAGTATCGGTTGTGACGATGATTGCCTCTCGCCCAGAGTACAACGCTACATCGCGTATGTTTTCTCCAAGTGTCACAAGTTTTACTTCATCTTGATCGGTATAGGTTGGGAGGTACGCTTCTCCATCAAGCCATTTTATCCAAATATTGTGATTGTCCCACCAGACAATGCGTGACGGCTCATAGGCAAATGTTTTAATCTTTTTTGATGCGATAAAGTCTCGGGCAATCTTTGTATGGGTGGTGGTAGCGGTGCTGATGGCGTTTGTCGGTTTTAAGACCGTAGTCGTCCGGTCATCAATAGAAAAAAGATCATACGTGCGCCGTGGTTTTGTCAGTATCAATGCTTGTTCGTCGTTGTCGAGAAATTGCATAGCAGTATATTCTCCGTGCGTGAGTTTTTCTGGTACATCAGTTGAGATAAGGAGCGCCTCTGCCCGCGCAACTGTAGCGGGGTAGACTCGCAACGTTTTTTCCCAAGGGTAGTAGCCTTCCTTTTCAAGACGTACACGATATTTGCGCGGTGTCAGGCCTTGCAGGAAAAGTTCGCGGGAGAAAATATTTGTTTCGTGTTCGAGAATACCATCAACAAAAATGCTCACTCCCGTCGTGGGTATGGGTGCTAGTGAGAGTCCACCTGCACGTGCTATCGTCCAGGTATCTGATTCACGATCAAGGCGATATCCAAAAGAATAAAAGATAAGAGGAATGCCTAAAATCAAAAAGAGACTAGTTAATGCCCAAAAGAGGATTCTTCGATGGCGTTTTGTCATTAGTATGACTATACCGTTTTCTTGCTCTTGGGGGCAAGAAACTCTATGATGTAGGGGTTAGCAGGGCGCGCAAGAAGCTGAAAAGTAAGAACATACAATGGGTTTTTTTACAAAACAACTCGGCATTGATTTAGGTACGGCAAATACCCTTGTGTTCATGCCGCGCAAGGGTGTGATTCTCAATGAACCATCAGTGGTTGCTATCTCTGTTCTCAATCATCGCGTGTTGGCGGTGGGGGATGAGGCGAAGGAAATGATTGGCCGCACACCCGAAAGTATTACCGCGTATCGTCCACTCCGCGATGGCGTCATTGCTGATTATCGGGTGACCGAAGCAATGCTTCGTTATTTTATCAATAAAGCACTTCCAAGTCCGCGCATTTTCAAACCCGAAGTTATGGTTTCCGCGCCAGCAGGCGTCACCTCGACCGAACGAAGGGCGGTTGTGGAGGCGGCACTCAAGGCGGGGGCAAAAAACGCCTATGTGGTCAAAGAACCTATTTTGGCGGCAATTGGCGCGGGCATTCCTATTCAGGAGGCGCGAGGTCATATGGTCGTTGATATTGGCGGTGGCACGACTGATGCCGCGGTAATTTCTCTTGGTGGCATTGTTGCCTCGACCTCAGCAAAGGTGGCGGGCAATAAAATTGATCAAGCGATTGCTGACTATATTAAAGAACGATTTAATCTTGCGATCGGTGATCGTACCGCAGAAGAACTCAAGATTAGTATTGGTTCGGCAGTGCCTCTTAAAGAAGAATTGGTCACAATAGTAAAAGGGCGCGATTTTCTGACTGGTCTTCCTCGAAGCGCGGAGATTAAAACAAATGAAATTGTCGAAGCTATCAAAGAGCCGATGGCCGAGGTTATGAAAGCCATCAAGCTTGTATTGCAAGACACGCCCCCTGAACTTGCGGCTGATATTACCACTACCGGTATCATGATGACGGGTGGCGGAGCGCTTTTGCGCAATATTGATGAATTAGTATATCGTTCGACGGGCGTACCCGCACACATCGCAGAAGATCCGCTGCTATGCGTTGCGCGCGGCACTGGCAAAGCACTCGAACACCTCGAAACCTACAAGAAAAGCATCATGACTAAGCGCTAGTATGGCGCATACACACGCATATTTTTTTTACGGCAGTGATACCGGCGCCCGCGATGCAGCGCTCGAAGATAGTATCGCTTCATTTTCGCCGCGCTTTGTATTTCGTCTTGCAATCGAAAAGCCTCTTGGCATTGATGACGCCCATGAGATCCAACGCAAGGCCATGGTATCGGTCGGTACCGATACCCAGATATTTGTTATCTTGCGGGCAGACATGATGACGCGCGAGGCGGCCGAGGCTATGCTTAAAACGCTTGAAGAGCCTCCCGCGGGATCTATTTTTTTCTTGGTTGCTGATTCTGTCGATATTCCTGCAACACTTCTTTCTCGGGTGACCGTGCGATCATTTGTCGCGAGTGCGGCCTCGGGCGCCCTTGCTCAGTTTGAAGGGGGTATTCGCAAGACCGGAAAAGTATCACGCGAAGAGATAAATCGACTTCGCCGACAAGTACGTGTGGATATGCTTCGAACCAACGCGCGCATAAATGCGCAATCTTTGGTAGAATTTGAAGAGATATGCCACGAATAGTTATTGTTTTTTTAATCATTATTGGCGTCGCGCTCGCGGGCACTCTCGTGACGTTTATTGTGTTGCGTAACCAAGCAGACGCGCCAGCGCCCCAAGAGGCAGCACCAGTCGTACAAGATTCAAATGTTTTTTTCTCTGATGATGGAGGGGCGACATGGAAAGCCCTTGCCGGTGTAGGTGAAGCGACGCCGCGTGTACTTGCCTTTAAGTCGGGTGGATCCGGCCAGCTGTATATTGGCACTGAGCGTGCAGGACTTTTTATCGTGCGCCCAGGATCAAGCGCCGTAGAACACGTACACGATCCCAAAGGAGTTTTGACCGATGATGCGCGCATTACGGCGCTCGCACAAAATTCAGACGGCACGCAGCTTTTTATTGGCGCTACACAAAATAACCGCGCGCGAGTTATTAAATTAACTGAAGAGAATGCGGAGGAGATATTTACGGCGTCGCTCGATCGTTTCGACATTACTGGAGTCGCGGTTAATATGGGTGATGCGTCTCATATTACGATTGCAGTTGCCGATGGTACGGTGTTTGAAACACGTGATGGAGGCAGATCGCGCTCATGGGAGCCTATCTCGCGCGTCGGTACTGGTATCGCGCGATTTTGGGACGATGGCGAGCCGGAAGGGGTGATATGGGTGCTCGATAGCAAGGGGTCCTTGTTTCAATCCGATAGTCGTGGAAGACTATGGAAAGAATTACCACGCCCCTCATTTGATGGCGTAAAAGTATCGAAGATAAACAATCTTATTTTCCATACGATGCGCCAAGCGCTCTTGGCAGCTACAAACTATGGTTTGGGTGAGTCGCGCGATGAAGGCTTCTCGTGGGCGCCCTTCCATATGCCGATACCCGCGGGAGCCGCCCCTATCACTGCTATTGCTGTTCATCCCCACTTTGCCGAAGTTTTTTGGGCAACGGCAAGCAATCAGATATATCGAACCGATGACGGCGGTATCACCTGGCGCCAGACAGCGCTTCCAGAGAAAAAGAATATTACTCTTTTTGTTCTCGATTCTAATCAGCCAAAACATCTTTATGCAGGAACTACTCAATAACACAAAAAAAGAACTCGAATCTACGCTTGCGCGACTCGTCGCCGATATTTCGGTGATTCATTCGGCGCGTGCCAACCCAGCACTTGTCGAAAATATTTTGGTGCCCGCGTATGGCAACAAGATGCCTTTACGCGAACTCGCGTCTTTCTCTGTGCCTGATGCACGTACGATTATTGTGCAGCCATGGGACGTGTCTATGCTGCCTGAGATTCAAAATGCGTTTGTCTCTTCCAATTTTGGTTTTGGGGTCACGGTTGATGAGAAATTTGTACGCCTGACTCTTCCTCAACTCTCAGAGGAGCGGCGTGATGAGATTTTAAAAATACTCGGACGCAAAGTAGAGGATACTCGCATTGGTGTGCGTCGGGTGCGCGATCACGCGATGAAGTCTTTAGAAGACATGGAAAAGAGTAAAGTAATTTCCCAAGACATGAAATTCCGTACGCGCGATGGCGTGCAAAAGCTTATTGATGACTTTAATAAAAAGATTCTTGCTGCTGAAGAAAAGAAAGCACAGGAGATTTCAGGATAACTATGGGCATTCTAGAGGCGATTCTTATTTTTGTTATCGTTGTGCTGTTGCTCGTGGTGTCTCACGAGCTTGGTCATTTTTTGACTGCCAAGTGGTTTGGTATTCGTGTTGATGAATTTGGTGTAGGTCTGCCTCCACGAATATTTGGTATCAAGCGAGGTGAGACGCTTTATTCGATCAACTGGCTTCCGTTTGGCGGGTTTGTGCGCATCTTTGGCGAAGACGAAGACAAAGATGACCCGCGCAGCTTTTCATCGCGGGGGATTGGTATCAAGTCGCTGGTTGTGGCGGCAGGTGTTATCGCCAATATTCTTGTTGGGTTTTTGATTTTGTCATATATCTCCTGGCACGGCGTACCACGCTTTGAAGTAGTCATTGAAGAAGTTGTACAGGGGGCACCCGCAGCGCTTGCAGGCTTTCAGGTTGGCGACCGTATTGTAGGGTTTGATAACGAACGCCGTGAGAGTGTCAATGTCGGCGAGGTTCATATGTATATTGATACCAAGCGAGGTGGTCAGGCAGATTTTCTGGTCATGCGCGGCGACCAAGAGCTCAATATTCTTGCGGGTCCGCGCGCCACTCCGCCCGAAGGCCAGGGTCCGCTTGGCGTACGCATTAACAATGTTCAGACCGAGATTGTTCGTAAATCAATTTTTACCGCTCCCATTGCGGGCGCAAAAATGACTTGGGATTTTTTGGTGCAGATCACGCACGGCATGATCGGATTTTTTAGTAGCCTGTTTACTGGTGCAGAACCTCCCGGCGAAGTAGTAGGTCCCGTAGGTATTGCAGGCGTTGCTCAAGAAACCTTCCGTATCGGCATTCGTGAGTTTTTGTTTCTCATCGCGCTTCTCTCGCTCCATCTAGCGGTCATTAACATCTTGCCAATTCCCGCGCTCGATGGCGGACGCATTGCCTTCTTTGTAGTTGAAAAAATAATTCGTCGGCCCATCCCAGCGAAGGTTGCGGGCTACATACACTCATTTTTCTTCTTGATACTCATTGGGTTCCTTGTGTGGGTCACCTGGCAGGATATTGCGCGACTCTTGTAAGTTATACAGGTATTTTCAATTCGCAGGGTGGGTGCTACTATACCCGCATGCTGCAGTCACATTTATTCGCAAAAACGCTGAGAGAAGCACCAAAAGATGACGTAAGTGTCAATGCTGAGCTTTTGATTCGCGGTGGTTTTGTCGATAAGTTGGTTGCTGGCGTTTGGACGTTTTTGCCGCTCGGCTGGCGTGTGCTCGAAAAGATCAATACGATCATTCGCGAGGAGATGAATGCGATTGGCGGTGTCGAGCTCCATATGCCAACATTGCAACCACGCGATTTATGGGAGACCACTGATCGTTGGAAGGTTGAAGAATCCTATAAACTACAAGACAGAAGCGGTAGAGATTTCTGTCTGGGCTGGACGCACGAAGAGGCGGTGACTAAAATCGCACTCTCTCACATCAGTTCATATCGTGATCTTCCTCAATACGTCTATCAGATCCAGACAAAGTTTCGCGATGAGCCACGTGCAAAATCCGGCGTGATCCGTGGCCGCGAATTTTTGATGAAAGATCTTTATAGCTTTAATGCGACGCGCGAAGACCTCGACGCATTTTATGAAGTTGCAAAAGCTGCATATCATAAAATATTCGAGCGCACAGGTCTCAAGGCATATTGTGTGGAGGCATCAGGAGGCGCGTTTACCAAAGAGTATTCGCATGAATTTCAAGTCGTATCCGATGCAGGGGAGGACGAAATTATTTACTGTAAAGAGTGCTCATTTGCTCGTAATAAGGAGATCATTGGCGATGTCACTTCGTGTCCTAACTGTAAAAAGCCCCTTGCTAGCAATAAGAGTATTGAGGTAGGAAATATTTTTAAGCTCGGTACTAAATTTTCCGAAGCTTTCGGACTTTCATTTACTGACGAGAAGGGGGAGAAGAAGCCGGTGATTATGGGATCATACGGCATTGGTCCCGGGCGACTCGTGGGTACTATCGTAGAGGTTTCTCATGATGACCGCGGTATTATCTGGCCGGAGTCGGTGGCGCCCTTCCGTGTGCATGTACTTGCCTTGTCACCATCGGTAAAAGAAGAGGCGCAAAAGGTGATATTTGATCTTGAACAGAAAGGCATCGAAGTACTTTTTGATGATCGTGAAGGTAAAACTCCGGGTGAGCGCTTTTCTGATGCTGATTTGATCGGTATTTCGTGGCGAGTGGTGGTTTCAGAAAAAACGGTAAAAGAAGGAAAGATCGAAGTAAAAAGACGTACCGAGTCAGACGCGACTTTAATGGATACAGCATCGTTTATAAAGTTAGTATGTTAGATCGATTTTTCCCCGGTACGCGCAGTGATATTGGCATTGATCTTGGTACGGCGAACACTCTCGTCTATGTGCGAGGACGCGGCATCGTGATTGATGAGCCCTCAGTTATTGCTATCAATCAGAAAACGGGGCATGTAGTCGCGGTGGGCGCCGAGGCAAAGCGCATGGTGGGTCGTACGCCGAGTCATATCGTGGCAGTTCGTCCGCTCGTCAACGGTGTTATTTCTGATTTCGAAGTAACCGAAGAAATGCTCCGATATTTTATCCGCCGTGCCATGGGTGGGCGCCCGAGCATGTTTACGCGTCCACGCGTAGTTGTTGGTATTCCATCGGGTATTACCGAGGTGGAGCGCAGAGCGGTGCGCGATGCCGCACTCTCAGCGGGCACCAAAGAAGCGTATCTTGTTGAAGAACCGATGGCAGCTGCTATCGGGGTGCGTCTCGAGGTGCAAGACCCTATGGGCAATATGATTGTTGATATTGGCGGAGGGACGACTGACATCGCGGTAGTTTCGCTTGGCGGTATTGTGGCGGCAAAAAATCTTCATGTAGCAGGCGATCGTTTAAATAATGACATTATCCAATACGCGAGAGACGAGTTTAAATTACTTTTGGGTGAGCGTACTGCCGAAGATCTCAAGATCGCAATCGGGTCAGTATTACCTCAACCTACCGCACTCGAGGCGACCATGCGCGGGCGTGACTTGGTGACGGGTCTTCCGCGTGAAGTACTCGTGACTGATGTCGATATCCGAGAGGCGATGCGTGGATCAATCGCAACGCTTATTAAGGCGGTCAGAGAGACGATCGAGATGACCCCACCCGAACTTGTAGCTGATATCATCCATCGGGGTATTGTGATTGTTGGCGGTGGGTCACTCTTGCGAGGTCTGGCAACCTTGATTGAACGTGAGACGCGCATTCCGGTGCGTGTAGCCGAAGATCCACTTACCGCGGTAGTACGCGGCACGGGTATTATTCTTGAAGACCTTGATATGTTACGACCCGTGCTGGTTGAGACAGATTATGAAACGGCGATCAATTAGCATACGTATTGTCGTTGTTGCTGTTATCCTTTTTTTTGCAACAATCGCCCTTTTTACAAAGATCTTAGTTCCCGCAGAACGTATCGTACTCGATGGGTTGGGTAGTGTTGTGTTGGGAGTACATTCATTTTCTCAAATTGTTACTAATGATGCAGGGGTCGCCGAGGGCACGGTACGTATCATTGCTAGGCGCGCAGATGAGTTTCAGAATACCTTTATCATAAGCGCTAGCGCTCCCGAAGGAACCAAGATTCTTTCTGGTGATACGCTGGTTGGTGTTGTGATTGCAAAAGGCAGCATGATATCGAAAGGCGAGGCGATTAGTGCACCCGGGTTTATCGTGCATGGCATCATAAGCCGCTCGGGCGTACCCGCTGAATTTCATGGCAAAGGAGCAATGTTACTTGAGGCGCGCCTCCCGCGTGGAGTAGACGTACAAAAAGGTGATTTGGTTATGGAAGATCAGGGTATGCCGCTTGGTATCGGTACCGTTGTTGAGATTATCGATAGCCCCTCCGATCCTTTTATAACGGTTATTATACAAAATCCGGTAAATCTCTATACACTCTCTGTGGTTGAATTGCAGGAAGAAGCAATAAATACCCTATGAACACTGCCATCGATATGCTTATCGCGTCTCCCTTTATTTCGCTTTTGGCACCGGGCATGCGCTGGTTCTTTTGGGCAAGTGTCGCCTTAGCACTCCTTGTCGCCGAATTTTTTTCCCCATTTTCTTTCGGTCTAATTTCGCTTGCGCTCGGTGGTGGCTGGATATTTGCACGCAAGCTTATTACTTTTTTTGATACTTCATCTCTTGTAAGTATTGCGATCGCATTTTTGGCCGGTATCAGTGTTGAGACGTTGTTGGTATTTCTGTTGTTTGCTTTTGAGCAAGGAAGTATGAGCTGGGTATTCGTGCTTCGTGGCGGCATTTTCGCTCTGCGACAGTTTCTTGCAGGTTTTTTTGTATTCGCGCTTATTATGGGATTAAGAGCGGCATATGCCGTAGGTGTCTATGCGATGGCTGAAGAAAAAAATCCGTTCGCATGATCGGCTCACGCCGGATGAGGTTTTTCTTGATGCCCATGAAATTCCTGGGTTTTCGCGCGAGCGTCTCGAGGGACTTATCGAGAAGCCTATAGGTAAGGGAGCGTTTTTTTCTTTCGGCGCTTTACTCGGGCTTTTTGGCCTCCTTCTTGTAGGCCGAACCTTTTGGTTGCAGGTTGTACGCGGAGAAGAGCTTACTGGGCGTTCAGAAAATAATTATATCGAGACAGAGTATATTGATCCGCCACGCGGTGTCATCTACGATCGGACAGGTGAAATTATCGCCACGAATGAAGCCTATACTGATGAAAAAGGGGAGATTCGTTATCGTAGGGCAATGCGTCACCCATACGCGTTTAGCCATCTTGTCGGATATGTTGGCATTCCTTCTCAGGCCGAAAAAGATGCTGGGCGCGATGCAATTGGTGTCTCGGCTATTGGTAAGACAGGGCTTGAGAGTAGATACGACACAAAACTGCGTGGGATTGCAGGAAGGCGAGATCAAGAGCTCGACGCTGCCGGTGCCATTATCTCCCGCGGGCTTATCGTGCAGCCAGAAGAAGGCGAGAATATCAAAACAACCATCAACGCGCCACTCCAAGAAGCTCTATGGGAGGTACTTGATCGTACCATGCACGAACGTGGATTTCGTGGTGGAGGCGGCCTCATTTTTTCTGTAAAAGATGGATCAGTCGCGGCTCTGGTAAGCGTGCCGAGCTATGACGCAAATGCATTTGCACGCGGACTCACCCAAGAAGAGGCTTCAGCACTTTTCTCAGACAAGCAATCGCCACTTTTCAACCGGGTGCTTTCAGGAACGTATGCCCCAGGATCTATTATAAAACCTTTTGTTGCGTTAGCAGCGCTCGAAGAAGGCGTAATTGATGAGCATAAAAGTATTTATAGCTCGGGCGTTCTTGAGCTGCCAAATCCATTCAATCCAAGTCAGCCGAGTAGATTTCTTGACTGGAAGGCCCATGGGTATGTCGATCTGCGCCGCGCAATTGCAGTTTCATCTGATGTATATTTTTATACCATCGGTGGAGGCAACGGCGACGTCAAAGGATTGGGCATCGCGCGCATCAAATCTTGGCTTGAGAAATTTGGTTTTGGGAAAATGACTGGTATTGATCTCGATGGTGAGAAAGTAGGCTTTCTTCCTGACCCCGAATCAAAAAAGACCCTCCATCCTGAAAATCCTATTTGGCGTATTGGTGATACGTACCACGCAAGTATCGGGCAGGGTGATGTGCTCATGAATCCCTTAGAAGTTGCCCGTGCGCTTGGCGCCCTCGCAACAGGCGGGACTTTCACGAATCTCCACATTGCCGAGAATGCTGAAGGGTCGGCAGAGCAATTTGAAAAACTCTCATTTAATCCAAAGAATCTTAAAGCCGTTCATGAGGGTATGAGGTCTGCGGTTGCTGATGGGGGGACTGCGGCGGCGGTTTCGTGGGTCGAAACCCCTATCGCGGGCAAAACAGGTACCGCTGAGGTAGGCGGGAAGAAAGACAGGGTACATTCGTGGTTTATCGGTTTTGCCCCCGCAGATGACCCTCAGATCGGTGTTGTTCTCTTTCTTGAGTCTGGGCCTCGCTCAAACTTGGTCGGAGCCCCCTTTGTTACCTCTGAGCTGTTTCGTTGGATTACGGCTCATGGTGGGGTTGAGGGTATTTTGCGTTGACAGAGGGGCCTAGGTCTCTTACAATAAAAATCCTTATAGTTTAGGACGTAACTACATATATATGACACTTTCAGATGACCGCGAATATCTTTCACCCGAAGGATTAAAAGAACTCGAAGGGCGCCTCAAGAACTTGAAGACGACCCGCCGTGTTGAGATTGCCGAGCGTCTTGAGTTTGCCAAGAGTCTTGGTGATCTTTCAGAGAACGCAGAATATGCAGAGGCCAAAGAAGAGCAGATGGTAAACGAAGCCGAGGTGGCAAAACTCGAAGATATTTTGTCGCGCGCATCAGTTATTTCAAATACTGATTCTTCCGAGGTTCGCTTGGGCTCGACAGTAAAATGCCGCAAGATTGGAAATGGTGACGAACAGTTTATGATTGTCGGACGCGAAGAGGCAGATCCACTCAAGGGTAAAGTTTCAAATGAATCACCGCTCGGTAAAGCATTTTTGGGAAAGCGTAAAAACGCAAAAGTGCTGGTATCTACCCCGCGCGGCCAGATCGAATATTCTATTATCGAAATCGCCTAACGTCTTTCTAGATGTTTTGGGCAGATAGACACGCCGAAGAAATAAAGAAGCGTTTTAATAAGCACGCGCGCCCATTGATTGTGCGTGATGAAAAAACTGCGTCCGGCCGCGTTCATATCGGTTCTATGCGAGGTGTCGCTATCCACGGTACTCTTGCTCAAGTGTTGGATGCGGGTAATGTGCCCGTCCGGTTTCTTTATGAAATAAATGATTTTGATCCGATGGATGGTATTCCGTCAGAGCTCGATCAAGACGTGTGGAAGGAGTATCTGGGAAAACCTCTTTGTCGCGTTCCATCTCCTGATAGCCGCGCTAAAAACTTTGCCGAATACTATGCTGACGAGTTTAAGGGGGTAATCGCTGAGGCGGGATTTAAGCCCGAGTACTATCATTCAAGCGAACTTTATTTGAGTGGAAAGATGAATGATGTTATTCGCGAAGCGCTTGATGCCGCCGATCGCATTCGCAAAATCTATAAAGAAGTCTCGGGATCAGTAAAAAAATCTGATTGGTTACCTGTCTCTATGCTTTGTGAGCAATGTGGCAAAATTGGCACCACCGAGGCTCATGGATGGGACGGAGAAAAGGTGAGCTATATATGCACCAGAGGTCCTGGAGGAGCTGTGGGGTGTGGTTTTTCAGGCGTAGCAGCTCCGTGGGATGGTGCGGCAAAACTACCGTGGAAAGTTGAGTGGCCTGCAAAGTGGAAGGTGGTCGGTGTTGATATTGAGGGTGCAGGTAAAGACCACTCTACAAAGGGCGGTGCCCGGGAAGTTGCCGATACCATCGCGCGCGATGTTTTCAGCGTTGAGTCGCCGTACGACGTACCCTATGAATTTTTTCTTGATAAGGATGGCAAAAAAATGTCTTCGTCGGCAGGTAGGGGCGCTTCATCACGCGAAATTGCTAATAATTTTCCGCATACTATTCTTCGGCTGGCTCTTATCGGTAAAGAGCCAGTAGTACAGGTGTCTATTGATCCAAACGGCGAGCTTTTAGCTCTTTTGTATGACTGGCATGACAGGATAGCAAGTGCCTATTGGCAGAAAACTGATGATAATGAAGCTCGCTTGTTTGAGATTTTATATTTTGGAAAGCCACCAGAGATATATTTTCCACGTTTTTCTAGTGTTGTTTTTGTAGCACAAATGCAGCATTTAAATGTGGAAGATGAGTTCGCGACTCTAAAGGGGGACCCTCTTACGGCGGCAGAGAAAGAAGAACTTAAAGAGCGAATAGAATATGCTCGCAAATGGCTCTCAACGTATGCTCCTGCCAAATATCGCTTTGTACTTGCGACCAGCAAGGTTCCTGAGCCAGCAAAAAAACTTTCTTCCGAACAAAAAGCTGCATTAAAGGAAGTTCTTGAATTTGTTGAAGCTAATCAGGCGCTTATCGGTGAAGATTTTCATGCAAAACTTCATGAGATCAAAGAACGCCTCGGCATTGCTCCCAAAGATCTCTTTGGTGCTCTCTATCTTTCGTTTTTGGGCCGCGACTCAGGGCCACAGGCGGGTTGGTTCTTATCAACTATTGATAGAGATTTTCTTTTGAAACGCCTTCAGGAAGTCGTTTAGGCGAATTTTCACGGTTCATAAACTGTGCATAAAATGCCCTCTCGGGGCGTTTTTTGTTTATCCACAAGGATTTTGAATTCTTTTCACAAAAGTGTTGTGAGTGGATAGGTTAGTGGTGTATATTGAATACATAGTGGTAGAAAAGTGGGAAGAAGTGGGTAATTCGGTGGATAAAATATACCAATGTTTTTAGGCGAATACGTACACACGATCGATCAAAAAAGGCGTCTTTCGATACCGACACGTTTGCGCAAAGAACTTGGCAAAGAAGCGGTTGTAACGAAAGGGCCCGACCATTGTCTCTTTCTTTTCCCTACAAAAACATGGGAGGCGATGGCCGGGAAACTTTCGCAGCTACCACTTGGGCAAGCAGATACACGAAACTTTGTTCGCTTTATGCTTTCGGGTGCGGCAGAATCAGAGCTCGACAACCTCGGACGCATCTTGGTTCCCGACACACTCAAAGAATATGCCGAGCTTGGATCAAAGGCAGTGGTGGTAGGAGTTTTTGATCGCATTGAAGTCTGGTCGCCCGAACGCTGGGCAGATATACGCAAACATACTGAAGACAACGCTGATAGATTAGCCGAACGCTTGGGAGAACTAGGGATGTATTAAAAAAATGATTCACAAACCCGTACTGATAGCAGAAGTGATGGAATACTTGCAGCCACACAAAGATGGAATCTACATCGATGCAACGCTGGGAGGAGGAGGGCATACTCGCGCGATACTTGAGAAGACAGGTCCTCTGGGTACGGTGCTCGGTATCGAGCAAGATCCGGAGATCGCTGAGAAAATAAAAAAAGAAAATATCAAAAATCTCATCATTGAAAATACTTCATATATCACCATGGAAAAGCTTGCAACATTACACAAATTAAATCGCGTTGACGGCGTGCTTTTCGATTTTGGTATGAACTCATGGCACGTTGATGCGTCGGGCAGGGGATTTTCATTTCAAAAAGACGAAGTGCTTGATATGCGTTTTGATCCATCAAACAATACTTCAGCAGCACATATCATCAATCAATCGACAGCTCATGAGCTCGAAGATATTTTTCGTACGTATGGCGAAGAGCGCAGAGCTCGTCAGATTGCCGAGGCGATCGTAGATGAGCGTAAAAATGGCCGCATTTTAACAACCGAGCGGCTTGTGGCAATCATTAGTCGCATCGTACCCAAGAGTGCTAAGCATCCAGCGACACGCGTTTTTCAAGCGCTTCGCATTGCGGTCAATCGCGAGCTTGATAATGTCGCCGAAGGCCTCGCGGCCGCATTTAGACTCGTATCGCCCGGTGGCAGAGTGGTGGCTATCGCGTTTCATTCACTCGAAGACAGGATAGTTAAACAAGCAATGCGCAATGCTGAGGGCGGGTATATGCTGACCAAAAAAGCAGTGCACGCCTCGCGCGCCGAGTATTTAGAAAATCCACGATCACGCTCTGCCGTGCTTCGTGTATGGGAGAAATCATTATGAAGCGTGCAACTTATCTTTTATTGTTTCTTGGAGTTTTTGCCGGCATCACCTCCATTGTTTTTGCCAACGCTACCTATACTGAGAGTCATGACGTAAGAAAGGCTCGTGCCGAACTCTCTGAGCTCGATGATCGCTATACGGAATTAAAATCATCTTACTTGCGTCTCGCACTCGAAGAACTAGAACCGCAAGCTCGCTTGCAGGGTTTTGTGGCACTTGAAAGTCCTCGTTATATCCGCCACAACACAGCAGTCGGGTTTGCTCGCTAACCATGAACGCGTTTTTGAAACGCGCAACCAATCTCACAGTTTTTGTGGGAGTACTTTTGTTGTCCGTTCTTTTACGCATCGGTTGGCTACAGATAGTTCGCGGCGCTGAATACCGCGATCAGGCAGCGCGTCAACAGGCGACAACGGAAACTCTCGAGGCAGATCGAGGAGAAATTTTAGCACACGAAAAAGATGCATTGGTGCCCATAGCAACCACTAAAGAAGGCTGGCTCCTACACATCAATCCGACCCTTATCAAAGACCCAGCAAAGCTTTATGACGATTTAACGCGTATTGCCAGTACCTCTATGCCGAGAGACGAATTTATTACGCGGGCAAGCAAAAAAGACGACCCCTACGAGGTTATCGAGCATCGCATTCCACCCTCTTTGAAGCGGACGATAGAGGCGGCCGATTTGCCCGGTGTCAGTTTTTCGCCTGAACGTTGGCGGTTTTATCCAGCCGCTGATTTTGCCTCACAGGTTGTAGGCTTTGTGGGAGCTGACGGTACGGGGCAGTATGGCCTTGAACGCTTTTATAATGGAGACCTGTTGGGTCGCGACGGAGTATTTGTTGGCGAGAAGACATCGGGCGGTAAGCTTCTGTGGTTTGGTAATGCAAGTCTTACGCCCGCCGAACACGGCGCCTCACTTGTCACAACGCTCGATACGGGGGTTCAAACAAACCTTGAGAGTGTTTTAAAAAAAATACAGGAAGAATATAGCGCTGCGTCAGCGGGAGGTATCATCATCAATCCAAAGACGGGTCGCGTGATTGCAATGGCCTCAGTGCCATCATTTGATCCTAACTCGTATCGCTCGGTAGAAGATATCGGTGTCTTCAAAAATCCGCTCGTCGAAGATTTGTTTGAGATGGGGTCGGTGGTCAAACCTCTTACCATGGCAGCTGCTATGGACGCGGGTGCAGTTAACCTCAAGACAACCTACAAAGATACAGGAACGCGGGTGATTGATGGTAGGACGATTGCAAACTTTGATCTTAAGGCGCGCGGTGTTGTCCCGGTGCAAGAAATTTTATCGCAATCGCTCAACATCGGCAGTGTTTTTGTTATGGAGCAACTTGGCCGAGAGCGTTTTCGCGAGTACATGCATCGCTACGGCCTTAGCGAAAAAACGGGTATTGATGTGCCGGGGGAGGCGAGTGGCAATTTAAAAAACCTTGAAAGTTCACGACTTGTTGAGTATGCGACAGCGTCCTTTGGGCAAGGCATTTCCATGACTGGCGTCGAGTTTGTGCGCGCTCTGGCAAGTATTGCCAACGGAGGGTTTTTAGTGGATCCTTACCTTGTAGAGGAAGTTAGAGAAGAAGACAGGGTGGTGGCCCAGAAAAAACAAAAAGAGCCCCGTCGCGTTCTTCAGGAAGAAACATCAAAAACCGTAACGCGTATGTTGGTAGAAGTCGTCGATACAAAGCTTGCGGGCGGCAAGGGCAAGATTCCTGGATATTCAGTAGCTGCAAAGACAGGCACGGCGCAAATTGCATCAAAAAACACGCGCGGATATTCCGGCGAATTTATGCATACTTTCTTTGGATACGGACCTGCCTATGATCCACAGTTTCTTGTTTTCCTTTATGTAGAAAAGCCACAAGGTATCCGCTATGCATCTGAATCGCTTACTCAACCATTCCGTTCAATTATGAAACATCTATTCTCCTATTTTGAAATCATTCCCGATCGGCCGCACGAACTTGATCCCAAAACATCATGACGCAAGTATTTCGTACTATTGTTCTCTGGATACTGCGCGTCGAGGCCTCACTCGTCATTCGTCGTTTTAAGCCCGTTATCATCGGCATTACTGGTAGTGTTGGGAAAACATCAGCAAAAGAGGCGATCGCCGCGGTACTTGGTGAGCATTTTCGTATGCGCAAAAGTCCTAAAAGCTACAACAGCGAGTTGGGCTTGCCGCTAACTATTTTAGGGCTTGAGAGTGCTTGGCATTCTTCGTTGGGTTGGCTCAAAAATATCATTTACGGCGCACTTCGCGTTATCTCTCGTGATGAATATCCTGAGCTTTTAGTACTTGAAATGGGGGTTGACCGGCCGGGCGATTTTGATAAAGTTTTGCCGTGGCTCAAGCCCAATGTCGGTGTCGTCACCATGATTGGCGATATGCCGGTACATGTTGAGTTTTTCGATGGGCCCGATGCAGTCGCTGCTGAGAAATCAAAGCTTGTCGAGGCGCTACCAGAAGAAGGTGTTGCGATTATCAATGCTGACGATCCTCGAGTGCTTGCTATGCAGAAACAACTCAAAAGCAAAGTTATCACCTATGGTTTTTCGCGCAAGGCTGAAGTTCGCGCTTCGGGCGTTCGCATGAGTCTCAAAAAGGGCAGGCCCGATGGCATGACATTTAAGATTGATTATCAGGGCAAGACTGTTCCTATCCGAGTACCAGGCGTGGTAGGCGAGCAGAGCATTTATGCATTTTTGGCGGCGGCAGCCGTAGGGCTTGCGCAAGATCTCAATCTTATCGAGATCTCAGAAGCTCTTCTCAAATATGAACATCCCCCAGGCCGTTTACGGTTACTTGATGGCCAAAAAAATTCGTTGATTTTAGATGATACGTACAATTCTTCGCCGCTTGCAGCTCTCGCCGCGCTCGAAGCTCTCTCCAAAATGCCCGCCGAGCGCCGTATCGCAGCTCTTGGTGATATGCTCGAGCTTGGTAAATATACGCCCGAGGCGCACCGTATGATTGGCAAGCGAGCGGCAGAGGTAGCTGATGTGGTGATTGCTGTCGGTGTGCGTGCCAAGTTTATGGACATTGGCGAGGCCGCCGAATTTCATTGGTTTGCAAAATCAACCGAGGCTGCAGATTTTTTGGGGCACTTTATTCGTGAGGGTGATGCGATTTTGGTCAAAGGATCTCAGGGTGTTCGTATGGAAAAGATAGTAAAAGCCCTTTTACTTCACTCAGAAGATTCTCATCACTCACTCGTGCGCCAAGAGGAGTACTGGCAGTCGCTCGTGTAGATCTGGATTTTTAGTATTTTTATGGTATAGTGGCAGACAATTACGGCCCTATCGTCTAACGGCTAGGACAAGCGGTTCTCATCCGCTAAATCGGAGTTCGATTCTCCGTGGGGCTGCTGAAAGCGATTCTCGACTCTTAAAATTCTTAGAAAGCCTTAAAACTAAAGAGTGTTTTGGTGTTCCATTACATTTTTTCGTTGCTATACTATTTTTTAACAAAAAAGAAACGGCGGGAAGTCCTGTAGGCTTGCCCGCCGCATTCGCGTGAGGATAGATTTATCCATCACGCACTGGATGTTGCTTGGGTTGCTCGTTCCCCCTTGACCTGCCCGTGTACCCGCTGGAGCGTCTGCCCGAAGTGCCCACCAGAGACCGCCGAGAAGCAACGTTACCGCACAGAAATTGAAGAGAAATAAAACCCTTCCCTTGGTTTTGCACATTATCGTATGCCTCCTTCCTGTTCATCTAACTTAGGAGTCAGAGAGTTAGGTGAAGAAATACCCCGCGGCCGTAAGTGCAGCTATGATGAGACCGGGCATGCCGAGCGCCCAGTAGCCGACTGCGCCGATTCCAGCGACCAGGCCACAGGCTATCAGTAAAGATGCCACTACTTCCGTTTCTTCGGGCGATGGGCCAGTGGGTTTAAAGACACCCATGCGTGTTCTCCTTTCGTAGGCTACTTCACGGTTCGTCTGATGGAAATTCTACAATCACTTATTGGGTATGTCAATGATATAAAATTATTTGCTATCCTGTTTTTTATTGTTGGTTCTTGACAAAATATTAATAAAATAGTTAAATATTTCTGGATGTTTCCATAAGTTTGGAGGAGTCATGAGAAAAGATATACGCGGTCTTAGTCGAGACAAGATTCAAGAAGCTATTGTCGAAGGAATGCGTGGCTGTGGGAGCGACAGAGAGAGGGCGGAGGCGATTGCAGATCAGTTCGAGCAGCAGGTTGTGGTTTTCGTCACAGACTACAATCCAGACTGCCGCGTCGTCACCATCAGTCTTCATCCGCAATCAGTTCCCAGGGAATTCTTGATTCGACACTAATCGAAAGCCACGCCCCAAGGAAACGTCCTTCGGGGCGTTTCTGTTTTTACACTCACAAATCACCATAGTTTTGGTATAGTAGAGTGAATGACTGAACAATGGCATACACTCAGTGCTGATGCGGCTTTAGCGCAATTTTCTGTGGTGCGTGGGCGTGGCCTCACTGATGATCGTGCTGTCGAGTCACGCAAACAATATGGCGCCAACGAAATAACTCGCAAGCGCCCATGGCGATTATTAAATTTGGTTTTGGGTCAGCTTGCAAGCCCCCTAGTTGCTATTTTGTTAATCGCCGCTGGCATCACCTTTTTTATGCTTGATGATGCACCCGAGGCGCTGATTATTGTCATCGCAGTACTTATCAATACAATTATCGGCGTAGTGCAAGAAGGTCGCGCATCGCGCGCATTCGAAGCGCTTCGCAAGACAGTCGAGCGCCGGGCGCGAGTACTGCGAGGAGGCGCTCTTCGCGAAGTTGCCGCGCGCGAACTCGTACCGGGCGATATTGTTGAGATTGATGCCGGTATGAGTATCGAGGTAGATGCGCGACTCATTGAGGCGCAAAGACTCAAGGTCAATGAATCCGCGCTCACTGGCGAATGGATCGGGCAAGAAAAAAGTATTCATGAGCTGCCGCCACATACGCCAGTCGCTGATCGTGACAATATGATTTATGCAGGCACGCTCTGTGAGACGGGTCGCGGCCGAGCTGTCGTCATAGCGACCGGCATGCATACTGAGCTTGGGAAAATCGCAAAGCTAGTATCTGATACCCGCGAGCCGCTCACACCGTTTCAAGAACATATCCGTGATCTTGCCCGCGTCATCGGTGTGGGAGCTTTTTTGTTTTCATGTTTTATCTTTACTCTCGGTGTTATGCGGGGCGAGAGTATCGATATCATGTTTTTGACCGCAGTCGCGCTTGCAGTATCCGCCGTGCCTGAAGGGCTGCCTATCGCCGTTACGGTGATCTTGGCGTTGGGCGCCGAGCGTATTTTGAAAAAAGGTGGCCTTCTCAAGCGTCTCAAGAGTGCCGAGACACTCGGACTTACCACGGTCATTTTGACAGATAAAACAGGTACCCTGACCGAGGGCAAGATGGAAGTATCACAGGTAATGCCACGCAAAGAAGGGCCCCGCGCAAAAGAAGATTTGTTGTTGGCGGGCGTTCTTACTTCAACTGCATTTATTGAAAATCCTGAAGCGCAGCTGACCGAATGGAAGATTAGGGGCGAGGCGACCGACGCCGCACTGCTAAAAGCAGGCATTGGCTCAGGTATCAACAAAGAAGAATTTGAAAAGACACATGTCAAAGTAGATACATTGCCTTTTGATACCGAGTTGCGATTTGCCGCAGCTATTTATGAAAAGAATGATGAATATATCGTGTTTATGACCGGCGCGCCTGAGGCAGTACTTGCGCGCTCACACATGTCAGAAGATGAGCGCGACGAGCTCGAGGCTCTCTATATGAAAGCCGCGGAAACCGGCGCACGCCTGGTCGCTTGCGCGCGCAAACATATACGAGGGCACGTCTCGCCAAACGTTGATCAGTTTGTCAGCATGGAATTTCTTGGGTTTTTGGGCATGCATGATCCATTACGTAAAGATGCCAAAGCCGCACTGCATCTGGCAGAGGCGGCAGGTGTACGGCCCGTCATTGTTACCGGAGATCATCAGCTTACCGCACAGCGAGCAGCACACGAACTTGAGTTTGATGGCAACCCAGAGCATATCGCACTTGGACAGGCAGCAGAAGATGGCAAAGTTGATATAGAACATATCGATATTTTTGCGCGCGTACTGCCGCATCAAAAATCTTTTATCGCAGAACAGTGGCAAAAAAGGGGAGCAGTCGTCGCCATGACGGGAGACGGCGTCAATGACGCGCCAGCTTTGCGTAGGGCAGATATTGGTATCGCGTTAGGTTCGGGCACTGATGTCGCCAAAGAAGCGGCAGATTTAGTACTTATCAATGATAGTTTCTCGACCATTGTGGGCGCTATTGAGGAGGGGCGTACCATTATCGATAATATTCGCAAGGTGATGACCTTTCTACTTGCTACCGCATTTACCGAGATTATTTTGATTGGTGGAGCATTTGTATTGGGTTTACCGCTGCCTCTTTTGCCAGCGCAGATTTTGTGGATGAACCTCGTGGGTGAGGGTTTTTTCAATTTTGCGTTTGCGTTTGAAAAGCGCGAGAAAGACGTATTGACCTTGCGCCCGCAAGAGCGCGGGGCATTCTTTACCCCTGAGATGAAGGCGCTTGTCTTTATCGTCGGCATTTCTGCCGATCTTCTCCTGCTCTCTGTTTTTATAAAATTGCTCGGCGCAGGCGTGCCGCTTGATACGGTGCGCACAGTTATGTTTTACGGGCTTGCCATCAATGCATTTTTCTTTGTCTTTTCTATCCGTAGCCTTCGTCGCCCCATTTGGAAGATAAACTTCTTTTCTAACCCGTATCTATTACTTGCCTTTGGTGCGAGTATGCTTCTTTTGCTCCCAACACTCTTTATAGAGCCATTGCAGAATCTATTACATCTTGAACACCTTCAGCCAGTATATTTCCTTGCTCTTTTGTTCTTAGGGTTTATTGATCTCTGCATCATCGAGCTCGTGAAATATATTTTTATTGTAAGGCGCTTGCATGAGAGTAAGGTAGCTGTGCTACAGTCATAACATGCAAAATATACAGCTCATCGGTATTTTTTTTGCCGGCATCGGCGTCACTCTTTTTTTTGTATGGCTTTTGTTGCGTTCGCGCACCAACGCAGGTGGGGGAGAGAGTATGCTTATGCTTCAAAATCATTTGAGTGATCTTGAGCGCAAACTTGATTCGCGCCTTGGTGAATCAACACGGCTTATCCAGTCACAGGGGGAGTCTTCTTTTAAGATAATCCGTGATGTGACCGAAAGACTCACCAAGCTTGATGAAACGAACCGTCAGGTGGTCAATTTCGCCGATCAGCTCCAATCGCTTCAAGATATTCTCAAAAACCCCAAGCAACGCGGAGTGCTGGGCGAGTATTATCTAGAAACAGTGCTCAAAAATATCTTGCCGCCATCTGCCTATCAAATGCAGTACAAGCTCGGCAAGGGGGACGAGGGGCGCGATCTTATTGTTGATGCGGTTATTTTAGTAGGTGAGAAGACAATACCTATCGATTCAAAGTTTTCTCTCGAAAATTATAATCGTGTGGTGGAGGCAAAGGGTACCGAAGAGCGCGAGCGCTATGAAAAAGCATTCAAGCAAGATTTAAAAATGCGTATTGATGAGACTTCCAAATACGTTCGCCCGCAAGACGGTACGATGGATTTTGCGCTTATGTTTATTCCATCAGAGGCTATCTATTACGATTTGACCATCAATCAGGTTGGCACCATCAAGGTAAATACGCAAGACTTGATTCAATATGCGCTCACCAAGCGCGTGCACATTGTCTCACCTAATTCGTTTTATGCATTTTTGCAGACCATTTTGCAGGGGCTCAACCAGATGAAAATAGAAAAATCTGTACAAGAAGTTATTAAGCGTGTAGGTGAGCTTGGCCGCCATGTCGCCGCCTACGAGCAGTTTTATATCAAGCTTGGCACCTCGCTCGACTCGACTATCAACCATTACAATACGGGCTATAAAGAGCTTAAAAAGATAGATAAAGACGTGACGCGCATAGCGGGCGATGGTATCGGAATCGACCCCCAACTTCTTGACACAACGGATAGAAACGGGTAGTATAGAGCAATTATGATCGCAGTTATCGAGACAGGCGGCAAGCAATATCTCGTTGGTGCCGGCCAGAAATTCAAGATTGAAAAGCTCCCCAAATCAGAAGGGGATACGGTTGTATTTGATAAAGTTTTGCTCATGATTGATGGCGAGACCATCTCTGTCGGCAAGCCTTACCTCAAGGGTGTAAGTGTTGAGGCGGATATCGCGCGCCAAGGCCGCCTTCGCAAGATCAAGATCCTTCGCTATCACTCAAAGACTCGCAGACGCCGCCGCAAGGGTCATCGTCAGCACTTCACTGAAGTAGCGATCAAAACCATCAAAAAATAGCCCTCACTAGGGGCTATTTTTTTATAATAGTTTAGTCATCTTTTGATATTGACTTTTTATATAAAAATGGTATAATGCTAAACAGATTTCTTAAGACTGCCGAAATGGCAGCGGTGTGTGTGAATGCCCCACACTCAAACTCCTGAAAGGGGAGTAACAGATGAGCGACAAGAAAAGGATTGTGTGCACAGAGAAACAGTTGGTTGTGGTGAGGGCTTTGATGAAAGCGATGGCGGGGTCAGGCTGGCTAACCAGAGGGGAGATGCCTGTTATTCTTGCTGATCTGACTGTTTTTTTCACAAGACGCCAAGAGAGCTTCCAGTTTTCCGGAAGAGGCGCCGTCTACGATGGCTGTAACGCAACCACGCGCGAAATTGTCGGCTGTGAAGGTCGAATCAAGAGAACTCCGGGTGGGGCGCTTTACGTCTCGGAGATTGAGATCTTCTTTGGAAAAGAGCTTCCCAAATTCTATCCCACATCGTTCTTCCGCGCTGACAAAAGTACGAACTATGCTCTGATGCCACTTTTCATTGCGAGCTAACACCTTCCAACCCGCGGCAAGCGCGGAGCATCGCACAGTTCTGCCTCGCAAGACTCGGCGAGACAAGTACGAGTCGAAGGGATATCCATCAGGATATCCCTTTCTTTTTTGTTTACGGAATATTGACATTTAATATTATTTATGCTATAAATTTTTCAGGCAAGTAGTACAAAGATAACAAGAAAGGTTGGTGGGCTTTGAGATACTTCATCGCTTTGGTCACGCTCTGTCTTGGCCTTGCGGCCGAGGCGCAGGGGTTCTCGGGTACCATTTCCGTCGGCGTCGATTCCGAATACCTGGTACGCCCCGGGTTCGTGGTGCACAATCATCCCATCTCGTGGACAAACGTGCGCCTCGAGCACGACGGCTGGTACGTGGGTGCGTGGGGCTCGATCGGTCTCGACGGGCAGATCGAGGATTTCGGAGAGGAGGTCGACATCACGCTGGGCAAGAAGTTCTCGCTCGCAGGGTTTCGATTCGATCTCTCCGGGAGCTACTTTGTCCTCTCCGAGTTTGGTGAGTGGGCAAACGACCTCTACGTCTTCGATGCACGCGTCGAGGCGCCTGACAAGGTTCCCTTCGTCACTCCGTGGGCCGCCGTCCGCTATTTCGGTTCGGTGGGCGAAAAGAGCCCCGCGGCGGGGTGGTTTGGATGGGTGGGCGTGCAGCGCGCGCAACCCCTCGGGTTTCAACTGCCATTCCAAGAAGGTGAAGCAGTCTTGAATCTCGATGCGTGGGCAGCCTTCTCGGCTGGCGGCGCGTTCAGAGGTGATGCGGGGCCAGTCTATACTCGTTTGCGTGCCTCGACCGTCATCGTTATCGACGAGGCGACAACCTTCTCGCCGTACATCGCCTGGCAGGCACCAATCCAAGATGCCGGTCGGTATGTCGATGGCGATCACCACGTCGTCTACGGGTTCTCGGTCACTCGGAGCTTTTGACCGAACAACACGCCGAATCATCGGCACATGGCCTCGCAGGGTAAAACCTGCGAGGCCGTTTTATTTAGCAGACATTGACGTTTTATATAAAATAAATTAAAGTGCTGTTCGGCAGTGTACATTTCTAGAGGAGCGATCGCATGGAGGTTAGTCTTACCAAGGGGAAAGAGGAGGACGCAGAGCTGCTCTTGCGGCTTAGCGCTGAGGGAGAAGCTGACGAGGCGATTGTCCAAGAGCTTTGGTCGAGTCCCTTCGCAGTCGGCCGAGGACATGACTTGAGAGTCAAGATGTTCGTTCTCCTCAGATGTTCGGAGAGGCAGGACCCCAGGCATTCCGATTCAACCAGCTGAAGCCGATCTTTCGGTACGCGGCCTCACAGAGCAATCTGTGGGGCCAATTTTATTTTCTATTTTTGAGTGCGTTTTTGAGTGTTTGAGGGTCGGCAAATTCCATCTCGGTGCCGGTAGAGATGCCGCGGCCAAGGCGGGTGAGCGTGATCGATTTATTTTTTGTATAGGGTTCAAGAACTCGTTCGATATAAAGGCCGGTCGCATCGCCCTCAGTAGTAAGAGAAGTCGCGAGAACTATTTCAAGCGGTGTTTCGCGCCCCTTGGTACGGACGCCCACACGATCATAAAGCGAGCGAATGCGTTCGGTAACGCGCGTTTTTTCATTGAGGAGTGATATCGTACCGCCCAATACATGATAGCCGCCGTCCCATAATCCGCTTTTTGATACTGTTTCAAAATCTTGATCTTTCTCGACAATCAGAACAGCATTAAAAGATCCAAGCTTGCAGGTCGAGCATTTGGTACCGTCAGCAGTTTCAATCCCACGAAAGCATTCTTCGCAGCGGCTTACTTGTTCTGCGAGCGCCTCGAGCGCTCGCGCAAAACCTTTGAGCGTTGAGGGGTCTTCATCGAGCAGTGTATAAGCAAAACGAGACGCTTGGCGCGGCCCAATGCCAGGAAGGCGGGTGAAGAAGTCGATAAGACGCTTGATCGGTTCGGGGTGCATACGCTAGATAAATGATTCGTCGAGCGTTGAGAAGCTTGCTTTTTCTTGATTGAAATAGAGATCTACTTTACCGGTGGGGCCGTTGCGGTGTTTTTCTACCATAATTTCTGCAATATTTGGTCTATTTGAATCTTTTTTGGCACGGTCTTCACGGTAGATAAACATAACCACGTCAGCATCTTGCTCGATCGATCCCGATTCGCGAAGATCCGAGAGCTTAGGGATTGGTGGATGGCGCGTCTCAACACTACGATTGAGCTGCGAGAGGGCGAGTACTGGCACATTGAGTTCGCGCGCAAGTTGTTTAAGTGAGCGTGAGATTTCAGTAACCTGCTGCACCATATTGTCAGTATGTTGGCGTGGCTGCATGAGCTGCAAGTAGTCGATAATGATAAGGCCAAGGTTTGCTTCTGATTGAAGGCGACGAGCCATGGCGCGCATTTGCAGTACATTGGAAGTAGCCGCATCATCAATATAAATAGGAGCTTCAGCGAGACGCGCGAGTGCATCATTGATGCGTACAAAATCATTTGAGTTTTCTGAAAGACGCCCCGTGCGAAGTTTCCAAAGGTCTACATGAGCCTCCGCTGCGATAAAGCGGTCGATGAGCTGTTGGTTTGACATTTCCAAGCTAAAAATACCCACGGGGACTTTGTGTTGTACCGCGGCATTGCGCGCAATATCGAGCGCAAACGATGTCTTACCCATTGAGGGTCGCGCGGCAAGAATCACGAGATCAGAGGGCTGAAGGCCCGAGAGCAAGTTGTCGAGTTTTTCAAAACCCGTGGGTACGCCGCGTATCGCCCCGTCGCCCTTGTGCAAGTTATCAATACGTTCCCATGCTTCTTGAAGTGCGTCGCGCACGGGAAAAAACTTTTGGCGGAGTGAATGTTGCGAGATACTAAAAATTTTACTTTCTGCCTGATCGAGTAGATGCTCTACATCTTGGTCTTCTTGATAGCCCATCTCGCCGATGGCGTAAGAGGCCGAGATAAGATCGCGTAGTACTCGTTTGCGGTTGACGATAGACGCATAGTGGCCGGCCGATGCTGGGCTCGCGACCGCGTTGACGAGGCCTGCTAAATAGCTCGTGTTACCCACGCGCTCCAGCTGACCCTTCTCATCGAGATACGTTTGGAGTGACAAGACATCGAGTGGCGCATTGCGTTCAAAAAGATCAAGCATTGCGCGGAAGATGATTGCATGTTCGGTTACATAAAAATCATCAGCAGTGACCACGTCAACGACTTTGATCATCGTATTTTTATCGATAAGGATCGAGCCGAGTACTGCCATCTCAGCTTCGCGGTTATGCGGAGGTATTTTGAGCGGATCGGTCATATCAATAATTTACTCGCCTTTCCCGAGGCGAGCAATTGCCAAAAAAGCGATTTATGTTGTCTTACAATCTATATCTTGTGGACTACGGGCCCCCGAGGCGTGTCTTCTATGCGCCAACCCTCCGCCGCGAGCTTTTCTCGCATTTCATCTGCTTTTTGCCAGTCTTTTGACCTACGATATTCTTCACGTGCGTCTGCTAGCGCCTGGATGTGAGGTGGGGTGGGGGAGGCTGTGGGGATATGAGCGAAATTAAGACCAAAAAGATGATCGGCCCAGAGTACCGCGGGACGCGAGGCGCTTTCACGGATACCTTGCCAAAGGCGAGCAAGTGCTTGTGGCGCGCCCAGATCATCAGCAAAGGCAGCAAGAATATCTTTTTTCATATCTTCGTCAGCTGCTGCTTTGCGTTTTGGTAGCTTTGCGAGCGCCCCTACAAGTTTGAGTCGTGCGGCGCGAGCGCCCTCTAGAGCTTCCCAGCTAAATGAAAGTGGTTTTCGCTAATGCGTGCCAAGTGTAAAATAACGAAAATCAAGCGGATCAAAGCCGCGTTCACGCAGGGTTGCGATGGTGATATTGGTCTCGGGTGAAGATTTTGACATCTTTTCATCTTTGACGGTAAGGAATGCACCATGCATCCAAAACCGCGAAAAGGTTTTGCCAGTAGCTGCCTCACTTTGCGCGATTTCGTTGGGATGATGAATCTCGCGCAGGTCTGAGCCCCCACAATGGATATCAAGTGTTTTACCAAGATATTTCATGCTCATCGCCGAACATTCGATATGCCAGCCAGGGAAGCCCATACCCCATGGCGAAGGCCATTCCATATCACGTTTCTCGCCTTCGGCTTCCGAAAACTTCCACAAGGCAAAATCGGTCGGGCTTCGTTTCTCACCAATTGCTACGCGGGATCCAGCTTGTATAGTGGCGCTATCGCGACCAGCGAGCTCGCCATAATTTTGGAGCTTTGAGGTATCAAAATAAAGACCGTCAGTGGTGCGATAAGTAAAGCCCTTTTTCTCAAGCGTTTTAATAAGAGCTATCTGCTCGGGAATATGCTCGGTGGCGCGTACAAGTTTGGTGGGAGGCAAATTGTTGAGCGCTGCGTTGTCTTCTATAAATTCTTTTTCATAATATTGGGCGATTTCCCAAGCCGTTTTTTGCAAGCGAGCCGCTTCTTGGGCGATTTGGTCTCCGCGATCTTCACCTGTCTCCGAGTGAGTGATGTGACCCACATCGGTAATATTCATCACGTGTTTGACGCGCCAACCGGCAACCATAAGAGTGCGCCGTAAAAGGTCTTCAAATATAAACGTGCGGTAATTGCCAATATGAGGAGATTTATATACGGTAGGTCCGCACGTGTAGAGTCGTACCGTATTGCCTATGCTTGGCTCAAAAGGCCGCTCGGCGCGTGCGAGCGAGTCGTAGAGTGTTACAGCCAGTTTTTGTTTCTGAGCCATTGCAAGATGATGATACCAACTACAGAGTTCGTTGCAAGAAGGATCCAAAATGCATTCGGATGGCTTGCGAGTGGGATATTGTTGATATTCATGCCAAAGATATTGATGATGACCTGCATGGGTAGCAAGATAAATGAAACCACAGTCAAAAATCTGACAGTTTCGTTGACGCTGGCTGACAACAGCGACACATTGGTCTCATAGATCACGTCAAGAGTCGCACGCAAGTCTTCGACGATATTCCAAAGTTGTGTATATTCACCCAAAATATCATTAAAATAAGGAGCGGAGTCAGATCCAAAAAATTTCTTTCCATGCTCGGCGAGTGATCTGAGCACCGTTTCTTGTGGTTTGAGGGCTTTTTGAAAGTTTAAGATATCTCTACGCAAACCCGAGATCTCTTGGAGGGCTGCGCGTTCATTGCCATTAAATACTTTGTCTTGTACAGCATTGATCTTTGATTCGAGCACGCCAAGCTCGTCACGTGATACCGAAAAGAGCTGTTTGATGATTTGGTAGAGGAGTTGGCCCGATGAGCGGCCAAATTTGCGTTCACGGATAGCTTCATGGCCCGCCAAAAACTGCTGAAAGTTGTCGAGCTGAGGGATATCTTCATAGTGCATTGTGATAAGCGTATACGGGAAGATGACGAAATCAATCTCACGACTGAGCGTTGTGTGTGTTTTTTTATCAAAGACGGGAAAATGGAGCACGAGATACAAATGATCGTCATAATCCTCAAGCTTTGGGCGATAGGTGGCAATCAGAAGTTCTTGGGCAACCAACGGATGAATGCCGTGCTTGCGTGCAAGGTCAGCAATTTTTTCTTCCGTAGGTTGCTCAAGGTCTATCCAAGAGACATGTCGCGAAGACACTTTATCCATAGCCTTATTGTACCCGATGCTCTCCCTTGCCCGCAATATAAAAGTATGGGAAAATGATGAGCAATATGGTTGGCGAACGACGCTTTTTTGTTTTTGTCGTGGCATTGGTTGTTGTCACGGGTTCGTTTGGAGCTGGGACGTGGTTTGGCTTCAATGAGCGCGCATCGATCGAGCGCGTTTTTGGCGTTTCCAATCAAACACCTACCGGCGAGCTCGGCGAAACTCTCAAAGACGTTGATTTCGAGCCCTTTTGGAAGGCATGGGAAACTCTTGAACGTAAACACATTACTGAAGAACCCATCGATCGCCAAGCACTTGTGTGGGGGGCCATCCAGGGTATGGTTAGCAGCTTAGGTGATCCCTATACCGTATTTTTCCCACCAAAAGATCATGAAGATTTTCAAAGCGAGATCAAGGGCGAATTTTCTGGCATTGGCGCCGAGATTGGCATTCGCAAAGAAATTCTGACCGTTATCGCACCCATCAAAGATTCGCCGTCTGAGCGCGCAGGACTCAAGGCGGGTGATAAGGTTCTTAAGATAGGCGATTTGTTTACAGAAAATTTGACGCTTGATCAGGCGATTCACAATATCAGGGGTGAGCGTGGTACCAAAGTCATCTTGACCATTGCGCGCACCGGAGAAGACAAGCCGCGTGAGGTCAGTATCACTCGCGATATTATCCGTGTACCCGTTATTACGACTGAAAAGAAGGGTGATGTATTTGTGATTGCGCTCTTTAGTTTTTCAGAGAACTCCAGCCAAGAATTTCAAAAGGCTGTTCGTGAGTTTTTACGTTCGGGCGCTACCAAGCTTGTACTTGATTTGCGCAATAACCCTGGCGGCTATCTGCACAGCTCCATTGATATCGCGAGCTGGTGGTTGCCTGAAGGTGAGATAGTCGCACGTGAAGAGTTTCGTGATCGCGAGACGACTATTTATCGCAGCGCAGGGTTTGGTGCTCTCGAAAAGGTACCGACCGTACTCCTCGTCAACCAAGGATCTGCTTCTGCCTCTGAGATTTTGGCCGGAGCTCTCCAAGAGCACAAAAAAGCAATACTTATTGGTGAGAAAACATTTGGCAAGGGCTCGGTACAAGAGCTTGAAGACATTACTGACAAGACTTCGATCAAGATTACGATCGCACGATGGACCACGCCATCAGGCAAGTCAATTTCAAAGGAAGGCCTTGCCCCTGACATCGAAGTAAAAATTACCGAAGAGACAGATCCTGAAAAAGATCCGCAATTAGAACGCGCTCTTGAGCACTTGCGTACGGCGCGCTAGGATACTCTTATGAAGGTCATCCTCCTCAAAGATGTTCCCCAGCTCGGTCAGCAGGGGAGGATTCTCTCGGTAAAAGACGGCTACGGCCGTAATTTTTTGATACCACGGGGTTTGGCGCGCGCAGCAGACGCCAAGGTAGTCAAAATGGTAGAAGACACCCGTGCCGTCCAAGAGCGTAAAGAGCAGGAAAAACGCGATGCTTTTGAGGCCGAAAAGAAGGCTCTGGGTCAGTTGGCGCTTGTTTTTCGCAAGCCAGCCAATGACCAAGGGCATCTGTTTGCTGCAGTCACCGCCGATGATATTATTGCTGAATTGCGACGCAGAGGCTTTCGTACCATCGAAAAGCACGATTTGTATGGTGTGCCGATAAAGCTCGTGGGTAAATTTGATATAGAGATCAAAATGAAAAAAGAACGCGTGTATATCTCAGTGCGTGTTGAGGCAGAGAAGAAAAAATAAACTATGCGCAAATATATTTTTATTACGGGTGGAGTTATGTCAGGTATCGGCAAAGGAGTCGCTACCGCCTCACTCGCCAAAATTTTGCAGTCATACGGCTTTAGGGTCTCAGCTATGAAGATCGATCCGTATATCAACGTCGATGCGGGCACTATGAACCCCACCGAGCACGGTGAAGTGTTTGTGACTGATGATGGCCTTGAGTGCGATCAAGACATTGGCAACTACGAGCGTTTTTTGGGCACGTCACTGCACAAGGTCAATTATATGACCACAGGCATGGTGTATCTTTCGATGATTCAAAAAGAGCGCAACCTTGAGTATGGTGGCAAGTGCGTACAGGTGGTGCCCCATGTACCTGAAGAAGTAATCGCGCGCATTGAGCGCGCCGCGGAGAGCACTAAATCAGATATTATGCTTATCGAGATTGGTGGCACGGTAGGCGAGTATGAAAATCTTTTGTTTTTGGAGGCAGCGCGCATTATGAAGCTGCGCCGGCCTGGTAGCGTGCTCTATGTGCTTGTGAGCTACTTGCCAGTGCCCGGTGTGATTGGCGAGATGAAGACCAAACCAACCCAGCACGCCTCACGCTCGCTCAATGTAGCGGGCATCCAGGCAGATATTATTTTGGCGCGTTCAGCAGTACCACTCGATAAACCTCGCAAAGAAAAGCTTTCGTTTGCACTCAACTTGCGCGATGAAGATATTATCTCGGCGCCCGACGTAAAATCTATTTACGAGGTTCCGCTCAATTTTGAAAAAGACCAGCTTGGCATGATAGTGCTCAAAAAGCTTGGGCTCAAAAAGAAAAAGACTGATCTACGTGAATGGAAAAAACTTGTATCAGTTATTCGCAATACCAACAAGCCGCGCGTGCGCATAGGCATTGTGGGCAAGTATTTTACGACTGGCGCCTTTGCGCTTGCTGACTCGTATCTTTCGGTTATTGAGGCATTGAAACACGCTTCATGGTCACTCAAATACGATCCCGAGATTTTGTGGCTCGATGCCGAAGAATATGAAAAGCATTCAGAAAAACTCAAAGAACTCAAGGTGCTTGATGGTATTGTGGTACCGGGCGGATTTGGCTCACGTGGCATCGAAGGTAAGATTAATGTGATTGAATATTGTCGCCGCGAAAAAATTCCATATTTTGGCCTTTGCTATGGTTTGCAGCTGGCTGTCGTAGAATTTGCACGCAATGTCGCCAAGTTAGACGGTGCGCACACTGAGGAAATCACCAAAAAAGGGGAGTATCCGGTGATTCATATTTTACCCGAACAGCAGGCGCTTTTGGACAAAAAAGATTATGGTGGCTCGATGCGCTTGGGTTTGTATGATTGCAAAATTGCAAAAAACACTATTGCCGCGCGTGCGTATGGCAAAGATCGAATAAAAGAGCGCCATCGCCACCGCTATGAGGTCAACGCTCAGTTCTTACCAAAGCTTACCAAAAAGGGTTTGATTGTTTCTGGTACTAATCCTCAGCGAGGACTTGTTGAGATTATCGAGCTCCCCGATCATCCATTTTTTGTAGGCACCCAATTTCATCCCGAGCTCATGAGCCGCCCGCTCACCCCACATCCGTTGTTTATAGAATTCATCAAGGCAGCGATAAGGACACATAAGTAGATGTAGATTGACAAATAGATAAAAACCTGATATAATGCATAATAGGTAATTTTGGCATGCTCTAGCAGCGGATGCTGTGGGGCAGGAGAGGAGAGAGGGAAATGTTGTTCTTTGCAATGCTGGGGTATGGAATCGTGGCGGTACTACTGATAAAGATTGTGCCGCGCACCACTGTCGCGGTCGTTGCAGCCGGATTGCCGCTTGGCATGGGCTGGGTGACACGGCCCGAGATGGCGACCGATGCGGCTTTCTGGGCGAGCACTGGACTCAGCCTCGCAATCGCAGCCTGGGCAGCTCTGATCGACCTCAAGGGCATCGTACACTTCATGCGCGACGTGCAGTGGGGTGCCCTCTGGCACATGACGCGCGGCGGGAAGGTGCTCCCCATCGAAGAGGAGATCACCAGCGACGTAGAAGTCGAAGAAGAGCAGGCAGGCGAGCGCGCCTGATCCCAGTCAACAATTCTCTTTTTGCAGCAGGGAGAATCTAGCGAGGAGATGATACCATGACCGATGATCAGATCGATAAGGCAGTCGATGACTACCGCTTCATGCTGCGCGAGCATCGAGACGAGATCGGTTCGGCGGGTAAGGTGCTCGGATGGCCCGACTATCTCGCCGCTCAGCTCGCGCTGATTCGCAAGCACGTGCAGGCGTATCAGGCCGAGTCCGAGCCGATGGCCACCCAAGTCATCACCAACGAGCTCATCCTTGCCTGTGGGGCTTCGTATCCCACCTGTCGCAGGCGCGAGTCCAAATACCGTGGCAGCGGTATTTGGGATTGAGAACGCCCATCAACGCCCTTCAGGGCGCAACCAAAAAGGACCTTCCGGCAACGGCTGGAGGGTCCTTTTAGCTTTTATATAAGAATGTATTAGACAACGCTAACCATCTTTCTGACGACAATAGTGCCATCAAAGTGGCGCTTGCGCTTGTCAGCAAATACTACTTTGCCGTCGCGGATTGCATAGATAGTGTCATCTTTGCCTTTGCGCGTTCCTTCACCGGGCATAAACTTTGACCCGCGCTGGCGGATGATGATTGAGCCATTTTGTGCTTTTTGACCACCAAAAAGCTTCACGCCAAGGTATTGCGGATTTGAGTCTCGTAGGTTCGCGGTTGATCCACCCGCTTTGGTATGTGCCATAATTACTTATATTTTGAGTGTAAGCGATAAAATGTAATTGTAATTATGAGCATCTCGCCGAAGTCTTGGCGTAGGCGGAGGCCCTATTTACAATAGATACATGCTACATCAATTTACCGAAAAGATCAAGACCTTAGTAAATACGTATTTTTGGGGTCTTGCGGCATTTCTTATTATTGTAGTTGTGGCGGGGCTTTGGCGTATTTTTGTTGTAAAACAAGTAAAAATTGAGCCTCGGATAGAGCGGGGCGCCTTTCAGATAGACCTTGATAGGGAGGGAGTGGGCAGCTTTGTAGCTAGCAAAAATGGCGCCGTATACTACCCAAAAACGTGCAAATCAGCCTCGCGCATCAAGTCTGAAAACCGTCTCTTTTTTGCATCAGCCCTAGAAGCTGAAGGTGCGGGGTTCCGGCGTAGTGCACAGTGTGGTAATTGACGAACTTTTGCGCAGTGCTAGCATAAAAACTAGTAGGGGCGCGAGTTCTTTCAGACGGTCGGTACCAGGTGGTGGTGAGGAGTTGGTGACGAGCTTGCTTGTTGCCAGGGGTGGCGGCCCACGTCTGAGGGGGCTCGCGCTCCCACGTGTCTTTAAGGCCCTGTGCAACATTGCACAGGGCTCGAGTTTTTTTAGGCCTCTTCTACCGCCTCATCGGGCGCTACGTTTTTGGTAGACGCCTTGAGCATAGTAAAGCGTTTGACGATGCGTGCCTCAGCAAGTAGTTTTTCTTGAATATCTGTAGGGAGCTTTGGTAAAAGTTTTTTGAGTTTTTTATCATCAGGTGAGAGTATCTGTTGCCAAAAATCTGTAGGTTCAAGTATTGAGGCGATCTTAGTGCTGTCCCAGCTCGTGCGTTCTTGCTGACTTCGTGCCAGAGACCCACCTTCACCAAAAACTCTATCGAGCTTGTTGGCGTCAAGATATTCATTGATACTGTGTGTGATTTCACTCAACCTGTCTTCGCGCTCATCGATTTCTTTTTTTAATATAAAATATTCTTTGATAAGCGGGCGCGCATCATCAGGGGGAGCGTCTTTTTCTTGTGCGCGATAGAGGTGCCGCCAAGCAGGGCATATGGGTTTATATCCACACCAGTCGCATAGCACGCTGGGTTTTGCGGGGAATTCTCCGGTCTTTTGGCGTTCTTCGATACTATGAATCGTATCGATAATATCTTGGCGGGTGCGGTCAAGATCTGCTCGCGAGCGTTTTGTCACGAGTTTCTCGCCAGCCTTCAAAAAGTAGAGGGCGAGGGTAACATGTTCAGGGTCGATGTGCGGCCATTTTTTCTCAAGTGCGAGCTGGTAGATAGCAAGCTGGGTATTGGCATCAACTTTTTCTTGCGCAGGTAGTTTGCGCGAAGTTTTATAGTCAATGATTTCAAAAAAGCCTTCACCAACTTTATCGATACGATCAATGTTGCCTGCGATCACGTGGGTAGCGCCAGTCTTTGGGTCTTCGAGTGGTACCTCAAAATGTGATTCGAGATCAATAATATCAAAGTTCCACGGCTGATTTTTTTCATAAAACGCGCGTATCATGCGCTCACCAGAGTCGAGATACCGCGGCTTATCTGAATCAGCTACTGCAGTACTTTCAGAAAATGATTCGCGAAAATGTGCCAACACTTCTTCTAAAGTAGGAAAGAGGGGATCGCGCGAAAACATAAACCGCAACGCAGCATGTACCGAAGTGCCAAAAATAGCCTCAACACCTTTGGGTACACGAATGCGATCTATGACGTTAAATTTATATTTCTGTGGGCACTGATTGTATTCTTCAAGTGCTGAATGTGATACGCGCATAGTCACATTCTACAGGAAAATTGGCGGTGGGGAGTAGGGCTTTCTCAATATAGAACAGGTCGCACAAACCTTCTTTCCCGACAGAAAAATTGTATGCTAAACGGAATATTAGAGAACATATATTAGTTTTAGTCAAAGATATAAATAGCTTTCTACACAGATCAAAAAAAGTAGATTTTAGGCGCCCTTTGTTCTAGTATGGACGATATGTCTCTGACGATAGAATATCTCGACTCGGCCGTGGGAGAAGAGTCTGTGAGTGTTTTGATAGGGAAGGACATTCTTCTCAAATTTAAACCCCAGCCCTCTGTTCTTACCGCGAATCCTTTTTTAAGAAAAGTGATAGAAACGCCCGATCTTCTATTAGATAGGATTAAATTAGAAAAATTAAGAGATTTACAGCGTCTCACAGATGAAATAGCTGAATCTGCAGATAGAAGTGTCCAGTTCAGAGATACTTTTAAGAGTGTACTTACAGAAAAAGATGAAAACGATGAAGATGGTGGGAATCGGTACATAAGGGCAATAAAAAAACATCACGACGGAGCTGTAGATAAGTCGCATCAAATATCGAGAATAGAACAAGAGCTCAATCTGTATTTAGCCAGCGATCACAGGTGGTATTTCTGTAAGCACTGCTGGGGATTTCTTGGGGCCTTGGAAAGTCTTCCAAAGGCCTGTCCCGCTTGTAAAACGCTAACTTCTAAGTCAACCGAAGATACAGAAAGTGTTTATAGATTTCTTCAAAGTGATGTGAGAAACTATCTAGAGGGCCTTTGGTTCGAAGACTATGTTGCAAAGCTTTTGAAGAACATAGGGCTTGAAACATGGGTTAATTGTGAAATAATGGGAGCTTCGGGTGTATACCATCCAATTGATATACTTGCTATAGAAAAAAAGAGTGGGAAGGTCGTTATATGTGAGTGTAAGCGCTCTGGAAGAAGTGAACATGCACATAGACTCATAACACAATTTTCTGATATTCAATGCAGTAAGGCAATATTGGTAAGTATGAAGAAGATGACCGGTGATTCAATGGTAAATCTCTTATATAAGAAGCCCGGTCTATGTTTAGTAGATGGGATAGACAGTAAGGCCGACTCTGATATTGAAGAGGTATTAAGAAAAGAAATTATTGAAAAATAAATAATAATCATGACATTAGAAAAATCCGGCATTCTGACTTGGAATGAAGAAAATATAAACAATGCACCAAATAAGGTAGGTGTTTATATAATGCGAAGCTCTTCAGCAGACGGCTTTGTTGTGGGAGGGGATGCGACAGGAAATTTAAAAGAAGCTCTGTTAAAAGCTTACAAAGAAAATATCGCCAATGTTAATTTCTTTGAATGGCAGGAGACGGCAACTCTTGAAGAAGCTCAGAAGTTATATGAACGAATAAAACATAATGGCTGAACATATAGCAGACGAGTGCAGACTTTGACAACAAATAGAGAAAAGCAGTAGCTGGGACATATTGTCTTACATGATAAAAACTCGCTAGGGAAGCGGGTTTCTAAAAAACCTAACAGGTCGCACAACATAGATTTTGCGACCTATTATATATAGACTTTCTATATTCTAATCTTCCGCAATTGAGAGTTATAGTAATACTTTTGTATTACTCCTAATAGACCATATAACCGTGGTTTTACAAAAAAGCTAGATAAAATGGCTTTTGTCATCCCCAATGACAAGATTGTATACATTAGTGTTAAAAATGGATTTTTAAATATATCTATAAGTAATTTTGGTTTATAGTCCAAATACCAAAAAAATAAATATAGTGCTAAATGAAAGAAGCTATATACATAGGCGATACGCGCTTCAACCTTAAAACCAAAGATATCAAAAAGTACTCTTCTTTCCCCTTTCAATCTTTCTGTTTGAGTTATTATTTCAAGGGGGCCCCAAGGTTCGGTTGATTTTAAGTCATCATATAATGAGACATATTCGCCCCATAATATATATTGGAGGTATGAAATAAGATAGAAGCAAAATTTTATAATAGATTTTAATATTTTGCGAACAAAAATGAGCTTTGTCCGCAGCCAGAATCCTCGAAGTGTTTTCGTTGGTTTATGATGTAATTTATTGATTTCTTGTATAATCGTTATACCACGTATTTCTTTATTATTATGAAAAAATACACCACTTTTAGTGTTCAAAAAATATTCATTTTCGGAGATTAGGTCTATAGGATCCCAGACTCCCGAAGTGGGCAGGCCTATCGAGAGTCCATCTCTCGTCTTTTTTCCGTAAGTAACTGTTATATGTAGCGGCTTAAGCGAGGTTTCCTTTTCGAGATCCTCTTTCCAAATACCAATTTTATACAGTGAAGCATAACCATTCGCGTGCTCCTCATAAGCACTAAAACCTAGGCTTTCCGTCCACTCAACAAGATGTTCTTGAAAGATTGCTGACGGTAGTTCAAATTTTTTAATAAATTCTTGGGGGGTCACAATAATATTATCCTACTGATATTCAGGATAAACACAACACATAAACATCTTATCCACTCCCAACACACAAGAATCGGGGTTTTAGGGCTTGCAGAGTTATTTTGAGGGGCAGAAAGTGAAGGTAGATAGGATTCCTTTTTTGCATGAGGGTCTCCCCTTGCGACCAACAAAAAGAGGCACGAAAATTGCATACTTTCTTCTGGCTAGCGCTCGAGCCACTGGCTCATGAGATGCATAAAGTCTTGGAGAAAAGCTCTGCGTCATTCGCCTACAAACTTTTTTCGTATTTTATTGGGGGCCCTCATGTAAGAACGGAGCCTTTTTATTTTGCCCAAATGAATATAGACAGATTAATATAAATAGGCTATAATATTTACCAGCATTGAACCCGTGCATATTGCACAATCTCTGGAGGACAAGGATGGCCAAGAAGATGTGCGCCCTCGGTTGCGGGCACCGCGTCGGGAACGGTGATCGTCACGCGGTCGGGTTCTGCCCGCCCACGCGCGGTGCCCGTGGAGGTCGGCGCGATCGGGCTCGGCGTCGCGTCGCCACGCGGCGGGAGAAAGAGCTCGCGGTGCCGATCCCCGGCACCGGCATCAAGCACGGACCCTCCAACAGCTAGCCAACAAGGCTAGCAAAAACCATCGCCCCGCAGAAGTGTTTCACATCTGCGGGGCATTTCTTTTTTTATTTTTTATTTACAGCGTCTGCTTTATTTCCAAAAACTTGAGACCAAGTCCCAGAGTTTCCAAAACCAGGCACCGGCATAGTTTTGCCATACCCACGTGATACCTTCCCACAGAAATATAAAATTTTCTTTGATTGTTTTGTTGTTGACGAGCGAGCTCAAAGACACGCCGAGCAAACTCAAAATCACCACTGAAAGGATAATGATAATGCCCAGCTGGATGATGCCTTTGCTGTAGCGAGTCGTTGCGCGATTGATGCGGTTCATGCGATCCATGAGGCTTAGTATATCAAATGGCGCCCAAATACTCGAGTGGATTGAGATAGCCACCAGCCGGTACCATGCCGCAGTGCTTGGTCTTGGCGAGTCGATACGTATTGCTAGCATACACGGTAAAATGCAGGTGCGGGCCCGTCACATAGCCAGTATCGCCGGCAAATCCTACAAGGTCTCCCCTTTTGACCTCCTGGCCTTTTTTGACGGAAATCCCCGAGAGGTGCGCGTAGAGGGTCGAGAGGTTGTTTGGGTGTTCAATAATCACCCACCGGCCGTAGGAGCCTCCTGGGCAGAGGGTATCGGTATTACCTATGTCCTTCACAATACCCCCTTCAGAGGCCAAAATTCGGGCTCCTATGGCCGCCTTAAAGTCGACACCGTTGTGCCCGTTGCCTTTATAGACGTCAGATCCTTGGGTGGTCGCAAACTCAGTAAATCCAAAGCCCTGGGTCAATTTGGGGTTTTCAACCGGCCAACCCAGTACTCCCGCCCGTTTTGAGGGCAATAGTGACGAGTCGATAGAGCGGCGCAATTCATCTTCAACGGCTTGCAGTTCTTTTTGGATCAGTGCGCGTTTTTCCTCGCGTTCGCGCAATAGCTGCTGATATTTGGTCTCTTGATTTTTGCTCTCACTCAGTAGCTTTGATTTGGTCTGGTTGATGCTTTGCTGCACCGTCTTGCGGCCGCTCAAATCTTTACGTTTATTTAACAGCTCTTCTTCTTCGCGTTTTTTACGCTCAGCTTCGGTCTCTAAGCTTTCTTTGTGTTTGCGGAGTGCCGCCAGACTTTGACCTAGTTGTTCTTGTACGCTTTCGGTTGCTTCCCGTCTTTCAAAAAATTCTGAGAGCGTGTTGTTGCCCGCCAAAATTTCAATCATCGAAGTATCGTCTTCTTCGTAGAGCGATCTGACAAGTGATCCCAATACTTCTTTTTCTGTATCAAGTGCTGATTTTTTCTCACCGATCTCAATATCAAGCTCTTCGAGGCGGAGTTCGGTGCGTTGTATTTGCTGTTCGGTTAGCTTGATGTCGGTGTTTATTTTTTTTATTTGTGTTTCAAGCTTGGTGATTTCGGTTTTGAGTGTTTTTGATTGACTTGATTGTTTATCAAGCGCGCCCTGATACTGGGCGATTTCTGCCTCTAACTTTTTAATCTCAGCCTCACGGCCGGTTATTTTTTGACGCAGCTCGTCAACTGTTGCTGAGCCTACAGTGAGTGGCAGTAGGGCAATCGCTAGCGCGGGAATGATAAAAAGCTGGCGCAATTTACGCATCAAGTTTTGCGATAGCTTTAGTAATGCGTGCGCGCGATTCCTCGAGGCCTAATACATGGTGTAGTTCAAAGGGTCCTGGCGAAATAGCACGGCCTGAAAGCGCAACGCGAAAAGGCCAAAGCACAGTACCTTTTCCTTCTTTCTGAAAAAGATATTTAAGCGCAGCCTCAATGCCTCCAGTGTCAGGAAGACTTGCTAAAATTATTTCCAAGACTTCTTTTGCTTTTGCTCGTTCAATTTTGCCCTTCCAAAGTAGTAGCTCGGCATCGTAGTCTGGAGGATTAAGTATTTCACGGATTATTGGGTCTATTTCCGTAAGTTTTGTAATGCGTGGGAGGACAACATTAACGTACTCAGCGATGCGTATATTAATCTGTGTTTTGGTGTCGGCGGAAATATACGGATCTGCGCGCCGCGCTTGTTCATCCGGCGGCAATCGTCGAAGGTGCTCACGGTTGAGCCAATCGAGTTTTTCGGTTTCAACTATTGCGCCGCCTTTTTGTACGCGCGTGATATCAAATTCTTTTATGATAGTTTCCAGATCCATCACTTCACCCACTTCATCTTTGGGGTGCCAACCTAAAAGCGCCAAAAAATTAATCAGCGCTTCTTGTATGTAACCTGCATCACGATACTCCCCCACTGATACGGCTCCATTGCGTTTTGAAAGCTTGGTTCGGTCTTTGGCGAGCAGTAGTGGCAGGTGTGCCCACTCGGGTTCGGTAAAACCCAATGCGCGGCCAATCATGATTTGTTTTGGCGTGTTGGTGATGTGATCTTCACCTCTGATGACGTGAGAGATCTTCATTTCGTAGTCATCAACGACTACTACAAAATTAAAAAGAGGCTCGTCAAGATTTTTAGCAAGCGAGACATCACCAAAAAGTTGAGGATCATACGTAATATCGCCGCGGATCATATCATGGATAACGATAGGTTCGTGCTCATCGTTACGAAGGCGCACAATGCCCGATGTTTTGCCCACATCGCGATGATTGCAGATATGGCGCGGAGGTTCTTTGGCCTCGCGTTGACGCAGACCTTCTGCCTCGAGTTCTTCCACGGTGTGCGCACACCAAAATGCTTTACCGGCATCAAGTAGTTTTTTGAGATATTGCTTGTGGTTTTCTACGTGTTCTGATTGGCGATAAAATTCATCATGCGCAAACCCAAGCCAGGCGAGGTTTTTGATAATATCGTCTTCGTATTCTTTTTTTGAGCGTTCTTTGTCGGTATCTTCAACGCGCAAGAGAAACGTGCCACCATGTTGCTTGGCAAAGACAAAATTAAAAAGTGCCGTACGGGCAGTGCCAATATGCATAAAGCCCGTAGGAGAGGGCGCAATACGTACGCGTACCGGTTTATTCATGGACTCCAAGGCGAATAAGTTCGTGGGCAATCTTGCGTGAGGCATCAATGCGGGCAAAGGTGCCTGCGGCCTGCTTCATCTCTGAGGCGCGTACGGTATCAGTAATAATTTTTTGAATCTCAGATATGAGTACGTGTGGCGTCAGGTTCGCCTCTTCTATAACTATTGCCGCACCCGTGCGTGCGTAGTTGTAGGCGTTTTCTCTTTGGTGATTTTGTGCCGAATCAGTTATCGGCACCAAGACGGCCGGTAAGTGCCAGGCCGCAAGTTCAAAAATACCGCCCGCACCTGCTCGTGATACTGCCACGCCCGATACAAACGCCGCATTACGGAGCTGACTTGCACTCAAGAGTGGAAAGGCATGGTAGCGCGATTTGTGTGGTGAGTTAGCAAGTGTAACTGCAGCCTCTTTAGAAACTGCGTCATGATTTGCCGCACCCGTCGAATGAATAATCTGAAACTTTTCTACCATTTCAGGAAGTACTGTGAGAATGATGTCATTTATTTTTTGTGCACCTTGTGAGCCGCCCAAGATTAGTATTACAGGAACACCCGTCTCAAGATTAAAAATATCATAGGCCTCATCTGATGAGCCGCCTAAAATTCCCGGGCGTATAGGGTTACCCAAGAGAGCTACTTTATCGGGCGGAAAATATTTTGCTGCTTCGGGAAATGAAACGCCAATGCGTCGCGCAAATTTTGCTGCCCACGTATTGACCACGCCTGGTACCGCGTCAGACTCATGAATCATGACCGGTATGTGATAGATGCGTGCGGCAACAAGCACGGGAAATGCATCGTAGCCACCTTTTGAAAAAATAATATCAGGTGGGCTGATAGTAAATTTCCAAAGAGCACGTAGCGTGCCACGAAGCGTTTTGATACTGTCAGTAAAATTGAGTAACGAAAAATAGCGCCGTACTTTACCGGCTGGAATCAGTTCAAAACTTATTGATTCTTCGCGCATCGCCTCAGGGTCAAAGGGCTTATCACCCATCAACGTAAGATCGAGCGATACGATGCGCTCTTCTTCTGCGATGTCGCGAAGTGAGCGGGCAACAGCCATGAGCGGATAGAAATGGCCGCCCGTACCGCCACCCAAGAGTACTATCTTCATATGGATTTACGTTTTGAAATTTGTACCAGCACACCCATCTCAAACAGGAGAAATGCCACCGCGGTACCGCCTAAACTCATAAACGGCAATGGGATGCCCGTAAGCGGCAAGAGGCCAGAGAGCGCCGCGGTATTGATAATAGCTTGCGTGACAACCAAAAGAGTAATGCCGGAAGCAAGAAGCTGGGCAAACGAATCACGCGTGTGTGCTGCGGCCAGCATACCACGTATAGTGAAGAGAAAAAAGGCGCCCACGAGCACAATAACACCCATAAATCCGTATTCTTCGGCAAATACTGCAAAGATTGCATCACCATCGGGTTCAGGTAAATAAAACTTTTGTCGCGAGAGTCCAACTCCCCTGCCCCACAATCCACCCGATCCAATTGCGAGTCGCGCTTGATTGATCTGGTAGCCAATACCTTGCGGGTCGGTATTTGGATCAAGAAAAACTAGCCAGCGATTGATGCGGTACGGCTCTAAAATACTCATGCCGAGCAAAAAGACGACACCCAGAAGAATTATGAGTCCCACCTGTCTCATGTGCCCACCGCCCATCACAAACATGCCGAGCGATGTAAACGCAATGACACCAAAAGTTCCAAGGTCGGGCTCGGCAAGCAAAAAAAGTCCCACAATACCGGTAATGGCTAAAAAGGGTACAAGGCCAAAGGTAAAGCTCCCGAGTTCTTTTTTGCGAGCGTGAATCCACGCGGCGAGATACGTGATAAAAGCAAACTTCAAGAGCTCTGAGGGTTGGAAAGAAAAACCGAAAAGTACAATCCATCGTGTAGCGCCTCCTACGGTAAGACTAATGCTAGGTATCGTGAGCATGGCGAGCATGACAAGTAAGCTGCTAATAAGGAGTAGGGGTGCCCATTTTTTCCATGCGATAATTGGTATACGAAGGCCGGCAAAGAAAAAAACACCGCCGAGACCAAAACCCAAAACCAGCTGGCGCAAAAAATATGAATACGAGTTGCCAAAGTTTCGCACTGATCTGGGCGCGGAAGCTGAGGCAAATGTGATCATGCCCACTACAAGTAAAAAGGCAATCACGCCTAATAAAATTTTATCGGCATGTTTTGTCATAGACGCAGGCGCTTTACTGCGCGTACAAATTGCGCGCTTCGATCATATTCGTTACGAAACATATTAAAGCTCGCTGCTCCCGGCAGCAAGACTACAGCGCCCCGCGCATTTTTTGAAAGACGCACCGCTTCACTCATAGTGCGTGCTGGGGTTGTCTCATCGATCATTTTCTTGAGCTTGTTACTGAGTGATCCGGGAAAGAGAATAACTTGCGGATGATAGAGTTTTATCGCACGAGCAAACTCGCGCACATCAGCTAACGGAAACTTTTTATCTTCCCCACCCGCGATAATAGTAATCTGCTTCCACTCACGCGCGACTGCAGCAAGTGAAAACGCGGCGGCTCCCGGGTTGGTTGATGTAGTATCGTCGATAAATACAACATGGCGAGTTTTGCGTATAACCTCAAGCCGTCCTGCGGGCGCATCAAAAGCCAGAAGACGCTTTTTAATATCTTTCTCAGGCACACCAAACGAACGAGCAACCGCAACAGCGATGGAGATCGCAGGCCGCGCCACACGCCATGACGTTTTCTTTTCATAGGGAGGTAGCTGACGCTCGCTGATCCATCGGCAGCTGCCTTGGTAGTCTTTGGGAAATGCGCGCGTGAGAGTGTTGTCATACCAAACAAATGCACGATCTTTCTGTGCATGTTTGCCGACAAGATTCATCTTTGCTTTTGCATACGCCCCAAACGACGCATAGCGGTTGAGGTGGTCAGCAAATAATGACGTGATGACCGCAGTAGTTGGCCCGCGTGATACAAGATCGAGATCAAAACTAGAAAATTCAGCAACAATCCAGCGTGGGAGTTTTTGTGTTTTAAAAATATCAAAAAACGATACCCCGGGTACTCCTACCGCAACCGCGTCTTTGCCAAGAAGATGTTTGATCAAAAGTGTCGTCGTCGTCTTTCCTTTGGTACCCGTCACGCCAATGACGCGCTCACGGGGCATCAACGACAAAAAGATATCTGCATCGTTGGTTATTGGTATGCCGCGCTTTTTTGCCTCACGGATATAAGGAGAGTCGAGCGGTACGGCGGGATTTTTGATGATGAGATTTGCGCGCCTGATGTCGCGCATATCGTGCTTGCCAAGCGTGTAGCGTATTCGCGAGTATCGCTTGAGCTGCGAGAGCGATTTGGCCAAGTCTTTTTTTGTTCGCAAGTCAGTGATTGTAAGTTTATAGCCAAGGTCTGCGAAAAAACACGCAACGCCAACACCGCCACCGAGCGCGCCAAGCCCCAAGATCAGTATTTCTGGATCGTGACTAGCCGCGGCGAAGAATTTTGCCTGCAAGCGCTCCCGTAGGAACTCCTTTTTCAATCGCAAGCCGTCCGTTGATGAATACATATTCGATGCCTTTTGGATACTGATAAGGTGCGCTGTAGGTTGCGGTATCCTGAATGCCATCAGGATCGATAACAACGATGTCCGCAAGAGCGCCTTTTTTAAGCGACCCGCGCTCGCCTGCAATGCCGAGATGTGCGGCCGGTATCGCTGTCATGCGCTTGATCGCTTCTTCCCATGAAAATATTTTTGACCTACGCACCAAGCGATCGATAAACCTCGGGGCGGCGCCATACGAGCGCGGATGAGTCAGGTCTTTGCGTCCTTTGGGGTCGCCAACGCCATCGGAGGCAAACATGCTATAAGGTTCTTTGGCAATTGTTACGAGATGTTTGCTTTTAAGCGTCTTTGAAAAAATAGTCACACTCAAGCCGTTGACCACCAATATTTGTACGAGTGTTTCTTCGGGAGAGAGGCCTGATTGTGCTGCAATCTCCGCTACTGTCTTGCCGATAATTTTTTTATCTTTCTGCGCTTCTGCAATGACGATATTGTCATAATGAAGCGTGAGGCTGCGTATTGCTTCAAGTACTGATTCGCGTTTTGTCTGATCAGAAAGTGTTGCTAAAATTTTTTCGCGATCCCCTTCCGTCATCCATTCGGGCAAAAGATTTGAAAGAAGTGACCCCGTACGCAAATACGGGAAAAAATCTACTGAGACGGGCAGGTTTTCATACTTGCGCGCTTTGCGTATCATCAAGAGTGCCTTGGGAAAATCTTGCCACGCTTTTCTGCCGATAGCTTTAAAGTGCGCGATATGTACCTGCGCACCCGATGATCGGGCGATGTTGATTGCCTCTGCAACCGATGAGAGCAGTCGCCGGCCTTCGTTTCGTATATGAATGCTGATAACCTTGCCTTCGTTGGCCACGATGCGTGCGAGTTCTACAATTTCTTCTTGGATAGCCAGTGTATTGGGCATATGAGCCAAACTTATCGAAAGCCCAAAGGCGCCCTCGCCGAGTGACCGCTTGAGAAGCATTTTCATTGATTCGAGCTCTTGGCGCGTGAGTTCTCGTGCGTCATCTTCGGTGATGTTATATCGAAGTGTTGAATAGCCAACCATACTGCCAAGATTGACGCCCATGGGGTGGCGATCAAGTTCTCCGTAAAATTCTTCCATGCTGCGCCAGTTAATATTGAAATTCGATACGTCGGTCCATTTTTGGATAGAGCTGATAGCTTTTTGATCGACGAGAGGGGCTAACGATGATCCACATACGCCGCCGATAATAGTAGTGATACCCTGCGCAAGTAAATTTTCTTGTGCTGGATACGTAAACAGTGTCCAGTGGGTATCGGAATGACTCGTGACATCAATAAACCCAGGCACGATGTATTTGCCCGCGGCATCAATAACGCGCGTTGCGCGCCCCCTGCCAACGGAACCAATCTCTTTGATAGTTTCGCCGGAAATACCAATATCGCCTCGGTACATGGGAAACCCAGATCCATCGATGATAGTGCCGCCCTTAATGATATAAGAATACGCTGCCATATTATTTACCGATGAGATGAATAACCATGCCCATAATGGCACACACGACGCTCACAATCCAAAAACGCATAGTGACTTTGTAGTGAGGCCAGCCCAACGCTTCAAAATGATGATGAATGGGCGCTGCCAAAAAAACTTTTTTGCCGCGAAAACGCTTTGATGCAATCTGGATAATATCTGACCCCGCCTCTACTACTAAAGGAAGTGCGATGATTGGCAAAACGGCTACAGCACCCGTTAAAAATGCTACGACCGTAAGCATCGAGGTAAGCCCGAGCATGCCAGTCTCGCCCAGATAAAAACGCGCGGGTGGAATGTTGTACCACAAAAACGCAAGCAGGGCGCCGATGGTCACCGCAAGAAATGTCGCGAGATCAAGTTGTTGCTGAAAAAAAGCGATACCGCCATACGCGGCAATGATTGATGCAAATACGCCGCCCGCTAATCCATCAAGCCCATCAATGACACCACCTGCAAAGACTGCGAGCATGGTGAGCATGAAAAACGGTATAAAAAGAATGCCAAGAGTAAGGTCACCCCAAAATGGAATATGAATACCGCGCATCTCGAGCGGCCCATAAAACCACCACGCACCAACTGCACCAATCACGAGTACCGCGCCTATGCGCGCCTTGAGATCAAGCCCACCCCCCACATACGTGTCGCGTCCACGTACTGCCATCCAGTCATCAAGAAATCCAGTCAATGATCCCGCGAGAAGGGCCGTTAGCGGTAGCCAGGTTTGATTGCGCGAGAGAAATGAAAGTTTTGAAAAAAGTGGGCCGCCATATATCTCGCTTAAAACCCAGAGACAAAGAGCAATAAAAACAACGGTGCCCCAGACGAGTATGCCCCCCATGCGTGGAGTATCGACTCGCGTACGTTCTTTGAGAATGCCGGAGATCACCGACGCTTGTTCGCCGGTTGTGGCTTTACGTGCAATCTGCGGGCGCCACATTTTGTATGCATACAAATAGTGCGTCAAAAGAGGGGTGGCAAAAAACGCCACAAAGAAGGAGAAAGCCGAAAGGCCAAAAACTTTTAAAACATCAAGCAATACCGCCTCTTCCATACCCTTTATGGTAGCATACCTTTCGTCTCTCGGAGGAGGGAAGACGCCTCAATGATACGCTGCCCTGGTTCTGCCCCCAATAAAATAAGGGTTTGGGGTCGCCCCATGACCACTTCGTAAATAATGACGATAGATTCGCCTGCCGAGGCGGTGGTGCCAGTCTTGCTACCTACAAAATTTACAATATATGGAGTGAGTGCGTTGCTATTGATGAGACTATGCGGCACTTGGCCAAACGATGTGATTACTTTTTCCGCTTCACGTGAGGGTTCCCATACGAGTGGGGACGTTTGAGTTGCGCGTATTAATTTAAGAAGGTCATTCGCTGAAGAAAAATTACTCGGTTCACCTTCAAGTGTATCAAGGCCCGTTGGATTGCGATACAGGGTACGTGTCATGCCAAGCCCACGAGCTCGGTCGTTCATCAACGCAACGAACCGTTCTATTTTTTCATCAAACGTGCGCCCGCCAAGACGCTCGCCTACTGTCTCAGCAATTGCCATTGCCATATCGTTTGATGATGGCATCATGAGCGCGTAAAGCGCATCGCGCAGAGCGAACACTTCGCCTTCTTGAAAATCTCCTGCCTCCCCCTCCGTCGCGATAGCTTCTTTAGAAAGAATAATAGGAGTGTGTATCGATAGTGTTTCGAGCGCTAACAATCCTGTCATGATTTTGGTGATACTCGCAATCGGGCGCTGAGTATCGCTTGCTCGGTCCGCTGCGCGCCAAGTATCTGCAAGATCAGCGACTAAAATACTTTGTGATGTATACGAAGAATCAAGATTAATATGAATAGGCGTTGGCAATGGTACTGTCGGCTCTATAGGTGGCGCCAGTGCCGGTATGACAATACCAAAAGCGGCTAGAAAACTTGCGAGCGCGACAATGGCACCTGAGAAATCACTCATATTCTTTAAGGTCTTTTGCTATATCGTCATAGCTGGGTAACTCGGCGCTCGATGTAATGCCAAGATATTTAAAAAGATCGAGTGTCGGGCGATATAAAAACACGCGTGCATCTTGCTCGTCTTGAGAACGCTCAATAAGTCCGCGAATCAAAAGTGCGCGCAGAGCAAATGCCGAATTGACACCGCGCACATAATCAATAGCTGAGCGCGATACGCGGCCTTTCCATAAGATAATCGCGAGCGTTTCTAGCTGTGAACGTGTCAGGTCTCCCTCGAGCCGTTCTTTGGCAATACGCCCTGATACCTCGTGGGTTTCCGGTGCAGTCACGAGTGTATAGGTATCTTCACTCTGCAAAAGCCGTATACCATGCTCGGCTAAACTTTCTTTTAATACTTCGAGCGCCTTTACTATCTCACGTTTGTCCGCGCCCGAGAGGCGCACCAAATCTTTGAGTGCCAGTGGCTCGCCCGATACAAATAAAAGTGCTTCGAGTGATTGCGGTAGATTGTTGTTATTCTGTTCGTCCATGTTCAATATGTATTAAATCAAAATTTGATGATTGACGCACACTGAGCGCACCCAACTTAATAAGCTCAAGCATTGCCAAAAAAGTAACGACAACCGTCACCCGCTCTGCTTTACTGCCTACAAAATCATGAAAAGTTTTTACCATGCCACTTGATATACGCTCTTCGAGCTCTTTGATCTTTTCTTCGATGGATATTATTTTCTTGACCGTGCGCTGAGGCAGTTCATTTTTTTGTGGGATTGCGGTGATAATCTCACGCAACAAGAAAATCATACGGTTCAGGTCAATGCCTTTTGCGGGTGGTAGAAATGATGGCGCGACCAGCACCAAAGGTTCCCGCCCAAAGAGCTCTTGGCGAGCTTTGACTCGTGCGCCGAGCGCGTCAGCCATATGTTTGACGATTTGATAGGCGCGGAGTCGATCTTCAAGCTCTTTGATATCCCCCTCTTCCTCGCGCGTGAGCATAAAACCCGGCAAGAGCGAACGCGATTTGATGAGGATGAGGGTCGAGGCGATAACCAAAAAATCAGCAAGCTCTTCGTGATAGCTCTCGCCAAGCTTTGCTTTGAGATCTTCAATGTAACGAAAATAATCCTCGGTAACCGTACCCAAAGATACTTCGTTGATCGAGAGTTTTTTGTTCTCAATCAGGTCGTAGAGGAGCTCGAGTGGCCCTTCAAATTTTTTGACGCGGACTTTATATGCCACGCCTACAGTATAGCCAAAAAAGACCTGAAAATAAAGAAAAACCGCCTATGCGGCGGGTTTTTTCTTGATTTGGATTCCAAACTCGAGGAGCTGTTCGGGTGGGACTTCGGTGGGTGCATCCATCACGGCTGTCTTGCCTCCCGCCGTCATAGGAAATGCCTGCACCTCGCGAAGTGCGGTCTCGCCCGCAAAACACATGGTTAGGCGATCAATACCAACTGCAATACCACCGTGAGGAGGAGTGCCTCGCCGAAACGCCTCTAACATGTGACCATAGTCACGCTCGATTTTTTCATCATCAAAACCCATCACACCTAATACTTTTTTGAGAACTTCAGGCTCATGCGCACGGATGCTGCCACCACCTGCTTCATATCCGTTGAGCACGAGATCATACTGATCGGCGATAATTGATTCGATCTCCCCCGCCAAAAGTTTTTCGCGATGCTCAGGTATTGTGTTTGAAAATGGATTATGGGTAAAGGTCCACCCTCCACCATTCGTGTGTTCAAAAAATGGAAAACGCGTGACCCATGCAAACGCAAGTGTACCGTCTTTCTTTTCTTCTTCGGTACGTAGGTCAAATTTGTCAGCGCCAAATTTTTCCATCGCCTCGGCATAGGTAAAACGCGGAAATGGTGTTTCTTTTATTTTTTTACCAAGTTTTTCTGCGACCTCAATCATCATACCCTCGATGATATTGAGAATATCTTCTTGTTTGGCAAAGCTCATCTCGAAATCAAGCTGAGTATGTTCAAACCCTCTATCAGCGCGAAGGTCTTCGTCACGAAAACATCGAGCGATTTGAAAATACCGCTCAAATCCCGATGCCATGATGAGCTGTTTGTATTGCTGCGGACTTTGAGGAAGGGCGTAAAATTCTCCGGACTGAAGGCGTGACGGCACCAAAAAATCACGCGAACCCTCCGCAGTAGCCTTAGTTAGATATGGCGTCTCAATCTCGACAAATGATTTTGCAAAAAGATACTGGCGGATTGCGTCTACAAGTTTTGAGCGAAGGCGGATATTGTGCTGGAGGCGTGCGCGGCGCAGATCAAGGTAACGATATTTGAGACGCACCTCTTCACTGACTTCATACCCATCGCCTGGCAATTCAAATACTGGAGTTTCCGCGGAGTTTAGTATGGTGATACCCCGTACTTCGATCTCAACGCCACCCGTTGGCAGTTTATCATTTTTCATTTTGGCGGGGCGTTCTTTGACAAGCCCTTGTACGCCAATCACCCACTCAGTGCGCACTTGGTCAGCGGTATCGTGCAACTCTTTACTGTCGGGCGGCACTACCATCTGTACGACACCAGATTCATCACGAAGGTCAATAAAAATTAATTTGCCATGGTCACGGCGCACATCAACCCAACCGGCAAGTTCCACCTCGGCACCTATATGTTTCGGAGTATCTACAATATGAATCCGCTTTTCCATAGACTTCAATATATCAGCAATTTGCTTGTTTGGGAATAAGAAAAAGAGGCTACGTGGAGCAGCCTCTAGATGTGCGTGAAGTTAGAAAGGATCATCTCACCATGTTCGGTAAAGAGTGACTCGGGGTGAAATTGTACGCCGATCATGGTTGGAAACTCAAGTGACGCTATCGCCATCACCTCGTGCTCATCAGTTTCTGCGGTAACAGCAAATGCAGATTCGCGTGAGGCCACGAGCGAATGGTAGCGACATACGGCAAATGGGCTTGGGATTCCTTTGAAAATCCCCTCGCCCGCGTGGTGTACGGGCGAGGTTTTGCCGTGCATTTGCCGCCAATTGCGCTCCACTTGCGCGCCAAGCGAGAGCGCGATGGCCTGCATACCGAGGCATACGCCAAGTATCGGTATATGTCCACGAAATCTGGCGATAGCTTCACCAAACAGTCGGACATCAATTGGGTGTCCGGGACCCGGCGAAAGCACAATGCCGTCAGGATGCGTACGTAGAACTTCGTGCATAGTGGCGTTTGTGCGCAGTACTTGTACTGTCATGCCAAGTCGTTCAAATGCGCAGACAAGGTTGTAGGTAAACGAGTCAAAGTGATCGATGATCGTTAGGCGTTTCATCACAGCTCCTTTAGCGCTGCGCGTATCGCATTTGCTTTTGCCAAAGTTTCCTCGTATTCGCCTTCCGGTGTTGAGTCGGCGACAATACCGCCACCCGTCTGCCAGGAAAGCGTATTGTCGAGTAGCAGTGCACTTCTGATGAAGATACAGGTATCGAGCGTATGGTCCGTCATCCATCCGAATGCACCGCCGTACGGGCCGCGCTGACTCGCTTCGAGCTCGCTGATGAGTTGCAAAGCTCGCACTTTTGGCGCACCTGAAAGCGTCCCTGCGGGCAACGCGCCAAGACACGCATCGAGTGGATTGACGCCGTCACGCAACCTCCCGCGAATATCAGAGACGATATGCATGACATGACTATAGTATTCAACCTCCATCAAGGTTGAGATGGTGATGGAGTCTGCTCGGCATTGTCTGCCGATATCGTTGCGGCCGAGATCAACCAGCATTTGGTGTTCGGCGCGTTCTTTTGGATCTGTAAGAAGCTCTTGTGCCAGTCGCGCGTCTTCTTCGATATCTCCGGTTCTACGCCGCGTACCTGCAATCGGTTTTATGCGCATCTGGCTATCTTTGACACTCACCATGATTTCGGGTGATGCGCCTACGAGTACCGCTGACCTACATGCACTCCCGAGACGCATATGGAACATGTAGGGTGATGGATTGAGCGTGCGCAGTGCCGCGTAGAGCCCCACACCGAGTCCGCAAAATGGCATGGAAAATCGCTGCGAGAGTACGACTTGAAACACATCGCCTGAGGCGATAGATTCTTTGGCGCGCTTCACCATCGTATAGTACTGGTCGCGCGTCATGTTTGAAGTAATGTTACCCATCACACGATCGGCGGGAATTTTTGCGTGCGATGAAAGAATCATACGTTCCATCTCTGCGATCGCGCGGCAACCCACTTCGTACGCACTACTTTCCGCAAGACTCGTGGGTGCGTTGGCAACGCCGTAGGCGATGCCGGTCGCATGGTCAAACACAACGACTTTGCCAAAGTGGTAGAAACACGTCTCTGGTAGACGATATGGGTTGTGCGCGTGTGGTACCACAGTCGGTTCGATATGGCGCACCGCTTCGTGACCAATATAACCGACAAGACCTCCCACAAATGGCAATAACTCGTGCGGGGCCGGTGTATTGAGTGCAAGATCGGCGTGTGTATTTGCGCCTAGTATAACGGGTGCGTCAGGCGCGTCCCAACACACAAACGAGTACATGTTTATGCCATCTTTAACTGCGCTCTGCAAAATACACGCAGGACGCGTAGATTCAATCAGCAGCGTGCGGTATGCATCGAGTGGATCTGCGGGAGCATAGATTTTTCGCACAACCGGGGTCCACCGCCGACCTTCGCGCCGAGCCTTTTCAACCTCATGGCGAAACAACAGAAAATCATTCATGGCTACATCCCCTTTCCAACAAGTTGTCAAAGAACTCGTGTGTTTTTTTGTATGCCCCATGCAAAACAAAAATCCCACCCTCTCGGCATAACAAAAGTTACGCTGAAAGGGCGGGATTCTCCGCGGTGCCACCTCTCTTCCCCACTCAAAAAAGTAGGGCGCTTTCACCACCTCCATCTTGCGACGACAATGGTTATCCTATGATTACGGGGGAAGCCGAGTTTCCACTATCGCAGAAACCATCCTGTTTGCATTATGCAAACCATCAGGACCCAGTCCCTCAATGGCGCTATGCCGCAAGGGATCCTGATATGAATTTTGTAGTTGTGAGGATCTGTTTTTACCATACCAGCACATAGTAAAATCGTCAAGAAAACAAAAACCCCGCATAATGCGGGGTTTTTGTTGCCTGCGCCAAATATAATTTATTGAGACAGCGCCGCCTGTAAACCGAGTAAGGTTTCGCGAAGCCCTTGAAGCGTGTTGGCAAGTGCCGGCCCAGTATCAGTCGATGTAATCGCGACTGAGCTTGGTATGCCAAGCTGTGCAGTTGAGCAGCTACCTACTTTTTTGATAAATCCGAGAGAAGCCCATCCGTCTACGCCCGAATTAAAATCAATATTGTACCAAGTGCCCCCGCTGTTGGCTTTACCCGCCAAAATACATCCTTGCATTCCAGCTGGTTGCTGCCCGACCAATGGGGCCTGTGAGCCAAGTGTGGTGCCAGCGGGCCCACTTCGTATATTCAGATTTGAAGATCCAACTTTCATACGATCAACTTCGATCCGGTCACCAACCTTAAAGTAATGTGGCAATGGAAGATCTTGAATATTGAATCCACCCGCGACACAGTTCGGAGCATAAGGAACATTTCCCCATCCAGGAAGATCATAAATTCTGTTTTCAGCGCGATATTCATCAATGGTCATCCTACGCCAATCATACGAACCGTCAGAACCTCTCCACCAGACAAAGAGGCCGTCGGATTCAGACCTCCCATTCATTTTAAACACAGTTGTATTGCCGCCCGAGGCCTCAACCAACATGCCGTATTTAGTCATCCAGGTACCTGATTGACACGTAAGAGTACCGCCGTTGTAAGACTTGCTCAATCTTGCCTCCGATCCTGCAGGAAAGTCAGTGCCGGTATATGCATATACACCCGTGTCTGTTACGAGCGCTGTATCGGCCCTGACCCATACCATTGTTCCTGTCTGTGGACTTCCAAAACGTTGAGGAGAAATATTGAGGCCCGAGGTGTCTGTCATAAGAGATTCCGTCTGTGCTACCGGAGAACAGCTCTCAGGAACCGCAGGACCAATCACCTGCCCTCCTGTCGCCGTGAAGTACTGACATGGGCAAGAAGTGCCTGGTTTTTGATAGTATCCGCCATTTGTCGAATTCCAATTGTTTGAGCAAGAGCTACCGGCTGGTGGAGGAGGTGTAGTGGCTGGAGGTGGTGGAGGCGGCGTAGTACCTGAGGTTGAAGTTACCGTAAATGTACAACTTGAGCCTGTAGTGCCATCATTCTTCTTTGGAGTGAGGGTTACACTTGCCTGACCTGCAGTCTCGAGGAAGATGTTACCCCATTGAGCCTGTGCTCCTACGTTTCCTGATGTTAGATAGGTATCTTTACAGTTTCTTGGATCAGTTCCGTCATTGCATTGGATTGGACCTGACCATCCTGAAGAGACAAGGTAGTCAGCATTGATTGATGCCCACGGTAGCGTAAAGGTTTCGTTTACAGCTTTTGTGATCGTTGAAGCACTTGAGCCGTTGATTGTACAGCTTGGGGTTGTGCTGCCGCTTGGGGGTGGTGGGGGCACCACGCCCCCTGGTCGTACCATCGCACGAATTATTTTACGGCAAGTAGGTCCATACACATTAATACCTCCGGGCGCAGGCTTGTGGGTAAAAAACCCTACAAACAAAGTACCAGGCTGCGTTGCAGTTGCCTGCAGGGTACAGGTGCTGCCCGTACAGTTGGTGAGTCTGGTCGGACACATGGAAGGTGCCAATGGCCCTCGCCACTCACCTACACTGATTGATTGGTCGGTACCTCCGGTGACATTGATAGTGAAAGGTTCATTGTAGTAAACGGTTTCGGGCGCACTGATAGTACACGTACTTAGGGTTGGCTTGCGATACGTTACGCCGCCACAGGTATATGAAGCGCCATCAGCATTGGCGAGACATCCTCCTGAGCCAGGCGCTGGCCAAGTGCCTACATAACATTGAGCTGGAAATGGTGAAGTGGAAGAGCGCCTCTTGGTGCCAAACTCTGTCGCAACCCAACCCTGAGGTCCTGCATCAAACACCACATATTCCCATGTGCGCAAAGCGTAATAAAATGGTTCGCCATAGATAAGTCCTTCAGAACCTGCTGGCACTGTTGCAACAACAACACCTGAACCCGGATCTGATCGTACGTTGAGGTTACTTGTTGCAGTGAAGGGTTCGCCTGCGCCTGTTGTAGATGCGGGCGGTGGAGTGGTTTGCCCTGTTGGGGGAACGACAGGTGTCTGCCCAGTCAAAGATGACTCGACAGTACTCATGATACTTGGATCTACGTTAAATGAGCGTAGGAGCTCAAGTATTGCGTCGATCTCCTGCTGTGTGAACGCAGCGGCACTACTCACGCTAACCGAGAGTAGAAATGCAGCGCCTATCCCAAGAAAATATTTTTTCATTGTGAGAATAATAAATGCGCGTATAAAAATCGCCTACCACCAGTATATATCTCTCAGCACAAAATGAGTGTGCATAAAGATACGTTCTCGATTATGCTTTATTTTCCTTCTCAAGCGGGAGAAGTATAAAAAAGGTGCTGCCTTTGCCCTTGCCGGGTGAGGTGGCACCGATAGAGCCGCCGTGTGCCTCAGCAATGAGCTTTGCGACGTAGAGTCCAAGTCCAAGACCTTCAGTATGCGCCGCTTTTTGTTCTTTGCCGCGTACGAATTTACCAAACAGTTTACGCGCCTCTTCTTCGCTCAAACCCGGACCCGTATCAGTAACCGAAAAACGGATAGCATCCCCTTCCTGAGTGAGTTTTACTACCACCTTACCCGATGGCGTATATTTAAACGCATTGTCTACAAGGTTAAGTGCAATCTGGCGAAGTTTATTGGTGTCACCACTGATAGCGTCGTTTTTAAAATCCTTTTCCCACACGAGTTCCATCTTTTTATTTTTTGCCACAATCTGAAAATCAGTCACAATGGGATCGACAATCTCAAGTAAATGCGCCGGCTTCATATCAAACTGCATACGCCCGCGCTCCATACGTGAGAGATCGAGTAAGTCATTGACCAAGGTGATTAGGCGTTCGTTTGATACGTACACCTTTTCAAGCGGATCACGGATTTTTGTCTGGAGCTCGCCGAAAGTCCCCTCGCGCATCATAGAGATATACCCCTTAATAATTGAGAGTGGTGTACGCAGTTGATGCGATGCAATGGAGATAAAATCAGACTTTGCCTCATCAAGCCGCTTAAGGTCTTTGTTGGCAACTTCGAGATCAAGAGCAAGACGTTGAGCGTGTTCGCGTATTTTAACTTCCTTTAAAATTGTATTGATAAGTAAAATGCCAAATATAAGTATGAGTAAAAATACGATAGACCGATAGATGATCAGGGAGAATTCTTGAGCAAAAATAATTTCTGAGAGTGTAACAATGGAGAGTAAAAATACGAGTACGCTTGCCCCCGCCACTTTAATGTCAAATAATTTATGTCTTAATATCGCATAAGAAGTAAAGGCGATAAAAGGAAAAACAAAAAGTGCGCCTAAGGGAATAAAGGTATGAATACGGAGAAAGGCGGGAAAAACAAAATTAAATATTATAATACATAAAAACATTAATGTAGCCCCTGTAATAATCAGTTTTAGCTGCCTTCTTTTGTCATTGATGGTTTCTTTAAGCGCCCTTTTTATCAAAACGGTCATAGCCGCGCAGACAAGGGTTGTCGCTATAATTCCGAAGAATATAATACCCTTTTCTACTACTAGCTGCGGAATACCGTTACTGGGAATCGCTTCTATATTTGAGAAAACATACGGGGTAAGTGTCAAAACGGCGGTCAATAATATTACCGGCAACAGCATCGTCCTGTACCATTTTGGAAAAGCCTTCGTTTCATTGGCTAAGGCGAACGCCAAAAGTAGCAAGAAAAATGCCTGCCAAATACCAAAAAAGATTTCTAGTCTGAACAACCACAATATTTCTTGGGGAGATGAAACACGATATGCTGCATAGTTTACCAACCCCCACATTGCCGTTACGAGAGTAAATCCAAAAAAAGTTTTATTAGTTATGCTTTTTGGATCATTAAAGTAAACAGAAAAACCCAAGACTATAGTGGAAGCCACGGTAATGCCCACTGAAAGTAAATCAAGATTTTGAATAAGATCCATGGCTTATGAATATTTTAACAAAATAATAAACTTTTTGCTTGTTTATTGATAAAAAATTATCCATGGATGTCCACATAAACAGATGGAATGTGTTGCCCTGCTCTTTTCAGAATCACTGTTTTGAGATAAAATAAGAACGTTGTGAATAATAAGCCAGTAAACGATTTTCGACCATTTAAACTCCCTTCCAGTATTGACCGAGCCATCAAAGAGCTCGGCGCTCACTCGTCTGCTTACTGGGCGCGCCAAGGTGAAAAAATGGCTCTCAGCCTATTCCACTGGATAACAACCTCTACACCTGCATATCGTGCCTTTCTAAAGAAATGTCGCGTACACCCTAGAAACATAAAGACGCTCGAAGATTTCAAAACGCTCCCCCCAACCTCAAAAGATAATTATCTACGTCCTGCAAATTATATTGATCTCTTCCCTAATCAAGATATTGTTTCAGCAACAACCATATCGGCAACTTCTGGCTCCTCCGGGGAGCCATTTTATTTTCCACGGAACGGAACTCATGACGACATGTATCAATATGAAGCTGAGATTTTTCTTAAGGAGCAATTTCAAATTGATAAAAAAAGCACGCTTGCGGTTATGGGCTTTGGTCTCGGTATTTGGATTGGTGGTATTTTTACATATAAAGTTCTTGAACGTATTAGCAACAAAGGCTATCAGCTGACAATTGTACCAACAGGCACTAGTAAAGAACAGTTTATCGCCGCTATAAAAAAATTCGCACCTTTTTATGACCAAATAATCCTCATGGGCTATCCCCCATTTATCAAAGACGTCTTGGAAGAAGGAGAGGCCCAGGGTATTCGTTGGAAAAAACATAATATTAAAATCCTTACCGCAGCAGAAGGCTATTCGGAAAGATTTCGTGAGTATATCGCCAAAAAATCCGGCATTACAAACATGTTGCGCGATATTGTTAATATTTACGGCACAGTTGAGTTGGGAACGATGGCACATGAGACAGCATTTTCAAATCTCATTCGACATATTGCTACAAAAAACAAAAAATTACATTCCGTTCTTTTTCCCGACATGCATATTACTCCTACACTGTGTCAATATTATCCTCAACTCGCGTATTTCGAAGAAGTGCTAATTAACGGCAAGCGCGAGATTCTTGGTACCGGATACGGTACACACATGCCACTCGTACGCTATCGATTTTATGATTTGGGCGGTGTTATTCCCTACGAAACAATGCTTGAGAAACTGGCCAATCATAATATAGACATTAAAGCAGAAATGCGACAATATCATATTGGGCCACGACTTGTGAGAGATTTGCCCTTTGTATATGTGGGCTCACGGTCCGATGCTACAGTTATTTTTCGAGGAGCAAATATCTATCCCGAAGAAATTCGATATGCTCTTGATGATTCTTCCCTATCAAAATATATTACTGGACGGTTTACCATGCTGCGCAGTGAAAATAAAAAGTTAGATCCTGTTTTGGAAATTCATATTGAATTGCAAAAGAACGCCAAAGGCAACATGAGACTTGAAAATTCTATCAAAAAACAAGTCGTTCTTTGTTTGTTGCAACATAATTCTGAATACGGAGATGTATACAAGTTCAATAATAAAAAAACAATTCCATCAATTGTTTTCTGGCCCCATCAACACCCACTTTATTTTGCCCGACAGGGCAAACAAAGATGGATAAAAGAATAAAAACAATCTAAGTTATTTTTCTAACCAAGCAATATTTGGTTTTTTACGCAAACATTTTGCACTCGGCCGATCAGCGCGTCCCACACGAAACATCATAGTTATAACATCACTCGTCACGCCGAAACCCTTAGCAATTTGCATGTAAGCGGTTTGTATAAGTTCTGCATGATGAGGAGCGATCTCTTTGCCGCCACTCTTGATGCGAAAATAAAGAAATCCTATTCCAGTCAAAGGTTGCACGCCCAAATTCATCTCTGTGGCTGTAAGCCAAAATCTCTGCATAGCCATGCCACTTTTGAGATAAGATTGGGGAGAGTCGCTTGGTGCTGTAATGGCCACTATAACCCCCGATTGTTTATAAAGTTTTGCGTTGTCTCGAGAAACAAGCCGAGAGATACCAAGCTTATTCAATATTCGTACGAAGAACTGGTAGCGAAATAAGCGAAAGCCAATAATTTGGGCCCCCTTAAGTTCAAGGGTTTTAACAAAAAAACCTTTTTTTTCTATATCCTCCTTCGTACTCCAGGTGATATGGTCAAAGAGAAATTGGCGAAGTTTTTTATTTTCCAAAACAACCCTTTCATTAACACTTGCGGCGTCTGCAAGCATAGCAATAAGCCCCCTATCATCAGCTATCAAAATCCGAATATCTCCGAAGGAGCTAGCGGCAGAGATAAGTTCTGATTTCTCATCATCTGTTAGTCGGTCGGTCTTGTAGGGCTTTCTATTTGATACTCTTTTTGTTATCCAACTATAAAGAAAATTGCTATTTTGGTGCTTTTGGACGAGAAAAATAGTGGCTACAAGATCCGAATCGTATCCACCAGGAAACAACGAAATTGAAACTTCGTAGCCAAAATGCGATGCGGCGATTTTTATATTTTCAACAAGTGCGCCACATGCAACAAGTGAAGCTCGCTGGTTGTGATTATATAGAGAAGTATCTTTCGTCGGCACATTTAAAACGTTTATTTGCCCACCCAATACTTCAAATCTCCACGGTTGACTATTATCTCCAGATGGAGCCCAAATGGCGATGTTTAATATTTTTTCAACATCTTCGCGCATAACATTTAATCATCTTTAAGGAGCCACTCCTTGGCAATCGAGTCAGCAATCTTATTTGTTGCCATATTATTCTCTTTGCTTTTTTGTAAGATGCTTATGAGTGTTTCTTTTATCCTATATATTTTAGCGTCCACGCGCTTTTGATCATATGCTCCCGGATGCTCAAATTCGTCGTAGACTGATATAAGACCGCCGGCGTTTACTACATAATCGGGCGCATAAAGAATGTTACGTTCCAACAGAAGGTCGCCTATCGTTGCATCTTCAAGTTGATTATTCGCCCCGCCAATAATCATACGGCATTGCAATTCATTAACCGTGCGCCTATTAATAGCATGATGGAGCGCGCACGGCATAAAGACGTCCACTTTCTGTTTGTGTATTTCAGATGATTCAACAATAATTACTTGAGGAAATTTTGCCCGGACTTCTTCCAGAAGTGTCGTATGAGCATCAGTGACAAAAATAGTGCCCGCTTTTTCATAAATAAGCTCAAGAAGTCCTTGCCCGATTTTGCCAAGCCCCTGTATAGCAAACGTTTTGCCATTGATTGAGCTTTCGCCGTCTAGAAACTCAAAACATGTCTCTATGCCCATATATACACCGAGCGCCGTAGAAGTCGTGACATTACCATTGAAACCGACAAAAAAAGAACTTAGGGTACGCATATATTCAATATCCTCTTGGAAAAGTCCGGCGTCAGTGCCCGTGATAAACTCTCCGGCAAGTTTATTAACCTCTGCAGCATACGCAGACAAAAGCTGCTTGCGCTTTTCAGAAGTTAATATTGTTGGCGCAAGAATAACACCCTTGGCTCCTCCACAAGGAAGTCCTGCCATGATCGCCTTACGCGACATAAGCCGTGAAAGTCGTAAGGCATCGCGAGCTCCATCTATAGAGCTTTCATAGTGCCACAGTCGCGTCGCCCCAAATGATGGAGCATTCTTCCTCTTACGATGAATTGCGATAAAACCTTTAAGACCGGATTGCAAATCATTAAGCTCAATGATTTTATAATGACGATCATATTCGGCAAGTTCTTTAAACTCTATACTTTCATTGCTCGTCGCAAAATAGTTTCGAAAGAAACCCATATTTACAGTCCGAAGATTTTGCGGAAGCCATCAGCAACTGCTTTGCGTCGTGTCTCAGATTCCGGTGTATTATAACCAGGCTCTAAAAGCGCATCGAGTGAAATGAGGGCGCGATTATTCTCGAGCGGCTGGCCATTTAAAATTTTTCGTACTGCATAAGCAACTGCGGGGCCGTTAAGAAGTGCGGCACCCCCCAACTGCGGCCACGAAACTACAGTTTTACCCATCTCAAGGAGTGAGTTTTGCATGCGTTCGGTTACATTTTCAGGGCCTACATGTTTCGTGATCATCTTGCCGATACCAAATTTATCAAGCCCCGCGAGCATCTCATATGAGACATCGCCCATGCGGCCATGGAAAAACTGCGTAGTTTGATCAAGATCGTAGCGCTCGATATCAAGCACGCCATTATCTCCATTGTCAGCCGCCATGACTACGGCGATTTTATTCTTGCGCGCATGCTCGCGGATTAAATATTTGACCGCCAAATTATCAATCTCATCAATGACTACCGAAAGGCCGTTGAAAAATTGATCAATATTTTCAGGTGTGACGCCATCAAAAATCTCTATCTCGAGATACGGATTTACTTCATACATTTGTCGCGCGGTCACGGTAGTCTTTTTAACACCGAGGCCATCGATACCGGTGCGGATGCGATTGGTATTTGAAAGCTCGAGCGTATCATGATCGGCGATCTTCCAATGTCTACCACCGCCCTGCAACACATTGGCGAGTACTACGCTATTGCCCACCGACAGGCCCGCGATACCAATAGTTGAATTGTAATATTTTTCTTGCTCTTCCTGATTGATAAGGTTCTTATTGCGCGCAGTGCGTACTTCAAAAAATTCTTTTTCTTCTAAAATATGTACGATAAGTGCTCGCCATGGATAGTAGATCCATCTCCCCTGCTGCCAGAGTGGAGCCTTGGCCTTGACGCCTGCTAAATATTCAGCAAAAAGAGCTTTGAACTCGGGCGCATAGACCTTTGATGGATTTAATACTTGAAAATATTCTTCGAGCTGTACCTCATAGCTATCACTGATCTGCTGAATCTTCTCCGTCTTAAGTAATTCCTCCACTGCTGCTCTGTCGACATCAACTGACAAATCAAAAATCTCTGGCTTTATTGAGTCCTCATTTTTCTTTTGTAACAATGTTTCAATACTCATATCATTATTTTATCGGTTTTCCGCCAAGGCTAGTAATCATCTCCATATCATCTTCTGGGGCAACTTTATTGCGAATATCTTTACCACATACCCGGCAGTGGTAAACGATACTGTACTCCCCTCCTTTTTCTTCAACGCCAATTGGCTCCATAAGGCCTTTACAAACCGCACTCCGGTCGCCAGGGTTTACGTCCACATGTTTTGACCAAAGACACTTGGGGCAGTGATTGGTATAACCGTTGCCTTCCACGCGTGTACCGCAACGCTCGCAAACAAAGTCTTCAATTTTTCGCTGAAATTTTGGAGTTGCCATTTATGTATAAATTCTTTTAATGAGTGGGTTGATGCGTGTGACGATTTCATAATTTGAAGTATCAGCAAGATAGGCAAGAGCATCAGCGGTGATACCTTCACCAATAATTGTCGCCTCGTCACCTACTGCAACACCTTTGATATCGGTCACGTCGATAATAATCATGTCCATCGATATGCGGCCAAGGATTTTTGCAGGCCTACCACGCACGATAAAATATCCAATACTTGAGAGTGCTCGCGGATAACCATGCCAGTAGCCCACGGGACAGATTGCAATCGCTGAATGACGCCCGAGCTCTTCGGTAAAATCATATCCTACACGATTGCCGGCGGTCAGCTCTTTGATCTCACTGATAACAGTTTTCCACGAAAGTGCTGGCTTGAGATGCGCCTGATGATGAAATGCAGCTTCTACTTCTTTTGAAGGCCAGAGGCCATACATGCCGATGCCTACACGAATCATATCATAATGCGCCTCCGGGAAAAGAATGGTGCCCGATGTTGCGGTGGCGTGCCGAATAGGCCTAAACCCTGCGTCATGCACTACGTCAATAACTTTCTCAAAGAGTGTTATTTGTGCCTTGGTGTCTTTTGGAAATGCTGGATTTTTGGCAGCAGCAAAGTGCGTATAGATGCCTTCAAAGCGCAGGTTGGCATTTTTCTTTTTAAAATACGGAAATACTTTGGTGATATCGTCAGGCAAAAAACCTTGCCGATGCATGCCGGTATCAATTTTGAGATGCACATGAAGTGGTTTGGTACGAGTTGCAATACCAATTGCAGTTTTGAGAGCCGCAAAGTTTGAAATAGTCACACTGATACCGGCACGAGCTGCCTCAGCATATCGCTCGGGCATAGTATAGCCGAGTACTAAAATGGGTGTACGAATGCCTGCCTTGCGAACGGCAAGCGCCTCCACTATCGAATCAACACCGAGCCAATCGGCGCCAAACTTGTGCATGAGTTTTGAAAAGTCGATCAGGCTATGACCGTATGCGTTTGATTTGGTGATAGCCATGAGCATTGTACCCTTGCCGGCAAGTTTGCGAAATATAGAGTAGTTTTCTTTGAGTTTTTTGGTATCAATCTCAATCCAGGTGCGGAGCCCATGCTTTTGCATATATTTTGAGAATATCAGACAAAATCCCCCACGCCAACGCAGAAATAAGGGTTTTTAAGTGTTTGACATATATATAATAGTATGCTATAATGTTTACAAATAGAGTTCCCGTCGCACTTAGGTAAGTTCGACAACAACAAAGAAAGGCAAAACGTCATGAAGAATCAGAAGGGCCTCACGCTGATCGAGCTCTTGGTCGTCACCGCCATCATCGGCATCCTGGCGGCCATCGCCGTTCCGCAGTTCAGGCACTACCGTGCCGAGGCGTTCGACAAGCGCGCCAAGCTCGAGCTGCGAGACCTCATCGCGTACGAGGAGCGGGCGGCGGGCGAGTTCGGCTCCTACGTGAACATGGAGCGCTTTCGCGAGAACTTCAGCGCCGAAGCCATCGCCGTTTCGCACAAGGGGCGCGAGGGCGGGCGCTGGCTCGGCGTCGCCAAGCACACGGGCGGCTATCACGCCCTCTGCTACGACTCGCTCGATGGTGACATCACGACCGAAGGCGACAACGGCAACTATCTCAAATGCCGCACCGCCTTCGACACGCTCAAGAGCAGCATGCTGACCGCCAACTACTTCGAGTAGAGCCGCCGCCTACAGGCACCACGCAACCGAAAAGCCGGTCGTCCCACGGGGGCGACCGGCTAGTATTTTTTTATAGTAAGATTTTTTAGCTTAGATGCGCGTGATCATCCCAAGTCTGTACGATCCATTTTTGCTCTTGATCGAAATCAAGAACGCTAATTCCTGTATTTTTATTACGCATCAATACAAACAGATGCCCAAACTGTTTGTGTGTGACATCTTCACCAAAAATAAGTATCGCCAACAGTAAACGGATATAAGCAGCATGTGATATGACCAAAATGTGATCTTCCGCCCGTCCCTCTAAATGACGCAAAAAACGAATACCGCGCGCACGAAACTCAGTAAAGTTTTCTTCATCGGAATAGCGCCAATCAGGATTATTAATGTTTTCAATAATCAAACGTAGTGCTTCAAGAGAGCGTGGATCATTATATGAAAGCCCAATCAATTCCTTTGGCTGATCTTTTTCAACAATATCAGTACACCACTCGATTGGCCTTTTAAGATGTTCAAGGATAATCTCTGCGGTTTGGCGCGTACGCACATAGGGGCTCGCAATAATAATGTCGATGGGTAGGCGTTCTACGCGGTGCGCCAAAAAACGAGCCTGTGCTCTACCATGAGTAGAGAGCGGCTCATCAGGACCTTGTTTGATTTCTTTGCTATTCGCCGTGGATTCTCCGTGGCGAACGAGATAAATACGCTTCATAGAAATGTTGTGAAAGGCGCTTCTTTCGGGATAGATAGTGGCACACCTGGTGATTGGATGCCTTGTCTATCGACAAGGTCACCAGCTGCGGACTATGCCCCCGGCATAGTCCGCTCGGTAGGAATCGAACCTACGACCATCTCCTTAAAAGGGAGCTGCTCTACCGACTGAGCTACGAGCGGATATAAAAAAATAATAAAAGTGCGTCGGGGCTACGAGCGGATATTTATGATCGCCTACTCAACAGTACGAGACCGATGATGGGTGCAATTGCCCAAACAACATACGCATCAGGACCCGCAAAGAGGGTTTTGGTGATCGGCGACAGCTGTATAATACCCCGAAATGAGATGATATTCAAGGTGCCAGCCACAAAAAGACCTACCGAGAGAAAGCTTACAAAGAGTGCTGAGAGCCAACGATATGATGCCCTGCCCATACCCCGCAAAAAGATGCGTTCAGTAAATATAAAGAGCAGTGCGAGCACCACGCCGTAGACCAAGAGATTACGATAGATATGAACGCCAAGCTTGTGACTATCAAGCAGATTAAAAATAAGAGGAGAGATAAAAAGCGCCAAATACGTCGAGAGTAAAAATGAAAGAAGCTTTGCCTTGCCACCCATCATGCCCCACAAGAAACCCGCTCCCAAGAAAAAAGCGATGACGAGCATATCGACAGCCGGATGGCGCATATACGCCGCGAACGTTTCCGCGTATGCGAGGTACTGTGCCATCAGAAGCCTTCGCGCTTGAGTTCTTCGATAAGAGATTTGAGTGCAGGCGTGATTTTCTTTGGCATGCGAATCCTTACTTCAATAAGTAGATCTCCCCTGCCACCATCATCACGCGCAACGCCTTTGCCGGCTACTTTCAACACTTCGCTGTCAGCAACACCCTGAGGAATTTTTACTTTGATCTTGCCATCGAGCGTTTCGATCTCTTCGGAGGCGCCTACGAGTGCCGCTGAGAGCGGCACCTCAAGCCGCATGACTAAATCGTGGCGCGCGCGGCGGAAAGTCGCGTGTGGTAAGACGTGGATCTTGGCATAGAGATCACCCATATCAGCATTGGGGGCCGCCTCGCCCTTGCCCGAGATCCTGATTACCTCACCATCTTCAATGCCGGCCGGAACAATGATATGAATTTCCTCGCTTTTGACGATGATCGTCTCGCCCTTACAAGTCTTACACTTTTTCTCAGGGACTTTACCTTTGCCGCTACAGGTACCGCACTCAACCATCTTGGTAAACGTACCAAAAAGAGATTTGCGTGTATCACGCAAAGTACCTGCGCCATGACACGTATTACAGGTAGAAAGAGAAGAACCTTTCTCGGCGCCAGTACCCGCACATTCGTCGCAAAGCGCGCGCTTGCGGATCAATACGCGCCGCTCAGTACCAAAAACTGATTCGGCAAAAGGAATTTCAATATCGATAGAAATGTCACGGCCCCGGCGCTTGCCACCACCTGCAAAACCTCCGCGCCCAAAAACGGTCTCGAAGATATCCCCGACATCCATCTGATCAAAACCAAAGTTTCCAAAATCAAAGCCGCCGAATCCGCCCTCGGGGCCTCCGGCGCCTGCCGAACCAAAACGATCGTATTGAGATCGTTTGTCGTCATTTGAGAGTATTTGGTATGCCTCGTTGATCTCTTTAAAGCGCTTTTCATCGCCACCTTTTTTGTCAGGATGATACTGATGTGCGAGCTTGCGGTACGCTTTTTTTACATCTTCTTTGGATGCATTGCGAGGAACACCTAAAATTTCATAGTAGTCTTTCATATGGAGTACCTTAAAAGAACGAGTAGATAAAGACGTTGGCGGGTATCGTTCTTACGCCGATAATACCAAATCTACGCAAAATGCGCAAAACCATACTCACGATCATGATGGCTACCCAATAAAGGAAAATACTGAAGAATCGTAAGGTCACAAAAAATCCAACCGCGTACGCAATGGGAAAAACTCCCTCGAAACGCAATGATTGATTGCGCATAAAATTAATACCAACCATATAGATGATATCTCCCATCTTTTGATCGGCATGGGGTTCGATACCAATGCGTTCTTTAAGCAACTTGGCTGACTCGCGTACGGCGAGCGTACGTTCGTTTTTAGTAAGCTCACGGCCAAGTTCTGCGGCAGCTTTTCGCGAGACATAATCTTCATACAAAAGACTTGAATCAAACGCGCTATCAATACCGCGAATAGCAGGGTCCATAGTTTCTATGATGGGATCAAAAAGCCAGCGTGGGATGAGCGCCTCTACCTCTAAGCTTTGTTTCGGTGTTGCGGTATATGCAGCAGTAGCAATAGCGGCGGCAAGAAACGTGGCGGTCAACGGCAAACATTTACGAAGGCTACGAGCCACCCCGCCCTCAAGTGTTCGCTCCATCTGATGTCTCGCACGAAACATACCTAACAGACCAAAACAAAAGAGTGCGGTTGAAACAGCGACAAAAAGATAAGTCTGATACCAAATAACACCCGCAAAAGAGGCGAACGCCCAACCAACGAGCGTCAGATAAATTCTATCTACCAGAACCACCGAAAGCCCCCACATCGCTAAAAATACGATAGTGGCGGCAATGGTGCTCCAAATCAAATTCATGTGATCCCATGAAAGATCTGGGAGTAAGGTTGAGATAGAGAGCCACAGGAGGCCGGACGAGAGTACGAGGAGGATAAGGAGCGTGGCTTCTTTAGCCGGTGCTTTCATTACCCTTATTATCTTCTTTTACTTCTTCATGTTCAACAGGGCGCGCCTCGGGGTTTCCTTCGCCATCTTTTTTGTAGACGAGCTCTCCTATTTTTTGAGCTACTACCGAATAGGCCGTTGCCTTGTCACGGATGCGTGCGGCATCTTCACCTTTCATAACTTCATCGAGTTCTTTCTTTTTGTCTTCGATTTCTTTCTTGAGAGCCTCAGGTACTTTGTCGCCGGCATCGCGCACTGCTTTTTCTGTCGTATAAATCATAGTGTCAGCGATGTTGCGAGCTTCAACCAAGTCGCGCTTTTTCTTATCTTCATCAGCATGAACAGCCGCATCTTGCTTCATGCGCTCAATATCATCTTTCGAAAGGCCACTAGATGCCTCAATGCGGACAGATTGCTCTTTGCCAGTACCTTTATCTTTTGCTTTTACTGACAAGATGCCGTTTGCATCAACGTCGAAAGTAACCTCGATCTGTGGCATGCCTCGTGGTGCCGGCGGAATACCATCAAGGATAAAGCGGCCAAGTGTTTTGTTGTCTCCCGCCATCTCACGCTCACCTTGCAAGATATGAATTTCCACTGATGGCTGAGAATCTGCTGCAGTTGAAAACACCTGCGTTTTTGCCGTAGGCACTGTAGTGTTTTTCTCAATGATGCGCGTAAAGACGCCACCGAAAGTTTCTAAGCCCACTGAGAGCGGCGTGACATCGAGCAAAAGAACGTCTTTAACGTCACCTTGCAAGATACCCGCCTGTACGGCCGCGCCAAGTGCTACTACTTCGTCAGGGTTGATAGTACGGTTTGGTTCTTTGCCAAAAAGTTTTTTGACCGCCTCGACAATTGCCGGCATACGCGTTTGGCCACCAACGAGGATGACTTCATGGATGTCACTGATAGCGAGCCCCGCGTCTTTGACTACTTGAGTAGTAATATTGATCGACTTGGTAATGTAATCGCCCACAAGCTGCTCAAAATCGGCGCGCTTGAGCTTGAGAAGCAAGTGCTGCGGACCTGATTCATTTGATGTGATAAAGGGAATGTTGACCTCGGTTTCCATGGTGCCCGAAAGCTCATGTTTTGCTTTCTCAGCCGCTTCCTTGAGGCGCTGGAGTGCTATCGCATCTTTAGAGACATCGATGCCCGATTGTTTTTTGAACTCACTGATAATCCACTCAATGATTTTTTGATCAAAGTCATCGCCGCCCAAGTGCGTATCACCACCGGTTGCTTTTACCTCGATAGTATCTTCAGCAATATCAAGTACTGAGACATCAAAGGTACCGCCACCAAAGTCATAGACGACTACTTTTTCATCTTTCTTTTTGTTGAATCCATATGCGAGTGCTGCGGCCGTAGGTTCGTTGAGGATGCGGCGCACGGTAAGGCCCGCGATCTCGCCCGCATCTTTCGTTGCCTTGCGTTGTGAGTCACTAAAATATGCAGGAACCGTTATGATTGCTTCGGTGATTTTCTCGCCAAGTTTTTCTTCGGCATCTGCCTTGAGCTTTTGTAAAATCATCGCTGCGATTTCCTCAGGACGATATCCTTTGCCACCCATCTCAATCTCAACTCCGCTATTGGCCGATTCTTTGATACTGTAGGGCAAAAGAGTTTTGTCACGCTGAACCTCGGCATCAGAAAATTTGCGGCCGATAAGACGCTTTGCGGAATAAATCGTACCCTTGGGGTTGGTTACTGCTTGGCGCTTTGCCAAAAGTCCTGCTAAGCGCTCGTTTGATTTTGAGAGCGCGACAATAGAGGGCGTAGTACGATTGCCTTCTTTGTTTTCGATTATTTTTGGATTGCCACCCTCGATGACTGCCATCGCCGAGTTTGTGGTACCCAAGTCAATTCCAAGTATTTTTGCCATAGTATTTTTTTATTTTTATTATTCTTTTTTAAATTCACCGACACTTACTTTTGTGGGGCGTATAACGCGCTCTCCCATCCGATACCCTTTTTGAAACTCTGTTACAATCTTGTTGTCATCTGACTCGCTTGTAACTTCTTTAACTTCAATTGCTTCATGTAACATCGGGTCAAAGGGTTTGCCAAGCGCCTCAATCGATTCAACGCCGTAACGCTTTAAAAGGTTTTGCATCTTATCGAGCGTATTGCGCATGCCTTGCACCCACAGAGAATCAGGAGGTGGTGTGGCAAAAGCTCCTTCAAAGGTATCGACGATATCGAGAATCTCGCGTACCAATCGGGTCTCTGCATGCTGTACTGCTGATTCTTGGCGGCGCGCAGATTCACGTTCAGCGTTTGAGTAATCTGCTTTTGCGCGTTGCCAGCCCTGCAGATAATCATCTTTTTCTTTTTTGCAAACCTCGAGCGCGCGTTTAAGTTTTGTGAGCTTTGGGTCAGAATCACCTTCTGCCTCAAGCTCGATATCGTCTAATCGTTCTTCATCCATATACGTACGGTGCCAATAATGCCTTCATAATTCATGCGTGTGGGACCTGCCACAAAAAAGATATCGTCTCGTCCCCTACGCCCTACGACCACACTGATGGCGTGCATTCGCTCGACTGGATTTTCTTCGCCAATGTATACACGGAAAGGATCATCTTCAAGCGATTCAAGATATGCATCACGCTGACGTTCAAACCGATCGAGAAACATGCTCATTTCTTTGACTACGTCGCGCTCGGCAAATTCAGGTTCACGAAACACTTCATCGAAGCCGACGGGCATGCCTTCGCCAAATGCGGAAAGTACGCGAAATTGGCGCGCCATGCGCTCTTGGAGCACACGAAGATCGCCCAAGGCCTCAATCATGCGCAGAGCTGCGGCGCTTTCTATCTCGTCAGCTAATACTTCATCAACAAAAAAACGATATCCGCGCACCGAGGGCACTCGCCCACCCGATGTATGCGGTTGTGTGATAAAACCCTCATCAGTCAAAGCGCTAAATACGTTGCGAATTGATGCGGGTGAAAGCGTGCCCCGCAAATGACGCGCAATACGCTCGGATGAAACGGGCTCTGCGGTACGGATATAATCCCTAACCAAAAGCTCAAGGATATTTCTTTCTCGCTCTTTGAGCATGAAAATATTGTATGCGAATTAGCACTCTCATGTCAAGAGTGCTAATTTTACTTGCAAGTAAACTCAATATACGAAAGACTGGACTAGAACCCGAACCTTATAGCGAAAGGAAAACGAGATGCAGCAGGCACGCCAAGCCAAAGACGTTAAGACGGTGCGGTGCCATGCTGTTGCCGTCATCGAGCTCAATATCACAAACACGAAGGTTGTCCACATACACGTCGACCTCAAGCGCCCGCTCAAGGTGATCGCCGTCGTCGGCACAGACCGGCACGGACAGCGCGCGATACTGCTTGAGATCGGCATGAGCCGAGGAGTGCCGTGGGGTACAACTCATGGCAGCAAAACTCCCCCGCGCCAGCGCATCATGCATTACGAACCGAACCCTGTTGTACGCAATGCTACTTTTCGCCTGCTCGGCACCATAGCTGAGCACCGAATGAATAAATGGAAGACGCATACAACCTTTGAGAAAAAAATAGCGCGCAAACACAAACGCAAACTCCCCTGGTGGAGTAGCTATGAATTCTACCGTGGAATTCGCTTTGCGTTTTCGCATGATGACGCAGACCTTATTGAATTCCTACGATGGCATGAAGTTTACCACAGCACGACCCTGCGTAAATATCTCGCCAATCGTATCAATTGGGTGCTTTGGATACTTTCCAAGCCCCGCAGCACCGAGCGCATGCGTAAAGGAGGACTTACACTACAAGCGGAGCGTCTCCTCGAAACCTTTACCCGTGGCCGGACACTACAGGACCCCTACGTACTTTCAGAATTCTTGCGCATGTTAAGAGAATCGGCAGGAGAAAAGACACACACCAGGCTCCTCGATTTTCTTGAGCGAGAAAAAGCGATAACGCGCGACATCATTGAGATCGTCGAGCGCTCACGACCAAGACTTGCTGCCGTGCCCCACCTAGATATCGAAGTACGGCTCGCCTGCAAGCGCCAAGATGGCACCGTCAGCTACCAGATTCATCGGCGCCCTCCAAAGCACGCCTCTTTACCTATCGATCCATGTATCGATGACTCCGACGACTGTCCATTCTAAGGACGCGTCGGAGTTTTTTCTTTTGACGAAGACTTGAATGCGGCGTAAAAATTCGCTACGAATAGTCTAGCTTCTACCTTTAACAACATGCGAGGAGAAAATGGCAAAGAGCGCCGTGGTAGCTCATTACGAAAAAGCCGAAGCGTTCTTTGATACCCTCATCGCAGCGCTCCGGTTAAATCAACCACCCTACAGTCTGCCGGAAGCCCGCGTACCACAAGATCGCAAATTCCTACCCCCAAACATCATCTGGGGATCTCCGAGGCACGCACGATTCCTTTTCAAACTCTGTTACTGGATGCGCGGACGAATAGAAAGCATCAGAGCTGTCATACGCCTTGCTGCAGTACACAACAAAAGCCCAGAAATCTTTGAACCTCGAATTGCAGCATTGATGGGCCCGGAAAACATAACTCAGACACTCATCCGCGGCGGTATGACGAACCAGGCGCGCGCCCTAGGACCATCCTGGGTCGAAAACGCGAAACGCCTAGTTGAACGTTGCGACGGAGACGTTGTAGCACTTCTCCAAGACGTCAGAACCTACGAGGATGCATGCGTGCGCATCCGTAACGACAAGGAGGGTGGGGGTTTCATTGGGTTTCAGCATAAGATGGTGAGCATGCTACTTTACTACCTCATGAGCTGCGAGTTTATCGACTACTTCGTCTTTCCTGCACCCGTTGACTTCCATGTGCTACGCTTGCTGCGAGCGCATGGCATACTAGAATTTTCCGAAAATGAACGTAACGTCGATGATTCTATCTTGCAGCCAGCGCGCGAAATTTGCGCGCGGTACTGTGACAAGAAGGGCGTGAGTGCGCTTGATCTCACCGATGTACTGTGGCTTCTCTCCAACACCTTCTGCAATAGACACCCTGGCAATCTCACTCAAAGCAAAAAGTATGCGGCTCGTAAAACCAAGCTCATGGCAAAACCGTTCGTCTGGAGCGAGACTAACGAAAAACGCTATGAACAGACATGTGGACGATGTCCCGTCATTGGGACGTGTCAGATGAGCATTCCTTCAGCTTCATACTACATTCAAGGGAAGCTCAGTGTCCGTGGGCCCATACTCGCCCCTCCCCAACTCACACTCTTCTCCTCGCATCACCATGCAAAGCCCCCCGCCAAGGAATAGCGGGGGTATTTTTTATACAAAAAAATCCCGCCAGAGGCGGGATTTTTGGGAGAATCTTAGCGCTTTGACCACTGAGGAGCACGGCGTGCTTTTTTGAGGCCGAACTTGCGGCGCTCTTTGACACGTGGATCACGTTTGAGAAAGCCTGCTTTTTTGAGACTATGGCGAAGGGCCGCATCAAAATCGTTGAGCGTACGTGAGATGCCGTGGCGCACGGCTTCCGCCTGACCGTGAATGCCGCCGCCGCCTACTTTTACTGAAACGCCAAAACGAGTCTCGGGGCGTGACTTGCGAAAAGCATCTTCGACAATCTTTTGCATCTCTGCGGTAGGAAAATATTTCTTGTAATCCATACCGTTGATGATGATGCCTTCGTGATTAGCAAAAATACGTACGCGAGCAATAGACGTCTTGCGGCGTCCGACAGCTTCGATATATTTACCTGCGAATGCAGTGGTTTTACTTTTCGTCTGTGACATAAATGATGAGATTTTTCAAAATATCTTTACGAAGTCGATTGCGTGGAATCATACCAGTAACCGCTTCGCGAATCAACCGTGCCGGATCCTTGGTAAAGATTTGGCGATAGGTTGGAATGCGAAGACCGCTATGAAAACCTGAATAGCGCTCGTTACCTTCTTGGTCCCATTTGCGACCGGATAGTCGTATCTGACCTGCGTTTTTAACTATTACTTTTTGGCTAGGGGCGAGACGACCTTCCCAATCAGAAGTGCCCTTGCCGCGAATCAAAACGGCGACTTGTGAGGCAAGCCTACCGAGCGCCATGCCTCGAGCGTCGATCACAATATCTGTCTTTTTTGCTGCTTTCTGTGTCATATTATTGAACGATGCTGATATGAGCCATGGGTGCTGCGTCTGACTTGCGAATACCCATCTTGGTAATGCGAAGATAGCCACCTTTGCGCTCTGCCATCTTGGGGACAATTTCTTTTTTAAGATGAGCGGCCGCGTCTTTGCCCAATGCGGCAACAACCGTGCGATGTCCGGCAAGCGTACCCTTCTTTTCTGTGGTAATCAAGCGTTCGAGTACAGGGCGTACTGCCTTTGCCTTTGCCTCGGTCGTGGTGATGGCGCTTTTGAGAACGATGGAACGGGCAAGAGAACGCAACAGCGCCTCACGCGGGCCCTTTTCTCGTTTTAAAATTTTACCAACACGACGATGTTGCATATGAGTATATTATTCTTCCTGGGTAAGAGTTAAACCAAAATTGCCGAGCTCGCGGTGTATTTCTTGCATGGCTTTCTCACCAACGCCATCGAGATCTCGCAGCTCAGTCTCGGTCTTGCGTGCGACGTCGCCAAGCTTGGTAAATCCAGCGCGGGTAAGCGCATTGAGAGTATGGCTAGAAAGTTTTACATCTTCGAGTAAAATATTGCCGTAGTCAGTATCGTCTGACGCTACTGGCGCAGACACTTCTTTGCGCTCTGGAAGTATTGAGAGCACTTCGCCTTTCTCGCCAAACGCACGGAGCTCGCTTAACTGACCGATGAGAATCTCAAGAGCTGAGGTAAATGCATCGCGCGGGGTGATGGTACCGTCCGTATCGATCGACATGATGAGCTTGTTGTAATCAGTCTCAGTACCAACGCGCATGTTTTCTACGTGGTAGCTTACCTTGCGAATGGGAGTAAAAATAGCATCGAGCACGATAACCCCGGCCTCGAGGCGCTGACTCTCAATCACCTCTTTGGGACGATATCCTACACCTCGTTCTACCGTAAGTTCGATAGAGAGTGTTGCGGTTTTTTTGGTAAGAGTCGCGATATGCAAATCCGTGTTGATGATCTCAAGATTTGAAGAAGTTTTAATATCACCCGCTTTTACCTCGCACTCACCTTTTGCCTCAAAAAGAATCGTTTCTGACTCTTCAGAATACATTTTGAAGCGAAGCTGCTTTAAATTGAGAACAATCAACAGCACATCCTCTAACACACCTGGAACGGTTGAAAACTCGTGGTTGATACCCTGAATTTTGACGCGGGTTACTGCAGCCCCCGGCAGTGACGAAAAAAGTACGCGACGCATCGCGTTGCCAATCGTCACACCATATCCTGGGTGTAAGCTCTCGATAATAACATCTGCCTTAGTGGAAGTTTCATTTTCCACATAAGGTCGTGAAGGAAGAAGTATCGTAGTATTCATAAATTATATAAAAAGAAACACTAGCTCCGTTAGCGGGAGTAGTACTCCATAATAGACTTTACGTCGTATAATCGTACCATATCTTCGACTTTTGGTAAAGAGCTTACAGTGCCTTCGCGCTTCTCTGGTACAAATGAGAGCCACGAAGAGGTTTCGTGTTTTTTAAGTAACAATTCAAGATCGCGAAATATACCTTTGGTAGCCGATGACGGCGCGATACCGATGCGTTGGCCAATCCGCAAACGGTATGAAGGTACAAAAACTTTTTTACCGTCAACCGTAATGTGACCGTGCGAGATAATCTGGCGTGCTACCGAGCGCGATACGGCAAATCCGAGACGGAAGACAACGTTGTCGAGACGCAATTCAAGGCCGGAGACAAACTTTTGGATCACGTCACCGCCATGACCTGCGAGCGCCTTGGATACATATGCGGAAAACTGACGCTCTGAGACACCATAGAGCAAGCGTACGCGCTGCTTTTCATGGAGCTGGCGAGAGAACTCGGAGACTTCTTTGCGGCGCTTGGTACCGCCCTTGCCGTGGATACCAGGAGCATACGGCTTGCGGATCATCGCACACTTTGCCGAATAACAACGCTCGCCCTTCAAAAAGAGCTTTTCACCTTGTCTGCGACATGTTTTACATTTTGAATCTTGCATATGGGTTGATTACCGAGTGAACATTATACGCGACGAGGCTTCTTAAGACGCGGAATCCCGTGAGGAATCGGCGTCATATCTTTGATAGAGTTGATAGCGAAACCTTTCTGGCCGAATACACGAAGCGCCGACTCTCTACCTGAGCCAAGCCCCTTGATATGGATGTCGAGATCAGTAACACCCATGTCGCGCGCCTGATCGGCAATAACCTCTGCGGCTTTGGTAGCGGCATATGGTGTACCCTTCTTTGAACCTGAAAAACCTGCGCGACCGCTTGAAAACTGAGCAAACAAATTGCCTCGCATGTCAGTAAGCGAGATCAATGTATTGTTATAGGTTGCCGAAATATGCACGAGACCGTGCGCGAGCTTGCGGCGCGACGAAGAAGACTGGCGGGGTGCCGATGACTCGCCTTCTCCTGATTTTCTGATGATACGTTTCTTGCCCATAGGATTTTATTTCTTATCAACCTTACGCTTACCCGAACCCATCGTCACACGCTTGTTACCTCGGCGAGTACGTGAATTTGTCTTGGTGCGCTGGCCACGCAATGGAAGGCTGCGAGTATGACGTGTACCGCGATATGAGCCGATATCTTTCAAGCGCTTTACGTTCAATAAGATAACGCGACGAAGTGAACCCTCTACCGCATATTCTTTTTCAATGATGTTGCGAAGACGAGCAGTCTCGTCAGGGGTTAAGTCTTTGGCTCGCTTGGCATCAGAAATTTTTGCTTTTTCTAAAATAACGCGCGCCAAAGGACGGCCAATGCCGTAAATGTAAGAAAGGGAGATTTCAATTTTTTTGTTGTCTGGGATGTTTACCCCTGCGATACGTGCCATAGTTTATCCTTGTCGTTGTTTATGTTTTGGGTTCTTGCAAACAATAAAAAGGCGTCTCTGACGCTTGACCAATTTGCAGTTATTACAAATTTTCTTTACAGATGCGCGTACTTTCATTTGTCTTACGTCTTAGATTCCAGGCTAGAGACGCTGGACAATACGACCCTTTTCCTTGTCGTATGGTGAGAATTCTATCCTCACCCGGTCGCCAACAAGGACTTTAATATAGTGGAAACGCATTTTTCCCGCGAGATGAGCCGATACCTCATCCTCGGAATTGTCGAGTTTGACCCGAAAAAGACCGCCCTTGAACGCTTCAATTACAACGCCTTCGCGCAGAGTCTTTCCGTCTAGCATAGGAATATGCTCTCCATCATATCTGAGAGTTGATTTGGTGTCAATACTAGCGTATTTGGATGATAAGTTGACCCGGGCGAGAAGGTATCCGCCTAAGGAATGCAGGCCTAAAAGTTTCTTCTATCTTCTTGATGCCCGGGTAAAGACCGAGAAGATCTTTTAGATCATCGGCTTTCTTTGAGGCAAGTACCTTACTTCGAAATTCATCTACCGAAACTACCCCCTCAAATGCTACTTTTCCTTGCACCGTACAGGAAATTGTACTTTTTGCGTAATCAAGCTTTGGTTTCTCACAGGAAGGCCTCATGTCTGCCGGTAAGGCAAAACTCGCAATCAGCGACTTGTCTTCAAAAAGAATATTGGCAAGCGCGGCCTGGAAAACAGCCCTATCAACCGCGAGTACCTTCGCCTCGCCTCGAACCTCACCAAAGAATTTATCCCCTGGTGCGCCCACAGGTGGATCGGTCACACGCAGGGTCACCGAAACCTCGATAGTTTCGGGAAACAGCGTATAGGGGCCCTGTACCTCCCCTGCGAGCTTTGCCGCCAAATTTGCCCTTACCTTATCTTCAAGCTCTTTGAGAAGTGTCTCGGCCTCTGCCTTACCCACAACCTTCCCCTGCCCTGCCGCTCCTCCCTTGATGTCTCCTGCGCTGTCTGCACGTGAACGAGCATAGAACTTCTCATATTTTGGAGTGCCAGCAAAACCGGGAATCTTAAAATCAGCAAAACCTACATTGTATTTTTCGCCGGGCTCGTCGGCTGTTATTTCAACCTCGACAGACCCGGGTTTGTCTCCTTTTTTGCCGGGTACGACGACACGGTTATTTGCTCGAAATACGAGGCCTTTGGCGGTCTGAAAGCGCGTACGAGCTACGAGAACCTGCGGTTCGGAAGAGTAATCATTGTAGACGACGACAATACCGGAGGCGCGTTTACTGAATGCCTCGACATTGGTGCTCGATCCCTCTCCCCGCTCGACAATTTCAGTTTTAAATTCTTTTGCAGCGACAACAAGCGGGACGTCCTGATCTATCGTAAATTCCCGCTCTTGCTTGGTCACGACAAGCGTGAGAGTTGACGACCACCAAATAGAAGCGCCAACGACGACAATCGCACCCATCACGATTGCGGCTTGACGCAACCCGAAACGGTGCGATTTCTCACCCTTGATAAGCTCTGGAGATTTCTGATGACGCGGAGGAAGTGGCTCGGGACGCTCATGATGCCCCAAAGATTCTACTGGATGTTTTTTTTGCACAAGCAAAGGTGGTTTTTTTGTCCCACCGGCGGGGCGGATATCAGAAATGATACGCTTTTGATGATTACCTGAAGAAAACATATTTATTTAATTATAATAGCGCGTACTTGCGATAAGCGACATAAGGCCAAAATCTCCAGGGCCGTCAAAAGCACCGAAAGTGCCAAATTTATCTTGAAAAGCTTCGGGCTGAATAACGGAGACGTGAAGGCCGCGCGCAAGATCAGGGTGCAAAAGAGGTGGCGCGACGGCATTTCTCAGGTCGCCAACAAGTGCACCTCCACCCAAAAAGAGCATTTTTACATCACTCATAATATCACGCGCAGCGCGCTGCCATACTCGTTCAAAAACTTCTTCCCAAGATTTCATTTCTTTCTTTATGATACCACGAAGTTTGGCGGATGCCTCGGGAGTAAGTGTATTGCCCGTGTAGGCACGCAGTAGCGAGAGGGCATTGTCGAGGTCGATTCGTTCGGATTCTGAAATGCGCAAAAGAATATTGAGCACGCCAAACGGGAGAGATACGATCTCTGTTATAACTCCGTCTACCAAAAAGGTGACCTCGGTCAGCTCACCGCCAATATCGACGATGATGGCCGAATGCTCAGGGGCAAGCACTTCTTGCATTAAAAGCCAGGTAGTGATGGGAAAAGTAGAAAAACGAACTTTTGCATCGGGCTTCAAGCTTTTAATAACCGAAGTAAACGTATCATATAATTCGCGGGAGGTGCCTGCATAATGTATCCACGACTCGATTTCCTCAGCACTCTTACCGACAGGCTGGTCAACACGATACCCGTTGAGGAGCGATCGCATGAGCACTTCTTCAATGATGACAACGTCGCTATGGCCGATATCGGCTAAAAATTTTTGCTGGCCCTGATTGATAAAGCTCGCTACATCAGGTTGGGTAACCACACGCGCTTTCGGGCGCTTTTCATAGATATATTCGGTTTTGCCCAGATAAAAAATCGAAGAAAGGCCGATCACATATAATTCGGGCATGGCACCCTGGAGATCTGCGCTGACATCTTTGAGAACCGCGGAGAATTGACCTACGGTTGATTTACTAAAATGCGATGCATCGCGTTTGAGAGATGCAGTATAAAATTTACGAAATACCTTGATGACGTGCGGACGCGGATCATCGCCCCGAAGTTCAAAAAGCGCGGCACTTACCGATGCCGTACCAATATCAAAAGCAAGACCAACCTTCTTTTGCGATTTGTTGAAAAACATTATGGCTCTATTGTAGCACGAATGCGCCGTACACCGGCTGACGACGCTTCTTCTTTCAGTATACGCAATTTTCCAATTTCACGCGTGTGGGTAACATGCGGACCTCCACAAAACTCACGTGAGAAGACCTCGGACTCGTCAGGGGTGCCGAAGGTGTACACATTGACCTCGGCAGGATACTTTTCTTTGAAAAAATACAGCGCGCCTGTTTTAACCGCATCATCAAACGGCATGAGCTTTTTGGTGACCGTATAATCTTTCTCGATAGCGCCGTTGACGAGGTCTTCTACCTTTTTCAGCTCATCGGGCGTTACCTTGCGCCCAAAGGCAAAATCAAAGCGCGTACGCTCTACCGTAATGTCAGAACCCATCTGATGCACCTCGTCACCCAATACTTTGCGGAGTGCGGCCTGCAGAAGGTGTGTGGCCGAATGGAGACGCGTCACTTTTTTCAGTTCTTCTTCGTCTTTTGCTTTGAGCTCGCCTGTATCAAGTATCAAGCCGTGGCCGCCAAATTTTTTCTCAGCCCCTTGGCGCGATTTTTCTTGGTGGCGCGCGAGTTCTGCCTCAAAAGCTTCGCGTGCGAGTCCTACCGCTTTTTCTTTTGCTACGTCTTTAATAATCTCATACGAAATACCAAATGATTGATAGAGATTAAATGCCACTGTCGCATCGATGACTGAAAGTTTTTCTATTTCTTTGATGCCGCTCTTGAGCGTACGTAAAAATCGTTCACGTTCTGCGGTCACCTCAGAACGCACCATGTCAGCTTTGGCACCCAAATCTTTATACGTTTCGCCGTATTCATGAACAATATCATGCACGAGCGCATCAACGACGTGAATGGGAATTTTATAGAGTTCTTCGTAAGCAAATACGCGGCGCATCAAGCGGCGCAATATGTATCCTGATTCTTTATTTGATGGACGTACACCATCAGCGATCAAAAACGCACTACCACGGATATGGTCTACCATCACGCGGCGCGTGCGCTCATCGAGCATTGGTGGCAAAAGCTCCAAAAATGGTGCAAAAAGATCTGTCTCAAAAAGATTGCGCTTTTTTTGTGCAATCATCACCAAGCGTTCAAGCCCCATGCCGGTATCAACGCCTGCTGTTTTGAGCGGTTCGAACGATTTACCGGGTACTTGCGCCAAAAGCTCTTCGCGCGAACCCGCATAGAAAAACTGGTTAAAGACCAAATTCCATACCTCTATGTCTTTACCGTTGGCATTGGTACAGTAAATCTCAGTAGTAGGCCCGCAGGGGCCTGAGGTGCCCGTAGGCCCCCAAAAAACATCATCGATCCCCTCTTCACGGATATCTTTAACGCCAAGAGATTGCCATACCACGCGCGATTCTTCGTCTTTGGGTACGCCATGTGAACCCTCAAAGATCGTGACATACGAGATCTCAAGACCGAGCTCTTTGGTAATAAATTCATGGGCAAGCTTGATCGCGCCCTCTTTGAGGTACCCACCAAATGAAAAATTACCAAGCATCTCAAAAAAGGTCAGGTGCGTGTCATCGCCTACTTCATCAATATCAGAAGTGCGAAAACATTTCTGACTCGACGCGGTATTGAGTGATTTGAAATCACGCATAGCATCAGCAGCCCCCGTGTAGTAGGGTTTAAACTGCTGCATACCCGCAGTCGTCAAAAGCACTGATGGATCATCGGGCAAAAGTGAAGAAGATGGCACAACCGCATGCCCACGCTCTGCAAAAAAATCAAGAAATCTTTGCCGTATTTCTGAACCTTTCATAGTGGGCAGTATAGCGTAAATGAACTATTTATGAAATAACCTTCTTCTCTATGAACAAAGAAATAAAAAAGGCCGCATAGTGATTATGCGGCCAAGGCCTTCATCGAAAGGCCAAAGTACTCACTGATCATGGAGAGTTCGAGGACGTCCCTGCGAAACTGGGCACAGTCTCCGTCCACACCCGCTGCACGAAGTCGCTCCCACACGCCATTGACCACCTGATCAACAGCGTTGCGAGACACGCCGAGCGCAGTGCCAGCACGTGCCGAGCTTGCCGCCTCGAACGCTCCATCGCGAAAGCCATAGCGCGCGAGAAACCGCTCCAGGTGATGCACCTCCGGACAGCAACTTGGCAGCATCCGCAGAATCTCTGCCACGCGCCGACGCGTACGTTCACAACGCTTCTTCACCACAACTACATCTTCGGGACGCAGCGCTTCTTCGTCTTCGACGATATGATGAAATAGGCCCGAATCGCCACCGAAACTGGGCTCATCTGTGCGAGCGTCAATGTCTATGCGAGCATCGAGCGAGACAGTCCTGGCTGCAAACACGCTACCCGCATCCAGAACAGCCTTCGGCGCAAGGTCCGCCACCTGTGCGATTTCCTCGACAGTGGGCTTCCGTTCACCCTTGAGCCGTGCCTCGAGCTCACGTTCAGCTCGACTGATCACAGATCTCTTGTCGTGTTGACGGGTCGGGACGCGTACGCTGCGGCCCATCTCCTCGATGGCGCGCAAGACGAACTTTCTCATCCACCATTGAGCATACGAGGAAAAAAGCACACCCTCTTCTTCCGCATACAGGTCGCCCGCGCGCATGAGTCCCAAGAGAGCCTCTTGCTCGAGGTCTTCACAAGGAACTCCGTGACCCTCAAACCGCCGAGCTACTGAGCGCGCAAGATCTAGATGCGGCTCGATGAGCGTATTGCGCGCGATAGGTGTTCGCCGAGCCGGAAGCCTGAACGCACCCTCATTGTCAGCATCTCGCTTTTTCTTTCTCTGCCGAGCACGTAGCATACTCATCACCCCCCTCTTAATCAACGTAACTTGAGCAAAAAGTTTCCTGTGTTATAGAAACCTAAAAAATATAAAAAGTCAAGAGATTATACCGCCACCCAACAGTTCGCCATCGCGATAAAAGACAACAGACTGACCGGGTGCGATGGCACGCTGGGGCGTATTAAAAACAACACGATCTTCGTATGCCGTACACTTTGCGAGCGGCGCACGATAGCGAATACGCGCTTGGCATACAAATGGAAAGGTGGCCGGCGCCTTGAGCCAGTTGGCGCCTTGGTACTGAATTTCTTTTTTGTAGAGCGCAGGATCGGTATCACTTTGTGCAACTGTGAGCGTGCCGGTCGCAGCATCTTTTGCGGCTACATAGTAGGGCTCGCCCGAACCGCCCGGAGTACCGATGCCGTGGCGCTGACCAATGGTAAAAAGTTCCACACCATCATGCTCGCCAATTTTGACACCGTCAGCCGTGCGAATATCACCGCGCGTAGTTTTAATATGATCACGCAAAAAATCAGCGATACTCCCCTTGCCCACAAAGCAAATGCCCTGCGAATCTTTTTTTGATGCCGTTGGCAGATTATACTTTTCCGCAATGCTGCGCACCTCAGGTTTGGTGTATTCACCCACAGGAAAAAGAGCGTGTGCTGCAATTTCCGGCGTGAGCGTCCACAAAAAATATGTCTGATCTTTGTTTGTATCTTTTGCTGCCAAAAGACTATCTCCATCACGACGAATATAGTGACCGGTAGCTACAAAGTCGGCACCTTGTTGACGAGCCCATTCATAGAAAAGTCCGAATTTAATTTCTTTATTGCACATAACGTCGGGGTTTGGCGTACGACCAGCTTTATAATCGGCGATTAAATACGCCACTACTTTTTCATAATATTCGTGCGAGAAATCAAGTACTCGAAATGGAATATCTAAAATACCCGCAACACGCGCCGCGTCCTGCCGGTCCTCGCGCCAGGTGCACTCAAAATGCGGATTTTGCCAACCCTGCATAAAAACGCCATGCACATCATAGCCCTGCTCTTTTAAGAGCGCTGCAGCTACTGACGAATCAACGCCGCCTGACATACCCACAAAAACCTTTTTCTTTTGCTCCATAGCGCGCGTACTATACCACGAAATCGCTATTTGAGGTAGAGGGCTTTGTTTTTCTTATGCTCGTCAAAAGTGCGCGCGTAGTGAGTAGTGCCATCCTTACCTGATAGATAAAAAAAGTATGGAGACGCCTCTGGGCGGGTTGCCGCCTTGATTGATTCAAGACCTGGATTTGAAATGGGCGTGGGGGGCAATCCTTTGTGCTCATAGGTATTGTAGGGCGATTTGCTCTCAAGGTCTTCGGTCTCAAGCTCGTGACTTGCTTTTCCCGTGATATAAAAAAGTGTCGCGTCAACCTGCAGCGGCATATTTTGCGCGATGCGCTTCCACAAAATGCCTGAAACTAAAGCTTTGTCGCGAGGGGTACGTACCTCCTTTTCAATAATTGATGCCATGGTGATGATCTCGCCAAGCGCATGTCCGCTCGCCTTGATGTCCGCATCAAGCGACTGTATTTTTTCTCGAAATTCTTTTTGCATAACTTCCATAATCTCCTCAGCTGATGCCGACGCATAAAAACGATAGGTATCAGGAAATAAAAATCCTTCTTGCGGGCGGGCGACGGCCTCAAATCGAACACCAGCTGGCATGCCTGAAGCCTGCAACGTTTTTGCAATGTCCGCTACGGTCGATCCTTCGGTGACAAGCAGCGTTTGCTCGCGCTGAGAGAGTAGCGCTCTTAAAACAGAAAAGGTGGAGCGTGCGCCTGAAAACTCAAATGATCCCGCGCCCAAACGGTTTTGGATGCCCGAAAAATATGCAGCCCAGACAAAAAAGACGCGCGAGCGAACCACTCCGGCTTCTTTGAGACGTACACCAATTTCTTCAGTATTCATACCACGATCAATACGAACAACGCTCTGATGAGGTGTTGGCGGAAAAATAACGCCAAGCTCAAAACCCACAACTAAAAAAAGCGCCAAGAGTACGCCGCCTATCACTTGCACAATACGTAATCGATGCATTATAAAATCCCCCATGTCTGGAGCTGGTCAGATTCGTGATACCACTTGAGCCCAATATCAGTACGATAAAACATATTTTGAAGACGCACATTTTTGATACGTTTATATACCTGCCCGCGCGCCTCCTCTACCGTATTGCTCGCACCCGTGACAACCAATGCATACCCCGAGTCACCTGCCAAATGCCAATCACCGTCAACAAGCTTTACATCACCCAGATGCACACCCTCAAGATTTGGTTTTTTAAAAAGTATCGAAATGTCTTTATAAATAGCGGCTTCGCGCTTGTCATCATAAGGAAAGGGCGGAACTGCGATGATGACACCTACCTGGAAGCCCTTTTTTGTCTTAATATCATAGGGCTCACCCCTTGCCATCATATAGAGCACCTCGCCTATGGGGCTTGTAATGCCCTCCATCTGAATACTGATCGTGGGATAGCCAAACCGACAGGTAAACTCGAGTGGATAGATGCCACGTGCATTGGCAATACAATTGATATCAATATACCCATGATAGCCGGAGTCGCGAAGCTTATCGCGCATTTTCTCAAGCGTGACGTGAAAAGCATTGTTGGGTAGAGACCAAAACATCAAAGTGCCCATCTCACCGGTATACGGGCCAATGTCACCGGGAAAAAGTTTTTTATGTTCAAAATTTACATTGATGGGGTAGAGAAAATCATTGCCATTGAAAAATGCGCCTACCGCAATCTCGACGCCCTCGGCAACTTTTTGTAACTGAAAACGCTTGATGCGTTTGCCCCATGTTTTTTTATTGTGCTCTAAGACCTCAATGATGTCTTTGCCATCTTCTTCGTGGCCAATAAACAAAATACCTTTTTGATCAGAGAGTATACTGCCGGATGGTTTAAAAACGTACCTACCAGGATTTACTTTAATATGTTCAATGGCCGCATCAAATTCAGTAAAATCCCAATGTGGGAGAATATTCATCCCCGCTAATTTCATTTCGTTTTGACCAAACTCACGATCTTCCTCGAGCATATCCGTATAGGGACTGCCACCAATGACAAGCTTACCCTCACGACGTAGAGAGTCAGCTATTTTGCCAAAACCTGTATCGTCACAAACGATAACATCAGCCCAGTCTTTGTAGGCTTTCCAATCGTCTACCTTTTCAAGAAATCCGTCATAGACATCACGGTCTTCTTGGCGATCAATATAGCATTTGACTTCGTTGCCCTCGCGCGCAACCTGCCATGCTAAATCTCCCGATAGACTTTCCCACGAGATAAAAAGGAATTTTCTGGAAATTTTTTCAGTGGCGCCATTGCCGTTTCCATTTCCGCTGCTATTCCCATTTCCGTTTCCGTTCACTTTGGCATCCATTACATTTTTATTGTAGAAGGTAAGAAAAAAATGTAAAGCATTTTTAGTGTGTAATTACTTTTTTTTACGAAAAACCAATATATCGCTACCCGAGCCCGCATTGAATTTACCGATAAAACGCATGTTTGCATCTTTAAAAATCGATTGATACTCCTTTTGGGTAAATGCCGTTATGCGAAGAGAGTCCGGATTGAGTTTTTGCGACCCTTGAAATGAGTGCTTGTAGGGATTGGCAAAAAATATATAATCGCGCGTAGCTCGAGCTAGTAGTTTTGCAGCTTTTTTATTTTCTTCGGGCGTCAAATATTCAAATACATCAAAACATATGACAGCATCGTAGGCGCGCGCAGACAACGTTACGTCAAATACACTGCCTTTGGTTATATATTTCTTTATCGATGGCAATGCCTGCGCGAGCGCGTGAGATGAAAACTCGATACCGTGTACCGTAAGCTTATACTTTTGATACAACTCATCTATCAAATATCCTTCCGCGCAACCCACATCGAGCACCCGAGGGTTTTTCTTATCTTTAATGAAAGAAAAAATCTTGCGCGCCATTGGACGCGTCCAGCTCAAGACATCATCTTTGTATGAATCATAACTGCCCGAAGAAAAATATGCGCGATTAAATGCACGGGCCGGTTGAGCCATAACTAGAGGCGCGTGATGCGCATCTCTCTCCCAACGATTGCATGTACGGTGATACCAAGCGCTGGTATGTTGCACGGCCTACCCTCACCGCGCATGCGCTCACGAATAGTAGAGAGTGACGGTTTGCCCGCAAGCTTGAAGGGGCGACTATCGCGCGCGGAAAAAATGGGATAGATTGCGTAATCGGTAATTTTTTTAGGATATACCGCAAGCGAAGGTAACCATTCGCCGTAACCCACCGGTAATGCACGAGGCCTTTTCCATTTTTGTTTTTTCTGTATCTGTTTTTCAAAGGCAAGATATTCATCAACCTTCTTGTCTGAACAATGCAACGTACCCTGACAAAAACTTTCGCCGCAATGGCACTCATGTTTGCACGGATTACATTGACGATTTGGCCCGCCTATCAAATAATTTACTGTCAATTCCTCGCCTTTGTGTATCTTGCGTAAAGTAACATACACCGTGTGGTTACCCACCGGGTACATACCGCAATTTTGGGCGCATGAGTGATTGATAAGATGGACGCCTATCGTTTTTGGATCCGCAAGAATGGTCGTCTCTGCATCAAGTGGCATACCATAGAGACCCTGCGTATGCTCGTCTTCATCTTTTTCAAGAATTAATCTCCCGAGGTAGTCTCCTAAAACAGTACCCGGCTCTATATCCGCAGTTGCGAATACGCCACGTCCGCTCTTTTTAGTCTTTCGCACCTTTAACGCATCAATAAAAAACATATCAGAATAGAGGATATTTTGTATTATTACGCCTTAAGCTCTTTGAGCTTGGCGATGAGTTTATTTTTATCTAGCCCGCCTACTGCGAACAACTCACCGTTGAGGATGATACCAGGAGAAGACATGATACCGTAATCGCCTACCATTTTCTGGCCCTCGGGCGTGAGTACATCAATATACTGAATATCGACATCAGGAAACTGTGGGCGAATTTCGCCCTCGAGAATCTTTTTGGCGGCCGCGCAATGTGAGCAACCAGGTGACGTGACTTCGACAATTTTTATCATATGTTTATTCTACCACAATGCTACCAGTAATTTCAGGGAACAGGTGATCGTGGTACCTCCACTCGCCTTTTTTGTTGAAAACAAAAGACCACGATGATCCTGTGGGCACTGGCTTTTGGGGATCAAACTCGCTATAAATTTCATGGGTTGGGTGAATATTAGATGCGGGCCAATATACCTCGCTCGCATCTTCGTTGATAAATGTTATACGCTCACCTACCTTGATGCGTAAATTTTTAGGTGTATATACTTTATCTTTCATAATAATCTCTGTGCCACCACCAAGCAAAACGCCACTTTCAGCCGGCCACCATACAACCACGGCAAACACCATAAGACCTACTACCAATGCTGCTGCAAAAATCTTTGTGTTTGCGTTCATATCTTCTAGTGTGCGTTAAAAATAGAATTATTCAAGTTAACGCGCGTACGCCATGCATCGATCCTGGTATGTCGCCTCGGCTTTCTTGCAGAATGCCGTGACCGCCTCCTTTGAACCCAATACTTCGGGAGCGCGGCCAAAAATTACACCGTAACAGGCATCTTTTTCGGCAGTATCAGTAAGGAGCTTGCAAAATCCGAGTGCATTATCTTGCCCCGATGGATCCCAAAAGGTATCTTGTGCCGCACCAATCAAGCATCCGATGCGCATGTTACCCTTGGGCGCGTATTGGCATTGTGCAATTGCTACTGGGGCCCGCAATCGATGAACGCCGCCTACATCGCGCCCCATACTTTCAAAACACGATCGTTGATATAACTCAGGCGCCTTACTACATGCATCAGCAATCTTTTTAAAATCACCCAAGAAAAGCTGCATCATGCGGCTTGTCTGCAAGAAATAACATGATGGACGATATTGGTCGCCCACGTTGGCATCGTTACAAGGATAGAGCGGGTCATCGTTCAAATAATTTGATTTATGGCCTTCGATCGCACCAAGACCTCCCACGATATTTTCCATGAAGACCCCCGTCCAACATGATGACTGACCACGATCAAGTAGGTCGCACGCCTTGAGCGCGTCGGGCAATTCATAATTTGCCCATGCCATCAATCCATGCCCGATACCATGAAGGCACTGGTGACTAAAAAACGCATTGAGTTCTGATGAACAAATGGTTTGAAGATCAGTCTGTAGATTTGCAGTGCCATGATCTCGAAAATATGCCTCAGTCGCCCCGTGGTAACACCCCGAGTGACACTCTGCGCTACATTCTTTAAATGCTTTTGCGTCGTAAATATCATACGAGAAGCGCCCCGCACGGTGCGCGGTCTCATGGCAATCACCAAATTTTGTAGAAAGCGCGTGTAAGTGTTCCATGGTGCGCTTGGGCCCAAACTTTTTTACGTATGAATAAAGTGCTGCCTCATCGGTCCAAACCGCTTCATCGGCCTCTGTAATTGCTTCGTTGTAGACATACTCAACTTTATTTTTTTTGGTGCCCGCATCACTGGCGCTAGAACCCTTCCACGATAGCGCGGCGAAATATCCGACAGCTGCTGCCAACACAATAAAGAAAGCGGCTCGCCATTTCATATCTCCCGACGCTACATGTTTTACTTTTTTGCTCATTGATTTATTCCTGCAGCCCCGAGACATGCCTGCTGGTGTGTTTCAGGAGCCGTCTCTAGACATATGCGCCTTATAATCGCCTGATCGGTCGTCTGACGCGTAAGATTGCTACCAAATACCCGCCAACAGTCACTAGCAAGTTCAATGGGCGCGCGCCGGCAAAAGGCACCTACACGCGTACCTTTAAGCTCGTCGAAGTTTACCAGATTATCAACGGCGCCAATCATGCAGTCAAGACGTAATTCGCGTGGAAACTTGTTGCAAATCGCCCAGCTTGCATCTTCAAAGTTTTTTGCGCCGGCATTTGCCAAAAGAGCTGACTGCCACGAAGGGTTGGTCACCATAAGACCGATGCTCTGGGTACATGCGCTTCTATTGGCCTCGGGAGCCTCCAGGCACGCTGCTGATGCTTTTGCTACATCGTTTGAAAAAAAGCGCATGAGCCAGCCCGCATGATTGATAAAGCATTCGTGTCGATATTTCTCCTCAATACTGTTGCAGGGAGCGAGCGGATCAGTCTCGGAAAACACGCCGGATTTTACCTCATCCTTCATGGCGGCGTTTACGTTTTCCATAAACGCGCCCTGCCAGCAACCGTCTTGTGCGGTCACGTCAACAAGCGTATCGCATTCTTTGACCGATGCGAAAATATCATTGGCGCGCGCCATCATCACCCCATGCCCCACACCATGATAGCAATAGAAGCGCGATTTAGGCGGCTTAGATCCGTCGATTGATTCACAGATAAGAGTTGCGGCGTCTTTGGTTGTATCGGTGCGGCCCAAGACATATTCAAAAAAACCATGCTGACAACCGTAGTTAAACGCTGTCCCACAAAGATCAAACGCTTGTGGATTGACACCGAATCGCTCTGCCGTCTTGCGACCAACACGATGAGCGAGCTGATGATCGTCGAGCGCGCGAGTAATCTTTCCTGTCTCTTGAAAACGCCCAAGCATCAGCTGCGCTGGCTCGGGACCGTATTCGCTCGTAATGTCTATAAAATAATTACTAAAGCATTCAAAATCTATGCAGTCTGTATCCTTGGCTCGCATTAATTCATCAAGCGAACTGTATGATTTTGGCTGAGTAAAATCACGGGAAAGAGTATTTGCCCTATCAGATACTGTTTTTGGAGTATGGGAAAAAACCAAAAAAGCGCCACCCAGAAACAGCAGCAATACGATAATTCTCCCCTGCCACGATTCAAAAAAGTCCTTCATGTTTTATCTTTCTAGAGCATTTTTTTAAACGCTTCTACGGTAGGCACCGCATTTGGATCATGATTTGCAAGCATCGCTGCATGATACCCTGTCCAATCCCCAAGCGTAAGTGCATTCTCGACAAACGCAACACGTGACGTGTCCTCAGGCGCCACCACTTCCACCGGCCACCCTTTGCTCAATAAAAGCTTTTCTAATACCTCCATGCGACGCGCGACGCGCGGGTGATCTTCTACGTCGCGAAGCAAGACAAAAACAAATGCGTTGCCCGCAAATACATTATCAAATGCATTAATCTCATTGTGATTGAGCTCAGGCACCACGTTGGCAAAGGCGGGAATTTTACCGGTTTCATTAAAAACAATTTTCCAATTGTACCCGATTGCACGATTGCGCTCAGACGTGTAAATAATAGGCATCTTGCCATGAATGCGCGACGCAAGACGCTTACCCGCCTCCTCGAATGATCGAGGATCCCACTTTTTTGCAAACACAGAAAGTTCTGCCTGCTCTTTCTCCCTGCCCATGAGCGCTAGGAGAGCTTGTATACTGTATCCGCGTGCCGCGCGCGGTTGAATGCCGTTTGCGGGCAAGCGAACTAAAGGTACTTCCTCAGCTTCTGCTAAACGCGCCAACTCACCTCCAGTGGTTATTGTAGCTGTAGGCAGCTTAGCCTTTCGTGCAGCACGAAAGGCATCAATAACCTCTTCAGTATTACCTGAATACGAGCTGGCTATCAAAAGAGCGCCTTGGGTATGAAATGGCAAACCATAATCACGGTGAGCAAGTATTTTCGTCTCGGGCCAGATGGCCGGTATAAGATCAGCTGCCAGTGCAGATCCCCCCATACCCGCCACTATTGTATAGTGAAGTTTTGAAAAATCGCCTGGGCGTTCAATCTCTGGCTTCCACAACAGCTGTTCGGCCGCATTTGCTATAGCGTCATACATTACCTCCAGTATACTCCTTTTGTCTTTAGCTTGAAAAGAAAAAAGTATTTGAGCCTATCCAAACCACTTGATCTTGTGAATACTATCAAGCCCCCACGTACGCCCCACGCGTGCTGCGGCAAAAAAAATCAATACAAGCGCATAGATAATATGATCGTCAACGAGATATGAATGCTCACCAACATACGGAAACGAAAGAATGGGAAAATAATAAAGCATCATAAGTACGGCGCCAAGAACCGAGCTCAAACGCACACCAAGCCCCACGATAAGTGAGAGGCCAAGCAGTGTCAGGCCCCACGCATTGATAAAGTTTATAGCGGGCAGCATTGATGAACCGAGAAGCCACGCATAAAATCCACCGAAAGTTTTCGCACCCTTCAAATAAAAGGCAGCTGACCACTCAGGATCTAAAACTTTGGTAATGCCAGCATAAAACATAAGCCAGCCGAGCGACACTCGCAAAAGCACCAACGAAATCTTTGAAAATATTGAGTCCATATACTTATTTACCTTGTAAAAACGCTCCTCGCGTCGACTTTATACTAAAATAAAGCGCGAAGAAGAAAATAACAGCAAGCCCCTGGGTAATCCAAAAGAGTGGGTCGAGCTGGCTCGCATACCCTGTCACCGCATGATATTCAAAGACGGTTGCGGCAATGAGTGAGATGCCAAGATCGAGCTTCATCACCCAAGCCTGACGTGGGTTCGTAAGGCCTGCGGCCACATCAACAATAATAATAGCAAGCACTGCGATCAAACTTGGCACTGGTAAAATATATTTATAAAACGGCAACGTGAGAACCATGATAACGCCGGCAGCAACAAAAAGCTGGCGGACAATATCGCCATAATAATGGCCCGAGTATTTATTAAATCCGTTTGATGTCATGTTACGGCGTACCTCCTAGTTTTTTTGACCAGATGCTAATGCCGTTGGGTTCTTTGCCTACAGGAATTCTTCCGACCTCAGCAGCGGTTGCTATATCAATGATACTGATATCGTCACTTTTCAAATTAGTTACATAGACAAACTTACCGTCTTTGGAGACTACAATGCCGTGTGGCGCCGATCCTGCCTGTATTTCTTTTGTTGTTTGTCCCGTCGTCGCGCTTATCTTGTATACGCGATCACCTGTTGGCTGGTTAAAATAATACCCCTGGTCAGCAACATATACGAACCTGGAATCTGGAGTTGGGTACATTTGTATGGGCCCCTTTGCGCCCGGGGGAAGGGTTATTAAAATGGTGCTTTTTGATTGAGGACGATACAACGCTACCTGTTTTGTATCATATAAAGAGACAAATACTGTCACGCCATCTGGGGTAATGCCAACCTGTACCGCTTGCCCGGGAAGCGGGGCTTGGGTGAGTGTATTGGTTTCGATATCTAACATGCCAAGCGCTTGACCGGTTAGGAGCGCGATATAAAGCGTTTTGCCGTCAGGCGAAATGCGCATACCATGAGGTTGACTTGCGGCAGGTGCAGGTATTTTTTTCTCAATCTCGTACGTCTTGGCGTTGATTTTGTAGATAATGCCTACCTTTTGCGCTGAGGCGTACGCATAAGAACCATCAGACGCCACCACCACATGCGCGCCTTGAACTCCAATATCAAGCGGAATGCGCTTGAGAATGCGGTCGGTGCGCGGGTTGATGACGATGACTTCATCGGGCTCGGTACCAGCCTCACCTTCTCCATGCGCAAGCGCAGCTGGTATAAAGCCGCCACTATGCCCTTCGTGCTTGCCACTATTGGCTGTCACCCAAACACTCTTACCGTCGGGTGCAACTTGCACATTGTGTGGGAAAAATTTAACCGTACCGCCGTCATGCTCGATAGTTAAATCAATTGATTTGATGACAGTTTTTTTAGCAGCATCAATGACAATGATTTTACCGTCACCCTCGGCTGCCACATAAATCTTTTCGGCGGGAGCAAAAACGCCCTGCTCGCGCAAAACAACAAATCCGATGATAAGGAGTACGACCACACCTATGATAACGAATGGATTTTTCATACCTCTAGTATAGTACGAATATAAAAAGAAAACCCATATACCTGTGGGTTTTTGTTATTATACAAAAATAACCTAGATTACGCCTCTTTAATGTCTTTTTGTATCATTTTAATAATCTCCGGAAATTTAGATATTCTAAAGTGCCCATTTTTACTTTTATATACTATGATTTTTGCATTTTTTAACTTCTTTTTATATTTTCCAGCATGAGAAACAGGAACAATATCGTCATCTTCTGAAAATAATAAATAGAGGTTTTGAGAATTTTTCTCAAGCAATGAGAGGTTTGATTTGAGCTTGAATCCGCCCACTAAATCTTCACCCGTTATTGAGCCATCAAATGGTGCACAAATCAGATAAGTGGACAATACTCTTTTGGGTAGCTTATGTTCGGACAAATATTTGGCAAGAAATATGCCGCCTAAAGAATTGCCTATCAAAATTGTATTTTTGTGAAAATATAGAATATATCTTTGAAACCATATTTTCCAGTCCTCGTAGCACGCGTTATCTTGGAGCGGCATACGGGGCCTGATAACTTCATAGTTTTTGCCCAAGCTTTTCTCTAGGTAATCGCCCGTCCAGCTTACTTTTTTCTCAATCGAAACTTTTCTTATCTTTAAAAAATGCAAATAGTCCTCATGACTTTTAAATGTCATCCCTCCATGAACGATAAATATTTGATATTTTTTGCTCATGCAATTGATCTGCGGAGAGGGTGAGATTCGAACTCACGATACGGTTGCCCGTATTCCGGTTTTCAAGACCGGTGCTTTCAACCACTCAGCCACCTCTCCTTAAATATATTATTTTGTATATGGCTTCGGGTCCCCCCACTTCCGCCTTCGCAGAAGCTTCGGCGAGACAAGCAGCCACCTCTCCTTATATCGTAAACGCTAGCGTACCAAATTTTTTGATTTTCGTCCAAAAAGTTTTTGAGGCGCCTTCGGTTCATCCGAAGGCGCCTCGTGGAAGCTTACTGGAGGATCCTGAGCTCCTTGCGACGTCGTCGCAACCTCGATGGACAACTATCCCCGTCAAGGCACGTCTCGACCCAGAAGTGGTTGGCGCCGGCTTCGCCCAGGATCTTACCGAAGACCTCGTGGCCCTCATGCCGCGTACTCACGAGCGTTCCTTTCTCGAAACTTACTGATCTGCGCCCGTCGAGCATGTCGAGCGCGGCGTAACGATGGCCGTCGTCCGGATCGTTCTGCATGAGCGGACGGGACTCGCCGCCCTGCGGATCGTCGGGCGAGCCATCGCCCTTCTTCTTCGCTTTGCTCGGAATCCACCATCGAGCGAACCCGACCACCGCAAGCCCAAAGGCGAGCATTGCCAGAATTGTCAGGATATCCGTCCTCGTGGGCATAACAGCCCCCCCTTCTTAGCTAAAGCTCGACACACTAGCGTCGAACCAAGTGTACTTTAAAAACAATATACTATAAATTAACGTATCTGTCAATCACCTGCCCCAAATCATATACACCAGCACAAGCGTACTTATGATAATCCCAAAACCTACAAAAGTGCCGAGCGACCGAAATTTTTTCTTGCTCACCGTTTTAAAAAACCAGTAAACTTGCCCAAAGAGTGCGGCTGCAGTTAGTGTCAGTAATAAATATCCGGCAGCATTGTTGAGCATACCTTCGGGCGCACTTCTAAGAAAATGAAATATTGCAGATATGTAAGCGATATAGACAAACCTGTGAAGCGTCTTCCACACCTTGGGTGTCAGTTTTTGCATCGCCCAATCGGTAGAAGTTATCGCCATCAAAAACAGAATAAAAAATGCGATAGATCCAAAGACCAGTGGGTTTTCAAGCGGGTTGAGTGAAAAATATACTACCGAAAAGTCGTAATTAAAATACAGCGCAAGAGCCCCCCACACATGAAAGAAGATCAATATAAACCCGCTCACACCTAGATACCGACGATATCGCCAATACTGCGCCCAACGCGGTACCCAGCGAAAGAGCGCGCTTGAAAAGAGGGCAGCGCTAATCAGCGTAGTGCCTGCAAATGCAAAACTACGAATAGATGCGCTTGCCGCATCCCCTACTGACGCCCACAAACGCTGAAAAAGAAACTGGGCAAGCCAAAAAAGAAAAACGCCTACGGAAAAGAGAAACAGCTGATATCGCTGCTTTCTCTTTATTGCGCGCTGCATCTCGCCAATGTCTGCCATTGCGGGGGCACTAGGATTCGCCCCGCAGCTGCGGGGTTGGAGACCGAAGAATAATTATTTGATTTTTAGCCATTTTGCGGGAGATGAAGGAATCGAACCCTCGACCGCGGTTTTGGAGACCGCTGTTATACCACTTAACTAATCTCCCAAATTATTGTGGAGACCTCCTCGCCGCGCTCCACACGCGGCTCCGGGCTTCGCCCGTCGAAAGCTATTTAAACGCTTTCGACCCATTGAGCTTATGCCCCCTACTAGAACCCAAGTATAGAGGGTATGGCTGTATATGAAAAGTCCCGCATACGTACCGTGCACGTTGCGGGATTTTGATATCTGAGACCCTTACCCAACCGCTCGCTGTGGAGAGGCGGCGTCGTGAGACCGTGTCGCTTCTTCGTCGTTCGGCTGGAACTCGCGAAAAAACCAGTCAAGAGTCTTGCCCCTGGCGCGGGCGATCCGTACGAGGACACCTATTTTTGGTACTCGACCATTCATGTAGTTGTAAACGGCCGAGAGGCTTCCACCGATGTCGAAAGCGAGAGCCTTTGGGTTGCTTGCGACAACCTCGCGAATCCGCTCTGCCAGAAAGTCAACATCAAATGCACAGGGTCGCTTTTTGGGCATACCTGTCCTCCTTGGTTACGATGGTACTGATTATTTATATACTTGCGCGAAAACACTTGGACGTCAATAAAAAAAGAGCGCCGCAGGAGCGGGCTCTTTTTTATTTCTTCGATTCCTTGTGCTTGGTATGCTTGCGGCACCACTCGCAATGCTTGCTGGTTTCGATTTTTTTCTCAACCTTGCGAACATTTTTATGCGTGTAGTAGTTGTAGCGCTTGCAGACAGAGCAGCGGAGTCGGATTAGGTTTGGTTGCGGCATAGGTAGTAGAATAAACGATTTTAGATATCTTGTAAAGTCTTGGAGCCAATGGCCGGGATTGAACCGGCGACCTACTCCTTACCATGGAGTTGCTCTACCACTGAGCTACATTGGCAGCAAAATGCTGTCAGCGTACTATATCGCTTTTATTCTGAGCTTTCAAGAAAGAGGCGCTTTTCTTCCTGAATGCGGAAGATTTCGTCCTTAGAAAAGCCGTGTACCTTTGCCATAGCATCGAGAACTTCATAAATATCAGCCATCTCTTCTTTACGATCTTCGTCTCCGTGGCGCAATTCTTGTACCTCCTCTAAGAGCTTATCATCGAGCGCCTTGAGATATTCAGGCTCAGTTAACACGCGCGTGGTTGGCTTTAAGCCGTCTTTGATCATAATCTCAGGAACATTATCCCGAACAAGTTTTCTAAAAATTTTCATAGTAAAATCATAGCGTGCCGCAGTCCCCATTACAATATAAAAGAAAACGCTCCGCGAATAAACGCGGAGCAGTTGATCGGTTATCGAACCGAATCAAAGCTTGAGGAGTTGATCTTCTGCGCCAGTGGCTTCTGCAAGTTCTCTCGCCTTGCGACGGAGTTCGCCGCACTGAACTAGATCTCTTGGCTGAACTAATTCGACGATGTCTGCACAGTGGCGATAGATACGAGATGCTTGCCGTGGTTCCAGCCCCTCGGCCTCGCGTGCTTCGGCAAGCGCAGACTCCACTTCTTGCATCATGGCGGACCGCTCACCTTTGTATCGATAGATGTCCGCAAGACCAACGTGGAGCAAGCCTCGCGTATGAGCTTTTTCCGGTTTCTTGGCAAGGGCAATACGTATACATCCCTCTGCCTCACCATACTTGATACGGCGCCGCAGAATGCTTTGACGAATATCGCACTGGTCAGCTGACATATCGTCGTAACCAATGAGCTTGACGACACGGTCCGAGAGAGAAAGCATGCGCCAGTAACACCATGCGGCGAGTGGAAGCCACGTGAGTAGCCACGCAATGATTTGTAGCGGTGCAAGCCAGCTCAATCGAAACACTGCCTTGCGTTGAGAGGTTGCGGTGCCGACAATGCTGTAGTAAATGCTTGAGAGCGCAGAATACCCCTGTGCCTGCACCCATGGACTCACCGAGCGCAGCTTCTCTTCCTTCTCTCGCTTTTGTGATCTAAGGAATAACTCGAGCTTGGCAAGAAACGAAGTCTCACCCCAACTAAGATCATGAATAGAAGTCATGCTAAGCCTCCTCTGACAAAGATTTTTGATCTCCAAGTCCGGTCGCACCATAACACAAAATATTAGAGTGCACAATATTTCAAAATTTTTATTAAATCGAGACAAAAACAAAAATTTTCAGAAAGCGATGCTCCCTGAAAATTTTATTTGTGGGCAGGGAGGGATTCGAACCCCCGTAGCCACATGGGCGCCAGATTTACAGTCTGGTGCGATTGACCGCTCCGCCACCTGCCCCTATAATTTGACTTTGAAACTGTTCGCTTGCCCGTAGGCAAAAGAATACCAATAATTTGCCAAAAGCTCAACCGCCCCTAGCGGGCGGCCGCTTTTGAGGGCTGTGTTTTGCGCTGTCGCGGAGTATTCTTTACCCCACTATCGAAATGATACGAGCCATTTTTATGATCGATAAGTACTTTGGCACCATCGGCAATTTTGCCGCCTACGAGCATTTCTGCAAGCGGATTTAAGATCTTATTTTGAATCACACGCTTGAGCGGACGCGCGCCATAGTGTTTATCATATCCTTCTTCGATAAGTGCTTCTTTGGCAGATTTAGATACGGTAAACTCAATGCCTTTTTTAGCAAGACGTGTTGAGACCAAATCAAGCTGTACGTCGACAATACGCAAAAGATCTTCTTTTTTAAGCGTATTGAAGATAATCGTGCCGTCGAGACGATTAAGAAACTCTGGGCGAAAACGTTGCTCGAGTGTTTTGCGGATCCTTCGCTCAAGCTCTTCATGATGGCGATCTTCCTCGCGCGCAGTGCCTTCGAGTTGGAAACCGACCTTGCCCATCTCAAAGACAAACTCAGAACCAATGTTTGAGGTCATAATAATGAGTGTATTTTTGAAATTTACGTGTCTGCCCTTGGCGTCGGTCAGACGACCATTATCAAGAATCTGAAGCATGATATTGAACACTTCAGGGTGCGCCTTTTCGATTTCATCAAACAGCAGCACAGAGTACGGACGATGTCGTACAAGTTCCGTGAGCTGGCCACCTTCTTCATATCCTACATAACCCGGCGGTGAGCCGATAAACTTTGATATCGCATGCTTTTCCATGTACTCGGACATATCGACGCGTATCAATGATTTCTCATCATTAAAGAGAAACTCAGCCAAGGCACGCGCAAGCTCCGTCTTACCGACACCCGTAGGTCCTAAGAAAATAAATGAGCCGATAGGGCGGTCTTCTTCGCTAATACCCGCACGCGATCTGCGTACTGCATTGGCGACCTCAGTGATCGCTTGATCTTGACCAATAACACGTTGCTTGAGGCCTTCTTCCATAGCTGCAAGTTTTGTCGCTTCTTCTTCGAGCATCCGTTCTACCGGAATACCCGTCCAGCGTTGTACTACGCGGGCAATATCTTCGGGGCCCACTTCTTCTTTGAGCATCTGGCGTGAACTCTGAAGTTTGCGCAATCGTTGCTCTTCTTCTGCGAGCGCCTGGGTTATTGATGGGATGCGTCCGTAGCGGATCTCAGCTACCTTGGCATAGTCAGCAGACCGTTCAGCGGCATCTGATTCTTGGCGCAACTGTTCGGCATCTTTGCCAAGCTCGCGAATACGCGCGATAGTTTCTTTCTCGCTTTTCCATTTTTCTTCAAGTGCGCCGCATTTTTCTTTTAAGCTCGCGAGATTTTTTTCGAGCGCTGACATTTGACGTTTTGATTTGCCATCATTTTTCATGGCTTCGCGTTCAATCTCGAGGCGCATAATCTCACGCTTGAGATGCTCCAAATCAAGCGGGATTGATTCCATATCAAGACGCAAGCTTGATGCGGCCTCATCCATCAGGTCAACAGCTTTGTCGGGCAAAAACCGATCAGTAATATAGCGACGCGAAAGATCTACCGCTTGGCGGATTGCCGCATCAGTAATGCGCACACCGTGATGAAGTTCATAGCGATCTCGAAGTCCGCGCAAAATACTAATAGCATCTTCAGGAGTTGGTTCTTCTACATAGACAGGCTGAAAGCGACGTACCAGCGCAGGATCTTTTTCGATATATTTTTGATACTCCTTGAGTGTGGTGGCGCCGATCACATGAAGCTCTCCTCTGGCGAGTGCTGGCTTGAGCATGTTTGATGCGTCCATAGCACCCTCGGCCGCACCCGCGCCAACCAATGTGTGGAGCTCATCGATAAACAAAAGAACACTGCCTTCAGATCGTTGGATTTCTTTGATAACGGCTTTGAGACGCTCTTCAAATTCACCGCGATATTTGGTGCCGGCAACGAGCGCGCCCAAATCAAGCGCGATCACTTCCTTGCCACGCAAGCTCTCGGGAATATCACCGGATGCAATACGTTGCGCAAGACCATCAACGATGGCGGTCTTACCCACGCCCGCCTCACCAATCAGCACGGGATTATTTTTGGTGCGACGCGACAAAATCTGTACCACGCGGCGAATTTCTTCATCACGCCCGATCACCGGATCGAGTTTTTCTTCGCGCGCCATACGCGTAAGGTTGCGAGCATATTTTTCAAGCACCTGATATTTTGCCTCAGGCGTCTCGTCAGTCACGCGCTGTGACCCCCTGATAGATGCGAGCGCTTTGAGTACATCTTCTTTATCAAGTTTAAAACGGTCGATAACTTCTTTTGCCTTAGATGGAACCTCTAAGAGCCCTAGGAAGAGGTGCTCGGTCGAGATGTATTCATCTTTGAGCATCGCTGCGACCTTATGCGCCGCCTCAATGACGCGTGCGAGCTCAGGAGTCAGATAAAATTGCTGATTGGGTGTGAGCACAAACGTGCCGCGACGCTCGTCAAGAATATCAAACACGACATCGGAGAACTGCATGTAGTCTATCTCGAGACGCTCAAGAATGGCAGAAATCACCCCTTCTTCTTGTAACAGAAGGGAGCCCAACAAATGCATGGCGCCGAGCGAGTTTTGCCCGCGCTCAATAGCCAAATCATGCGCACGCTTGAGAGCTTCCTGCGCTTTAATTGTGAAATTGTTAAATGGATTATTGAATGGGGGCATATGTTTAGAATTTACGCTCTACCAGGGCAAGTTGAATGGCCTGCTCTTTGCCATCACGAATAAGTTTTACACTAATCGTCTCGCCCACTCCGTGTTTTTGAATAAGCTCTGCGAGAGGAGTTCCAACGGTCGACTTCTCCCCTCCAAACTCAATGATGATATCTCCTGTTTTTATCCCGGCCTTTTCCGCTGGAGATCCTGCAGTGACCGCGGGACCGCCATCATCACTTGCGACGAGCGCGCCTGAAGTTACTGTGAGTTTGCGCTCTTTAGCGACTGCTTCATCGAGCATGATATAACGTACACCGAGAAATGGATAAGATATCCTGCCAAATTTTTCTACATCATTGATATCTTTTTTAATAATGTTGATAGGTAATGCAAAACCAATATTTTCTGCATCTGAGGCAACAGCGGTATTTACACCCACAACCTCACCAGAAAGATTGATGAGCGGCCCGCCGGAATTACCCGGATTGATAGCGGCATCAGTTTGGATGAGTTGGCGCAGCTCAAAGCCCGAGGCGACAATGGTACGGCTGAGCCCTGAGATGATGCCTACCGAAATAGTATTTTGAAATTCGCCAAGTGCATTTCCAATGGCGATCACCTTCTGACCAAGTTGTACTGAGGCAGAATCGCCAAGAGCAAGCTTGGGAAGATTTGTTGCATCAATCTTCAGGATAGCGACATCTTGGAGTGGATCGCGCGCAAGAACTTTTGCTGGATATTTTTTACCATCATTCATGATAACGGTATAATCTGCCGCTGCATCTTCAACTACATGACGGTTGGATACTATGAGCCCGTCATCACGTACAACAAAGCCGGATCCAGCAGATACCTGCTGACGCTCGGTACCGCGCTGACAAAGTGCTGGCACACGAAAATCAGGGAAAAATTGACTGAGTGCATCATCTTCACCAAATGGTGAGACCATGCATTGCTCAACTTTAGGCAAATCTTTGGTCGCCACAACGCTGACGACCGCGGGCGATACGCGACGCACCACGTCAACCACGCGCTGCTCTTCGGTAATCACATTGACTACTTTTTCACCCGCATCATTTTTTCCATCATCATTACTGACGGCCTCAACGGTCTTTTCAACCACACGCTGAATTGTTTGCGTAACCGTTTGTGGTGATTGGTCATAGAGCGCAGCCGTAACTATCGCCGTGGTAAATGACACGACAATACTCATGAGTAAAAAGAGGAGGACAAGTTGTGTTTTTGTGAGATCTTCCATAGGAAAATCAGCTTACCTGACTACTATGATTATACAATAAATTTGCTTGCCTGCAAAGCTATTCGACGGCCTCAACTCGCTCGATACCGTTGAAGTTTTCTTTGAGAATCATCTCAATGCCTTCCTTGAGGGTGAGGGCCGCGAGCGGACAACCCTTGCAGGTACCCTTCATGCGCAGATTGACCACACCATCTTGGTATGAGACAAACTCTGCATCCCCACGGTGGAACGCCAGCATGGGGCTTACCTGTTCTTTAAGAACTTTTTTAATTTCTGATTCCATATTTCTCCAAAAGGCTACTTACATGCGACCAGTCAATGTTCTTGAAAAATGCCTCGATATACGCTTTTCGCGCAGTAGCATAGTCGATGAAGTATGCGTGCTCATAGACATCCATCACGAGGAGCGCTACCGAGTTCCACACGCCGCCCTGATTGTGCGTATCGCAGACGACATTGCGTAAACGCTTGTCATCAAGATCATAGGCAAGCACCACCCAGCCGCGCGCGCAAAGCCCCAATGCTTTGAACTCGGCTGCCCAGTGTTCAACCGAACCAAAATCGCGAACGATAAGATCGGCGATGACACCTGCGGGCGCTGAGGTACCTTCGAACATATTGTCGAAATAGCTTTCATGGAGTTTTACGCCATTGAGTGCAAAGGTCTCTTCTATCTTTAACGCACGAAGATCGGAAAAAGTAGCGTTGGCACCCGCAAGATCCGCCGCCTTAAGCTTCCCTTCAATCTCATCAACTTTTTTGACATATCCTGTATAGAGTACGCCATAGTGTTCGGAGAGCTGCTTTTCAGAAAGCCCTTCGAGCTTAGTATATTTTAATGGTTTTGGTGTTTTCATATATATATATTATTGAGCTCTGTGGTATTTTTGAGACGCGTCGGAGCCCTTTAGGGTTAAGCGCGAAAAAATATCATAGCGCGAGATAATTGTTACGGATAGATTTGATTGCCCTGTTCGTCAAATAAAAGGATGGCACGCGTGGGGCATGATTGTGCCGCCAAGAGGATTGTCTCGTCATCGGCACCCTTGGGGTTAGTGACGACTGCCTTGTTTTCATCGTCAAGCGAGAAAACGCCTGGCGCGATAGCCACGCATGATGCGGCTCCAATGCAAAGGTCGCGGTCAACATGAATGCGTGCAATTTTTGGTGTATTAGCCATAGTATTTTTCAGCGTAAAAACGAATAAGTTGCTCAATATCGGTGAGCGTTTCTTCTGAGAGTCCTACGCCTACTTTAAGCTTTTTCTGTACTTCTTCCAAGGTTTGTGCGCCCTCAAGCACCGCCTCTTCGATATCTTTATCGGTAATATTAAGACGATCATCGATCACGCGTGCACCCTCAACTACGATTTTTTCGTTCTGTCCGGTTTTGCGGTAGTAATCATTTGCTGTTTTTTGGAATGCTTTATCGGCGAGTACTGAGCAGTGAATCTTGCGATTCGGAAGGCCACCCAAGCGCAACATAATATCTTGGGGTTTTACTTTGAGCGCATCATCTACTGTCATGCCGCCATTTTCCGTAAGCATCACTGAATACATAGAAGTTGCAGCGATTGCCGAGCCACAGCCAAACGTTTTCCACTTGAGATCTTTGATGCGACCCGTTTGTGGATCGACTTTGATCCACATATTCATCATATCGCCACACGCGGGGCTACCTACCATGCCCGATGCATCATACTCATCGTCCTTGGGTGCATCAAGTAAAATATTTTGAGGCTTGAAAAAATGTTCTTTGACGATATCCGAATAATACCACTTCTCACCTGTGTAATGGTTGATGACATCGATCTTTGCGCCAGTTAGTTTTTTGTTATCTTGAGTATCCATATTATTTATAGTTTTTTGAATCTGCTTTCACTCGTAATCCTTCTCCTGCAAATGCCTCTGGGTGTGACATACCCTTAGCATCTTCTGCAACCGTAATCGGCGAGATACGCCGGAGGGTTGTCACTACTTCGGGCAGTACTTCCATCACCCTATCAATCTCCTGTTTGGTCGTCTCTCGGCCAAGCGTGAAGCGAATTGATGCGTGAGCATACTCATAGGGGCGACCAAGCGCCAAAATAACATGTGAAGGGTCGAGAGATTCGGAAGTGCATGCGGAACCCGTAGAACACGCGACACCATGCGCATCAAGATACAAGATAGTGGCCTCACCTTCTATATCAAGAATAGAGACGTTGATATTGTTTGGCAGGCGATTTTTCGCGTCGCCATTGAGTACCGTACGTGGAATCTCGCGTGTCAGACGTGAAGTAAAATATCCACGCAAATCTTCGAGGCGCGCTGATTCTTGCTCACGATTTTCATTTGCGATTTCAAGCGCGCGGGCAAGGCCTACAATGCCCGCCACATTTTCGGTGCCAGCGCGACGCTTACCTTCCTGTGCCCCACCAAAAATAATCGGGCGCATTCGTGTACCACGGCGCAGATATAAAACGCCGCTTCCCTTGGGACCATAAATCTTTGATCCATTGAGTACCAGCATATCAGCATTGAGCTTTGTGACGTTGAGATCAAGATAGCCTGCCGCTTGGCACGCATCAGTATGAAAAAAAGGACCGCTCGACAAATCAGCTTTTGCGGCGCGGAATTTGCGCACAATCTTACCTATCTCAGCAATCGGCTGGATAGTACCAATTTCGTTGTTGGCATACATCACCGATACCAAGATGGTGTCAGCACGGAGTGCACGCTCAATATCTTTGGGATCGACGACACCATCTTGACCTACCGGTACGAGTGTTATTTCAAAACCTTCTTTTTTGAGTGCGTCGAGTGTATGAAGTACCGCATGATGTTCGATAGTTGTTGAGATGATGTGGCGACCCTTGTCAGCATAAGCACGCGCGACACCCGCAAGCGCCATTGTATCGCCTTCGGTGCCGCCCGAGGTAAAAATAATCTCATCGGCATGAGCACCAAGAATATGCGCAATGGATGTGCGCGCATCATCAACAGCATCTTTGGCGCGACGTCCTTCGCGATAGAGTGAACCAGCATTACCAAACTCTTCGGTCAAATATGGCATCATAACCTCACGAACACGCGCGTCGAGTGGGGTTGCCGCCGCGTGATCCATATAGATTCGTTTGATATTTGCATCCATTAGACTTTGATCTCCGCCGAAAACACGCCGCATCCTTTGCACGGAAAGTTTTCGTTGAATGAATAGTACGTCTCGCGACCCTTGCGTTCTTTTGTGATAAGACCCATATCATCAAGCATTTTGAGATGATATGAGACGGTAGGCTGGGTGACGTGCATGACCTCTGTGATTTGGGCGACATTGGTCTGCTTAATCTTAAGCTCGCGCAAAATACGAAGACGGGTACTGTCAGAAAGTACCCGAAAGCAATTGGTGCATGAATGGCCACACGCGTCAGACATATAGACAAGTATCTATATTTCTAGACAAAAGTCAAGTATCACTCGCTATGCATCGTTTCGCACGAAAAGGCGCAATTCGTGCGCCACGTAGCGAAGAGATTTGCCGAGAGGCAAGATGGTCACAAGATACTTGAGTAGCACCACGTATTTGAGTACCCACGCAAAAAAACCGGTCCAGCGGAAGCTACCGGCCTCCAACAGTGCGAATTTGCCACCGATAGGAATGATGAACTTGGAAGGCTTCGGCTTATATGGCGTGAGTGTCGCCCTGGTATTTTTTGTAAGCCTCCGGATGGCACGCGAGACGTAGGCGGCCTCATGAACCGCCTTTTGCGCAGTCATAGGCATGGGTGCGCCGGTTTCTATATTAACGGTTGCTGCCGCATCACCAACAGTAAAAATATTTTCGTATGGCTGCACGCGCAGATAGGGATCAACGATAAGACACGTTTTTTTATCGACACCCGCACCCTTGATGATAGAACCTTCGCACGCACCCTTCACGCCTGCCGTCCACACCAAAAGATCAAAGCCAAGCGGCCGCTTTTCTTTGCCGAGATACAAAAGATTTGGCCACACATCAACAATGGCACCGCCGGCAAGTACCGTCACGCCCAAATCTTTAAGACGCCGAGAGGCGCGCTTCTGTACCCACGGCGCAGAGGTCCCCAAAACACCGGGGCCCGCCTCAACCACAACACATGCCCAATTGCCTGTCGGACGCCCGTGAAGATGCGAGAGCTTTCTCATATAACCTACAAGTTCGCCCGCGAGCTCCACGCCCGTAAATCCCCCGCCACCAATAACCACGGTTATTTTTTTATGCTTTGGCGTCGTTAAAAAAAGCTCATCGATACGATTGCGAACATTCGCCGCCTCAGTAACTGATTTCAACCCAATAGAATTTTGCTCAAGATGCGGAATAGAAAAATAGTTTGTCTTTGAGCCCAATGCTACTACCAAAAAATCATAATAAAGTTTGCGCCCCGAATTAAAAATAACGGCGCGCGTCTCGGGATCTACAGATGTTACCTCTCCCTGCTCAATCTTAACCGCCGGCATGTGCACGAAAATATCGCGAAATGGGATTGCCGCTGAAGTAAGGAGCTCTCGATTTTCAGTACGCTGTTGTTTTTTTGTCTCTGGTAAGTGCTCGGGGCGAAAAAGCGTCGCCGTCTCATAGAATTGCGCGTAGAGCATGTGATAAGGATTGCGATCAATGAGAACTACTTGAGCTGCATGACGACGCGCGAGATCACGCGCCACACGCACACCTCCATACCCACCACCTAAAATCACAACGAGCGGTTTACGATGCATAAAAATAGTTTAACACAACAATATAAAAGAGTCTGAAAAAAAACGAGCCCGACCAGTTGCTGCTATTGCAGCAACTGATCGGGCTTGATGTCGGTCAACGACTCGGAAGCCGCCCCGCGTCTCTGAAGACGCGAACGAACTCACACTTCTCGAGGGTACCTCGACCGGCGAACGCGGAACCAGGGTCGGGGTCGTCCTCGGGGACCTTGATCGCGCAGAGCACGACCTCGGTTGGACGCCGCTCGCCGAGCGGGGCACAAAGACGCGTGGTCTCGGAGCCCTCGGTTTCGTAGCAGAGGAACCCGCCGTCGAGGTGGATGCTCGACGGAGCCTGCACCCGAACGGTGCTGGCGCTCTCGCCGTCGACGATGACGACGCGACGGTTGGCACTTCTGCCGCCATGGACACCGCCTGTCATCGGAACGCTGAAGCCACCCTCGTCGTCTTCGAGCGGAATGGGGCCGAAGGTTCCGAGTCCGCCGGTGCGAAAAAAGCACTGACGGCCGAACATGTCGACCACACAGATCTCCTCCTTGACTCCGCCGACGGGATTGCGTCCCCCGTCGTGGTGTGCCTCTGCCGGAACGCTACTGCCGACCAGCAAGGCCAGCATGGTGAAAAGGAACATGGAGCGTCGCATGGATGCCTCCTATCCTGCCCCCTGTGGGACAGATAATTCGATGGTTTCGCCTCAAGTATAAACTAAATAAAATATTTTGTCAATAACCAAAAACCCATTAGCTGGAAACGTTAAAGGTAATAAATCTATCTGGAGCCACCTCTCGGATTTGAACCGAGGACCTTCGCTTTACAAAAGCGTTGCTCTGCCGCTGAGCTAAGGTGGCGTATAAATTTTTAGAGAGCGTGATTTGAAATATCTTTGCCGTGCGGATCCGTATCGCCTAACATTCTGCCTCGTGAGACGTTGGTTACTTTTTTCCATGTATGCATCTGCTTCCAGTAGCTCGATTCGCGTGGGATTACTCGAAACCGCTCCTGAATCATCATACGTGTCTCTTTGGTCTGGCCCGCCATGCGCCCTGCAAACCGTTCAAATGATTTGAGAATACGATCTATAAGCTTGAGAAAAGCTTCTTTGGCACTTACTCGATACCAACGATCAAGACTATCGAGATAACCGATAACATAGGAACGTACCACGGCGTTTTGCGGTGATTGTTCGGGCGCCATACCCTCTGTCTCGGTAGATACACGAATTTCATGTAAGTGCCGCAAAGGTACTACGAGCATGCCCGCAACCCCGACTAGAAACGTGGCAAGAAGGATCATCATACCCCTTTAGTGTACCTCTAGAGCTCGTAACGGACAAACTGTCCGATGACAATACGCTCGCCAAAAGATGCTGATGACGCGCTCACCAAATCCCCCACCGTTTGTGAAGGGTTTTTGACATATGGCTGTGCTATAAGCTCATCGAGAGATGCTGGCTTCATGGCTGCAATATGCATAGCTATTTCATGAGCAAGTTTTGCAAACTCTTCATTGCGAGAAACAAAATCTGTCTCTGAACGAACTTCGAGGAGTACGCCTACGCGTGAACCTCCGTGAATATAGGCTTCGATGCGTCCGGCGTTGGTTTCGCGTGATTCTTTTTTGGCGGCCGCTTCAACTCCGAGCTTTGCGAGCGCTTCACGAGCTTTTACCTCATCATCACCCGCCTCAATGAGCGCTTTGCGAATAAGCGCTACTGATACTCCGGTTTCTTCACGAAGTTTTTTAAGAAGATCGTTATTCATGAGCTTCGGCGAGCCCTTTGCGATATGCCTCCACGATTTTGTTGATAACAAAATTAATACTCTTTGATGCATTGTCATTGCCAAGAATTGGATAGGTTACCAACGCCGGATCACAATCACTATTGATGAGTGCGATAATGGGAACGTTTTTTGTCTTTGCCTCAGCGACAGCAATACTTTCTTCACCTGCGTCGATAACAAACATCGCCTTGGGAATACCGTTGAGATTTGCTACACCCTCGAAATCGCGGGTCAAGCGATCAATCTCACGCTGAATGCGAAGCTGTTCGTGCTTGGTATATTTCTGAAGTTCGCCTGATTTTTGTTTTGAGATCAAATCTTGCCAGTAGTTAATACGGTCACGAATGATCTTGTGGTTGGTAAGCATGCCACCGAGCCAACGAGTCGTGACATAAGGATGATTGAGCGAAAGCGCCGCCGTTTTGACGAGAGGAGCCGCTGCGGGCTTGCTACCCACCCAAAGCATAGGGTGTTTTTCGCGGCCAAGCTGTTCGGCATAAGTAAGCGCCGACTCCAAATGATCCCACACTTTATCAAGATGAAAGATCTCGATATTGCTCTTTACGCCCGCAATAAAGGGACGCATGCGTGGATGACGGCGAGTACGCGCATAGCCAAAATGCACACCTGCTTTGAGGAGTGGGTCAAATTTTGCGTCGTATCCGTCGCGCTCGGCAGTTGGGGTCGGTTGCATAATGTTCTCCAGTATAGGTAAATCGCGCCTATTTGGCAAGCCCCTTGCAGAGCAAGGCCTTTTCTGGTACTCTGGCTGGTATTGAAGTATTTCTTATGAAAACTGACATTCACCCTGAATATTTCGCTGACGCAATTATTGCTTGCGCATGCGGCAATAAGATGAAATTTGGATCGACCAAACAGTCGATCGAAGTTGAAATTTGCTCACAATGCCACCCCTACTACACCGGCAAAGAAAAGCTTATCGACACCGCTGGTCGTGTAGATAAATTCAAGAAACGTCTCACGAAGGTTTCGGCAACACCAAAACGCAGAGGTAAGAGCCGCAAATAATATCATCTATGGACGGAGTCATCCTCGAAGTACGCGCAGGCGTCGGGGGCAATGAGGCCGCGCTTTTTGCTGGCGAACTTGCCTCGATGTATACCAAATACGCCCAACGTCAGAACTGGCGTGTAGCACTTGTCAGTGAATCAAAAGCTGAAGTAGGTGGCATTAAAGAAGCTATCTATGAGATTAAAGGTGCGGGTGCGTATGATGCATTTAAAAACGAATCAGGCGTACATCGCGTACAGCGCATCCCTAAGACAGAAAAGGCAGGACGCATTCATACCTCGACTATCTCTGTCGCAGTCCTAAAAATGGTGGAGGCAAAAGAGGTAACTATCAATGCAGGAGATATTGAGGTAACTTTTTCGCGCGCAGGAGGCCCCGGCGGACAAAACGTCAACAAAGTAGAGACGGCGGTACGCCTTCTCCACAAGCCAACCGGCATTATCGTCTCATCGCGCGAAGAGCGTTCACAGCTCGCCAACCGCGAACGAGCAATGGATATTTTGCGCGCAAAACTCTACGAGGCGCAAAATATGGGAGCTGCGGGCGCCCAGCAATCAGAACGCCGAGATCAGATTGGTACCGCAGACCGATCAGAAAAAATCCGCACGTACAATTTTCCTCAAGACCGCATCACCGATCACCGCATCGGCAAAAAATGGCACAATATCGAGAAAATCCTTGCCGGCGATTTTGACCAAATCGTCAAAACATTTGCAAAGCAATAACCCTCATTACGGCATTACAGAAGATGTGAGTGCTTCAAAGGTTTTAAGAACGTCAGTGTTTTTACTCTGCGTGTAAAATGGGATGCCTATAAGGGTTTTGCATTGGATTGCAGGTCCTGCTGTCTCACAATTAAATTGCCGCCCTCCAATACCAATAACATCTTCGGGCGAAATTTGATTCTTTGGCTTCACGTAAAGCCCGACTACTTCGGCGGGCGAACCTTCTGCCTCTTGGGCAGGAGTTCGATAATAACTCTTTTCAATAATCCAATTGGCAGGATACTGAAACGATATGCCTGACCAATTATAACTCTCCCAATCACTCAGGGGAGGATTCATCTTAACAATATTACTACATCCATATAATTGATTGAGCTTCTTGCGTGTCGCCGGACCTACATAGCCCGTACCATGCGAAAGGCCGTTTGGCGTTAAAATCTCACTGCGATATTTTTCTTGAAATGCGACGACGGCTGAGGCTGTCGATTCACCAAAATTATTGATAAAACGCCCATTGTGCTCACTGGAACTGATAGTAAAACCTTCTTTTATAAGAGCTTGCTGTAACTCTTTTACATCACCAGAACCATCTTTCTCAGAAGTACTGTCACCGAACTTTAAATTAATATTAAACGAATGACACCACGCCGCTGGGGCAGCTGGCACCGTTTTACCTGTTAATGCCGACTCGACATTAGCAACAACGGTGGTATCTGTGCCAAACGAACGCAAAAGTCCGAGTATTGAATCAATTTGCTGCTGAGTGAGAGCAGTGGCATCTGCCACAGATGCAACTCCGAATAATCCAATAATCGTAGCAAAAATAATTTTTTTCATATTGCCCTCAGTATAACCTGTCGACAAAAGCTTCGCCCTCTACTCTATCCACAGCTATTTTGCATTCACCATACGCCCATTTTTGCGAAAATAATAAGGGCTTTTATCAGCAGCATCGCCATTATAGCTTATGCAAATCTCTTCTCCCCTTTTAATAGGCTTTATTGCCACAAATACTAGCATTTCGTCTTTCTCGCGATACACATATTTTGCATTGGGAGTCCAGCTATGATTACAAATAGATCCGAGTCCAAGACAAATAGCCGCTTTTTTTGAACGAGCGCCCCAATCAAAATAATAATTAAATAGTTCGGTCTTTTTAATAAGCTCCTTTTCGCTCTCGGGGATTACGACTACAGGGTTTATCATAATAACATCACCTTTTTTAAAATTGCGCTCGGCAATAATACCCCGTCCACGATCTTTTGTTTTTTGTACACGAATACCTTCACCTCGAATGGAAAAATTCTTTTTCATATAAAAACCTTATCGCATACTACTATCGACTTACAATACCCTTGATGAGATCAATTTGATTTTGATATTTCTCAACTTTGGCAAGCACCTGGTTGCCATATGCCCGGCCCAATGATGAGCGCCAATTACCCCCGGCAAAATATTTCGCAGCAGCTGTATGCTCGCCGGCGCGAGTGTCTGCGCCGAGTTCACCCAGATAAATAGCCGATGCCATAAATGCGTCTTCTGGATTCCATGGGTTTGGTGGATTATGGCCGGTCGCTGCAGCTATTTTTGATATATAAATCTCCCATGTCGATGGAATAAATTGAGCGGGACCCATTGCTCCTCCCCAACCAACTGACATCGGACACGAAAGAGGCATTGAATCAGGGTTAAGGCCGAGGGCTGCCGTGATACGCAGATAGGGCGCATGATCGCGCGAAGGCTTCATAATAGCGCGCCATTTTTTGCTCTCGGGGCTCGTAGGCAAGTTACATTGGCCGACATTGCTGCCGAGTGCCGATTCCTGACCAATAACACCGAGAATAAAGGCGGGTCGTACTCCGGTTTTCTTTGAAGCGTTCTCTGCGTATTCAACCGCCTTCTCAAAAGGAATAGATGGGGAACCTTGTAGCAAGAAGAGCTGGGTACGAATTGTAGCTGCGTTTTTTTGTCTGTCCGCAACAAGTTTTTTGTATTCTGATTCTTTGCCTTTCGTTGCATTCAAAATATCTCTACGCTCTTTTTCTTGGGCTTCCAACTGTTTACGTTCCAAAACCTGCAGGGCGCGCACCTCAGACTGTTCCTGCCTGCGATCAATAAATTCATCGCGCGCGACCTCTTCTTCTTTTTTAGTTGCACGCAACACATTAAAAGAATCTTGCAAAGATTCTTGCACGGTATCGAGCGATTCAATATCCCCCAAAAAATCTGACATACGCTCATATGCCAACATTGATTCGAGCACGGAGACCTCGTCGTATTCGGCAAGTGCACGAAGTGCTTCTGCGAGCGAGAGCTTTTCGCGATCTACCTTCTCAAGAATATTGGTGATGTTTTTTTCTTTTTCTACAATCTTGCCTTGGAGAGTTTGGATAGTGAGATCAAGCGCCCTAATCTCAAGCTTTGTCTTGGTAATTTTACTATCCAAGATATTAATATCACGCTGAAGACTTGCGGCTTCTTTCTGTTTGCCCGCTATCTGTGTTTCAAATTGTTTAATTTCTCCCTCGATACCCTCGAGTTCTTTGAGTAGTTTTGCCCGATGATCAATAACAGCGCCCGAGAGCTCTTGGGCACGAGCAAACCATCCGACTGAAACAATGCCGGCAATTATGAGGAAGATGCTAAGTAAATATTTACTCTTCACCAGAAGTGTCTTGGGTCTCCTCTTCTTTCTTGCCCTTCTTCTCTACTTCAATATCTTCAAGGTTCACGCTTGCCTGATTTTCGAGAGAAGCGAGCTCTTCTTCTGATCGTGGAGGAACAACTTTAGCGATAAAGGTCTCTTTGTCGCCCACGAACTCTACACCACGAGGAGCTTTAATGTCTTGTAAAGATATAGTGTCTGAAAAAGTACGAAGCATACCCAAATCAATGGAAATTTCATGCGGCAAATCTTTCGGCAATGCCTCAACTTCTATCTCATGCATTACTTTGACGAGCACACCACCCAATGATTTTACCGCATCTGACTCACCTGCAAAAACAATCGGTACATGAACTTTAATGGTTTTATCAGCGGCCACTTCATGAAAATCAACGTGCAACGGCAATGATTTGATAGGATCAAAAGTAACATCGTGGATAAGCACGCTCTTGCGGCCACCGCCTTTTATCTCAAGCTCAATCATGCCAGATTCGCCTGCCTGACGATATGCCTTAAGAAGTTCTTGTGCACCCACGGAAAGCGAAGCGGGCTCACCCGAACCACCATATACAACAGCAGGAACAAGGCCTTTTTCTCGAAGGTCTTTTACCTTTTTACCAAAAACAGTACGCTTGTCAGCAAGTATTTTTTGCATCTCTTTATGATACCAGAAAGCTCTAAAAAACGCCAGATACCCTTTCTGGATAAGCGTTTTGGGATATTTATTACTTTACAACAATGATGTTTGGCGGTACGCGACCTGAAAGCGCCTCAATAATATTATTTGCAGCCAAATCAGACATCTTTTGGCGCGTCTCAATGGTTGCGGATGCAATGTGTGGCGTCAAAAGAACATTTTCAAGCTCGAAAAAGAGCGGATCGATCTTGGGCTCTTTCTCAAATACGTCGAGTGCCGCCCCTGCGATTGTTTTCTCACGCAGCGCACGGTACAGAGCTTCCTCTTCGACAATCGGCCCGCGCGCAGTATTGATAAGAAATGCGGTTTTTTTCATCATCTTAAAGCGAGTATCATTCATAAGATGCTGGGTAGATTCGAGAAGCGGCACGTGGATACTCACAAAATCAGCCTTAGGAAGAAGTTCGTCGACGGTTGGTGCAAAAGTGGCGCCAAAATCTTTTTCAAACTGCTCGTTGCGCCTTACATCATAATAGATAACCTTCATCTCAAAACCTCGCACCGCGTGGTGTGCTACTCGCGCACCAATACGCCCAAGACCCACAATGCCCAACGTTTTGCCAAATACATCAGTACCTAAAAGCAACTGCGGCCCCCATGCCTTATAAAGCCCCTTGCGCATAAAGCGTTCGCCCTCACTCATACGGTGTGCGAGCGCGAGCATAAGGCCAAATGTGTGCTCAGCCACTGTTTCGGTGAGCACGTCAGGCGTGTTGGTAATATAAATACTTCGTTCGCGCGCCGCCTGTAGATTGATATTGTCGAAACCAACAGCAAAATTGGCAAAAATCTTGCACTGTTTGCCGGCGGCATCAAACACTTCATCATCGATCTTGTTGGTTAATAAACAAAGCACAGCGGCATATTCTTTTCCTGTAAGTGCTGCGACGAGCTCTTCTCGAGTCAACGGGCCGTCTTTCTCGCTCACGGTTACTTCATAACCCTGCTTTTGCAGAGCTAAGATTCCTCTATCGGGTATTTTTTCTGTAATAAATATTTTTGTAGCCATAGATATGATTATATTACACCCTTTGTGCGCTGCCGAAAAGATCAATATGCAACAATACCACTTTTTTTACCTCGGCAATTTCGGGTGCCATGATTTTATAGAGCGCGTATTCATCTTTTTCTGCTTCTAGTTCCTTGCGTAAGGTATCGACAAACGCAACACGCAAATCAGTAGAAATATGAATATTGGAAATACCAGCTGCGATTGCCTGCTTGATCTGGTCATGTGGTACGCCAGAGCCGCCATGCAGCACAAATGCCGTATCAGGTAGAAGTTCGCGAATACGTGCAATGCGCGGAATATCCAAATGCGGCTCGTTGAGTGCAATGCCGTGGATACTCCCGACAGCGGGCGCCAAACGATTCACGCCCGTCTCGCGCACAAAACGCACGGCATCGTCAGGATTTGCAAGGCTCTCTGGGGGCACCTCGACAGCGCTTTTGTATACTTTTGAAGAGTCAGTCATAAGGTAGCCGATCTCACCCTCAACTGATATTGATTCGTTTTTGGCACGCGCACATTCAACAACTTCTTTGGTTTTACGAAGATTGTCTTCGAGTGGCTCCTTTGATAAATCAATATGGATTGAATCGTAACCTGCATCAATCGCCTCTTTTGCTTTCATGACACTCTTGGTGTGATCAGCGTTGAGATAAAAGGGCATGCCGTATTCATCGCGATAACTTTTTATCAATGCTACTGCCTGCTCAAGCCCGATAAACTCACGCTCAGACTCAGAGGTACCAATCATAACGGGAGAACGTTTTTCAATACACGCCTCGATTATCCCCTTGAGCATCTCGAGATTTGGTACGTTAAAATGTGGCACCGCCCAATGTTCATGCAGGGCTTGGGCTAAAACTTCCTTTAGTGGCTTTGGTGTCATAGTGTTCCAAATACTTTTGGCTTGTAATCGTTCGGCGCGCTCGCGATATACTGTTCGATTTGTGATCTTCGCAAGAGACCTTCTTGCGCGCCCACATACTGTACAACTGACATTGAATTGATTGGCCCCCAGCGCATCGCATCTTCAAGACTAAGCCCGAGCGCGAGAGCTGATGTAAATGTTGAAGAAAAGGCATCACCCGCACCCGTACGCTCATAGGGAGGCTTGGGATCAGGATAGGGACGCATAAACCAAACGGTCTTTCCGTCTGATGCGTATGCACCTTTTGCTCCATCGGTAATGACAACAATTTTGGGGCCGAGATTATGAATACCACACACAAGACGCATGATATCGTTGTCCGTAGTCTCTAAAATACGCATTGCCTCCTCGCGGTTACAAAAAAAGAGCGCTGTTTTTTTGTAGAGATCTCGCAACCGGTGCGTACCGAGCTTGATCTGAAACGTACCTGGTTGAAATGCAAGATGAACATCGGGATGTTGGCGCATATAGGTCGCAACATCGTCATGAAACCGATCAGCATGCTCACCCACCGAGCTAAAATATATCCATTTTGGGTCTTCGAACGTTGGTAGATGATATTCAAACCGCTCGTGCCGGATAAGAATCGTGCGGTCGTCCTTATACCACAGAACATAGTGATAATTTGAGGCGACACCCTTGTTGCGATGTACGAAAGATGCATCGACAGATTCACGCCCAAGCTGGGCGATAGTATCTTCTCCCACGCGATCGTCACCAATATTGCTCACAAACGCGGTGGAAAGGCCGAGACGCGACGCGGCAACCGCAGCATTGGCGCTATTGCCCACCGCAGGAACTATATAAGCGCGCTCAAAAGGAATTTTGTCGCCGTATCTCAGTGCCAACCTCCCATCAACAACACTCGCACTCTCTTCAGGGATACGGATAAAAGCGTCGGTGACAACGTCGCCAATGGCTATAAAATCATATTTCTTCATATCATGCGGTAGCGCTGCGTACTCGAAAGAGGTTATACGCGGCAAGCAACATAAGAATAACACCGAGCACGACAAGGGCACGGTCAGCTGGGAAAATGAGAGTATCAGTAATCGATACTGATACAACGCCGGGAGTTACATCATTGAGTACATTCCAAAAAAATGAGAAGGCAATACATCCGACCCCCCACATCAAACGCAAAATGCCCTTGCGTAATTTTGGCACCAGCACTGAGGAGCTTTCCGCTATAATAAAAATTGCAAAAAGAGACGCGACGAACCCAAAAAAATCAATCAGAGCAACGACAAATGCAAATTCCTGCATGTCTGTATCATACATCGCCCACCCCACATAGAGAAGTGGATACTTTAGCGAGTAAGTACTTTCCCGGCTGCCGCAACGATATGAGAAACGCCCATACCAAAATGCTCAATGAGTTCGTTTTTGTCGCCCGATTCACCAAAACGATTTGCAACGCCCACAAATTCTATTGGCACCGGAAAGACGCGCGCTGTCAATTCTGCTACAGCCGAGCCGAGTCCTCCTGCAATCTGATGCTCTTCAACCGTCACAAGACGCTTCGCGAGACGTGCGGCATCCAAAATAGTTTTTTCATCAAGCGGCTTGATCGTATGACAATTGATCACACGCACTTTTTTGCCCGCCTTTTCTAGTTCACTGGCTGCCATGAGCGCATTGTGCACCAAAGGCCCTGTCGCGATAATCGCAACGTCGCACGCGGACCCATCGGAGTCAAAAAAGACCTCGGCTTTGCCAATTTCAAACGGGGTGTTTGCGGTCGTAAATACGGGACTTTTTTCGCGATGAAGGCGCAGATAGAGGGGCTTTCTCAAGAGGGCTGCCGCCAACATAGCCTTTTTTGCCTCAATCATGTCACATGGGGAGACAACCGTCATGCCGGGCAACACGCGTGTGATCGCCATGTCTTCAATGGCTTGGTGCGTCGCACCATCGGGACCTACAGAGACGCCTGCATGCGAACCTACGATAATAACTGGCTGTTCGTTGTAGCAAATGGTTGTACGAATTTGCTCCCAGTTGCGTCCTGGACTAAACATTGCGTATGAAGAAATAACCGGTAATTTGCCGAGTGCCGCTAAACCGGCCGCAACTCCTGCCAAATTTTGCTCAGCTACACCGATCTCGATAAATCGCGCTGGGTATTTTTTCTTAAATGGCAAAATCATAGTCGACTCCGTAAGATCGGCGCATAGAGCAACGATAGTAGGATCTTTATCTCCTGCCTCTACAAGACCTTCGCCGAAACCTGCGCGCGTAGGCTTTTGATCAAGCTTCGCTATATCGAGAGTATCACTATGTAATTGTGTGCTTTGAGATATCATGGATTTTCTGTTGAAACGTGTTCTTGAATGCTTTTTAAAAGAAGGTTTTGCTGCTCCTGCTGTTTTTCTGCGATACGATCGATATCGTCGATAATATAATTCATCTGTACAATAGTTGCGACCGCCACAATCAATGCGAGAATCCCTACTGCAGCTAACCGGTACTCACTCTTGCGAGTAATAGCATCTTGATTACTATTCATGCTCGCTTTGTATTTGGCCGCGTAACGTACGGAGTTCACGCAGCGCCTCTTCTGCCTGCTTGTCGGCAGCTACCTTATCGACAGGACCCTTGCCGGGCGGATTGCCATGCCATTCAAAGCGACGCTCCATAAAATCAACGCCCCTGCCTGGAATGGTGTGTGCGATAATCATTTTTGGTTTTTCATAAATAGCTTTGGCTTCTTCTATCACGTTAACAATCTCTTCCATGTTATGCCCATCAACATCGATGACGTGCCAACCAAATGATTCATATTTTTCGCGTAAAGGTTCAAGCGGCATAATCTCTTCGGTAAACCCATCAATCTGAATATTGTTGCGGTCAATGATACCGACCAAATTCCAAAGTTTTTCGCGACCAGCGAGCATCATAGCCTCCCACACAACACCACAATCTTGCTCACCATCACCCATCAAGCAATAGACAAAATTGGTTTTTTTGTCCATCCGCAACGCAAGCGCTATACCAACCGCTTGTGAAATACCCGTGCCGAGCGGACCAGAGCTCACCTCGATTCCAGGAAGCTTGGTGCGGTGCGGATGCCCCTGCAAACGTGAGCCAAACTTACGAAGTGTTTTTAATTCTTCGACAGGGAAATACCCAGCATGCGCCATGGTTGCATACTGCACAGGGCAAATATGGCCGTTGGAAAGTACAATAAAATCGCGCTCGGGCCAGGTCGGATTTTTCGGATCATTTTTTGCGCTCTGAAAATAAAGCGCGGTAAAAACATCAGCCATGCCCAAAGGACCCGCTGAATGTCCAGAGCCTGCCGCAACCAGCATCTCAATAATCGATTGGCGAATATCGTTCGCCTTAAGTTCGAGCTCGGCTACTTTTTTATCGTCTATATAATTCATTGTGTAATAATTGGTTGAAAATCTGTATTGAAATGAATTGGAATTGCTTCAAAATCATCGATGCGCTTATTTTTGATTGTCACCTCAAACATGAGCGCCTCTTTTGTATCGGGAGAAAAAGCTTGGTCGAAAATAAAATTACCGAGACTGTACGCTATAACGCCATTGCGGTATTGTTCAATCTCTTGAGCTACATGCGGATGATGTCCGATAACAATCGACGCCCCTGCATCAATTGCCGCACGTGCTAACTCTTGCTGATTGCGGCGCGAACGTGTTTCGTATTCTTCACCAAAATGAAATGACACTATCAGTATATCAACCTTATCTCGCGCCTGTCGAACGGCGGCTTTGACATCTTCGGCGTCAGCAATAGCGATGCCAGACAATGTATCACCCACCTCTATCCATTTTGGTCCTACATCGGAAAACCCTAAAAAGCCGAGCCGTGCGCCACCCCGCTCGAGAACCGTCACCTCGCTTGCCTCTTTAGCATTCCAACCGGCTCCAGTATACTCAATGCCCGCGCGCCTCAAACGACGCATAGTATCCTCGAATGCCTCTCTGCCATAATCACCCATATGATTATTTGCGAGTGAAACCGCATCAAACCCTACGTCGTAGAGAGCTTTTGTTACCGCAGGATCCATACGAAATGAATATATCGATCCCTGTTTTTTACCCACGTCGGAAATGGGCCCTTCGAGATTACCAAAAGTTAGATCTGCCCCGCGCAATTTTTCGACAACATGCTCAAACGGAAAAAGATAATCGCCACGATTTCTATCTACGGTATTACGGATACCCCGATCCATCATAATGTCACCTGTAAAAAGTAGCTTGATGGGCTCATCTCTCTGCAAATCAGAAACAACAGGAGCTGCTGTCGCTGGTTTTTCATCAGAAAGACTGCCGTAGACAAAATTGGCCTTAACCCATGCGACAAGTTTGCGTACATCACTTTCTTGATCATTTGATCCAAGTACAACTACGACAATATCACGCGTAGCAAACTCCGATACAGGCAGGCGAAAAAGCGCCACCATGGTCTTGCCTGCAGCACTCGTATATCCTATCTTGCCGCCCAAAAATTCTTCATCAACACTATGCCAATTAAAATTGTACCAAATATGTTCTTTTTGATTCGTCTCGAGTTTTGCTGTGCGCTGACGTGAAAGAGTAAGAAGCGGCGCACGTTCATTGCGAATATACTTGATCAAATATGCCAATTCTTCGGGGGTCGATACATTTGTCATCTCCAGTCCTGACGGATCAGAAAAACGAGTACTCTCAAGCTGCAAGGCCTCCGCCTTTTTATTCATAAGTTCAACAAATCTCCCCCTGCCAGTAATGTTAGCAAGAGCATACGCCGCATCGTTTGAAGAAGAAAGTAACAGTGGAGCCAAAAGCTGTTTTGCGGTAAACGTCTCACCCTCACCCAAACTTCCGGAATCTCCATGGATATCTAGATCGTTTTTATCAATAGCGATTTCGCGTTCTTGATTGATCGCTTCGAGCGATATAATAGCTGTCATCAATTTTGTAATTGATGCGATAGGTCTCTGCTCTGATCTATTTTTTTCAAGAAATACATAATTGCTATCGATATCTGCTACAAGGTATGCATCTGCCGAAAGGGCGGGTGGACGCGTATTACGTAACGCAATATAACCTCGCTCACCTACGGTAGAAGGGGCATCTTCAGTAACAATAATGGGCGTCTGGTGACTGACAAACTCATAGACTGTTTTTGCGTCTTCAGTCTTCAGCCGGATACATCCACCAGAAAAACCTTCGGGCACAGGATCGCCTGACGGATACGTGGGCCAACCGTGCACAAAAAAATTGCCAAAAAAGCTGATACTATAGGGCATCCAGACCTGCCCAATAGAAGAAAAATGATTTTCTTCTTTGGTAAGTGCCCGATATTCACCCGTTGGCGTCTCCCAAAATGATCCGGGTTTACCTTTGGAGATAATGGGTACTTCAGTTATTTTGAGCCCGTTTTCATAGAGTGCAAGTGTCATTGAAGCAAGGTCGGCATGTACCGCTCTTCCGGTCTGTGGGATGCGCGGGCGGCGCGTAGAAAGGGGTTGATAGAAAAACTCTTCGCCCGTCTCGGTGCGCAGAGGATCAAGAGTATTTACAAACGCGTTGCGGGCAAGCTCACGCGCAAAAAGGCTGCCTTCAAAACGATCTGCTGCTATAAAACCCACTATACCGAGTACGATACCCCCGAGTACCGCGCCCGCAATACGAACAGATGTCTTGAGGTTAAGGTTACTGAACATCGCTCTTCAGTCTTTCAAAGGCCTGGTCAAAAGGCAAGTCAGCCGCAAAGAGTGCCGCACCCACTACCAAAAAAGAAGCTCCCGCATGCGCACATGCATGTGCAACGCCCGGCTTAATACCACCGTCGACCTCAATTGGCACATCGGGCGCGCGTTCTTTTAAAAACATGATTTTTTCAATAGTCTGCGAGTCAAACACCTGACCTGAGGGGCCGGGCGAGACGGCGAGGGTCTGAAAAAGTTGAACCTCATCGGCATATGGCAACAATGCATCGGCAGGAGTAGATGACGTCACCGCCAAACCTGCCTCTTTGCCAGCAGCGCGCAGCGTGCGAATAAGTAACCGTGGATCTTCCGCTGCTTCTATATGAAAGATAAGTCGCGCCATAGGTGTTTTGAGCCAAGCATCAATTTTTGAAAGAGGATCAGCAACCATAAAATGAATCTCGATTGATGCGGGTGAAGTAAAATTTAAAAGATCTTTGGCATCATGCCAAAGAGGATACGGGGTAAACGAGCCGTCTGCTACATCAATATGAATGCGTTTTGCATAACGCTCGGCAAGACGAATTTGCGCCTCAACCTCGGCAAACGTACGGGCATTGATCGCAGGAACAATTTCGGTCATACCTCGGGCGCATCAATCTGAGCAATGCGGCGCTTGTGCCGCTCATCTCCCGAAAAAGCAGTATCGAGCCACAACACCACAGCGCTTTTGGCTTCGTCAACAGAAAGAAACCGTGCGCCCAATGAGAGTACATTGGCGTCGTTGTGTTCACGCGAAAGTTTAACAATGTCGAGTGGGCCACCATAGTACACTGCGGCACGCACGCCAACAATGCGGTTTGCGGCAATCGCCTCCCCCTGGCCCGAACCACCCAAAATAATAGCACAAGCAGTTTTTTCTTTACTCAAAGGCTCAACTGCGGCGCGTACTAAATCTGGATAGTCGTCAGCGGCGTCTTCCTGGTACGCGCGCTTATCGACTACTTCATGACCTGCCTCTATCAGCGTTTGGGCAAGCGCCTCTTTAAGAGAAAACCCCGCATGATCTGATGCAAGATATATTTTCATATTCGTTAGAGTGTCTCCCCTGCGCGCTGCACATGACGCAACAGAGTATGTACATACCCCCATTCGTTGTCATACCAGGAAAGTACTTTGACCAGCGTTCCGTCGACAACGCGTGTAAATTTGGTATCAACAATCGCGCCGTATGACTCACCGATGATATCTGAGGAAACAAGTTCATCGTCGCTCACTTTCAAAATTCCTTCCCAACGTGGCTCGGTTGCGGCTTTACGCAAGATATCATTGATTTCTTGGACGGTCACGGGACGCTTTGCAACGAAGGTAATGTCGGAGACAGATCCTGCAGGCACCGGCACACGGATGGCGATACCATCAAATTTATCTTTGAGGCTTGGTACCACACGCGTGACCGCAATCGCAGCACCTGTCGTTGACGGCACAGTGTTTTGCGCCGCAGCCCTCCCCCTGCGCCAATCTTTACCATCGGGTCCATCAACAATGCGCTGGGTGGCGGTATAGGCATGTACCGTCGAGAGCATCGCACGCTCGATACCGGGATTTTCAGAAAGTATCGAGACCACAGGAGAAACTGAATTGGTCGTGCACGACCCGTTTGAAGAAATGGTAATCGTTTTAAGATCCGATTCATTGATGCCGCCCAACACTGTTTTAGAATCTACGCCGTCTTCATCTTTTGCGGGAGCCGTAATCACTACGCGCTTGGCACCAGCAGCCAAATGTGGGCGCACCTTTTCAAATGATTCAAAAAGGCCCGTTGATTCAACAACAACATCGACACTGAGCGCTTTCCACGGAAGTTTGGCCATCTCACGCTCTTGCACGAACTGGATGGAGACGCCATCGATCGTTATTGTTTTCTTTGCCGTATCAGCTTTTACCTCGTGATCCCACTTGCCATATACTGTATCGTGCGTCAGAAGATAGGCGAGATTGTCGACATCGCCCAAATCATTGATAGCGACGATATCAATATTTTTCTTACCAAACGCTTGGCGCAAAAAAAGACGCCCAATCCTACCAAACCCATTGATTGCAACTTTCATAGATTTATTTTATCTCCTCAGTACGCTGAATATATGCGTGCGCCGACAGCGCCGCCTTGACCGCGTCACCCGCCGAAATATTATTTTGTTTATAGGCAGCATCAGTCACATCACCCGCCGCCCAAATACCTTCGCGCGAAGTTGCCGCTGTACGATGATCGATAACCACTTCACCGAACTTATTGAGCGCTACCAAGTCTTTAACCATCTCAGAGTTTGGAACCGCACCGATCTCAACGAATACTCCGCCCACGGGAAGACGCTTGTTTTCGCCTGATTGTTTGTCTTGATATTCGAGCTCGGCTACAAATTTACCGCCAGCATCGCCATGAATAGCAACAGTCTGAGCGTTGAAAATTACCTCTACGCCAGCTTTATGAACTTTTTCTTGAGTTACCGTATCACCTTTCAGCGCTGTGCCATATTCAAGTAAATAGATTTTTTTTGCATAAGGTACTAAGTCGAGAGCGGCCTCCAGTCCCGCATTGCCACCACCAACAACAGCAACATCTTTGCCACCAAAGAGCGGCGCATCACAGGTCGAGCAGTATGCAACGCCCTTGCCATTAAATTCTTCTTCACCAGGAATACCGAGTTTGCGCCTTCGCGAACCCGAACCCAACACAACTGCCTTTCCTTTATATGTGGTACCGCCTTCAGTAAGCACCGCAAACGTCTTATCAGGCTCTTGCGTGATGAGCTTTACTCGATCACTAGAAACAATGGTTACAGATTCTTGGGCGCGTATATGACCTTCGAGGTTTTGCGCCAAATCAAACCCAGAAATATTTTTTGTGCCAATCCAGTTTTGGATATCAGCTGATACCTCGGATTGCCCACCGAATGTTTCGGTAATAAGAAGTGTTGTGAGTTTTTTTCGTGCAGCATAGACACCTGCCGCAACACCGGCCGGTCCGCCACCGATAATTACAAGATCGTACATGCACGCATTGTATCATGCGCGAATTGCACGTCAAAGGAAAAGAGCCTACTGGGCAATGTTTTTCAGCTCTTCGTATGAGGCCTCGCCACAAATCCATTTCCCCGTTTGGGGATTGATGAAAAAAGGCACTCCACCACAATAGCCCTTATCATATTCTTGGAGCTTTGCAAGATTATTTTTGTCATGCCATACCTCGAATGATTCTACGGCAACACCCTCTTTACGCAATTTCTCCACCAAGGGCTTCATACTCTCGCAGTGCGGACATTCAAGCCCGTAAAATTCGAGAAGCATATTTACCTGGGTTGATAGAATCCGGAAGTGTCTGCTCCGACAACGAATACGAGCTCAGTCTCACGTATCTGAGTGCTACCATTAACATTCGCGGTGCCCTCGATCTTGATCATGTACCGTCCTTTGGGCATCGCGGGAAGACTGCGAATCTTAAACTCAGTAGAATAATTACTTGCGGTAATGGTTTTTGTAGGAGTGCCCTGACCAGAGCCAAATCGCGGACTAAACCATGTAGCAAAACTATTAGAATACGTGCCGTCTGCTATTCCGTCGCCACTGTCACGCTCTGAACCTTCATCGGGACCATCATCAAGATCAGTAGGCTCCCTATCTAGAGCTATACCCACAACGCGCAACGCTACGTCTTTGTTGAACCCGCCCGTGGGATTGATAGTCAGTGTAGTAAAGGTTGAGGTAAGCCCCGGCTGGGCGACCTGAACATCAGACAATTGATGCGGCGTGTGTGGAAGGGTTAATGGATACGGACGATGCGTAATCGTAAACGATCCGCCAGATCCGACAGGCTCATCACTCTCATCGGTGTCATCAAAATCAAAACTATCATCATCGGCAACGCCATCACCATCGGTGTCTCTATCGCTTCCTCCATCACCATCTGCGTCGCCATCTATGTGACAACCATCGTCCTCGATATCAATCAAACCATCACCATCAGTATCAAGTCCATCAGCACACTCAGGAATATGCATAACAACCACCTTTACAACCTTATTGTCTTCGATGCCATCGGGCACTGAGGGACTTACCCCGATATCTTCCAAGAAACATTCTCCCGTAATATTGTTGCAAGTCATCAGATCAACAAAAGGATCGGCTGGGGTTGCAAGTAAGCTTGGAGAAACAGTGCACTCGCTCTCTCCTCGCGTATATTTGCACCATCGTGCGCGTGGAGTATACCCTGTCTGACCTTGAACATAAGCAGCAAGCGGAAACGTAATCTCTGAATCGTTATGATCAATGCCAGAGAAAAATGCGGGATTTTGCGAATAACGAACGTAAAAGTCCGAACTCAGCCAAGCATTTGTTGGGAACGTATAGAGCGCTGATGGGTCATCAAGCTCGTTGCCCTGACGATCGATTTGTTTTATTTGAACATCTCCTCCGCCCAAAATTCCCTGACCTGTCGAAAACGTCCATATCTCAGAAGGATCGGACCATGGAGACCCTGTGACAGGATCATCAACGGTTGAGCGTCCACGAACCATCCAGGCATATGTTCGGCCCGTACGCAGCTGCACGGTTCTCTGGGTATTAGGACTTGTCACAACCTTTCTATTGTTTGGATTACTGCCAGTGGTAGCGCCGAAGTCTATCACCAAGTCCGCACATTCATTACTAAATGAAGAAAAATCAATAGCATCGCATCCCTCACCCGGATCAGTAATATCATTGATGTAGAGACGCGAAGCACTCTGCGCGTCATCTGAGGCGGTGTGTTCAAATAACCAATCGAAATTAACATCAATGACACTGTAGGGCTCCTCTACTCCGTCACCATCAGAATCATATTCATAGCTACGGCGAATACCATTAACGAGGTCCGCATCCTCAGGAGAAACAAGGGTAACCACAGGACCAGGAGGAGGTGGCGGAGGTGCGACTGGCGGTGGAGGAGCTACAGGAGGCGGTGGCGGAACAGGACCGATTGGTGTGAAAGTCCACCATAATTTTATTTGAGCGCCGCCACCTTGCTCATACCACCGTACACGCACGTTAGTCGGACCACTTGTGATAGTGATAGGAGCGCTCGTAAAATCGCTTATTGCCTGATTTTGCCATCGATCGATAACATGAGCTGGGGTTTGGCCTTCAATACGGACGGTCACGCCATCATCTGAATTAACATGAAAGACGTATACGCCCGGCTGAAAATTTATCTTGCCACGCCAGATTGCAGAAACTTGATCGGATTTTGGAGTCGGCGTTACTATACCAGTGCCCCAATTGTGGTTGATAGCGCCAGAATGTGCGCCGACGAGAGCAGTGGCAGATGCAGCGATAAGAGGCTCGTCTTGTTGAGTAAGTACAGGGTCGCGACCATTTGTTGGATTCGTACCATCGAAGAAACAAACGTGAAAATGATTATCTGGATAGCTTGTCCGACAATTTTCGAGCGGGGGTGGTGGGGGCGGAGGTGGATCGATTGCAGTGACAGTAAATGAATTTGTTACACAATTATTAGATTCGTTAGACTCTCCAATGGTTGAACTAATATCGGCACAAATACGATACGCATGAGTACCAACTACTGATGTCCAAACATCATTCCAGTTTTTTTGCTGAGACGTATTCGGTGCAAGTGCACTCGTCGACTGATTTACAGAAACATCACACGTATTGACCGTTGCACTACCAACATCAAGACACAAATTTGTCTCTGAATTATTGGCGTTCCCGGCGCCTTGATTGCGAACAATAGCGTGGAAATCAACAGGAGTGTCGGGTGCAATCACCGGAGGATTTGTCCAATTGTTCGTGATCACTAAATCAGATGGAGGGGCGACAGGTGGAGGAGGTGGTGCTACCGGCGGCGGGGTGGGACAGCCGCTCGGCCATGGAGAGCATTGATCATGAGGATCGCCTGGGCCAAAAAACTCGTTCCATTCGCCGCAAGCGTCCCAATTGGAACAACCGCAGACAGAACCACTGCCGTCTTTATCGTAGGTTCCGCCGCGCGTTGAGTTCCAATTATTTGAACAATACGGTGCTGGGGGTGGAGCAACTGGCGGTGGAGGGGCTACTGGAGGAGGAGGTGGTGTCCTGCAAATGCCGCCATTGCACGCAAGTCCTGGGTTACACACACTGCCAGAACAACAAACTTGACCCTCTGCGCCACATGAGGCGCCACCAGTCACTAAAATGGACCCGATAGAATTGTCTTGATAGCATGAGTTTGCGGTCGCAGGCGGCGTATTACCTCCAACTTTGCACTTGTAAGCATACGTACCCGCAGATGGAACACCTCCGCAACGAAAACGCGCCGACGAACCAACCCAATCAACCCAACTACACAAGGAAGCACCTGCGGTCATTGGGATTACACCGACGTCATCGATATTGGGTACGCTGTAATTACACAAGATGTCGAACTGAGCATTTGCCGATACAGAAGTAATACTTGCGCCTGCCGTATTGTAAAAACCGCTTGGTGGGCGTGCGAATGTGCGTGCATTACACTGAGGTCCGGCTGGTGGAGGTGGTGCGACTGGCGGCGGTGGAGGCGGCGTGCCACATTGCAAACGGAAAGATTGCGTTGTGTCATTTGATCCGCCTGGCGACCAAGTCCTTATCGTATAGGTGCCGTTGTTTACCCATCCGCTAGCGATCGTTGGTCCTGCACTGTCAGGAAACGGGCCGCTCACAACCGAACCACTACCGCTTGTTTCAGGATTTTGCGTTGCGTTAAATTGCGTATCGGGATATTGATAACTTCCCTGACTATTTGTCCACTGAAAAAACATGCGCACGCCAGCTGGTGCATTGCTTATCTGCGTATAGATGGGACTGCCACAATTAAATACGATTCCTGATCCACTCATCCAAGCGCCATTCCCCTGCCGCAATTGCAAGCTTGGTGTTGAACACAACGTAAAACTACGTGGTGAAGACCACGATGATATAAGTCCATTTTTCTTTGTACGAACCTGAACACTGTATGTCCCGCCTTTTACCCAGCCCGTTGCAACCGTCATGCCGCTCGTAGGAAAGGGGCCATTGATCATTGATCCCGTGCTATTTGTACTCGCTCCATTCAAATTTTCATCGTTGCTATACCAAGTGCCTTGAGAATTTGTCCAATTATAATGGATAGCAGCATTTGGCCCGCCATTTGTTACTCCTGTATATATTTGATCACCGCAATCAGGTCGCGTCGTGTCAAACACCAGTGATGGTGTCGGTAAATTAACCGTAACCTGCACCTCATCACACTGGCCAGATCCAAAATTACAGTGCTGCAAAGTATAGACGCCTACATCACTAAAAGTAACACTGGGCGACGCGGAACCTGTTTGTGGGGAAAACTGAGGATTATTAGATCCTCCGGGCCCGTCTATTTTTACCCAAGCCGATGAGCTTACTGGTTCTCCCGCGCCAACACTGCCACTCAACGTAGTAGATGTAGATGGCCAAGTGATTGATCTATCAGCGCCCGCGCTTATCGCCAATGCGAAACTTGGGACAGAAAAGAGTCCGAGACTGAAAAGTGCTAAAGAAAAAAGTTTTTTGTGAGACATTGTTTTTATGAAAATATTAGAGCGGCCAATCAGCATAGATAATAGTGTCTGCTATCTGGGTTTCTGGCTTCAGAAATATACCGACATAGATACCGTCTGAAATATTTGCCAGGGCTCCGGTCTCTTCTGCACGATCAGCGTCTCCTTTTCTGCCTTTTTTGTGTATATATTTTGTTGATGAATCAATAGTTATTGCTTGCTTGAGTAGCCTTTTGCCACCGGGTGCTATCTCAGTGTAAATTTTTGATCCATCAACCTCCCAGAGATCAATGAGACCTGCAATATCGGGATCACGTGAAGGAAGTTTTGATTGACTAGGCATTTTTACAAAAAAGAGAAAAGCGCCAGCAACAATCACGATTGCCGCAATTCCGACCAAAAGAGGTAATTGTTTTTTTTCCTGCATTGTTTCTTGTTCCATATTTTTTATATTAACGTGGCCTATATCCTGATGTGCCCTCGCCGACTACGAGTACAAGTTCGGTAAAATGAGTGACGGGAGAACCATCGATGGTCGCCGTTCCTTCAATTTTAAGCATATAACGCCCCGTGGGCAATGTAGGAAGTCTTCTCAGTTTAAATTCAACGTTGCTGTTAGCTGGTACCGTTTTTTCTGATGTGCCCGCACCACTGCCAAAGCTTGGGCGAATCAATAAATTAAAATTGGAATCGTACGGACCATCGGCGACACCGTTCCCCACCACCGTGCCGACAATCGGATCTTCATCAGGAGCAATTCCCGCTAGACGAAGACGAACATTGCCAGTAAAACCGCCAAGGCCCTGCACAGAGATCGTGGTAAATGAAGAAATATTACCTGAGTCTTCGGCCACTTGTATGTCAGAAAGCTGATGAGAATCGTGATCACCATCGCTATCGGCATCATAGGCATAGGGGTTGTGGGTGAGGGTAAAATCTTGGACTTGAGGCGGGGTATCTACCGAGAAATTAATAGGCACCTCTGCACTCTCATCACCAAATTCGTTTTCGCAGACAACATAGTAGGTATACGTAGCACCATCGACAAGACCCGTAATATCGATCGCGTGGAGAAGCTCATCCAATGAATCAAACACATTTGTCATGTCGTCGTAATCAGTTCCTTGTGTTGTCGAAAAGCGGCAAATGGCGTTCATGTTGGTATTTAAAGAAAGTGTTGTGTCGGTAGTTCCTTCAGGAAGTATTCCCCCTGGCAACGGATTTGAAATTTGCGGTGGCTGAGTTGCGATAGTCACCGGATCAGTCTCATTTGTAGAACAACGCGTGATATCGCCCACGGGAGCGTCGGGGTTACAAAACTTAATCCAGCCAAGGCTGTTTGCTCTATCAGCCGGAAGCGATGCTGTAGGACTACCACCCCCCCACGCAAACCCAACCAGTCTTTGAGCGATTTTGCTAACCCCGTAGCCAGTATAGTTAGCTTGCGGTTCGTCTGCTGCGGGTGAAAGTTTAATCCATCCATCCCATCCGTCAGTACGAGTAGCGCTCTGACAATCTTTATAGTATGTTCCTGAGCAGGCTCTCGCCCAACCAGTAAGTGTATTGTTAACTAGCCGCGCGGGTGCTGCTGGCGACTCACCTGCTGGATATGGTCCCTGCGGGTCAAATTTTATCCAACCAACACTCGAAGACCATGCATGCCCCTTCAAATAACCCGTATTACTGTCCACCTGCACTTTGTAGGGAACTGATGTGATATTGGCCCCCGCAGGATAGGTACGCGCATCTGCTTTGTTCATTGCTATCCAACCAATATTGGGAGACCACGCATGTCCATGAAGATCAAAGAGAACGGACTGGGGAGCTGGAGGTGGAGGATTGACCGGTGGCGTCAAAGTTTCTTCACACTTTTGAAGCGTATTGTATCCACCAGCAAGGCTCACAACACTCGCGCGCCAAGTACCCCACGAAGTACTAATTTCACACGGTCCCGTACAATTGCCAGTCATACTTGAAAGACTTGTGTGAATCCACGGCTCCCAGGTACCCTCGCTAATATAACGAGTCTTATAGATAGCAGAATCGAGTCCTTGTATAAAGAGCCAAAGCTCGCCGCCAACCGTTACAAGTTTAGGTCGCGCATTGGTCTCGGCACTATTCACCCGATACCAATCTTTGCGCAAAGCATTTTCCCATTCAGCCACATATACGTATCCATCAGCGCCGAGCATGGCGATCACCAGCCGTTCATCGCCAAACGGCAAATTCTCCATGACCGGATTCCATGCGACATTTGGATTGCCTCCGAGCGTTATTTCCGGACCCCACGATGTAGAGCACGAAGCCTCGGTGACTGCTGGCGGGGTTGGCGTGGGAGTAATAGTCACACTCTGTGTACATGCCGCACCAAACCATTCAATATTTTCTTCGAGCATTTTCCATCCAAAATTTGGATAGGTACCAGCGCTCGATGGAGCATAGGTATTAAATTGAAAAGTTGCACTAGCATCCGGCTGGACAGAATTACTTGGCAAATCAACGCGCATTGGCCACCAAATACTTGTCCATGGTGCAGTAGAAGAATCGAGCGCACCAAGCCTGTGATTTGTAGTTTTTGCCCAGGGCTTGGTGCCATTATTTTTCATAATGACAGTAGTTGAAAATGGCGTACCCGCCTCGACTGATGTTGGCGCATTTATCGCTATACATTGAGCGCTGTTGGTAGGGGTTGCGGGCGGCGGCGCGCAGTTGATCATAGCGGGCGCGTTACCAAGAAGCGCGTCCGCACCTCCGCCGACGTTGATTCCGTACATATAAAGAGTGTGATCCGTGCCCGTCTTCAGAGAACTGGGAATGGTCCACTCGATACCGTGATTAGCGTTACCGCCGCACGAGCTCGCTACATCGGGGCGAGAAAAATTAGCAGGCACATTGCTCCCCACCAAAACACCGGTACCCGCAGGACCATCGGCATAAATATTGACATTGAGAGCTTGGCTGTAATTGTCTGCATCGCATGTCCATCCTTGCTGTACGGCACAATCATTGGAATCATGATAGCCTACCGGATTACTTCCAGGCGGAGGTGGTGCATTCCAAGCAACGGTAGCCTGGCCGCAATACAATTGCGGCTGCGCTTCATTGATATAGACATGATTGATGACAGAACCATATTCGGGAGCACCTGGCATATGATGATCGAGCTGTACATTGATGCGCCACGTGCCACCACCTAAATCTGTCGCAGAGGGCCACGGCCATCCACCAATGTCATTTTGCTCATTGCCGCCAACAACAACATTTGACCAGTGAGGTACCATAACGCGATACGCTGAGAGCGGTACACCGGTAACCGTTACATCATAGGAAGCGCTCGGGCCCGTAACGGTTAACGCTGATACACTCACTCCCGTACAAACAGGACCCGATGGCGGGGGCGGCGCGACTGGCGGCGGGGCTACCGGAGGTGGTGGTGTTACTGGAGGTGGCGGGCCCACTGGCGGTGGAGTTACTCCACACGAATCAATGGTCAAATTGCCAAGCGAATTCGTGCTTGCATTACATACTACGATAGATCCACCCGCCTGATCAGCACCCGCGGAAATACTACAATCGCGCGAAATAGTTTGAGGATTAGAAATACTTGCGCAATCAAACTCTGCGGCACTGCCCACCCACCTACTCCAAACACATCCAGTTGGTGCGGCAATATTACCCACACCAGTAACTGCGGCGCCGTAATCGCATCGAATCTTGAACGTGGTATTAACGCACATGTCTGCCACTTTGGATCCTGCATTATTAAAATACCCACTCGTATTCGTATTAAAAGTTGCAGTACTACAAGAAGGCGAAGGTGGAGGCGTGGCAGGTGGAGGTGGCGAAACAGAACAATTTGGCGTTGCCTCTTGAATACTTGAATTAGCGCTGCAACCACCCGCGTTACATGCCCTTACGCGATAACGATAGAGTGTGCCGTTGGTAACAGACGTATTTAAATATGGTGAGGCATTTGCGGTTGTAAAATACGAAGGACCACAACCAGCGCCCGAACATCGAGATATTTCATAATTGTCTGCGCCGGCCATAGCGGTCCAGGAAAGCCTGACGCGCGGATTACCTGGCGCAGGACACTCGGCAGCAGCCGTAAGACTAGTAGGAGTTTCGGGTGTGGAGACACACGATGTAGGAATGGTCACGTTGACCGTGTCAATTAAACGATCCTGACAGTTACTCGTCTGCCCTCCGGACAATGTATATGTATAGCTTTGCCCAAACTGCACACCGGCGTCGCTGGCACTACCAGAATTTCCACCCGTCGAGGAGCCGATGGAGGCGCATCCGGCGGGCGCAGGATCACCAGGCCACACTCGACAATTTGTTCCAACGGGCGACCGATAGAGTGACTGCCCGTTAGATCCTGGAAGAGAATCCCAGCTAATATCAACCTGGGGGCTGCCACTAGAACAATCTACCGCAGCGCTTGTAATGCTTGGATTTTGACTTAGGGCTTGTACACAAACCGTGTCATATTCAGTACCAAACCCTTCGTAGGCGTAGACAAAACATTTTTCACCAGGAGAATCAAAATCAACAGTAGCGCTTGAACCGCTACTACTTATAATGTTTGCTTGCGTGTTAGAGCAAAGTATGGAATTTGTAGATGGCTCGCAATTTCCACCAGCATCTTCACATTCATACCAATGCGTGGAAGAAAGGAAACTAATATTCTGCACCCAGCCAGTCAGAGTTCGCTGATTGGTACCAAAACCATACGTAAATGTTTGATTATTACCAGCATCAACAACATGATTTGCTAAAACCGTATTCTGTCCCAAAGAAAAAAGGAGAACAACCAAAAACGCGAGTGCGAGCAAGCCCTTTTTTATCCGCTCTGTAACAGAATAAAGCATTTCGCTATATCAATATTTTAACAAGTAGCAAGTGTGGTGCGTAGTACACCAGCATTATTCACCTCCACTTTATAGCAGCTTGATCCATCGTATGCTTTCAAAATCACATCGCGCGCATAGAGAGTGCCCGGAGCGTTCGCACCATTACCGACACGAACCCCGCCCTGACCACGTGCCCAGTTAAGATAGAGCGAGCGTACATTGCCAGAAGTAACATGAAGACCGATGTTTCCTGCGGTATTGATGTATTCAAGCTGGCCATTGCTTGAAGATGCGGGATCATACACGCTCAACTTACCACCCTTGAGAGTGAGTCCGCCTGCCGCATCAATCTCAATCGGATAAGGATTAAGATTTGCCACACTTTTAAGAATTTTCAAGCGGGCACGATCGCTGGTACCCGGTGCAGTAACCGAATCAGGATACTCCCAAACTTCAAAAGCGTTTGGTTGTACATCGGTGCCGACATCGTCCGCCGTTCGTACTTTCCACTTGTATGGATTTAACGCATTGCGCGTAGTGCCTAATTCCATCAACCAAAGGGCTACGTCACGATCGCCCGTCGTACTTGGATCTGCGCCATCTACCAACAAATCAGCAGCGGAAGAAAAAATACCACCCACCGAAAGATTGCCAGCCTTTGACTGCGGTGTACTGCCCACGTGAACCGGCGCATCGGGATTGCCACCAATCGGCGGAGCTGTAGGATCAGACCATGCCGCAAGCGTGACAAAAGCGGAAAGAGTAAAAACACCCGCAACCGTCGCTACAAGTGACTTCCATGGGACATATTTATTCAATTGTGTAATTGTATCGCGTGTCATATTTTTTTGAGTAAAATAAATAATTTTAAAAAATAATCATGGAGAATCTTGACGAAGAAGCTTCGCCCTTTGATCAAGAATTTCTTTATCAGAAAGAGACTTTGCCTCGGGCGCTTTTGTACGAGTTAAGAGATCTTCGTGCATCTCAACCAGCTGCTCTCTTTGCAACTCTACCTCCCTATCAGTGGCTAGATCGGGGCGAGCCGTTCGAAGCGCTCGAAGCTCAAGAAGCTGCTGCATTGTTTTCTCGTCTTCAACCTGTTCAAGAGTGATAGCGGGCTTACTCGTGCTATACCATGTCCATACCATCGTTATGATAACGGCAAGAAGAACAAGGATAGCAAAATCCTTAAACGGAAAATGTTCGAACGCCTTGCGACTTTTTTTACTAAGGCCAACCCAATGCTGCCTCTTACCAGAAAGCATATGCTTTCATTATACGGCCGCAAGACTCAAACGCTTGTGTATAAGTCAACAATCTACTGGGCAGGACGATACGCAGGACGCGTATACTTGTTTGATGGATCCCAACTCATCCATGAATTAAGCCCCGAATCATAGATAGCTTTTTTCTGAGCCTGAATCTCCGCAACGCCATAATCAACACCCAAATCAAAATCTTGTATCCAGGGGCGCAGTTTCTTGGGATCCTCGCCCATTTTCTCGAGACGAAATTTGGCGCGCTGCATCGAAGCGAAGATAACTTCATACGGATGCGCTGCAGGATTTTTAAAATCCTGAAACCCAGCATCGTAGTGTGATGGATATACCATCGGGGCAATATAATCAAAATGCGGAGCTGTTTTTTCAAGCACCTGCCCGATACCGAGATCGTCCTCTGCCCAAGTCACAAGCCCGAAGACATCTGCCGAGATTGGCACCGGTAAATCTTTGAGCTCACTGCGCAAATATTTGAAAAAATCTTCCAACGCATCAGATTTTGCTCGCGTACCCGAATGCGGGTACACAGCGCGTGACAACGCTCCGTCAGATGGGTAGCGGATATAATCAAAATTGATCTCATCAAATCCTACCTGTTCTGATTCACGCGCGATGCGCACCATCAAATCCCAATAGGGTTTTGCGCCCACATCGACAAAAGGAAGTCCTTTGCGATCTTTCCAGACACCCCCATCAATATCAGCTACTGCGAGTGCTGGCATTTTTTTAACAATATGTGGATCTTGAAAAACGGCTATGCGGCCAATGACATAAATGTTGTGCCCGTGGAGCTCGCGGATAAATTCACGAATATCTGGTATACGCCTTTCCGTCCAATCAAGCCGGTTAAGTTCTTCGTCGGAAACTTCAAAAGCTATCTTGCCCGTGGAGTCTTTGATATCAATCATGATGCTGTTGATCTCGGAACCATTGGTGACAAAGTGCACAATATCATTACGGATAGACGGGGTACCCGCAACCCAGCTCGACATATAGATAGTACGAACTGCCTCAGGCGGCTTAATGTGCACCGGCGGCGCGTGCTTTGGCGCAAGTGCCTCACCCACTGAAATATTTTCTGCCGCCAACATTACATCACGATCATATACAGAGCTAATACTTGTCTGAGTGCTAATAAAAAAACCGGCAGCCATGAGTGCCGCAAAGCCGAGAGTGGGCATGGTGTATTTATGCCGGGAAAATCGATGAGAGCGAAGTTTGTGGATCATACAGTGCTTCTTTTTTTGCTGAAATATTTTGTTGCGATTCGATAAGCTTCGATAATACCATCTTATCCTGAAAACGGTTGATAAGGATAGCCCCTTTGAGCACGCCAGAACCGATAAAGAGTCGTTCGTAGCTCATACCGTCGTCCCACACACGCGAAATAGTCTCCCATCCATCGCGTGGCTCAGTAATACCAGTAAAGGTTAGTTGCAACCCGAGACTCGTAATTGAATACGTGGGCACCGCATGAAATGTCGTGCGATCAGTAGAGATATGAGCAGTCATATTGAGGCCTGCGGTTTTTCCCTGCAAAAAAGCATTGTTCCAATTGCCCACCAGTCGATCTTCGCCGAATCTCGTATCGCGATATTCAGCTACATCGCCCGCGGCCCAAACGCCGCCCATTGATGACTCGAGAAATTCATTGACGACAATTCCGCGGTTCGTGCGTATGCCCGTACCTTGAAATGAAAGAAGATTGCGTTCAACGCCTATGCCGTATCCTATCCACGCAGTTGGAATTTGGACGCCACCCGTCGCTGTTACCGTAAAACCTTTTTCTGTAAATTCAGTTCTCTGAATCTCCGTCTCAGGATATACCGCGACCCCATGTCTACCAAAATTTGCCGCAATTACTTCCCACCCCTGTAAATCAAGTTGATTACCAAAGCATTGTTTTTCCCGTAAAAGCAAATGGGGTTTGTATCCGCGCGTAAACGCAGTCTCGACAAACTCAAGCCCGATAAAACCTCCGCCGACGACAACCGCATTTTTTTCTTTTGATTGAGTATCACCGTCGACAAATGCGCGGAATCGATCAGCATCAGTAAGTGTCTGCAGACGAAATGTATAATCCTCAATGCCTGCGGCAAACGGCACAAAGCGAGGAGTGCCGCCCGTGGCAATAAGAATTTTGGCGCCAGAGATAATTGCGCCGTCGCTTGTATGCACCTCGCGCTTTTCCGCCTCGAACCCTACAACTGAAAGTCCGCCAAAAAAATCAATATTATGTTTGGCGTAGTCTTCCAATGAGCGCAGAAAAACTTTTTCGCGCGGTATCTTGCCGCGAATATATGCGGGAAGTAAAACGCGTGAATAGAGGTGATCGGTCTCGAGCGAGACAATCGCTATCGTACCTTGGGTGTCACGCGTGCGTATGGTTTCGGCGGCTGTTGTGCCGGCAATACCACCGCCGATAATAACATAATCATATGCCGGACTTTTCGGCATATTATTGTGCAGTAGTTTCGCGAAGCGACCAGAGCGCTAACACCACAATCAAGATACCAAGCGCACCCAAAAGAAGTTTTTGTGTAGAACCAGGGCGAATAGGCAAAAAAGGCACCAGTGCTACCCACGCACCCAAAAAAGCAATGACAAGATATTTTCGCATAAGATTAGCGTATCACCGAAAGAGCAAAACAAAAAGTATGGCAATTCCTGCCTGCGTGGAGATGCCGAGAATCGGCCGATCATCAAGCCGGATATCGGTATGATTCCACCGGTGAAATTTGTCATGCAGTATCAGTAAACGCTGCGGCCAAAATTTTGCTGCGCCCACCATCAAGTCCGGCAATACTGCGCCAAACGCGCCAGCTGCAATCACCAACCACGAGCCGCCAAAAAAAAGAAACGATAAAATAAATCCGGCAGAAAGATCGAGTGCAACCCACTGAATATCGCGAAGAAGAGCTTTTGTTATTTTTGCCGGTTGACTACCCGGTACACGCAGAGAAATCTCTTTGATTTTTGGCACATGATAATGCCAATGCGGAATCATATCGAAGAGATAATGACTCAGCACGCCAGCTGCAAAGGCTCCGCCAACACTTACGGCAGTGTTCACGACCGCACTACCTATAATCGAATGCGTAACCAAAATCATATTCTCTCTATCATCACAAGATTACGCGCGCTTCGCAAGAGTTTCGCGCACAATAAGCACGGCCTCACCGACCGCCTCATCAAGCTTGCCATCTCTATTGAGGATAACGGTACTAAACTCGTGCGCGGTATCAATCTCGTGCCGAATTTCTTTCATACGACGATCGAGCTCCTCGGGCGAAGTTGAAGATCTGCGCTCAGCAAGACGCCGCCTAAGGTCCTCGATGTTGCCCGGCTTGATAAAAATAACTTGAATGTCAGGTACTTTTTCAAAATACGTATGCGCCCCGCGCATGTCGAGCGACATAAACACCAGCGGGTATTTTGCGCGCGAGTCTTTGAGATGTGCTCTGCTCGAACCATAAAGATTCCCGTAGGTCTCGACCCATTCAATAAACTCATCATTTTTTACGGCATTCTCAAACTCTTGACGCGTCATAAACCAATAGTCCTTGCCATGCACCTCGCCAGGACGCTGGGGACGCGTCGTGGTATTGATCATACGGCCCGCTTCGGGAAAAAGCTTCAAAAGCGCCGAGATAACAGCGGTTTTACCAGCCGCCGAAGGACCAGTAATAACAAAAACAGGACTCATTTCTTTGAACGCCCAATACTAGAGATGAGTCCGAGGGTCACGAGCGTTGTCAGTGCCATGAGAGGAATCGTAATGTAGTCAAACGCATAAACAAAACGCTGCGCGCAAGAAACCGCATCCACACCACATTCAAAAAACGGACTACCACCGTACTGGATATACGAATGATAAAGAGCAATCACGCCACCCACGATTGAGAGTGCTAATGTATAATCAAAAACATTTTTATCTTTACGCCAAAAACCAATGGCAAATAAAATCACCTGCGGATAGATAAACACTCTCTGCCACCAACAGAGCGAACATGGCTCATATCCCACGAAGTCAGAATAATAAAGACTCCCTGCAAGTGCCCCGAAGGCAACTGCAAATCCTAACGGCAACGCGTGGTGGCGCACAAACGATATAAGACTGCGAGACCATGGTGCGCTTCGAAAAAGAAGAGCTGCGACAATGATTACAATAAAAAATTGCATTGCCACGGTTGCGAGCGCAAGCGTGTTTGTAACTATCAATGTTATGTCCATCATTGAGTCTGTGGAAGTTCGCAGCCTGTTTTTTGCGCAAGCACTACCAGATCGAGCTCGCCCGATTCACGCGTGCCGTCAGCAAACGTCCATGTTGGATATCCTTCGATATTTTTTTCGCGACATACCGGAAGCTGCCCCTTGCCATCAGCGGTGGAGCATTCGACATAAGGCAACAACTTATCCGACGAACCGAACATTGCCTTTTGATTCTGGCAATGAGGGCACCAAAATGCGCCATAAAATACCGCACCTTTATCTTTGAGACACTGGGTAAACCCATCGAGCGGAGATGGCGCAGAAACCGTACCTGTACTCATCACGTACCAGATACCGCCAACAGCAATAATGGCTACAGCTAGACTAATGATTGTAGATGACTTTAGCATAAGACCATTCAACCACTCTACATATATTCAAGCAACCCCTCGTAGGTAATCGGGCCAAAGAGCTGATAGATAAATATCGTCCAACGTGCAAGATTGTCAGACAACATCAAAACGCCCAATAAAATAAGGAGGACTCCGCCAATATAGGAAACCGGGCGCAAATATCTTTCAAAACGCGCTATGTACTGGGCAGCGGACCCAAAGAAAAAAGCAACGATCATAAATGGTAAACCAAGCCCCAATGAAAAGACGGCAAGATAGTAAGCTCCCTGGAGTGGATTGGCAGTAGTTGCTGCAAATGTAAGTACCCCGCCCAAAATGGGCCCTACGCAAGGTGTCCAGCCAAGCGCGAACGACGCGCCGAAAAAAAACGAAGCGACAGCACTCCCCGGCCGCAATGACAAAAACCTAACGCGTCGTTCGCGCTGCAAACCCTTGAAAAACGGCGCGGCAGGAAGGATCATCGAAAGTCCAAAAAATATTACAAACGCACCGCCGAGTCGTATCAACACTTTGCGCCATGGCACCAATGCGCCGCCGACCACTCCCACCAAAAGTCCGAGCGCTACAAACACCACAGCAAATCCAAGTCCGTACAAAAAACCATTTCGCAATACACGCAAACGGATTTTGTTTTTTAGTTTTGGATTAGCGAGATCGCTTGCCGATGCTCCGCTAATAAACCCGAGATACGCGGGTAAAAGCGGCAGCGTACAGGGAGCTAAAAACATTAAAACGCCGGCAACAAATGCCCAGAGCGTTGAGGGATTATCCATGCAAGATTACAAATTAGCGCTCGTACATGCGCCAACCCTCAATACCATTTGGCCAGCTATTCTCATCAGGAGTTGCGTTCTGCCCGCAGGGGCGATCGGCAAACCACGGCAATTCTTTTTTTATTTCGTCTTCAAACCCAAACATCATATGATTGATCGGCTGATACTGGCCACGAAACATCGCATATACACTAACGCTGAGAATCAGAATAGTCAGCAAAATACCGAGAGTGACAGCTAAACCTCCGCGCACTCTGATCAGAGAAAGGCCAATAAAAATTAACAAAACCGGCCACAACTGTGTGGGGTGCATACCCATATAATTTGGCAAAAAACCTGCCGCGCGTGCAAAGTATATCAGTCCTGCAAAAACCAAGAGCAGACCTAAGAAAAGTTTACCGAGATTGATACTTTGTGCGTGTGTCTTTTGGGTTTCCATAAATTAGTCGCGTGACTTAATAATCCAAAAACCGATTAGCACTAACACCAAGGGCCACGCCATGCGCCATCCAAACCAGAAAGCCGGAAATACTTGATGAAGTAATGCGAGGAGACCCACACCGATGATAATCGCGCCGATAAAGTTTCGTCCGCGAGATCCGTGACTTTGCTCTTTAGTATTTTCACTAATATCATGAAAAACTTCTTTTACTTTATCTGCTGCCTCTTCTACAAATTCACTCGCCTTCCCACTCGCGTTGGGACGAATATGTGCACCATGTTCTTTTGTTGGGATAATAAGTGCCAAAATAATATAGGCAAAAAGGCCCATGCCACCCATACTAAAGACCACAAAGACAATACGAATCAATACGGGATCAATATCAAAATATTCAGCAAGTCCGCCACAAACGCCTGCCAAAATACGGTCATCTTGCGAACGATAAAGCTTGCGATGTGTATGTGTTGTCATGCCCTTACTATATACCTACCTTTGCCTATTGAGCAATACGGAGAGTGTCGAGTATATTTTCGAAATCTTGCCTGATAGATTCAGCAGGATCGATGTATGTCACTGCTATTGATAAAATAGCATCGCGGGTGGCAAGCGCAACATTGTCTGCCTCATAGAGGCCTGACCAATGATATTTGACCGCATCTCGGCCTGCTACCATAGTATTGATGTACGTGCCGTCAGATAATTTAAAATTTGAAGCATTTGTTGATTTGAGCCAAGATTCGAGTGAAAGAGTATCAAGATTGTTTTGATAGAAATCAAAGCTGATTGCCACCGGACCCTCTCTGCCGGGTGCACGGCCCTCGCGCACCGCACGATTTTCTTCCGTATCTTCAGTCAGCGTGATAACAAAATGCCAACGCTCACCGTTGCCGACTTCTTTCGCCTCCAAAAAATATTTTGCCGGATACTCAAACGCAATACCGCGTTCAATATTTTGATAAGTTCGTAGCACTACACCTTTGTCAGGAACAACCGTATCAAATGCGCCCAAGACAAATATGGTCCCTCCTATAATAAGAAGAGCGCCTGCGACCACAAACCCGATTAGTTTATACTTTGTATTTCGCATCAAAACCATATAATTCAATATTAACGTATCTTTTGTTTTTTGGTAACGCGCGCACTACGAGCCACTCGCAAAGATTTCTCTATCCAACGCTCAAGCTCCTCTTTGTCATCCATCACTACTGCGGGCAATTCCCAATACGACATAGTAATGGCTTTTTTGTCTTTACTCGAATATCGAAACGGCTCTGAGCCTGCCCGCTCATAATCCGCCCGATTACTATCATCTACTTTAAAATATAACCGTCCATCAGCAATGAGTGCGAAGAAAAAACCATCTTTATATATCCCCCATCCGCCAAACATCCCGCGCGAAGTAACGCCCGCAATACCCATAAACACCTCATGCATCACATAATCATGAAATCCCTTGTCACGCGCCATATACTTTTTATACTACCACTATGAATACAAAAATACTTTTTGCAATTATAGGAGGAGTCATTGTTGTGGGCGGAGCATTCTTTCTCATGAAAAACTCTCGCAATGCCGACCCCCTTACAAACAATCAAAACACGATGATGAACAAGCGTACGTCACTTAAAGCGCTAATGATGCTCGATACACCCCAGCGATGCACTTTTACCAATAAAGTTCAAAACTCAGAATCGTTTGGCACCGTGTACCTCATGAATGGTCGTATGCGCGGAGACTTTACCTCAGTTGCAGCTGGCAGGACCGAGCAAAGCCACATGATCGTGGAAAGCGACGCTGGTTTTGTCTGGGCAGATTCCATGCAAGGCAAAGGAATGATGATGGATATGTCACAATGGGGTCAGCAGACAAACAATCAGAACACACAACAAGTGGACCTCGACGCGGAGGTCGACTACTCGTGTGATACGTGGTCACCTGACGAAAGCGTATTCCAGAGGCCCTCGGATATAGAATTTCTCGATCTCAAAATGATGATGCAGGGCGGCATGATGGGCCGCTAATTTGAAGAAACTTGATAGTATCTTGTGCCCCCGTTTGGACCGGGGGTATTTGATTGGAAAACTCCCGTGCCACCCCCAGGCGTCGCGGTGACAATGCTTAGCGTTACCACCTGTGAGTCTCCTTCAAAATTTGCATAGAGTGCACACTTGCGTGTGGAACCGTCAACGATATAACGATAATGTGTTTGGGTGTCAGTACCGATACCCGGATCTTTGGGTATCTCCGCGATCATGCTTGCGTATCGTGGATTCGCAGCTTTGAGCTCATCTATAATACCGGCGATATCATAATCACCCGAACCTGCTGACGGCACAAAACAGGAAACAGACAACAACCTACCCATCTGTGATATCTCAGCCTTGCGCCGGACATCACGTGCCTTTGCACGCGTCCCCAAAATGGCCGGCATAATGATAGTCGCGAGCACCCCAATGATCGCGACAACGATAAGTAGCTCGACAAGAGAAAAAGCCTTGGTATGTTTCATTACTCAACACCTAGCTCCTTTGTGTACTTGGCATAGAACTTATTCATGAGCAGTAGATTGGGGTCATATTTTTTCTTGAGTTCAAAAAATGATTTTATCGTAGGATACCCGCGCGCGAGCTGTTCGCCCGTATAGTAGGGTTGGTAAGGCAAAAAGAATCTACCGCCTACTTTCATAGATAGCTCGACGAGCTCGCCCGTCACCTTTTGCATTTTTTCGTTGCCCTCACTCGTAGTTTTTTGATTTATATAGAGCACGATCGAAAACATGTCTTGGGGTGCGTAGTTGAGCGCGATATCTTCTTTGTGCACCACCCGCACCGAGGCATTGAGAAGCACGGTGTTATGTTTTACTAAAATATCACGCATACCATCGACAAATGTTACAAATTGATCGCGAGGTATAAAGTATTCATGTAAGATATCAGTCTCGTCTTCCAAATTATTCTCAAGATATTTGACCGAATCGTGCATGGGCTCGTTGCGAGATACTAAGCACGCCTCGCCCTCTTTCATCGCCTGATTACGACTTACCGTACATCCCTCAAGGCGTGGTTCGATATACTTTTCACCAAACCATTTAAAACGCATGGCGAGCGAACTGCGCTTGGCTAGATTCAGTAGCAATCTGCGCGATTTTACATTTTCTACATCTCCAAGGGGCGGTATAGTCGTACCCTCGGGATCGACCGTGCGATATCCGTAGATGATCATCTCGTCGAGAAACGAGCCTGGTGAAGTAGAAAGATGTCCATAAAAAAGCCCTAACGCTTTATCATCTCTGATCTCTTCGTCAAATAATTTTGGAAAGTCTTTGTAGCTGATAATGCGCCTCTCGCGCTCATAGACAGCATTGTCTACAAGTTCGATATCAGCGTCGAGCACAATACCAAAAAGACCATAACCACCCAGCACCAAACGGAAAAGCTCCGGCCTCAAGGTTTTACTTGTCTCGACGATTGACCCGTCAGGCAGCAAAACGCGCATCGCGCGGATACTCTCGGCAACTGATCCTGCATGATGATCCATACCATGTGCATTCACTGAGATAGATCCTCCCACCGTAAAAATATCCGACGACTGCATTGCCTTGATAGCAAATCGCGGATGAATAACGCTTTGAATATCATGCCATGTCGCCCCGCTCTCGACGGTCAATGTCTTTGTATCTTCATGAACTATCATTTTATTGAACCCCTTCATATCAAGCACAACCGCATCACGATAAAACGCGTGCCCTCCCATACTATGTTTCGCACCCGCCACAGAGATTTTATGCCCGCGTTCTTGCGCAAACTGCACTGCGTTCTGAATATCTTTTTGGTCATGTACACGTACGATGCCAAATACAGCAGTTTTATTTAGACAGCTTACATCGTTGATCACGCCGCCCTCCTGCCCCCACGAAACCGCATCATAGACAACACCCTTTTTATCATCTGCGATATCTTGGCGGTGAGCATCGTCAGGGAAAATGGGCGAACAGTCTTTGGGTCCTTCGGGATCGGCAGCAAGAAGCGCGAATTTGCGCCCTACAAACATCGCGATAAGCGAGAACGCCAAAGCCAAAAACGCCAATCTTTTTTTCATCGTAGTACGTATTGCTCTCATATCTTTATATTAGCGCCCTTCTGTCGATACATGAAAGTTATATTTCTGTAGAAAAGCAAGCAACGCGGTCTCAAAAAGTTTTGGGTCCTCAATTTGCGGTATGTGACCAATACCCTTGAGCACGACCAGCTCTGCATTGGGAATATTTTTTTGTATATATTCACCTTGCTCGAGTGGCGTCACGGTGTCATCACTACCCCACATGATGGCAGTGGGTACTGTAATTGAACGATACGAATCAATTGAAGAGCTTAGCGCTTGGGTGTCATGCACAAAAAATTGCCTGAGCCATGCGCTTACTGCGGCTGTAGTACCATTGAGTGAAAGCGGCTTTTGATAAACGATGACACGCTCGGGTGTTGCGTCGGCAGGATCTTTAATGAAAGAACGGAGAATATATTTTGTTGTCATCGGGTTAGTCAAAGTGGCAGCAGTTATTGTGTATCCCAACGGCGAGACACCAAGCACCATGCCGAGCACGTCCGACGAACTCGATGGAGACGACCCGAGACCGAGTGCTACATCTACCAAAACCAATCCGGCTACACGATCGGGCGCTTGCAATACCGCCTCGACAGTAGCTCCTCCACCAAATGAATGACCTACAAAAACAGCCTTTTTGATACCAAGCGAATCGAGAGCACCTATAATACGCGATGCCTGATCTTTGCGTGCATAGCGCGCCTCCCGCGGGCGCTCTGAATATCCAAACGGTGGTATATCAAGCGCAACCGCACGAAAACCAGCATCACCCAAGGCCTGTAGAGAATCGCGCCAACTCTCACTCCATGCACCTGTACCATGGATGAACACCACGGGTATTGCATCTTTAGAACCTACTTCCTGTACGTACATCTCGATATCGCCAGCACGCACAAACTGCCCTGACGCAGGTGCACTCGTGTGACGATCATTTATTTCACGCCTTCCTGCGTGCCAAGAGAAAAAGATGAGGGCAAGCACCGCAAAAACAAAAAGCCAAAAAACTATCTTTAAAAGAATTTTTATTATTTTTAGTAGTACGCGGGTGATACTAATAATCATAAATATGCTCAAGCGTCATGCCGCGCGCCTCAATATCGGCGAGTGCCTCGTGCAAGCGCGTGACTGACATCTTGATACCAAAGCGCTTTATAGCATTAGTACCGATGACCGGCATCGTAAAGACAATATCGGCGTATGACTCTGCTGGCGCCAAACCATCACGAGCGTGCAGAGTTAAAAATATTTCATCGTTGCCGGCGATCCTGACAAACTGCACGCCACGGCGCGCGAGCTCCGGCACGATATGAGTAAACTCTTCGTACCGCGGGATTATGACTGTATACGCACCCGCGCCACTCTCCGAGATTTTCCTTACCCTCGAATCCGCAAATATTGAGTCAGGCGCCCACTCAATCATGAGGGCAATATCAAGATCTTCAGGCGCATACGCCGCACCCGTACCCCAACCGATAAGCTTTCCATATACAGCCTTTACACCGTATTCAATACTCAAAATAATTTTACGCTCCCATTTGCGAATCATGTGCGGGCCCCACAAATCCGTCTCTCGCCAAAGACCCTTGAGCTTCTGCGTAAAAGGAAAACGATACCACGGTACCGTATGCAAAAAAGTACCGTACTCGCGTGCGACCCCCGCAGCAAAGCGATCTTCTTGCGTCGATTCATTCCAACTTGTCAGTTCTGCCACCCTACCAATCGTTTGCTCATATATTCCTTTCACCGTATTTTCTACCGAGAAACTCTCACCAATAACAAACAGCGCAAAATGAAAACCATCATCAGAAGGATAAGTATCCTTGGTAGCACAATAAATCGTACGATACGAACTCCAAAATTGTCCGGTAGCACGAAAATAGGAAAAGCCAGAAGGCATGCCCAGCTCAAGTGCCGAGGCATATTCCTCTGCGCTATAGACGATATACCACTCAGGAAATGTAAGGAATGTACGAATCTCGGGTCTCGTAACCTCCATCAGCTTTTGCTCGCCTGGAAGTGGAGTTACCGGCACGACCCCAAAACAACCAAAACGCACGTATGCGACCGGCAAACCCACTAAGAAAAAAAGTATGCTGAGGATGATACCGGCTATCTTGAGCTTACGCGATGCTCGTAAAAAAGAGATAAATTTATGCAAACTTACGGCTTAAGAAAAATCCGATGACAAGTGCGCCACCGCCAATCACTACATGCGGAAAGTTGATAGCGATACGCGTACCAAGATCGAGCGCCACACTGCCATGTAAAAAGATACCAAGATCTAAATACCCACTACCTGTGAGAAGGCCTACGACTGCATCAAGACTATACAAAGTGCCGAACCCCTTGAAATAGAGAACGGCGGCACGACGTGATGTCCACGCAGCGCAAGCCGCCCACAACGCAGATCCCAAGTGTAGGCCGTCATCAATTAAATCAATTTTAAATAAACCAAGGAGCAGCCCTTGATCGTCAGTGAACCCAGGAATGTACCCGATGGCGACAACCGAGAAAAAGAGAAAAGCGTAAAACCAAGCAAGCTTTTGCATCATATATCTATAATACTACCAAAAACAACACTGGCAAACAAAAAGACCCTCGCAGTTGCGGGGGTCTTTTTTGATTTTTTAGCGGCCGCCGAAACCTCGATTGCCTCCGCTATCTCGTCTTCGAAAACGATTCTGAGAACTTGGACGAGATGAATTTCCGAAAGGGCTTGGCGAACGCGGTGTGCGTCTTCGTGGCGCACCGGCACCACGTGGAGAAAATGGTCGGCGTTCATCAAAGTTTGGCTTATTGTCTGCGCGCGGACGGTCGGGCGGCAATTCGGGTACTGGCAAACGCTCGAGATTTTTGCGGATCAGACGTTCAATGTCGCGAATGTCGCGCTGCTCTTCGGGCAATGCAAACGAAATCGCGCGACCGGAAGCCCCCGCGCGACCCGTGCGACCAATGCGATGTACATAGTCTGCGGCAGTCGATGGCAAATCATAGTTGATAACAAGCTCGATACCGGTGACATCAATGCCACGCGCAGCGATATCGGTCGCGACAAGTACTTGGTATTTACCAGACTTAAAGCCGGCCAAAGCTTCCTTGCGCTGACCGAGCGATCGATTTGAATGAATCTCGGCTGCGGTATAACCCATCGTGCGCACAGAACGCATCACGCGTGATGCACCGTGCTTGGTGCGCGTAAAGACTAGCGTCGATACTTTTTGTTCACCGAGAATTTTTTCGAGCAAACGATTTTTGGCGTCTTTTTTGATGATAAACATTTCCTGCATCACGCGCTCGGCGGTCGTACCTTGGGGCGCTATCTCAATGCGTACTGGCAACTTCATGGTTGATGATGCGATCTTCATGATTTCGGGTGAAAGCGTTGCTGAGAAAAGCATTGTTTGTTTTTCTTGTGGCAGCATTTTGAGGATGCGCTGAATCTGTGGCAAGAAACCCATATCAAGCATACGATCTGCCTCATCGAGTACCAGCATGTGTACGTTTGCGAGTGAAAGCGTTTTTTGTTCCAAATGATCGTTGAGGCGACCAGGTGTCGCCACAATCACGTGCGGGTTGCCGCGCAAAGCCTGTATCTGAGGACGAATTGACGCGCCACCGATAAGCACCGCAGTGCGAAGCCCGAGTGATTTACCAACCGTATGGAGCACCTCGTCTACCTGCAATGCAAGTTCGCGTGTTGGCAGTAAGACAAGCCCGCGGCCTTTGGTCTGAGCTAAACGCTGCACCATAGGAATACCAAATGCGAGCGTTTTGCCGGTACCCGTCTGTGCAATGCCGACCACGTCTTTACCTTCGACGCCTACCGGAATCGCTTGGCGCTGAATAGGTGTAGGACTCGTAAATTTCAATTTTTCTAAAATCTGCAAAAGCCCTGGTGCTACGCCAAGGCCATAAAATCCGTTTTGTTGTTGATTGTTCATAGTTTTGTTTTCTTTGGAACAAAGTCGCCGGCAGGCTCTCTGCTCTTCTCAATAAATTCTGGAAATTCTGAAAGCTCTGCTTCAGCATTGGCGATATCAGCACGCTTTTGCGCAATAATTCCTTGATCTCCCTTACCGGCCTCTAGAGCAGCAAGCTCCTCTTGCATCTCAGTGATATTTGCGGCAAGCGCCTCCGCATATTGTCGAATAGCTTCAAGCTCAGCCTCAGCGGCTTCGGGAGATAACAATATCTCTTCTCCACTCTCAGCGTTCTCGGGTATATCTATTGGAGGTTTTTCTGACATGCCTCCAGTATAACTTATTTCTTGCGTGCGCGAACACGATCGGCTTCGGTCAAGTACATCTTACGGATGCGCGTACTCGTAGGCGTCACCTCGAGATATTCGTCTTCAGCCATGACTTCTAAACCGCGCTCAATAGTAATCTCTTGTGGAGGCACCAAGTCAATCGCATCATCAGATGATTTTGATCGCATGTTGGTGAGCTGCTTACCCTTGGTCGGATTCACCATCATCTCCTCACCCTTGGCAGTGTTGCCGATAACCATACCTTCGTATACTTCGGTACTGGGACCGATATAGAGCGTACCACGCTCCTGCAAACCCCACAGAGCGAACCCGAGAGCTTTACCCGTAGTCATTGAGATCATAGAACCAACCACGCGTTTTTTGATCTCACCTGCGTGCTCACGAAACTCGATAAAGCGCGAAGCGAGGATCCCTTCGCCCTTGGTATCGACAACGAAAGAACTGCGATATCCTAAAAGACCGCGGGTGGGACCTTCAAAAATCATACGCACCGTCTCGCCTTCCATGCGCAAGTCTTTCATGACAAATTTGCGAAGCCCAAGTTTTTCGATGACCGCACCCTGAAATTCATTTGGTACATCAGCGACGACTTCTTCATACGGCTCAAATTTTTTGCCATCAATCTCGCGGATGATTACCTGTGGCTGTGATACTTGGAGCTCGTAGCCGGCACGACGCATATTCTCAATCAAAATTGCCACATGCAATTCGCCGCGGCCATATACGCGATAACTATCAGACGCAGTAAAGTCAATACGCAAACCTACGTTGACCTCAAGCTCGCGCTCAAGATATTCACGAATCTGGCGGCTTGTTACAAACTTGCCCTCGCGACCTGCAAGTGGTGAGCTGTTTACCAAAAAGTTCAGAGCGATCGTCGGCTCATCAACCGCAATTGCTGGTAGAGCCTGGGCATCAGCGCTCTCGGCTACCGTCTCGCCGATATCGATATCTGCAAAACCGGCAACAAGCGCAATGTCTCCTGCAGAGACACTCTCAGCGTCAACACGATCAAGCCCCTTAAATGTAAAGAGCTTAGTTACCTTACCTGGGCGGGTCTCGCCGGTAGGTTTTTTGATGAAAATCTGTTTGCCTACTGATACGGTACCTTCATAAATACGCGTGACGGCAAGGCGACCCAAAAAGTTATCATACCCAAGGTTAAATGGCTGCAGACGCAGTGGCATCTTTGCGCGCTCGGCAGATGACGCAACCGGTACATGTTCTAAAATAGTCTCGAGTAGAGGCGTGAGATCTTTTGAATCATCAGTCAATTTTTTCTTGGCGATGCCCTCGCGACCAATTGCATAGACAATAGGAAAATCTGCCTGCGCGTCAGATGCACCAAGCTCCAAAAAGAGTTCGAGTACCTGTTCCTCACAACGGGCAGGGTCGGCTGCGGGCTTGTCGATTTTGTTGATTACCACGATTGGCTTCAAACCAAGCTCGAGTGATTTTTTGAGTACAAAACGCGTTTGTGGCATGGGACCTTCCTGTGCGTCTACCACAAGCAACACCGAGTCAATCGAGCGGAGTACGCGCTCAACCTCGGAGCCGAAATCGGCATGGCCTGGGGTATCTACTATATTAATCTTTGTATCATTCCAAATAACCGCGGCATTTTTTGCATAAATAGTAATGCCACGCTCTTGCTCAAGTGTATTTGAGTCCATCGTGACACCTTCGGCAACCGCGCCCGTTTGGCGCATCAAAGCATCGGTCAAGGTGGTCTTGCCGTGGTCTACGTGAGCAATAATTGCAATATTTCGAATATCCATAAGGTCAAAATAAAAAGTCCCGCGCGGGGCTTATCTAAGGCTTTTACTATACCAAAAGACCGAAAAATAAGCAAGGATTAGCTTTTCAGACTATTGACAAATATATATAAATATATTATAAAAGAATCTAGGAATCTTCAACAACGACGCAACTAGGATAAAAAGGGGAAGGAGAAACTACGCATGCTGAAGATCATACTGATCGGGGTCTTCGCCGGAAGCGCTGTAGACGCTGCCGACTCAAACTTCATCGCGGGCATTTATACAATGGCTGCCGTCATCATCTTCTGCTTCTACCTCGAAGACCTCGCGAAGATCATCGCGAAGCGCTGAAGCACCAAAGACTCAAGAGCAAGAGTCACAAAACCAGTCGCTCAACGCCCACACGGCACACCGTGTGGGCGAACTTGTTTTTATATGCAAATACCACCTCAACCTGCTACACTTGTGGTGATGCAAAAGACAGATGCACAACTTGTAAGTGAATATATTGCGGGCGACGACAGCGCACTTGAAACACTTGTCGCGCGCCACCTTACACTCACATACCGTTTTGTCTATAAAATGACGGGCAATGCGCAAGACGCCGAAGATATCACTCAAGAAACCTTTATCAAAGCATGGCGTGCGCTCAAAACATTTGATCAAACAAAAAACTTCACCACGTGGCTACTTACCATCGCCAAGCACACTGCGATTGATATGCTTCGCAAAAAACGCGGTCTCTCATTTGCTGATTTTGAAAATGATGATGGCACTAATCGGCTCATCGAAATACTTGCGAGCGACAGCCAATCGCCAGATAGATACGCTGAGGGCATAGAGGCGCGCAACACCACCAACAATCTTCCAGACGCATATCACGAGATTCTTTCCCTTCACTATGATGACGGCCTCACACTCGAAGAAATCGGCATTGAGCTTAAAAAACCAACCAATACTATCAAGAGCCAACATCGCCGAGCACTCGCCGCTCTCCGAAAAATACTCCATATATAGAAGATATGAAAAATCAAAAGGCGCGCACCCAAATGCGCGCCTTTTACGTATAAGAAGATATGGACCAAAATCCTTGGCACGTATCCCCTCCCCCTCGCCTTGGGCAAACAATAATCAAACATATTAAAAGAGACGCACAAAGGCGAGCGGCTCTGAGTATGAGTATCTACGCGATACTAGCAGTCGCTGCCGTGAGCGCATTAATTCCTGCATATTCATATATGCACTCAGAGATAGCGCGCACGGGTTTTTCTGAGTTTCTCTATCTTATGTATTCAGATAGCGCATTCGTTATAACCAACTGGCAAGAAATGATTTTTACCATTCTTGAATCGCTCCCCATCGTCGGTATGGTGGCGATCCTCACTCTTGCACTAACGCTTTTAGCCTCACTCCGCATGATTGCACGCTCGTCGCGCGGCAAAATGCGCGTAAAAACTATTTAATCTATGAACATCAAAGAAATCATTCAATCAAAAATATTTACCGGCGTCCTCTACGGCATCGCCATCACCATTGTGGCACTTCTTATTTTTCAAGCAGGTATCATGGTCGGACATCGTAAGGCGGCTTACTCATACCGTTTTGGTGAGACCTACTATCGTACTTTCGGCAAACCAGGCGACATGGTACGCGACACATTCCCGGGCGAACTTGCTAGCGGCCACGGAGCTGTAGGCCGTATTATCAAACTCGAACCGCCTACCATTATCTTGGAAGGGCCCGACAACATTGAGAAGCTCATCGCAATCGGCGACCAAACAATCATCAAACGCTTTCGTGACATCATCACAACTAACGATCTCAAGCTTGAAGACCATATCATCGTAATCGGCGAACCCGATGAGACAGGTAGCATCAATGCCCGACTCATACGCGTTATGCCAAACGATACGCCGCCACCTTTTCTTATTAAGATAAAAGAATAATAGTCATATGCTCAATCGCATCAAACACATCAGACATACAATACTTGTCCTTGCCAAAGCGCATAGAAAAATAAGTATAGCGCTTTTAGTTTTTCTTGCGCTCGGTGGGTATTGGACATACTCGTCACTCACTTCTGCTAATGAATCAACGCGCTATATATTAGCATCAGCAGAACGGCAAACCGTTATCTCAACCGTCACCGGCAGCGGACAGGTATCCGCATCAAATCAGATTGATCTCAAGCCGAAGGCATCTGGTGATGTAGTCTACGTAGGAGTCGCGGCTGGCGCACAGGTAAAGGCGGGTGCGCTTATCGCCCAACTCGATGCACGTGATGCGCAAAAGGCAGTGCGCGATGCTGAAGCAAACCTCGAGAGCGCAAAACTCTCGCTTGAAAAACTACAAAAACCGGCTGACGTACTTTCTGTGCTACAAGCAGAAAATACACTCGCGCGCGCCAATGAGTCAAAACAGCAAGCTGAGGATGATCTGGCAAAGGCCTACGAAGATGGATTCAATGATGTTGCCAACGCGTTTCTTGATCTACCTACTGTCATGACGGGCCTTCAAGATATTTTTTACAATCAAACATCAAGTCTGGGCGGCAGCGGCCAGCAAAATATTGGCTACTACGCTGACTCCGTAAAACAATACGACGCAAAAGCGACCGATTTTAAAAGCGATCTTGAAACAAAATTTCAGGTTGCCCGCAAAGCGTATGATGCAAACTTCCAAAACTACAAATCAGTCACGCGTTCATCGGACAAAGAAACAATAGAAAAAATAATTACAGAAACTTACGAAACGTCAAAAGCACTTGCAGAAGCAACGAAGAGCGGAAACAATCTCATCCAGTTTTATAAAGACAAACTTGCAGCGCAAGGTCTCACACCTGCGGCCGTATCGACCTCTCATCTTTCGAGCCTCAATACCTATACCGGGCAAATAAATACGCATCTTTCAACTCTTCTGACCGCAAAAAATGATATCGCCAACAGCCGCGATACTATTCTCAACGCTGACCGCTCAATCCAGGAAAATACCGAGTCACTCGCAAAACTCCGAGCCGGTGCCGATACCCTTGATCTCAAATCGGCCGAGCTTACCGTACGTCAAAGACAGAATGCACTCACTGACGCCAAAGAAAAGCTTGCCGATTATTTTGTTCGCGCGCCGTTTGATGGCACAGTGGCAAAGCTGAGCGTTAAAAAAGCAGACTCGGTTACTAGTGGCACCGCAATCGCAATTTTTATTACCAAACAACAGCTTGCCGAACTCTCACTCAATGAAGTCGACGTGGCAAAAATTAAAATAGGACAAAAGGCAACTCTCACGTTTGACGCCATTGAAGGATTGGGAATCTCTGGCTCGGTAGTCGAGATTGATACCGTTGGAACCGTCACACAGGGTGTAGTCACCTACAACATCAAAATTGGCTTTGATACTCAAGATGATCGTATCAAACCCGGCATGAGTACAAGTGCCGCCATCATCACCGACGTACGCCAAGATGTAATCACGGTACCGTCAGCTGCCGTTAAATCACAGGGCGATGTTTCTTACGTAGAGATTCTCGAGAGCACAGCATCGGCAGAAGAAATAACAACAGGCGTAACTTCTGATACCGCACCGCGTCAACAACAGGTAGAGATTGGTATCTCAAGTGATACGGTGACAGAAATTATCTCTGGCATTGATGTTAGTACCAAGGTGGTCACACGCACCATATCGGGCACGGCGAATGCTACACAGCAAGCACCGAGCCTTATTGGTGGAGGCGGTGGCGGAGTACGCGTACCACGTTAATATCTATGATTGCAGTTCGTGATATCACAAAAACATATAATACCGGCACCATTGAATTTCAAGCGCTCAAAGGCGCTTCGTTCGATATCAAAGACGGTGAGTTTGTAGCCATCATGGGCCCTTCGGGTTCAGGCAAATCAACACTTATGCATATGCTCGGTGCACTCGATACGCCGACTAGTGGTACCTATCACCTCGATGGTAAAGATGTCTCAACACTCACTGATGATGAGCTTGCTGATATCCGCAAAGATAAAATTGGTTTTGTATTTCAATCATTTAATTTGTTATCGCGTGCAACGGTACTGCGCAACGTAGAGCTTCCGTTGGTGTATGCGGGTATAGCGCCTGAAGAGCGGCAGACGCGCGCACGAATGGCGCTCGCCGCCTCCGGTCTCGATGAAGATCATTTTGGCCACCTCTCAAATCAACTTTCTGGCGGTCAAATCCAACGCGTCGCAATCGCACGAGCACTCGTCAACAATCCGTCTCTTATTTTGGCAGACGAGCCAACAGGCAACCTTGATTCGAAAACGGGTGAAATTGTACTGGGCACTTTCCAAAAACTTAATCGCGAACAAAATCGTACCGTGATACTCATCACCCACGAGGCTGACGTAGCCCAATACGCCGATCGCATCATCCACATCAAAGACGGATTAATAATGAGTGATAAGAAAAACAATGAGCGCAAAAACGTAAAACATCTATGACCACATTTGATATCTTACAAGAAACCTATACTGCGCTTTCAGCAAATAAGGCGCGCTCCGGGCTCACGATACTTGGTATTGTCATCGGTATCAGTTCCGTGATTGCCATGGTATCAATTGGTGCGGGAGCGCAAAGCTCCATCCAATCAAGCATCCAATCAATCGGATCCAATCTCATTATGGTCACGCCAGGTGCACAGCGCGGCCCTGGATTTCAGGTCAGCACGGGCAGAGGAGCCGCACGTACACTCACGCAAGAAGATGCAGATGCAATTCGCGATCAGGTCAGCCTCGCCCAGCGTGTAGCTCCTGAACTCTCAGGACGTTACCAAGTAACCGCAAGGGGTAAAAATACCAATACATCAATAGTTGGCACCACGGCCGCCTACCCTGACGTGCGCAATATCCAAATAGACGCTGGTTCGTTTATATCCGACCAGCACATTCGTAGTCTCTCAAAGGTTGCAGTGCTTGGGCCTACCGCACGTGACGATCTTTTTGGCGAAGGAGTGGACCCTCTTGGACAAACCGTTCGCATTAAAAATATTGAGTTTAAAATTATTGGTGTAACAAAAACAAAAGGCAGTTCAGGATTTGGATCGCAAGATGATATGATCTTTATCCCCCTCTCGAGTGCTCAACGTTTTTTGGCGGGCGAAACCTATGTCTCAACCATCAGTATACAGGCGGCTGATCCTGAATCGATGACGGAAATTCAGACCGAGATAACGAATCTTCTTCTTGAACGTCATCGTATCGATGATCCACAATTAGCTGACTTCAGCACGCTCAATCAAGCTGATATTGTTTCAGCTGCATCAAGCGTCACCCAAACCTTTACGATTCTTCTGGGGGCGGTCGCAGGTATATCGCTCGTGGTGGGTGGCATTGGAATTATGAATATGATGCTCACGACCGTCACCGAGCGTACACGCGAGATAGGGCTCCGCAAAGCAATTGGTGCCAAACGCCGTGACATCAACCGTCAATTTCTTGCTGAAGCTATAGCACTAACCTTCATCGGCGGACTCGTGGGCGTTGCCTTGGGGTGGAGTATATCGTACGCGGTTTCTTCGTTTGGACTCCTGCAGACAAAGGTATCACTCTCATCAGTTCTTCTCGCATTTGGAGTGTCTGCGGGTATTGGTATTGTCTTTGGCTATTATCCAGCACGTCGAGCATCCCGACTCAATCCGATCGATGCGCTGCGATATGAGTAATTATTAAAAGGTCATTTATTACTAACAAAAACATTATATGAATAAAATCATTTCAGGAGCAGTTGTTGGGGGTATTATGCTGGCGACAGGAGCATACTGGGCGGGCGCACACTTTGGTATTCCGGGTAACAATCGGCAAACATTTTCTGACGGACAGGCCCGCGTTATGCGTTTTCGCGAGAATGGTGGACCTGCGGGCATGGGTAGTGGGCGCATGATGGGTGGATTCGCCACGGGAGAAATTATCTCAGTTGATGATAAAAGCATTACTGTCAAACTCTCTGATGGAGGCTCGAAGATTATATTTTTTTCTGATCAAACGCCAATCATGAAAAGCACTGCCGGTGCACGCACAGATATCGTCGTGGGCACCAACGTCATGATTAATGGCAAACCAAATCAGGATGGCAGCTTGAATGCTGAGTCAATACAGATTCGCCCCTTGCCGCCCGCACAAAAATCCGTAGAATAAACTATTATCCTTAAAAAAACTGCATGAATAAAAATATTACATTTCTCCTAGTAGGGCTCTTAGTTATTGCGGGTGGCCTCATTGTTTGGCAAAGTGCAGCGCCTGAGGAACATGACATGGCGGCGATGCCAAATGATACTGCCAATGCACTCGAAGGAGCCAATGAAACTATGTCGCCGCCGACAGCGGTCGAAACAGCACCAGGCGTCAAAGAATTTACCGTAACTGGTACAAACTTTGCCTTTGATGCAACCGCACTCACCGTCAAAAAGGGCGACACGGTACGTATCACTTTCAAAAATATGGAAGGCTTCCATGATTGGAAGATCGATGAGTTTAGTGCCGCAACCACGCAGTTCAAATCACCGGGTGAAGAGACAATTGAGTTTGTAGCAGACAAGGCGGGTTCATTCGAATACTATTGTTCGGTAGGCAAGCATCGAGCGATGGGCATGAAGGGCACGCTCACCGTCACTGAATAATTTTCCGAATCCAAAACAAAAATCCGCCCAAGGGCGGATTTTTGTTTTCTAAAAGTTCTATTTATTTACGAGCTCGCAAATACTTGAGCATAGTCTCTGCGTCACTAACTTCAAACGGATCTGTCGGACAGTTGTCTGTAAAGCCGGCCTCCGCAAAGATTTCTTTGATCTCGCCGTCTTCAACGTACATACTGTACCTCCATGAACGCTCGCCAAAGCCAAGGTCGTCTTTTTTAACCATCATACCCATCTGGCGAGTAAATTCGCCCGAACCGTCAGGGATAAGTTTTACTTTGCTGGCGTTTTGGTGCTTGCCCCACTGGTTCATGACAAACGCATCATTGACGCTCAGACAATATACCTCGTCTACGCCAAGTTTTTTGAACTCGTCATATGATTTTTCATACCCAGGCAAATGAGTTGATGAACACGTAGGTGTAAACGCACCCGGAAGCGCGAAAACTACTACTTTTTTGCCTTTGAAAAATTCATCTGACGTGACGTCTTGCCAGCGGTACGGATTCTCGCCGCCTACTGATTCATCGCGTACGCGGGTTTTAAACGTGACGGATGGCACACGTGTTGGTGTTTTTGGTGTAACTTCTGCCATATAATGTTAAAAATTTTAAATTAATAATACCTTTTTGTATAACGCATTATACGCCCAAAAAGTCTATACAGCAATACTATTCGGTCGTTTTGCCATCGAAATGTTCTTCGACAGCCTCGGCCTTGGTGCGATGCACCGTACCATCCTTGTGCTCGGGCGGCGAATAAATTGAATAGAGTTTAAGCGGCCCTGCGCCCGTGTTAATAACATTGTGACGCGTACCCATGGGTATCACTACCGCGTCGTCACCCTCTACCGTCTGCTCAACGCCGTCCAAAATTACCTTGGCGCTACCTTCTTCAAAACGAATAAATTGATCAAGCTCGTGTACTTCCTCGCCAATCTCCTCGCCTGCCTGCAAACACATAAGTACCAGCTGGCTATGATGCGCCGTATAGAGCACCCGACGATAGTCAGTATTTTCAAGTGTCGCTTTCTCGATATTTGTTTTGTATCCTTTCATAGTTTAGAAAAAAAGATCATAGATAAATTTAACCACGGGATCGACATTGGGCCCGTAGGTGAGCGCGCCGCCAAGACCTCCCACAATTGTGATAGTAACAAGTCCTAAAAGAGCAAAAATCATCATAAGTGCACTGTTAGCAAATAAATCATAGATGCGTGCCACAAGATTAAAAAGACTTGAGATAACTGGCAACGCTACGACGCGACCAATGATCGATGTCTGCATGAGATCACGCCTGATGAATGCTGCAAGATATAAGATTGAGAGCACGCTAAAAAAGATAACCGTGATATCAGCCCAAAGCGCGTGCATTTCCAAAAGCTTTGTCTGGGGCCCGCCCCGAAACTGGTCTTCGATCATCTCGCCCGTCTCACGCGCCACAAAAGAGCTTGCGGTACCCACAATCAGCAAAAAGGCTTTTACATAAAACCACGCCGGATGTTGCGTCAATCTTTTCAACCCCACAAACTCCATGAGCGTGTAGAGAGTCAAAAGCGCTACCGGAAAATGTACAAAAATAGGGTGAACGTTCATTGCCCTCAGTATACCAAAACTTTTTTTCAATTTATACTGTGTCTATGAAACCGCGTGTAGTCATTATTTTACTCGCAATCCCTCCAATATTAGTATTGGCATATTTTTTATATCCCCAAGCTCCGACAAGCCCCGCCACTGAGAGACGAGCCCTTGGCTTTATCAGAGAAATCCGCACGCAGAATGGCAATCTTGTATTGATGTTTGATGACGCCCTCTGGCTTACGGGGCGAGAGGCCGAAGACGCCGCGATAGAGGCAGGGCACTGCTCTACCGAAACACGCGGTGAATGCACACCAAACGATTATTTTATCGAAAACAAAAACACGCAAACCATCGCTCTGGAACTTCCACAAGCTACACTCATCTTTATGGAAACATACGAGACTGGCGAGCCGGGAGACAAAAAAGAAAATATCACCACAAACAAGTTGGTAGATCTCATCAACGACCCATCACTACATTGGAATAAGCTCCCTTACTGGATAACTACGCGTGGCACGCGTATCACTACCATCGAAGAGCAATACATCCCCTAACTCTGTTTTATTTAAAAACGCTTGCCCACCATGCCTTGCGCTCGCCATTGAGCCACGCAGGAATCAGCTGCCGGAGCGGAGCTGGCAAAAGAACATATTTTTCAAAATCGCCTGGCATTGACCAGAAAAATTCCAAATGATCTTCTTTTGATACTGGGTCTTTTGAGCTATCTAGGTTTGGCACATCAACCTCAAAAAAGAGATTGATTTCTTGCTGTCGAGCGTCATCCTGCACCCAGCTATTTTCAATAACGCCAAGAAAAGATTTTACTGTGCCAGCAATATCGGTCTCTTCTTCAAGCTCACGTATTAGAGCTTTTTCTGCCTGTTCACCGAGCTCAACGTGCCCGCCCGGCAAAAATGCGTGCCCTACACCCTTTTGACGCACAAGTAGCACACGACCTTCTTTTATAATCACTGCGCGCGCCCGAAGATGAAAAATAATTTCCATGACTATCCTTAGATTTAAATCTTCCTACTTAAGAAGCCCTTTGAGCTCGCCGAGCGCGCGCTCAATGTCTTCAATTTTGCGTCTTATATTAGTATTGGCGTCTCCTCCTTCGGCCTCACCCGCGGGTGGCGTGCCGTTTTGTAAAAATGCCTTCAAGTCGCCTTCTGTTTTTGTATTGATGACTGCGTTAGTGCGTGTATTGAGTAGTACGGTAGACGCGATACCTGCATTGTCGCGCGGCACAATCGAGAGAAGCCAATGAAGATCTCCGCCGACTTTTATCGGCCGCGGTTCGGAAAGATTGAAGACGTTCCAATCATACGTGGGAAATTCTTTTTTAATATAGTCAGCAGCTGCCACGGGCCCCGTCAATTGGGATGTTTCATCATATTCGATAATCTCGCGCTCACCGGTGGTAGCGTCGAAAATAAAAATCTTATAGATACCGTAGGAGCGGCCATAGGGCTCCGCAACCACCAGCTGCTTAAACCCTTCGTGTGTTGGCACATGAAAGATATTTTCATTACCCGGCAGGCTTACTACCTCTGTTTGGTTTTTATGCAAAAACCATTTATTGAGCAACCCACCACGATATGCGTACGCATGCGCATAGAAATTTACAATTTCTTTTGGATGAATCCGATTGCCCTTAAGATACGGAACCTCGGCGGCTGCTTCCGGTGAGAAATCTTCGATAGTACCGTCTTGATGCACCACCATGACACCCGCCCAATATGGCATGCGGAAAACAAAACCCTTGTATCCCATATATGGCACGGCCGCAACCCATTGGTTGTCAGGTGTTTTAAGGTAAGTCGGCTCGTCACTATAGGTTACAAAATATCGTTTGAGTGAGAGCTGATAGTAAAGATTATCAACCAGACCGATTCCTTCAGAATATTTAAACTCAGCATTTTCTATACCAACCTTGCGATCAAGCGTATCGACATCAACCGTCACAAATCCACTGAGTTTATTTAAGAAATAAAGAAACACACCGTCAGGTAATCGCGGCATAACACGCTTAAGTACACCGTCAACCAATACAATTTGCGAATCACCCAAATGTTCTTGCGGGTTTTGAAATGTGTCTTCAGCATATCGCTGTGCGACTGCCTTGGGCGTCAAGCGTATGGGTTCAAATTGGGGCACATCAGTGCGCTTTTCATACTCAATATTTCCCGCCGTTATCTTGTAGCGGATCTCTTGCTCTACCAAAACCAAAACAGCAAGTCCTATAAGCACGGCGACGTAGAGCCCGATCATCTTCCCTCTGCCGGGGGGTGCCTTGAGTACATAATTATTTTCCCCTCGCTGCTCTACACGCAAACCGCTGCGGACAACAAGCCACCACACAGCATAGAGAAACGCGGCGATAAGCACCGCGCGTAGCGGGCTCACTACAAAAATCATCACGAACGGATGGAACAGCGGCCGTAAAAACCAAACAACAATAAGTATTGCAATGATGCCTATCCAACGCTTTGGATGCTTCATATTATTTTTCTCTTAAAAACCTGATGATGAAATATGCAGCGGTCACGATAAAGAGCACCCATAAAAGGCCCGTAAACCCGCCAAGATAATTTGGAAAGTACAGACCGAGCAAAATACCAAGAGACAACAAGCAAATTTTTATCAAGCCAGTCTCCTGCCATGTAAATGTGCGTGATGTAAATATTTTCATATATTAGCGAAAGATTACCGTGCCGCTATCAAATTTGAGATCCAAGATAAGCTCACCGCGAGAAGTAAACTTGTAGTGTGATGTATTTTTGAGTAACTCGGCAAACTCACCTTCCTGTGAGCCCTCACAATATTTTTTTGTAGAAACCATATCGCTAAATATGATCGCGCCGTCAGCTCCCACCGTATAATTACCTCCTAACTGATTACAATCGGTGGTGGCAGCAAAACGCCCAAACTCGAGAAATTCGAGAGTGAAAGCTTCTTTTTGCTTTGGTTTGATCATGCGTTCATCATTATACAAAGCCTCTATCCACAACCATACTTTCATATCAAGCTTCATGACGTCGGGATCAGCCTCTCCCTCAAACTCGGGCACGAGTTCACCAAACTGTTTTGACACCGCATTGTATTTGAGATGCAAACTCTCAGCGACCGTGGGCTCTGCTGTCATAGGCTCGCCGCGCTCGCGATCGGCGTAGTTGACGATTACCACACCGCGGCGATATTCGGTCGTTTGCGGGGCAATGCGATCACCAATCAATACAGCCTCGGTGCCTTCGTATCCTGTATCTGTCTTGATGGCGCCCACCAGATAGAAAAAGGTACCACTGCCACCCCCCTCTTGCGTCAGCAAAAATACAATGTCTGATATACCGTCACCATTGAGATCTCCCTCAGCCTCATTGCCAAAATATTTAGTAACAATTTTCGATGCCGAGCCTGGGGCTGCCTCAATCTCCGAGACACCATCAGTTAGCGTAACCGCTCGCCCTTCTATTGTATACGTAATATCTTTATATCCTTTCTGAAAACCAGCATCGCCCTGCTTTTCGCGGTAAATATATTCATTGAGAAGAAAGAAGCCGCCTACTAATATTAGTATGACGATAAGACCTACGGCACGCCCTACAAAAAATTTTCTAGGAGTCATGGGTTTATTATACTATGTTTGAGCAATACTTGCCCTACTACGATGCTACCTCGTCAAATTTTTGCTCTGCGGTATTGTATTCGAGATACATGCTCTTACCCACACTTGGCGAGGTAGTCATGGGTTCGGTCGGCCTGCGGACAGCGTAATTGACAATCACGCGCTCGTCGCGAAACTCGGTCGTTTGCGGGGCAATGCGATCACCCAAAAGTACGCCGGGTGTGCCGCGCCAACCACCCTCTTCTTTGATAGCGCCGACTGCATAATAAAATGTGCCCGAACCGCCTGGATTATGCGTGACCAAAAATACCATATCAGTATCACCATCGCCGTCAACATCTGCCTCAACTGAATTGCCGAAATATCGAGTGGTAACCATGGTGGCCGAGCCGGGCGCTACAGGCACTTCTGATACGCCGTCTTTGAGTGTTACAAATTTGCCGTCAATCAAAAAGCGGCTATTTTTATAATCAAAGCCAAGACCTTCGTCTTTTTGCTTTCTTCCATAGATAAATGAATTGAACGCCCAAAAAAGAAGCGCCAAAAGGATAAGAACACCTATAACCCAAAGGAGTTTTTTCATGGTTTTGTTATAGCATGCCTAAGAATAATTTGAAATCATACGAAAAAGAAAAGGGGCGGAGCGCATGTGCGCTCCGCCCCGCTTGGGACGATCCCGGCCGCCTTGCTAGGCGGACTCGGGAGTGGGATGGGCGGCACTGCTCGGAGGCAGTGCGCGCCGGAGGAAAGGATCCAGGAGAGCAGCGAGGCCGGCGGCCGACCCCATACCCTCGACGCCGAGAACGTGTACCTGCTTGGGCACGAGCCGCGCCAACAGCTGGCGCTTGATGCCGGCTGCACGGATCTTGTGATCCGTGTCGAGACCCTCGATGCTCCCCGCGATGGCCGCAGAGAGCGCTGCCTTGGCGCGAAGCCCTGCGATCTCGCGCATGAGCTCCGTCGCCTTTTCCTCGAGCTGCCTACGGGCACCGATGAGGACGGACTGGCGGTTGCCGTGTACCGCCTCGCCCACAGTAGTCTCGAGACTGATGCGCTCCGACTCGAGACCGATGGCCGCCGAGCGCGCCGCACGCGTCTGTTGCCGCATGTTGCCCTCGACGGTCTTGACCGCACCTTCGAGCTGGACGGTACGAGTCTCGGTCATGGCCGCCACCTCCTTGAGCAGCGTACGCACCTACTCGAGATCGTCGAGCGTGTTGTTGCTGCCTTCCGGAAGCGTGGCGCTCACCACCGTCACACCGTAGAACTCGAGGTGGCGGTTGAGCTCGGCGACCACATTCTTGAGACGGTCACGGCCCGTGAACTTGACGCGCGCATCGCCGATCGAAGTGATCATGCGAAGCGCGATGTAGCTCGAGTAGAGCTCGATAAGCTTCATGATGCCGACGGGACTTGAGTTGCTCGTGAACACCGCCGGATTCGTGATACGGAACGTGATCTGAAAGCCCAGCACCACCGAGGCGAAGTCGCCGGTGAGGTTGGCGTTGGATGTCTTCACCACCTGGTCTCGGAGCGAGACCAGGTACGGAGCGAAGCTCGAGAAGTTCGGCAGCCAGGTACGCCCCGGCTGAGCCGTGCGCTGCTCGTCCGGCTTGCCGAAGTTGCAGACCACGCCGCTGTAGCCGTCGGGGACGTCCACGCGGGAGTGGCGCAGGTAGGTGATGTAGAAGAGCATGATTCCGGCGAAGAGAGACCCGACGCTGACCATGTACCCGAGGGTACCCGGCAGCACCGTGAAGAAGAAGATCGCGAGCAGGATGGGACCGGCACCACCGAGATCGCGGCGATCTGGGATGAACGTGAGGATCTTCTCCTGATCCACCCCCTGGAAGCTTGCTCCCTGGCCTGAACCCTTGCCCGCAGCGCGCTCGGAGATGGTGGTGACCATACCCGAGATGCGCTCACGAATGGCGCCCTCCACGCTTGCAGCAGCCACCGAGAGCTCGCCCGATGCGGCTTCGGCGACGTCGTTGCTGAGCGCGTGAAGCGCTCCTTTGATTCTTTCTGAAGCCCTTCTCATGTTCATGACTCCTTTGTCAGGCTGCAGCGGCAGTCGGGGCGTTGCCCGCCTCGACTCCCGCACGTTCTGCGATCTGAGCGACACGCTGCATGACCTCGTCGGGTGAGAAGCCCTTCGTCGAGATCCCAGTGTCACCCGAGATCTTGGCGAGCTCTCCGGCGAGCGCCGTCAGGTTGTCGTCGACCTTGATGCCATCTGCTCGCTTGCTGATCTCTTCGAGTCTGCTGGTGGAAGCCTCTGCGACCGCAGCCAGCTTGGCTGCGTCGGGACGAAGAACTTGAAGCGCAGCGATGGTACCGCTGCGCTTGAGGATTCCCTCGAGCACGTCGAAGCTCGGGAAGATGGCGTCTTCCGTGGGTGACGTGACCCAGACGTCCGGGATCTCCGGTACGTACTGATCCAGGTTCTCCTCGACCGCGTCGTAGACGGCCTCGAGCTCACGGATGTATCGCTCGAGGCCCGCCGTGTCGACCCCTTGCGCACGCACTTCGGCGAGCAGGGCGTCGATGGTTGCGACCATGTTGGCGATGTGCCCGGCCGCGATGTTCTCCATGGCCCTGCACTTCGCCTCCACGATCGAGGTCATGTTGGCATCGTTGGAGAGGGTGGCCGTGATGGCCTCCAACTCCTTGATGATGCGAACGACCTCGAGAACCGCCAGCTTCTTACCGGCGACAGCCGCGCTGATCTCCTCCTCGATCTCGTCCCTGCGGATGCTCTGCAGGGTCTCGGTCGCCTGGATGAGACGCACGAGCGACGAGACGAGAGGTAGGGCGAGTGTGCTGATGAGCTCCGAGCCTGCGAGGCTCCCGAGTGGGATGTGATCGACGATCTCGATCCCGTAGTCGGCAGCAAGAGGCTGGAGGCTCCCTAGAACCCGATTGCGATCCGGGTTCGGTCCTTCGGAGAGGTCGAATCCGGAGATGTCGAGCTCACCGATGTCGGAGAGCCGCTCGAGCAATTCCACCGAAAGGGCAGAGCTGTCGAGCTGAGCCAGGCGAGTGGTGATGCTCTCGGTATCGCTGGCCGCGGCGGGCAAGCCCGCCGGCGTGATGTTGAACCGCGTGAAGCCGTTCGAGCGTACGCCCTGGATCATGTCCTGGACGGCGCTCGCATAGCGCTTGCCGACCTGCGCCAGGAACGTGGCGAACCCACCGGCCGCGAGCAATCGACGGCTGTCGACGACGCGCAGCACGAGGGTTCCCGGATAGGTGAAGCTGATGGAATCGGTGGTCATGCCCTCGACCGGATCCATCTCCAGCACGAAGGGCTTGGTTGAGACCGCGGCGTATGGCCGGATGCGGGGATCGAGCACGATCGCCCACTCACCCGGCCGGATCGTCTTGACGATCTTGTCGTACTTGGTGAGATGGATTTCGGTGCCCGGCTGCCCGACCGTAATGCCAGAACGCGCGATCGAGAAGGCCGTGTAGATGCCGAAGATGACGATCGCGAGGATGCCGTTGACCCAGCCGAACATCTGCCACCCTCGGATGCCGTCGAGTGCCTCGTACTCGGGCAGCCACCAGAACGGCTGCTGCGCGAAGAGTACACAGACGACGAGCACCAAGAGCGCAGCGACGCGGAGGGCGTTGCCGATGAGGTGGAGCGCTTGCATCTCGAAGTACGCGATGCCGACGGTTTCCCCATCCTTTTCCTTCCCGACCTGCTTCAAGGCGCCGTGGAACGGCGCCTTGGCTTCGGTGATTCCCTTCATCTTGTTTGCCTGTTTCCTTCCCCTTTTTCAAGGTGTCTTGGCGCACTACCCCTTTGGGAGTTTGCGCAATTGATCTAAAGAACTTTTAGCATATTTTTATATATTTGTCAATATAAAAATATCAAAAAGGCCTCATAAACAAGAGGTTTTTAGCAAGGACTATTTTCTAATCACACCTAAACAATACCCGGGCTCTTTGCTGCCGCCTGAATAACTTTCTTGAGTACTGGCAGATTGATATCTTCGAGCTTCTTAAATCTGATGCAGCTTTTACCTACACTTACCTTTCCCAGTTCTTTTTTATATTTTTCAGCAAGATACGCTTTACCATCAAGCGCGCAAACATAGATGCTCACATAATTTTTCTGATTTGCGAGCGCTACCACCGGCCAATCAATAATTTCTTTTTTATAGTTTTTATACTTAAATGATCCGTACCCCAGCATGTTGTACGCCATGTGTGCTTTGAGCTTGGGTGATGATTTTTGTATAAACGCATGCAAAAATGCAATGAGCTTTTTGCGATCTGCGGGGACTGCCGCCAGATACTGCGCTACGGTCTTGGCTTTGACCGGCCGGAACATGTTCATCCCGTTAGAGAAAAGAAGCGCTTTAGTCTATTTTTTAGATATCTTTTGCCCATGCCTGATTTTAGATATTTTTCTCTAGCAAAAGCATCATCCTTATTTAAAGACGCTTCGTAATATAAAAGCTCGAAAGGACCGCGACCTTTGGTTGATCTTGTTTGACCAGAATTATGTTCATTAAAGCGCTTCCGTAAATCGCTCGTACATCCAGTATACCAATTCTTACTTTTCTTGCTGCGTAAAAGATAAATATACCACATGGATTTCTCTAACGGGATTCATACTATTTGCCGTCTGCTGCGCGCTCGAGCTCAGCGATATTGAACTTTTTCATTTTAAGAAAAGCTTGGGTCACACGTGCCATGCGTGCCGGATCACCCTGCGCCATCAGATCATCCATGATGACGGGTGCAATCTGCCAAGAGACGCCGTATTTGTCTTTGAGCCAGCCACACTGTTCGGACTCAGGAACTGCCGAAAGTTTTTCCCAATAGTAGTCAATTTCTTCTTGGGTATCACAATTGACCAAGAGCGAGACGGCCTCATTGAATGCAAACTTATGCATGGCGGCAGGCGCGTCCATAGCTGCAAACCACTGGCCTTCGAGCATAAAGTCAGTAAACATGATTGAACCCTCTTTGTTTGGCTCTATGCCAGCAGGATATCGCGCAATCGCGCCGCGCTTTGAATCTTTGAAAACGGAAAGATAAAAATCTGTTGCCTCTTCTGCTTTGTCACAGGTTGGAGTTACAAACAACATCGATGGGATGATGAGCGGACGCTCTTCACCCTCGGGCTTCGTCAAAATCAATTGCCATGAGACACCCCACTTGTCTTCCACCCAACCGTAACGCTCGCTAAATGGATATTCTTGGATGGGCATCAGCACCTTGCCGCCATCTACCAGGCGCGCCCAAATCTGATCGATCTTTGTCTTGGCGTTTTTATCCTGTGACGGGTCAAAATTGACCATAAACGATATCGCGGGGTTGAGCTTAAATGCTGGCCCTGCGCTAATCGACATCAGCTTGTACCCCCAAATCTGAAATGACACAATGTCACAATCGCCCGATGGCGTGTCATGTATAGTATTGATCTTTGTTATTTTTGAATCACCACCAAATACAGAGACGTAAAACTCAGCAGCCTCTTTAGCCTCTTTGTCATACCAGAGATGTGGAATAATTTTTTGCATAAGAAATATTTGTGTCTATACCCCCATCGATAGACACTCCATAATCTCGACGTATGCGCCTGGCATCTTGAGATGCGGGCTATCAGCCATGATAGCAGTTGCGGCCTCAGAAGATTCGGCTTCAATAAACGAATACCCGCCAATTTCATTGGAAATGTCCGTTGTGCCACCTGCGGCTACTCGCTTGTTTTTGCCGAGTGGTGCACCGATATCGACGATTTCTTTATGCGCCTTTGTCCACTCAACCCACTCGCCCATACTTGCTTTGCGATCTTCGGGTGTTGAATTTTTCATCATCTCTGCCATCGCTGAGGCAGGCATCATATACAATGCTATAAATTTTTTCATAAAAATACGTATTTTAACGAATAATGTTTTTGCGTAGTTAATTGCTTACCATGACCTTAAAACCGCCAACGGCCATGCGCTTCATATCAAATGGCATCTCTTGTGTGTGGTCAGGGTGTTCTTTCTGATATTTTGCCATATCAGCCATAACTTTTTTATTTACCTGATCGCGGTGTTTTTTTGATTTGTATTCAATATACGAAAACCAAACGGTCTCACCTGCCTTGAGTTTCGCCATTTTTGGAAAATAAAAAATAGGATAACCTCCCGTGTTGGGGTGCAGATCATCGCCAATACACTCCTTGTAGCTTAATGCGCCGTATTTCATCCACATCTTTGCGCCATCGCGCGCCATTTTTTGATATGCGGCGACATTTTTCTTTTTGATAACGAGAACAAATCCATCTACATAGTGTGTTTTATTTTTTGCCATATTTATTTTTGCTTTGAATAATTAATAAAAAATAATAAAGGATTATTTAGGCAAATCGCCATTTTTTTCTATCTCAACAATAGCATGCCCCACATGAAACCCCATGATATTATTTTCATCTATGAACGCTTCGCCCGGCTTGATCTCGGCATCTTCTTCTACGCCGTTAAACCCAGTAATCGTTTGATCGCTCGTATTGATATGCTCGGTACCCAAAATCTCAATACTTCCGTCTTCTTGTTGGCGCATGGCAATAGTATTACCCCAAGCACCGAATTCCAGCGGTACTGCACCCTCACGCAAAACGGTTGTGGGTATGGGGCGCTCTTTGAGCACTTTTGCGATACCAAACTCACCCTCTTCCCTTAAGCGCGCCATGATATTATCGGCTATTTCTTCTTCAACAAAGGCGATGCGATTTGTCACCGGACTTATATAATAATGTTTACCGTCAAATTTGATACGCAAGCATCGCCCCTCATGCTCTACAAAATACCAAGAACCTTTTGCGGTCTTAAAAACATACTGCAAGCACTCTTTCTCGGCACGTAATTTTTCTACCAAACCCTCGGGATCGTCAAAAAATTTTTCTTTGAGCGCGTTGATATCCTCAAGAGTCAAGTTTTCACCATGCTGCTCTGGGCGCTCGACACTCATGTTGCTTACTTTTGTTTTGAATAATTGATCATCCACTGTACGCCAAATTTGTCAGTGAGCGAGCCAAAGTAATCGCCCCAAAACATATCTTGCATGGGCATCTCGGCCTTGCCACCGGCAGATAGTGCCGCATACAGACGATCAGCATCTTCCTTTGAATCAGGCTCAAGGTTGATATAGATATTGTTGCCCATGGCGACCTTAAAGCCCATTGATTCGGGTGCGTCAGTACCCATCAGCATAAACCCGCCCAAGATTGGCAACGCTACGTGCATGACCAGGTTTTTATCAGCTTCGGCCATGGGCGGGCGACTTGGGTCTGCTGGCACCTGGCCCATGCGGTTGATGCCACCTACAAAGTCACCACCAAATATTGATTTATAAAAATTAAACGCTTCTTCGGTATTGCGTGGGAAGTTAAGATAGATACTAACTTTTGCCATGGTGTTGAAATATTTTTTGATAGTAATGTGTCTTCATCATGATATATCAATCAGCTAATACATAACAATATGCGCCGAACCCTCTTAAAGCAAAAGATATAATGTTATCCACAGTACCTTGCTATACAAGGTACTGTGTGATATTCTCTTTTCATGAGAGAAGAAACCATTGAACAAAAACGTTCACAGATGCGCAAGGGCCTCCTTGAATTCTGTATCTTACTTTCCATCTCTGAAGACCGAGTATATTCTTCAGATATTTTAAAAACACTCAAAGACGCCGATCTACTTGTGGTTGAAGGTACGCTCTACCCCCTACTCTCGCGACTCAAGGCTCAAGAGCTTGTGACCTATGACTGGGAAGAGTCGAAATCAGGCCCACCGCGTAAATATTATGAACTTACCAAAAAAGGACGTGACACATTGGTACAGCTTAAAAAAACATGGCACGAATTACATGAATCTATTACTAGGCTAACAAAATAATATGGAGAAGACAGTACAAATAACCATCGGCGCAACCCTCTTCCAACTCACCCAAGCCGCCTATGACGAGCTTGCGTCTTACCTTGCATCACTCCGGTCGCATTTTGCAGAAGAAACGGGCCACGATGAAATTTTGCATGACATCGAATCTCGTATTGCTGAAAAACTACTCGAAAAGAAACAGGATGTAATAACAAAAAAAGATGTAACATCAGTTCTTTCCGAAATGGGTAGCGCATCAGAGATGGATGAAGAAGCAGCTCCTCATGATACAGAAACTCTACCTCGAGGCACCTACAAAAAACTCTACCGCGACACGCAGGACGCGCGGATTGCGGGCGTTGCATCTGGTATTGCGAAATATTTTGATATAGAGATTTTTTGGCTCCGCATTATCTTTCTTATCTCAATCCTCTTTGGAGGGACCGGCATCTTCCTCTATATCGTACTATGGATACTCGTCCCCGAGGCAAAGACATCGAGCCAAAAACTCGAAATGCGTGGCGACCCCGTCAACCTCGAGGGTATCGCTCGCGTGGTCAAGGAAAGCGTTGGCGAGGCACGCAAACATAGCGCCATGCGAAAATTTCTTGAGAGCGTTCGCCGCGTGGTACACCGCATCTTCCGTATACTTGGCAAGGTGATAGGTACCGCATTTATTCTGGGCGCTTTTTTCGGAGCCATTGGCCTTCTTATTGGCACGGGCATCATCATTACCAATTGGAATGCGCCGTACAATGACTTCCCTCTTTATGGGGTCGTCTCCAATACTCTTTTGATGGGCGGGCTTGCCGCAATCTTTGTAGTGGCGCTCATACCACTTGTCTTTATCTTCGCCCTTGGCATTCGCCTTTTTAGTAAAAAGATTTTACTTCAAGGTGCTACCGCCATAAGCCTCATAGGTGTATGGGCAATTGCAATAAGTGCTGCAGGAACCATTGGCGTCAAACTTGCTGGAGAATTTTTTGAATACCAACGTACAAGCCCTGACTATCAGCCACAGACTCGCACGCTTGATCTGCCCGCATTTACAAAAGTAAGCACCCACGAAGAACGCGTAACCATCAAGCACGGTGATACCCAGCAGGTAATACTAGAAGGGCGAGCGCTGACGATGGACAATGTGCAGATAGAGGTAAAAGATGGCACGCTGCGCATAAGCGAAAAAGATGACTATGGCAAACTCTGCATCTTTTGCGATGACTCTTCGCCCGACATCACGATTACCACGCCAGATCTCGACGCCGTATTCATCGAGAGCGGGACGGCATGGTTTGATGCATATACCGATCCCCAACTCTCTATCGAGATGTTTTATGGCGCGATGCGCGGTAAATTAGATGTGCCACAACTATCTATCAAGGCTGATGGCGGCACATTGCGCGCCACCATCAACACAGAAGCGCTGACTATGAATATTGAGGACGGGCACCTGGATATTGATGGCTCGGCAAAAGATGCAAAGATACATCTTACCGAAACGTCATTTTATGGAAATCTATTTTCGATAGAAAACGCGACACTCAACACAAGCCGCTCTACCGTAGAGCTCAATGCGGTGAATACAGAAAAGAACGATGACCCCACAAGCCGGGTCACCATCAGAAAAATCGAATAATTTAAACAGAGATATTAGATGCCGATCTTGCCCACTACTCCATCGATGTTTTTGGCATGCGAGCATGTATATCAAAACTTCCCCATGCCACATATACCCGGAATCTAAGAGTCTGCAAATTTATTTTTTATACAAAACAAAAAATGGTACTTTCTCCATATTATTTAAACCGATATAATTAAACATCCAAAGCTCTCTTCCGGATTTTTTAATTTTCGTGAACCTCTTTTTTAAATTTTTTCTTGGTATGAAAGGGTAAAACCTTATCTCTTGTCTTCCTATACCTTCTTGAAACCATTTAAAATTCAAAATCAATGCCGGCGCAAGAAAACCAGACTTCAATACCTTATCAATAACCTCCCAGCTGGCACCTAAAATAATTCCCTTGGGTTTACCCTGATTTGTTTTTATTTGAGCTCGAAATAAACATCCTTCACACTGCACATCAAACAGCGGGTAACTTGGGGGTAAAAGCATTAATTTTTTACCACAATTTGGACACAACACAAGGGTAATAACTTCTATTTCGCCCTGATCCCCTGCAATTTTGTTGCCCGCCATGCCACTATTAGATCACGCTGGACCGTCAGAATCAAACTGTACTTGAAAAAGTTTGGGATGTTTAGAGTGCACCTATCGAAGCCAAGCTATTTAATCTATCTACACCTTCATCAAGTTTTGCGATAAAATCCTTTATTGAGAAATTGTAAATATCTAATCCGTCTTTATGCTTAATAAAAGCAGCCCAACGTACAGTATCTTGATGAATATTCGGAGCAATAAAGAAAGTTACTGTATTGGGGTATTGGTTCCTAAAACTCTCCAAGTGTCTACTGATCGGCGGCATTTCGCGCGATACCTGAGCTGCTCCATTTAAAAGCGTTACCTCAAGAAGCGTCGTCTCTTCGTTCTCATAGCATTCAATATCCGCTCCATTCCCTGGAGCATGTGACGAGGGTAAGCCTTCGTCATCAGAAATATAGTTAGGCTTTACCCTTGCCGACGGGATTCTACTCAATACGGCAAGTGAGGTAAGAAACTCGAGTCGGAGAGGACTTGGGATAAGTGCGAGCACCTCGTCGGATGAGGATGGGCTACTGGTTGTGAGCTTAAGAATTTCGCCCTTGATAGTGTCCCAACTAAAGTGATTAATCCACTTCTGCAAAAGCTGGTTTTCCTGTTCTACGCTGGTCTCATACACGCGCTCAATGGAGATAAGTTGTTCGTCTACAGTGGAGATATAGTCAAAATATTCTCGCTCAGTTGAATATGTGTCGTACTGAGCATATTTCTCAATTACGTAATTTACCTTGGCCTCCTCTTTTTTGTTGATATCTATAAACTGCCCATAGCCGCGTACGGTTATCAGTCCAGTGAGGCGCATTTTGCGAAGAAAGTCGTCAGGATACTCAAGCATTATTGTCTTGTCGGGTTTCGATGCGTGACGACCTCCAGTTAATGCGTCTGCCTCGCGAAGAATAACCTCCCAACTCGGATCGTAACTATGCTCGGCACGGATTGCTTTGATTTTTTGGTAAAGAGCTTCAGCATCATTATCACGCCACGTAAGGAGTAGTGGGATTTCAAGCTTTGTTATACCTGCTCCATTAAAATCAGAATCAGCGTTCAATTTTTTAATGACTTGCAAGAGCAGTATCAGGGGTGCGTTTTCGTTAGATACGCGCCGCAATGGATTTTTACGTTGATACTTGGCAAAAGCATTGAGAAATGCCTGCTGCTCAAACTCCGGGTGTTCAGTATCAGCGAGCTTAAGCCCAACTTGAGAGAACTTAATTTGCTCGCCCATATTGTAGTAAACAAAACCAAGCTCTTTAGCTATTTTGAGATAAGTATCAAATCTTGAAGGCCAACCTTTATCAAAACCGGCTTCTTTATGATTCTGTGGGTTATCTCTCATTACAACAGCAAGCTCCTCATCTGAAAGGAGCTGGACTTGCTTCCATTTACTTTTGACTACCGCACTCACATTTACGGGCTTATAAAGACCGGCTCTGATAAGCTCTCCGACAATTTCCTCTGCCAATTCATTGGTTAAGACCCTACCATCGAACTTCTTAAGCAGGGCAAGCATACCCTTCAATCGTTCAGGGTTTCTGAGCGTTGTAGTAAATAGAAGTGGCTTATACTGGTTCTGGCGACGTATAGGCATGTTAGTAGTTGGTGATTAGTACCTCGGTTATCTTTTTCTTAGTGTTGTCGTGATAGCTTATATAGTTGCTATCTATAGGAAAAACGTTGTAATCCTGCATCCAAGCTAGCAATTTTTCGTTCTTTCTACCATTGTAAGTAGTGATATTAGAGAGGGCGAACTTGATCCCCAATTTATTGAGCCCTGTGAGGATTTCCAATAAATCGGCCTCCTCTTTCTCGCCCCAGAACTTATTGTACTCACTTGCGGAGATAAGATAGGGCGGATCGACGTATACGAAGTCATTTTTTTTGAGCCTCAAGCTACCTATGAACTTTTTAAAATCTTGGCTGTAGAGTTTTATGTCCTTATCTCTTACCGTTGAGAAGTAAGTTTGGAGAGCTTGCAGGACATTTTGGTTAAAGTCCACGTTGCCGACAGGAATATTGAACTCACCGCTCTTGTTGAAGCGAAGCATGCGGTTAAAGCCGTATATGAGCAGAAGGTATAGGGTGAGAGGGTCTTTCTTTTTTGTCTTGTTGTAATCCGCCTTGAGCGCACCATATCCTTTGCGGTTGAACTCGGCATAATAAGTTTTGACCCACTTCTTTTTGAGCGCGCGGGGCACCACGTTCTCGAATACGGATCGGGACAAATTATAGTGCTCCAACATTGTCCGAACGCGCTTCATGAGACCCTTTTCTTTTGCCACTTGGCTTATTAAAAACTTGTGTAGGGAGATAATGTTCTTGTCTATATCGTTGAGAGCATAGTGTCGCGCCTCTATATTAAGGAAAACACTCCCGCCGCCTAAAAAGGGCTCAACGAAAGTGTTTATTTCCTTCGGGAAGTGCTTTTTAATTTTCCTAACTAGCTTATACTTGTCGCCAACATAAAAGAATGGCGAGCGGTTAAACCGTTTCTCTGGGCTCATATTACTTTAGTAATAAATAGCCATTCTTGGTGATTATCAAAGTTGGTTTTGCCTGCATTAAAGTACGTGTGGTCTTTTTTAAACACCTTTGTCTTACCCTTCGCACTCAAAATCCGACGGATATCCGCCAATTCAATCTTATTTTTAGAAGAACTGCTCTTGGAATTGTAGGTGTTGTTGTAGGACACCACGATATATTTCGCCTTGAGGTTATCAATGAGGTCGGCAAAAACTACAGGGGCTTTTATGCGACAGTAGTCGCTCATATTTTCCTCCGGGCGTTTCAGTGCAACGCCGAAAAGCTTGGGTTTATCGGCAAGGGTTAGAGTCTCAAGTACGTGATAGAAACGGCTGTACTGGCGAGAATTGTACGGCGGGTCTATGTAAACAACATCAGTGGTCATTTTGCGAGCGAGCTCGTTAGCGTCCTCTCGGCAAATGGAAACGCTCGCCGCTTTGATGAGTGGCTCTATGAGACGGAAGCTAAACTTCTTGTCGGCGACACTCTTGCCGAAAAAGGCGTCGTAGTGTCCTACGGTATTGGCAATTTTATCCGCTGAATATAGAAGCGAGGTCAGAAGTATGTAGTATTCCTTATTGTTTAACTCTCCCCGGTGTTCCTCCAAGTCGTTGCGTATATGACCGATCAGTTTTGCAGAGGTGGTAGTGAAGTATTTGCCGCCGAAACTCTTGGAAAAAAAAGATGAACGAGCATCATTTGGGGTAAGCGAGTTGTAGTAGCAAACAAAATCCAATACCTTTTGCCTGTTGTAAGGTTCTTGTGCAAAAAAGCCCTGGTAAGCCGCGTAGTTTGAGTGTAGTAAATCGTTGAGAATGATTTTCTTATACAACCGAGCGGCGCGAGCAGAGATAACACCCGTGCCAGCAAAAATATCGGCAAAACTCTCGCCCTTACATTCCTTTTTTATGTGTTCAAAAATCCAATCAAGAAGCTTTGATTTACTTCCGATATATCGTCTATTTTCTATATCAATTGTTGGTAATGGAAGTAAAGCCCCAAAACCACCCTCTATGGCTTGCTCAAAAGAAGAATCTATCAAGGGCATATCCCTATAATAACACTGACTCGTGCTATGATGGTTTGCAGCTTGGGATAACTTATTTTTTATATCTCCCTGGCCAACATACGGGGCATGTGGGCTGGGTTTTGGTTTTTTGAAATTGATGCCCGCGGCTACAGGTCTTCCATACACCTTCATGTCTGAAACAAAAATCACTACCCTCTTTGGCGGATACAATGCATTTTTTGCCCTTAGTATTGATCGCCTTACAAAGCTTCTTTGGCATAACCTAAAAATCGCACTTTTGGCCTGATTTTACAAGCAAAAAGTGGCCTTGTGCATCAAGGGTGACTTTTGCTGCCTGAGCCGGCGTTACACTATACACATGAATAACGATAATAATATATTGACAAACGATAAGCCATAAATTATAGTGTAATTATAAATTATTCATAAAAACCATCTATGAAAAAAAGCTCAACAATATTTCTTCAAATAATCATTGTACTTTTCGGCATTGGTACCCTTGCCCTCTTGCTTTGGGAGCCTCACCTCGAAGGCGTGAATGCGAACGCCACCTCGCTCTATGAAATATACTTTGACGATCCTTTTTTGGCGCTTGTGTATGCGGGCTCTATTCCATTTTTTGTCGCACTCTATCAGGCAATCAAAGTACTGGGATATGCCGGGCAAAATAAAGTATTTTCTTTGGCAGCCGTAAAATCTCTGCGAACTATAAAATATTGCGCAATAACTATCATCGGTTTTGTCATGGTAGAAGAAATGTTTATCATACTCAACCACGGCAATGATGACGCTGCGGGTGCTATTATGATGGGCGTCTTTATCGCCTTTGGCTCGGGTGTGATTGCCACTGCCGCAGCTGTGTTTGAAAAAACCCTACAGAGTGCCGTCGATATAAAATCTGAAAACGATTTAACTGTATAACATGGCGATCATCATTAACATCGATGTCATGCTCGCAAGGCGTAAAATGAGCGTCACCGAGCTTGCCGACAAAGTTGGCATCACCATGGCCAATATCTCCATCTTGAAAAATGGCAAGGCCAAGGCTATTCGCCTCTCAACCCTGGCAGCAATCTGCAAAGCCTTGCAGTGTCAACCGGGTGATATTTTGGAATACAAATAAAAAATATTTGTTACCCTCTATCACCTTATTTCTTCTCTTCTTTGCTGTAGTCGTACCACACTACCTCTACATTGTGGCCATCAGCATCATGCACAAATGCGGCATAGTAGCCGGGCCAGTACTCGGTGCGATACCCGGGCGCACCGTTGTCAGCTGCACCTGCGGCAAGTGCTGCCTTATAAAACTCATCTACCTGCTCTTTGTTTTTTGCCTCAAAGGCAATATGCCCGGGAATAACTCCCTTGGGGTTGGTACTGATCCAAAAGCTTGTATGTCCACCCTCAATAAAGCCTGCAGCCTCGCCGTATTCCATATTGTTTGTATAGCCGAGCGGGGCTAAAGCTTTGATATAAAACTCTTTTGCTTTTTTGTAGTCGCTCACGTGGAGCCCTGTATGTGCAATCATGCGCCTAGTATAACTTATTTATTTACACGCAAAAATGATCTCGTGGTTTTTTTGGTCGCCGAGGGTTACCTCTGTAGTTTTTTTGAGTAGTGATTGGCCGTTGAACGTAACATCTTTGATGCCGGTAGGAATTTGAAATGACAAGTTGAGCTTGAGCGCACTCAAATAAAGAAATCCTGACTGCGTACCATCAATGGTGACGGTGACAGCGGGCAGTACCGCTACTGCTGACTGGCCACTCTCGATTGGTTCTTTTGGCAGCTGAAGACCCGGCAGCGGTATAGGTAATGACCCGGGTATCATGGGGCCGCAGCCTTGGTTTTTGATAGTCATATTCACCGATGTCGCCTGTAATGTTACTGCGGCACCTACGGCCACAATAGTAATAATACCCATAGGCCCTTTGGCTGCAGCAAATATTTTACCCCAGAAAGATTTTTGCGAGAGCGCATGCTCCCCGCCCGGTGTATTAAGCTCCGCCTCGACGCGCTTGATCTCACTGCCAAGATCTTTCCAAAACCGAATCAAGAGCAAGAGGGCCTTCTTGCGTTTTTTTTGATCTTCCGTATTTTCGGGCAAGTGTTCGGCCGATAGCTCGATATATTCGCTATTATCTATCTTTTCATACTGTGAGAAGGCGTCATCTGCCGCCTTGAGGCGCTCATCAAGCCGCGGGTGGATGCCGCGAATAAGCTCACGCGCTGAGCTCATCTTTTGACGCGAAGTGGTATCGCCCACAAACAACGCGTGGGCGGCCTCGAGCCGCGCTTTGGCATCTTTATACTTCATATCGAAAATTACTTTTGCTCGGGCTCGGGCTCGGTGTCGTGATCTTGGCGGCCGTTGTGCTTGCCGTCAGTACAATCGCAAGCCTCTAACGGCATGTTGTGCTTTGGGCACATCTCGGCGCCGCAAACTCCTTCTTTGTCTGATACACCCTTGCAGGTGCCCGTACATATATAGTGCGTCATAACTTAAAAATCCCATAAAAAGATAGGATTTACAAGAAATGAAAAAGGGCGTCGGCGTGTCCGTAGACACTGCCGACGCCCTCGTGCTTCGCTCACCTGCTGGCGAGCGTTCTTTCGATGATCTCCGTCACCTCCTTGGGCGTGAGCCGACTACCGCTCACACGTGGACTACCGATGACGAAATCACCGCCGCCCCATAGGTCGCCGATCGTAGGACCCTCTGCCTCATTGAGTCGCGCGCAAAACTTTGGGATCGGAAACGGCACGAACTGTGACGATCGGCAGACCACGTAGCCATACCGGCCATTGGGCAGCTCGCGGACCACCACGAACGCCTTGTTGCCATCGGCGAAGACTGCAAGACGTGCATTGGCACCCATCTCCCGCACCATGATCCAGCCCGAATGCCGCGCCACGATGTCATAGCGTGTATCGAGCTTGATGGCGTCCGCCTTGCCCGCGACATACGCGAGCACCCGCTGCTCGACATCGAGAATCACTTGCGCGAACTCGTCGGCACGACGATGATCGAGCCGACCCGAAACGCGGAAGCGATGATAAGGGTTGAACATCCACATCACCTGGTGGAGCGTGCCGAGATCGCGCGGGAATGGATAAGCGCCCGCCGTCGTATCGAGCATGTCTTCCATGAACACGAGGCGATTGATGAGTGGATTCATCGTGCCCGTTACGAGATGCGCGTGACGCAGGAGCGTAATCGAGAGACAGACATCCTCATCACAATCATTGACGAAGACATTGGCATCGAATGCTCCCGTCTCGTCCGAGAATGCCTCGACCAAACCTTGGCGCAACGCCATGAGAACCTGCGCGCAGGTAGCGCGTGTCTCAAGTCGCGAGACGCCATCGTGATGGTTGAAGTTGGCCCATGGACCCTGAGGATTGAAACGTGGCCCCTCCGACACGTAACCATCGAGCGCAATTGAGCGCGGGCGTGCATGCGTCTGAAAAGTGCGCCAACGTACTGGAATCTTTTTGGGATCCACATACAAATTGATCATCGTCGTCTCCTTTCCTTTCTTGGATTATGAGGAGATCTATCATGAACTACTAAAAGAGATTATGCCATGTTTTTAATAAAAAATCAAGATAATGTAAATAACCCGCGTAGAAACAAAAAAAGCCCTCTGAATTAAGGGCTTTTTTGTCTTTTATTTCTTCTTTGCTTTTTTGGGGGCTACTGCCTTTTTGGCTGGAGCCTTCTTGGCGGGCGCTTTTTCTTTTGGCGCCTCGGCTGCGGGTTTTGCAGTTTCTTTTGGTGCAAGAAGCGTGATCAGTTTATCAAGCTTGGCATTAAGAGCGTTGAACTGTTGTGTGTAATCTGCACCTCGAGAACCGCCCTTGTCAGTAAACTTGCGGTCATCAAAGCTGCGCTTTGGGCGTTCGTCGCGTGATGGGCCGTCGAGTGAAAGGTCACCACCAGCGCCAGCACTACCAAAGCAATCATTGCAATAAGTTGGGCGTCCGCCGGTTGGCAAAAATGGCACTTCGCACTTTTTGCCACAATTGCTGCAAGTAGCTGAATACATGCGACGCTCTTCGAAGTTTCTGCCACCACGATCTTTGCGGTCAAAATTACGTCCGCCATCGCGCTCAGATCCGCCGTCGCGTTCTTTATCAAAACAGTCACTGCAATATACGGGGCGCTCGCCCGTAGGACGAAAAGGTACCTGACACTGCTTGCCACACTTGCCGCAAATAGCATCATGCATCTGGGGGCGCTCAGAGCGTCCGCCAAAGCCGCCTCGCTTGCCGAATCTATCCCCGCCTCCTCGGTTGTTTTTGTTGAAATAGGCCATATATATAGTAGATGACAACTATATACTATTTATCAAAAAATAGCAAGGGCTATTCATTTTCTACGAAAAGTCGCGCCAAACGGAGCTCTTCGAAGTCATACGTATCGCCCAGCATGGATCGTGCGGGTGCGAGCTGCAATGTGTCACTATAACTGCGTATTTGCTCAAATGCCTCGCGGATTTTTTCAAATCTTGCGCCTGAAGGCTTGAAATGCGCGCAATCAGCCTCGATATCAATCAACCCTTTGCGCAACAGTTTCTCCAAATGCTCGATAACCGTACCGACGGTAACACCGCGAGTTTTGGCGATCTCGCGCGGTGTCAGTTTTTGCATCAAGAGTTCGCGAGTTGCTTCGTGCGTGGGTATCTTCTTTTTCGATACTTTTACTTTACCCTTTTCAATACTGCCGCCGCATGCGCGGATAAAATTGTGATGCATATCTTGAAGCTCTATGTCAGACATATTGGCAAATACTTCTTGTGCCTGAGCCGATGAACCGTGAAATGCGGCATCGTGCTCTAAAATACGTGGGTGCACCTGCAGAGCTTTTTCATTGAATCCGCGTAGATACAAACCGGCGAGCGAACGTACGCGTGAGAGCGCCACATACCCTTGGCCATATTCAAACGTAGCTGACAGATCCATGTGTGCGGCGTCGAGCGACATGCCTTGGCTTTTATGAATGGTGATAGCCCACGCAAGTCGCAATGGAATCTGAATGATTTTGGCAAGCGTCTTGCCACCCTCCTCTACCGCCCATTCCATAGGAAAAGCTTTTATTGTCTCGCCGGTACCGATATGCACCTGCGGCAAACCATCGTCTGCATCGAAGCCGGTAACCACGCCAAGCGTGCCATTGAAAAAACCATTTTCAAAATCATTTTTAGTAAACATTACGCGCGCGCCTTCCTTGAGAAACAGCGTCTCGGGCGAAAGGCATCCCCGCTTGAGTGATTCAGCAACTGCCTTGGAACCTTTCGTCTGCATATCAAAAATGCGCGCATTGCCGGGAATCTTTGAGAGCTCGCCTTTGTTGATGTGATCGACATCAGCATTGTGCGAGAAAAGCTGTGGCATCGTATCATCTGCCTCGGGCATGATGTTGCGCGCCTTCAGATGCTTTTGTAGGTCGCGCGTTATCTCACCTTTGCGAATCGAGAGCAACATACTCAAAAAAGCCGGATCTTCTTGACGATGCTGCTCGGTCAGATAACAAGTCAAAAGTCCTGCCGCCTGCCATGATGGCGCCTCGAAGGCAAAACGTGATGCACGCCCACCGCGCGGTACCGGCGGCAATTGGAAAAAGTCTCCAACAAAAATAACTTGCATGCCGCCAAAAGGCGCGGGGTTTTGACGCAACGCGCGCAAGATCGTATCAATCATGCCCAAGGTATGCGCATCGAGCATCGAAATCTCGTCGATAATCAGCACGTGGGTTTTACGCGCGCGATCTACGAGCTTTTCTTTTTGCGTCAAAAAATCAAGATCATATTCAGAAAGCGCATCACGGATGCCAAGGCCACTCCACGAATGAATCGTCATACCGCCAATATGAGTTGCGGCAATACCGGTCGATGCCGTGATCGCAGGCTCAATGCCGTGCTCGCGCAAATACGTAATATATTTACCTATAAGATACGACTTGCCCGAACCCGGCTCACCCGTGATGCACACGTTGGCGCCTGTTTTTAATATCGAAAGTGCCGTGTCTTGGGTCATAGAGTGTACCCATTGTAGCGGTCTCTTATTTTTTTACAAAGGTGCCCGCATCAAGCTCAGCAAATGCGTCACGAAGTTCTTCTTGGGTATTCATCACCACGGGGCCATACCATGCCACCGGCTCACCAATGGGCTTGCCTGATATCACCAAAAAGCGTGTTGCACCTCCCGACGCGTGTATTTCTATTTTTTTGCCATGTGTCAGTAGCACCGCGGTACCCGCTGTCACCTGGTGTTGGGGTAACGCCACCGCAGCCGTGCCTTCAAATACATATATAAAAGCCGTATCAGTCTCGGGAAGCTCACAAGAAAATATTTTACTCGCATCGAGTGATACATCGAGATAGAGAGGCCCTACCATCAAGTCAGATACAGGCCCCGTCATACCCTGCCAGCTACCGGCAATGATTTTGACCCGTGCACCATCGTGCAGAGCGGTAGGAATTTGCGCGGGCAAAATATCTTGGTAGCGCGGCGGCATCATCTTGTGCTCGCGCGGCAGGTTTACCCAAAGTTGGAAACCGGTAATCGGCACTACTGATGGATCAGGCATTTCTTGATGGATAATGCCTGACCCCGCCGTCATCCACTGAACCGCGCCCGGACCCACAACACCCTTGTTGCCCATGCTGTCTTGGTGATGTACTTCGCCCACAAGCATATAGGTAACCGTCTCGATACCGCGATGCGGGTGCCATGGAAACCCCGGCGCATAATCTGTGGGATTTTTTGAACTAAAATCATCAAGCAACAAAAAGGGATCGAGCTGCGGCACCTCCGCATAACCAAACGCGCGGTGCAGATGTACACCGGCACCTTCAACGGTCGGCTGTACGCGAAATGTTTTTTTGATCGTGCGTAAAGACATTGAACGTATGATATCAAAAGCAATCTAGGTCTGCTAGAATAATTTTATGAAAACACATACAGGAGGGTGCCACTGTGGCGCCGTACGCTATGAAGTCGATACTGATCTCGCATCAATCATCGAATGCAATTGCTCGCATTGCTATAAAAAAGGGCTTGTACTTGCCTTTGTACCCGAGGCTCAGTTTCGCCTGATGCAGGGCGAAGAAAATTTAACCGACTATCAGTTCAACAAAAAAATAATCCATCACGTCTTTTGCAAAACATGCGGCGTGCAATCATTTAGTAAAGGCATGGGCAAAGACGGCCCTACCGCTGCCATCAATGTACGCTGTCTCGACGATATTGATATGGCAACACTCACCATCAAACCATTTGATGGTAAAAACTGGTAAAATAATTTTTTCTTAATCTATAACAATACGGTTGAGTTTTGAATAAAAACCGACTATACTAGGTCAACCTAGTTTTTTAGTGCAATCTATGAACATTGATGAAGATTCTGACCAATATTCGCTTTTACAATGTTGCGGGTATTGCGCAATCACTCTCGCAATTTATCGCATACATCGGACATTCCCGCAAAAACATGCGGGTTATTGGCGTTGATATTCAGCGCCCGGGGGAGGCGCGCGACGATAAACGTGCGTTTGCTCTCAAAGACTCCCACTTCTCACTCAGACATAGAACTATCGACTTTATTGGTATTGGAGATGCCATTAAACAATCACATACACTTGAGGATATAAAAAAACTCTACGAACCGATCATCGCCGCCTACGAACAGGCAATCATTAAAGAACAACCCGACCTTGTACTCCTCAACGGTACCTATTTTTTACCGTGGTGCCTTCTACAAGCAGCGAACCGCCAACATAAAAAAACTGTCCTGCATTATCATGGTCTCCTTACCAAGGAGACAGAAAATTGGTTTGACCACGCACGCAATATCTTTGGGGCGATGGAACGATCCTTTGACCGAGATGACATGCACTATATCTTTCCATCACAACTTGCGCGACAAGCCGTAGAAGCTGACGTCTTTGGTCATACCATCAAACATGCCACCATCATCCCGAACCCCGTACCGATGCATTTCTTCACAAAACCGCGCGCACTAAAGAAAAAACGCAAAAAAGATATCGGACTCGTATCACGCTGGACAAAAATTAAAAATCCTCAATTTTTCGCTTCACTTGCGCACCACAATAAACGACATTGGGACGACATGCGCTTTACCAGCGTAACTGATCTCCCAACACGCCATATTGTTAAAACAAAATTCCGAAACGTGATTACCTTTCAACCCGCCGTATCAAATAAAAACCTTGCTGCGTTTTATCGGTCGATGGACGTTATCATCAGCCCATCACATTTTGAAACTTATGGTAATGTTGCGCAAGAAGCAGTCGCATCAGGCACGCCTGCTCTCATCAGCGCCAACATGGGTGTTGCCGAAACATTTAAATCTCTAGGCCTCGAACACCTTATCGTTTCGTTTGATTCAGTTGCGTCAGTACATAGAAAAATTCGTGAAATTTCGAACCAAGGCATTGATCCTGAAGTGCAGTACCAAATGCGCGAAATGCTCAATCCTTCTGTGCTACACGAAAAACTGTATACAACGATTCGAAAGGTCTAGCCGATAACCTCAATTTTGTCACCCAGGAGCGAGAGAAATTCTTCGCGCCTACTCTCCATGTCTACTTCATTCATGTGCCACAGCGGGTAGCACTCAGGCGTGTATTCAAAATGCGCGCGCACCTCGCCATCTTCAAAGACACGAATATGGTACTGATGCATAAAACTCACTACATAACGCAAACTAACGAGTTCACCATCATCACGCCACGCAACGAAATGGTTACCGTAACCCACCTCTACCAAATGCAAAATAAATTCTTTGATTGAAACGTGCTTGGCGACTTTTCCCAACAAAAAATTTTGCCGGCCCTCGTGACGCAAAATGCGTACTCGGAGCAACAGATCGCGCACATGGGGATGCGCTGGCGTAATCGCGCGCCAGAAAAAATATTTGACGCGGGCCGAAAGCGTCTGTGGGTAGCGCATGCGCGAACGGGGCAACTTATGTATCCAGCGCTTGAGTTGATCGATCGATTCGGACTGCATGAGATTAGAATCTAATATATTAAGCATATCATATCAAAACAAAAACCGCCTCAGGCAAGCCCGAGGCGGTTTTTGGTATGACGCTTATACGCGTGATACGTTGGTAGCGGCGGGACCCTTTGGTCCGTCTGATACCTCAAAGGTGACGTTATCGCCAACCTTGAGCTCATCAAACATGACGCCGTTCAACTCTTTGGAGTGAAAGAAAAGGTCCTTCACCTCGCCTTCGCGAGAGATGAAACCATATCCCTTGTCCGTAAGAGTCTTGATTGTTCCGTTCATCATAATCAATTTACTATGCCTACGCTAAAAAAACCCGACTTAGTTTCTATACTCAGCACGTGTCCATTGTAACCTATGTGATGAATTTTGTCAAATATTAGCCTTGGTGGACTATTTTTCGAGGTCGAGAACCTCATCAATGCGTATTTGCTTTACAAACTCCGGCACGTGGCTGACAAGTACCATGGCTCCATCATATTTATTCAGAGCTTCCGCAATAATAGGAATATGGCGGAAATTAATATGGTTGGTAGGCTCGTCGAGTATCAAAAGGCCTGGTTTTTGCAGCACCAAACGTGCAAAAGCTACGAGGCCCTTTTGCCCCTCTGAAAGTCTACCGATCTTGGTATGAATCATAGCGGGCGTGATAAGAAACCGGGCGGCTGTACCACGCATGGTTTCATCTACTTTTTTGTCCATAACTTCCATAAGTGACTCGCCTACGGTGTCCTCAAAATTAAGTGTCGAAAAATCTTGGCGATAGTAACCCACCGTCACCTCGTCCATAATTTTAGTGCCCTTGCCGCCGCGCGCGATCGTCTCCAAGAGCGTGGTCTTACCAATGCCGTTGGGGCCCTTGATTAAAAGATGCGTGTTGCGCTTGAGTTTAATATCGGCTTTATGCGTGACCGGCTTGTGATTTTTAATCGTACTATAGGAAGTAATATGCAATAGATCGCCTACAACTTCAGGTTGTGATGGGATGATAAACTGCCTGATGGTTTTATCTTCTTGGCGCACATCTACCTGAGACTCTTCCATCTCTTCGATTCTATCGCGCATTTTTTTGGCAACGTTACGCATCTTGCCACCTTTCTGAGCAAAGAAGTTTGCTTTATCTTTGTTTTCTTGAATCTCTTTTGCCAATTGGGCGTTTTTCTTATTTTCGCGCTCGATGCGTGCAGTAATATCTTTGACTACATTGTAGTAGTTGCCTACGTACTGCTCGATAGTACGTTTGAATACGTCAAGATACAAAACGCCGGTGCTAAACGCATTGAGAAACTCAGCATCATGTGAAATGACGATGCATGTCTTTTTGTAATCAATCAGAAATTGCGTAAGGTGCTCGATGCCCGCCTTATCGAGATTGTTGGTCGGCTCATCGAGCAGCAGCAAATCAGGATCTTGGATGAGCGCAGATGCCAAAAGGAGGCGTGCCTGCTGGCCGCCTGAAAAAGTTTTGATTACTTTATCGAGTGGAGCTGCCAGGTGCACCACATCGAGTACTTTGGCAATGCGTGGGTCGATATCGTAGATTTTTTTGCTGAAGCAACGCTCAAAAAACTCGCGCACCGTAAAATCCATCTGATCGCGCGGGATAACTTGGCGAGCGGTAGCGATCGTCAGGCCACTTGCGATATGTATCTCGCCAGACTCGGGTTTATGCGCACCCATGATGAGACCAAAAAGCGTGCTTTTGCCCGCACCATTTTGACCCATGAGGGTGATTTTTGATCCGCGGCGAACAGGAAAACTAACCTCCTTGATAATGGGGTATTTGGGTCCGTATTCAAACGAGACCTCTTCAAATCGAACTATAACCTCGTCACGTGACATAATGCTGACTAGGATAGCACAGATTTATGCTTTGTTCTATTCTGAGCGCTTCTGCGCTATACTCCGCTCATGCCAGCAGAATACCCTATGCGTATCAATAAATATTTAGCACTCAAAAACTACGCCACACGGCGTGGGGCTGACGGGCTGATTGAAAAAGGCCTGGTATTTATCAACGGCAAAAAGGCGGTGCTGGGCGATAAAATTGATGAGGGCGACAAGATTGAGGTGCGCGCAAAAGGGCCTGCAAAAAAATATGTATATCTTGCCTACAACAAACCTAAGGGTATTGTGACAAGCCTGCCGCAAATGGGCGACCTCGATATCAAAACGCAGCTCAAAGATACACCCGTGGCAGCAGACGTCTTTCCGCTCGGACGTCTTGATAAAGATTCACGCGGCTTAATCATCCTGACCAACGACGGTCGTATCACCGATCGATTATTAAATCCTGAATTTGAACACGAAAAAGAATATGAAGTACGCACCCAAGAGCATCTCCGCGAAAGCTTTGAAAAACACATGTCAGAAGGTGTCGATATCGGCGAAGGTGTCATGACCAAACAGTGCATCGTCAAACGCACGAGCGACAATGCCTTTCGTATTATTTTAGGTGAAGGTAAAAAGCATCAGATCCGCCGCATGGTAACCGCTCTCCACAACACCGTCACTGACTTGCGCCGCATACGCATCCTCAACATCAAACTTGGCGCTCTTGCCGAGGGTACCTATCGCCGTATCGAAGGTAAAGAGCTTGCTGATTTCCTTGCCACACTCGGCATTGATAAATAAGCTTTGCGTTTTTGATCGGGGAATTTTTCTATAGCATAACGCAACATGGTACGTGGCATACGCGCCGCGTGCTTTTCCAAAAAATCTTCGAGCGCGCACTGATCTCGCTTGCCTGCCTCGCGCAGCATCCAGCCCGCTGCTTTGTGTATGAGATCATGAGTATCATGCATCAAAATTGCTGCGATACAAAAAGTATCGATTAGATCGCCCCGGCGGATAAACGCATGAGTGGAAACAATCGCAATGCGCCGCTCCCACAAATTTTTTGACCGCGCGAGTTTATATAAAATATTTCTTTTTTTGTCTTGCAACTCGGTGCCTAAAATATAACTGGCTGATGAATCAACAAGATCCCAATTGTTGATTTGTTTTGCATGGGCTACATAAAACTTTGTGATGCGCGCCTGATCTTTTTTGTCAGCGCGCTGATACTGCCCCACCAATATCAAGAGCGCTGTCAGTCGACATTCATGTACAGGGTTCACAAACAACCTAGCAATTTCCGTGAGCAGCAAGTCCTTATATCTCTTGGCTATACGCCGCTGCTCGGGTACTGTCACGCCATAAAAAATATCACCGTGACCATAATGCCCCGGGCCCGTTTTAAAAAACCAAGCCGACACCTTTGCCCTGTGTGGAGTGCCGAGGCGTTTGAGATCTTGCTCTATCATATAAGTGATCTCGATACCTTCTATTTTACAAGGCGTTGATACGTCTGCAGACAATCAAGTATATATCGCGGAAAAAGAAAGCGTCTTGCTACGCTCGTGTGGGCACGACGACCGAGTTGGCTCCGAAGATGTGGCTGCTGTAGTAATATCTCAACCTTTTTGGCTATTGCCGATGCACTGGTAACAATGAAACCATTTTTACCGTTTGTAATTTGTATTTTTGCGCCTGCAGAGGGTGCTGCGATAACTGGTTTTCCTTTCCACATCGCCTCCGTAATCGTTAGACCAAAACCTTCTCGTACACTTTTTTGAACAACAACCGTCGACACCGTGTAAAGTGCGTTGATAAATACTTCGTTGGAAAGATTACCAAGCTGCTTAGTATCAGAAAAAAGAAAAATTGCATTGTCCCCTTTTGCATAACGCGCAACCTCATCAAGCATGCGTACCGCCTCAGGATCATCTTGTGCCGTCATAAATCCCGCAAGCACTAACTGTAGTCGCGGCTCTCTTTTTTTTGCAAGATAGTAGGCTCTAATTACGCCAACGGGATCCTTCCACGCATCAAATCGAGACACCTGAGTCATGATTGGAAGATCGTCGTGTATGCCAAATTTTCTTATGATGGAACGCGCGCGCGAAAGTGTCATGGGTTTGTTTTTCGCTGTAAACGGATCAATAGCTGGGTGAATGATAACTTTACGACCCCGAAACGCCCGCTTATACGCCGGATTACTCACCACAACGCACTTGGTGCACCTCGCATATCGCTGCAGCATACCCGTCGCCCATAGATTCGCTCGCGAAAGATCGACATGGATACGCCACAATGAAGAAAGGTGGGGCGGAAGCGCGCAGAGCAGTGCTGCTGGCTGAGGGTCATGGATGACAACAATGCCATCTTTTATACCCTCTGCTACACGAAGAAATTTTTTTGCGAGCTGTGAGCCAACCTTTTCATAGCTTTGCAACTCAGCCCCAGTGAGCTGTCCGGGAGCTCCCTGCAGTAAGTTGTGTAGTTTTTTTGTTATTGCAAAAAACTCTGTCGGCGCAGATATTACATACCACCTGCTATCAATACCTAAAGAGCGCTCGAGAGGTATTTGCGATCGAAGAAGTTCGGCAACGCCACCTCCATGCACAGCAGAATTTACATGAATCACCGTACGCCCACGAAGCGCGCCTGCGCTCTGTTCGAGTTTTTGCCAAGCTTTTCTATCGAGTGATCGATAGCGAATTTGAGAGACTAAATCTCGTCGCTGTGGAACGCGAATAATATTAACACTCATAAAACGTTACGATCAAGTCTTATGTTTTGCATTTATACGCGCGATGCAGTAAAAAGATCGGCAAATTTTAGTTTCAAGATAACAAAAAGATAAATGATTTCAACAATGCCCAATGTATTGAGAACCAGCAGCACGATAAACCATCTACCCTGCTCACGACGGGCAGCATGCCACAACGCGAGTCCCTTCCAAAAAATACTCCAAATCATAAGCGGCAGGATCACCGGAACGAACCAGGAGGGAGACTGCATACCAAAATTTTGTATCATGTAGTTCATATCTGTAAGTATATCATGACTAGAAAAAAGGTAACGCCTGTAACACCTCGTACGCATGAGCGGCTATGAGGGCAAGCGCCACATTAAATATAAGATTTCCTAATCCAAGTGGGATGATCACACGCCAAAAAGGATAATGCAGAAAACCCATGGGAATCGTGATCACATCGTTTGAAAATGGCAGGCACGAGCCAAAGAGAAGAAAAAAAAATGGCAATAATTTTGGGTACTTATCTTCTAAGACAGAGAGTTTTTGCAACGCCGTCTGTAGTCGATGAGGCATGAGCAACCTGCCCTGGTAGCCAATATAATAGGAAGTCGAATCGCCGAGCATGACACCAAGTGCCGTCACCCCACCCAATACAAATGGATTGAGCCCGCCAGTAGCCAACGCAACCAACACCAAATGATACGGGATGCCGCTGAAAGTAGTAAGCCCGCCCGCGAGAGCAAGAACAAAAATAAGGCCATACGCGTTCTCAACTCCGACAAAACCGATAACACTCTCAGGCGATGAATAGTAGAAAATAAGTGAGAACGTGACAAAAAACAGTATTGGCACAATTCGCGGCAGGTAGGTAAGAAATTTATTTTTCAAAGCGTGCGGGCCCGTCTTCTATAATCCGAATAAGACCGGCGCGTATATGCCCGCTCGGAGTGGATTCGCCCACGATCATGACGCGGTCACCCACCTGCAGACCGTCATCTTGCTCTTGCCTACCTCGGCGTACAACGGTTTCTTGGCCAACATCTATAGTGCGCTCACCTACTTTTATATCAGAGACAACAAAACCGCCCTCGGTCATGCGGAGAACCTCACCGAAATATTGACTACCCTGCCAACGCAGATAGTTGTGTACCCCCATCAACAGCAAAATGAGCGCACCGAGCATAATCAATATATATCGAGTGCGTAAATATTTTTTCATACCATCTGTTTTTTTATTATTTTTATACTGCCCCTATCTGCATCGACCTCGATAACATCACCATCTTTTAAAACTTGCGTAGCATTTCCTGCACCAACAATGCATGGCTTTTTGAGTTCGCGCGCAATGATTGATGCATGACTCAAAATACCACCTCGATTGGTCACGATGGCACCTGCTTTTTTCATTATGGGGATAAATCGCACATCAGTATTGTCGGCTACCAAAATATTATTTTCATCAAAAATAACCGATGAAATATTTTCTGGATCTATAATGCGCGCGATGCCCTCTACCCTACCAGGAAAAGCTGGCATACCTACAACGTCACCCGTTTTTTCTTTAAATGAGCCTGGGGTTGTAATGTATTTTGCAAGCAAACGATTGTAATCAATGATATAAGTGATATCGCCCGGCCAAACAGTGGTTTCAAAATAACCGCAAAGATAATCATGGGAAAATTTCGCATCGAGCGATGTTATGAGCTCCGTCTGCTTATTTTTGTCAGGTACATAAATAAGCTCGAGCATTTTTATTATTTCACGTTCGGCCTCTAAATCTCGCTCATTCCATTCAAAATTGTGAAAATCAAAACGAAATCGAAATACTTTTGACTGCGTATTGCCGTGTGTTAATTGGACAGCCAACCCTCTAACTATTTCTCCAAAAATCACATCCTCTTTGACAACAAAGATAGCAGACCATAAAAGTTCATCAGTGTGCGGGCAGACAAATGCACGATACTCATCAGGGTTGATATCTTGCTTTAAAAACCAATTTGTATAGCATTCGCGAAGAGTAAGGCCGCGATTGCGAATTTTGGGAAGATCGTCTCGCCGGGGCACCAGGCGTATTGCGCAAGGCTCGTCCCCCCTTTCTTCAAGGAGTTTTGTAAACCGTGGAGATTTCTCAACCAATTCCCTTGCAGGAAATTCTTCCGGCCGTTCGTATGCCAAACCAATGGCCTGATACAATGCTTCGAGCCGCTCAACCTTGTAGTTATCTTCTTTGCGAAATGCCTCGGATTCTTTCTCTTCTCCAATCTGGGCAAACCATTCAGTCATCGAAGGCTGAAATTCATTAACTACAGGTTTATTTTTATTATCACTCATGTTTCTTCAAGATTTTTACAATTCCATTATCTGCATCAACTTCAACCATATCGCCATCCCCAAGAGCTTGGACCGCATTTCCCAGCCCAACAATACAAGGAATATTCAATTCACGACTTACAATGGCAGCGTGCGATAATAGTCCTCCTTGGTTGGCCAATATTGCACCGGCTTTTTTACAAGCAGGCATAAGTTCTGGAGAGGTGGTTTCTGCAACCAAAACGTCTCCGTCTTCCATTTCGGCAAATAATTTTGTTAACATAGAAAAATCAGAATAATATGATGGGGGGAATACTTTGACTTTACCAGTTACAATACCTTTATTAGCGATAGTACCTTTTATCTCTTTTGCTTCAGTAATAGTAAGAAAATTAACAAAATTTTTTCTCAATTCCTTGCCTTCTCCATAAGTAATGGCTTCTCCATCACCCTGCATAAAGAAAAATTCTTTTCTTTTTACAATAGATTTTGGTTGAACTTTCTTATCAAGAAATAAATCTGCAATCTCGTTGAGCGAATAAAAATTCAAGTCTGTAAGTGGAGTATTAAATTTTTCAGAAATCGTATTTAGGAATCTGCTTAAATAATTCCTATCTTCAAATATAAGAGAGTTAAGCACAAGTCTCCCATCATTTTTTATCTGTTCAAAAGTTTTGAGATTTTTATTAATAACATCGTTTGGTTTTACTGTTGCGATTCCGTCTGTATAGAAAAACTCTGTTTTTGAATAAAATTTCCATAGATCCGCCACAGTACAAAGAAATCGTTTTGCGTTCTCCTCTGTAAGATTGCTGCCGAGTATTTCTTCAAAAGTTGCCTTTGATTCCATGATATAAATTCTGAAATCGCCCTCGAAACGATTAAAATTCTCTTCACTACTAAACATAGCGACTCCATCTTTCATTGTGTTTTGGACCACTTCCTTTGGTATGTAACTTGTCCAAAGTCCATTGTCACAAATTAAAAGACATCGAAGAGTCTTATAGTGTTGAGCAAAAAGATCAGACGCCAGATATCTTAATTCGATCTGAAATAGTTTTTGGTAGTCTTTTGGATCACCCATTTTTATATTTTTCTAACGATTCCATTATCAGCATCAACTTCAACAAGATCACCGTCTTTCAAAACTTGAGTTGCAATTTTTGTACCGATAATACAGGGTATATTCAATTCACGAGATACTATGGCTGCATGACATGTAATACCGCCCTCATTGGTCACGACGGCTCCAGCTCTTTTCATTAAAGGGACAAATTCAGGCCTTGTCATACTTGTGACCAGTACATCTCCCTGTCGGAATCCCCTATCATCGCGGGGATCAAACACCACGCGCACAATACCTTGGACATTTCCCCGGCATGCAATCTGGCCTTTTAACTCATCGTTTTTTAGAACAGTATGACCGAGCATCTCTTCAAACTGCGACACCGCTGATGCAAAGTCACAATTTTCAGTTTCATATGATAAATCGGGATTCGCCATATAAATACAGCCGTCCGCACGTCTTTCGATATTTTCTTTGTTCACTAAAAGATAGTCAATGCCGCGCATATATTCGTAAAGTAAAACGTACGGAGCACTTTTTATATCCACTCGAGCCCGGCCGAGCATTGCTATTGAAACTTCAGCACACATAGCCTGGATTTGAGCGATTGGATCTTTTCTCTCGTCTCTCATAAGCATTACAAGTTGAGCATACTCGGCAATCTTTCTTGCTGTGGAATCCAGCGTCGAAAGCCATTGGATATACTCCGTCTCTTTACTCTTTATAGTTAGCAGGATTTGTTCATATTCTCTTTGTCTTTCATCAAAATGTTCTTTGATAGCTTCGATTTCAGAGATAATTTCACTTTCTTTTTTTGTCCAAAAATAGTCAGTAAATATAAATTTTGCCTGCCGGACAACATCGCCCTTACCAGAAGATATCAAATCAAGTAGTTTTTTTAATCGACGACCCTCAAACGAGATAAAGAAGGCCTCGGTTGCACGCTCCCATACGAAATCAAGCTCAACTTTATGTGCAAGGCCAATAACACTCAGTATTTTTTCATAATCAACATTTTCAATATAAATAGTCTTCCTCACAAGTTCTACAAAAAGAGCATTGATGTTGTATGTATAGCTTTGAAGCTCTTTATCAGAAAGTTTGCTAAGATCCGTATTCATCATTCTCTCATAGAGTTCCCGAGAGTGAGCCTCGAATACATCGTACTCATTTTTGAGATCTTGAATTGATACTGCCCCATTAAAATAATCTTGGAATCTATCTGTAGCAATGGCAATATATTCTTTTTCATTGACCGCCATATATGTATCGCGGCCCTTCGTAATACAGAAAATATGTAGCGGGTGAGAAGTGTCATTCCACGTTACAACAAGAAAAAGTGGGGAAATAGCAGCGCGCACCGAGAAAACAGAGTCTTTCCCAACAACTTTTTTAAACTCTTCGATTAGTTTATAAGTCATACTTAGACATTCTCACCCTTCAGTGTTGTAATTGGCCTCGATTGTACAATATAGAATTTGCCATCGGTATACGCCCATTCAATGTCAACAGGAAAGCCATAATGATTCTCGATCTTCATAACGAGTTTTGAGAGTTCTTCTATTTCCTTTTCTGCCAGCACCTGACTCTTGGCTTTCTCTGGCAAAATATCTCGCCATTCGTTACCGCCACCTTCAACGCGATAGAGGGCGCGATTTTGTTCGTTAACGTTGATATCAATAATTTTAAAAGGATTCTTTTCTGCCACGTAGCTATCGGGGGTTACTGAGCCCGACACGATAGCCTCACCAAGACCGAAGCCCGCTTCAACAATAAGCTGGTTTCTATCTTGGGTAACGGGATGCACGGAAAAAGCAATGCCGGAGATTTCACTTTCAACCATTTTTTGAACAACCACTGCCACAGAAATCTTTTGCTTGTGCAGATCTTTTTCAAAGCGATAAAAAATAGCGCGGGGTGTAAAAAGCGACGCCCAACACTTTTGCACGTTTTGCAAAAGAGTTTCCTGGGTCGTATTTAAATAACTTTCAAGTTGCCCTGCCCAAGCAGCAGATGAACCATCTTCAGCAGTAGCACTTGAGCGCACGGCTACATACTCTGTGCCGAGTTCTACAAAATGCTTTTGTATATCTTCGGCAATATCTTTTGGCATTTCTGCTCGCAAAATCAGTGCTTGAATTTTTGCTGATGCTGCTTCTATCGTATGAATCTCTTTATAATTAACGGCATCGAGAGCTGCTGCAATCTCTATATTGAGATCGGTCTTTTTGAGAAAAATATCAAATGTTTCTGATAACACGACGAAACCCGGTGGGATCGGAATACCTGCCCGCGTCATCTCACCAAGTGAGGCTCCCTTGCCTCCAGCGATATCTACATCGGACTTTGAAAGCTCTGAGAACGTCTTGATATACATTTTTATATTGTTAAGCGAGCAATACGCCGCCGTCAACGATGACTTGCGAACCGGTCATGTAGCTCGAAAGGTCAGATGCCAAAAAGAGGGCCACTTTGCCAATCTCATCAGATTCGCCCATGCGATGCATGGGTATTTTTGCAAGAAAAAGTTTTTTAATATTTTCTAATTCTTTGCTCACGGGCTTACCAACTCCCGTGCCTGGTGTGGCAATGCCACCAGGGGCGATAGCATTGACCCATATCTTGTGAGGCGCGAGCTCAAGTGCCGTGTTTTTCGTAAAACCCCAAAGGCCATGTTTTGACGCATCATAGGCCGCAAGACCAACTGCCGACGGATGCAATGCATCAATAGAAGTGATATTGATGATCTTACCGCCTCGGCCCTGCCTGATCATTTGATCAGCTGCCATTTTTGTGCAAAGAAAAGCACTTTTGACATTAGTGGAAAGAATACGATCAAAATCTTTTGCCTGCATTTGCATAACGGGAATAGTAGGATAGATGCCCGCGTTGTTAATCAAGATGTCGATACCACCAAAAGTACTAACGGCGGTTTGCATCATGCGCGCCGCTTGATCTTCGATAGATACATCTGCATCAATCGCGAGTGCCTTCCATCCATTTGCCGTGAGCGTGGCAGCCGCCTTCTCGGCCGCGGCTTTATCAAGATCAGCGATCACCACCGACGCGCCTGCTTCGGCAAGCCGATAGGCAATACCAAACCCAATACCCATGGCTCCGCCCGTGACAATAGCAACCTTTGAAGAGAGGTCAATGATTTGTTTGAGAGGTGTAGGTTCCATATATCTATAGTATACCACCGCCCTAACAACTATCACCTGCCACGTACCCTGTGGTCCAGCAAAGCTGAAGACTATATCCGCCTGATGGCCGATCAATATTGAGCATATCGCCTACTACAAAAAGTTGCGGTACTGCACGCGATTGCATTGTTTTAAAATTAACCTCGTCTAATTTTACGCCACCCGATGACACGATAGCCTTATCTTTACCCAAAAGTCCTGCGACATGGAGTGGGATTGCCTTGAGGAGAAGTGCGAACGTTTTGCGCTCTACCGACCGCACACTATGGCTCGGTGTCTCACCATCAACACCAGCGAGTGAAAGGATGGGCAAAACAAGTGCTGGCGAAAGAAGCGGCGAAAGAACATTTTTTATTTTTTTGTTACTCTCGGCGACAAGAATGGCTTGGAGTTTTTCTCGCAATGCGCCAGCATCAAGCGTTGGAAACAAATCAAGCGCGATCATCACCTCTTCTTCATCACGCAAGAGCTCGCCTACGTCTCTACTCATATTGAGTACTGCGGGCCCACTAATACCGACGTGCGTAAAGAGCATTTTGCCTTTGTATGCTTTTTGTTTTTTGCCATTTTGAAAAGTGGTGAGTTTGATATCACCGAGCGCTACGCCCGCGCATTTTTTAACCCACACATCCTTGAGTGCGATGGGTACAAGCGCCATATCATTTGCAATAACCGTATGGCCAAGCTTTTTGAGCCACACAAAACCATCGCCCGTCGAACCCGTCTCGGGGCGCGAAGTACCGCCTGAGGCAACCACACATGCACGCGTATGTATCTCGGATTTGTCAGCAAGCGCAACTATAATCTCGCCCGTAGATTTATCAAGACCAATGCTCGCTACTTTTGCTTTGGTCCGCACATGAACACCACCCTCTTTCATATACTTAACCAATACATCAAATACTGACTGCGCTTTGTTTGATGCAGGAAATACGCGACCTTCAGCCTCTTCGTGGGTTGGCATGCCGCGCGTATGAAAAAAATCGATCGTTTCTGCAACACCGAATTGAGTAAATGCGGAGAATAAAAACTTGTCACTCTTTTTATATTTGGCGAGCATGGTGCGCACCTCGAGTTTGTTGTTGGTCACGTTGCAGCGGCCGCCACCGGTGATCAGCAGCTTTTTGCCAAGCGTTGGATTTTTCTCAAGCAGCAAAACGTTCCGCCCGCGTGCAGCGGCGCGCCCAGCGGCAATCATGCCGGCAGGGCCACCGCCGATGATTACAACATCCCATATCATATTTTATTTTTACGTTATTTTTTTGAGATTGAGAGAAAGACCTTTAGTTCTTTCTGAGAGGTCTCCGTATCCTCTTTCGATGTTTTCGATCTTTCCAAGCTTGGTTGTGCCCTGAGCAATAGCTGCGGCAATAACATACGCGAGTCCCGCGCGCAGATCTGGTACATCGAGGCGGTCAACACTGTGTAGCGGCGTTGGCCCATTGATAATGGCGCTTATTTCAAACCCCATGTTTGCAAATCTACTTGGTTTACCAAGATCATAGGTCGTGAGCTCCGCCTTCAGGCCAAGTACAGCGAGCTCTTTGAGATATCCAAAACGTTTTTCGTACACGGTCTCATGAATGACTGACATGCCTTCAGCTTGACTCAAGAGAATAGCAAACGGCTGCTGCCAATCAGTTGAAAACCCCGGATAGACATCAGTTTCTATCATAGTAGCGCGCAGCTTTTTCTCTCTCCTGAAAAATCGGACAGAATATTGATCGAGCACTTCAAACCCGCCTCCTACCTTTTGAAAATGCGGAAGAAAATTTGCCAAAGTGTCGGGGCGAAAACCTTTTACCACAATACTGCCATCAGAAGCACACGCCAGACACGCCCACGATGCAGCCTCAATACGGTCGCCAAATGCGTGAATTTTGGTAGGATATAATTTTTCAACTCCTTCAATGATTATTTTGCGATCGGGTTCAATGAAAATAATGCCGCCCATAGAGCGCAGCATGGTAATCAATTCATGGATTTCGGGCTCGATGGCGGCGCCGGTTATGACGGTCGTACCTTTTGCGAGTACTCCCATCATCAAACAAGTTTCGGTAGCGCCAACGCTTGGATAGGGCAAATCAATTTTTGCTCCCGTGATTTTAGATTCGACGGAGGCAAAAAACCCGCGCTTTTCTTGCCGGATGCTCGCGCCAAAATGTTCTATCGCTGCTGAGTGAAAATCAACCTTGCGCGCACCGATATCACACCCACCAAGCGCCGGCACGGAGGCCTTACCAAACCGATGTAAGAGAGGGCTTAACAGTAAAATAGGTATTCTATTTCTCCCCGAGTCAGGGGTTTGTACCTCTGAGGTATTGATAGTCTCGGGATTGATCTTGAGTACTCCTGTCTTTCGATCGAAATCAACCGATGCTCCGATTGAGGAAACCATCTCAAGGGTGATATCTACATCACCGATTGCCGGCACATTGGTGATAGTGGTGGTTCCATCTGCCAACAAAGAAGCCACGATCGCCTTGGTGACAAAGTTTTTTGTTCCATTGCAGGTTATCTCGCCAGATACAGGCGAGCCTCCGGTAATCTCGTACATACTCATATCTTGCTATGATAGTGCCGAGAAGACCGCTGAGCAAGTTTTCTTATTTTTTTGAAATCTTCTGTGAAAGCCAGATGCCGAGCAAGATTAAGTCGATCAAAATCACAAGCCATGTGACGAGACCAAAAAATCCCATACCGCCCATCATACCTTCGCTTCCATATCCATATCCCATCATACGTTTTACTAATTAGTATCCGATAATGGACCTTTTGATTATTTATTTCATTGTACAACAAAACTAAACATCATGCCGCTCTCAAGATGCTCGGAGATGTGACAGTGAGCCATCCACTCGCCGGGATTTGAGGGGTCAAGAATGATATCAACCGTTTCTCCAGATCTTACCAAGGTCGTATCCTTCCATACGAGATTAGACTGCCCGACCCCGTTGCGAGCAACCACCAAAAATCGCTGACCATGGAAGTGGATTGGGTGCTGCATGGGATGCATAGAGCGTGGGTCGTTGAAAATACGAATCTTGACAGGCTTGCCCTTGGCAAACGACCAATCAATATCCATATTTGCCTTGCCCGTATCTTGGTCAACGATTTTCCATTTGACCATCGCAGAATCCATCATGTGGCTCATCATTTGGCCGGTATCATCCCACTCAATACCATCGGGGCTTGCGGGAATCATTGATCCACCCATCATGGTGCCATCAGGCATGATATGGCCTCCGCCCATGCCCATCATGCCGCCGGCCATATCAAGGGTGAGTGCAATGCGTTTCGTTGGCTCCAAATCGAAAATTAATCTAAAGGGGTCGATGCTTCCAGTGGTTTCTTGATTGCTTTGGAGGACGCTAAACTCTTGGTTGTATGAAACACCTACACGTTCATTGCCCACAATGATGCTTCCAAGGACATACGTCCTATCTGGTGTCTTATTTTGCATTTCATATATTCCGGCGTTCGGCAAGAAAACATCTACGATTGCTCTTTCTGACGGCCCGAGAATGACGTTATCCACGAATGACGCCTTCTCAAACGCTCCGCTGTCTGCGCCAACCAACTTAAGCTTCAACCCTTTGATGGTAAAATTGAATGGGCGAGCATTAGCAGCATTGATGATATAGAGGCGCACCACCTCGCCCGCCGTAGCCTCGATATTTGGCGTCTCTTCACCATTGACCAGCATCACATTGCCGTAGTGACCCATAAGAGAATGGCTTTGTGTGTCTTTATCGAGCTCAATGACACCGTTTTCAACGGGTAGATCGGAAAGAAAAAGCGGCAATTCGCGGTTTACCGGAGGAAAATAATTTGGGTCAGCAGGACTGACGATAAATGCGCCGTACAGCCCGAGCCCTTGCCCGTAAACTTCTTTTGCGTGCGGATGATACCAGTACACACCCGCATCAGGAAATTTGAGCTTGTAGGCAAATGACTCGCCCGGTTGCATTTCTTTTTGTTGTAACTGCGAGCCGTCAAAGGCATTGTCCATGCGCACTCCGTGTGAATGCAGGAGCGTAGGAATATCAGTATTGTTTTTGAAATTGATAGTCACCTCTGACCCTTGTGCAACCTTGAGCGTCGGGCCAGGAATCGAACCATTGTATGCCAGCATGGTCTGTTTTTTGCCATCAATAGTTTTTGTGACGTAAGCTGCCTCGAGATTATAAGTATCTCCATTTTTGAGCTCGACTGCCAAACTCTCTCTCGCCTCTTGTTTTGGCACAGATACACTCTCGCTCAACAAAAAATAACCGCCGGCAAAAACAATGAAGCCGACAAGAACATATAGGATAGTTTTATTTTCTATTTTCATATTTAGAGATGAGTTTAAATCGAATAATTTTTGCTGGAGTGTCGTGCCTTATGTTTGGATAGTAGTTTTTGAGTGTTTGATACATGTCATCATAATCTTTAAAAGGCTCGTGACCTACAAGATCATCGGCATGTATATCAGAAAAGGGGTTTTTGATAATTTCAGTTATTTGTATGTGAGCAAAAGCTTTACCCGTATCTGAATTGATCAGTTCAAGCTCATCGCCTTTTGTTAGATTTTTATCATCAAAAAGCCTCAGTGATGAGGTTTTGGTTTCATCCAAAATCATTTTTGCCTTAAAATCTCGGAACTTGAGCGTCTTCATATTTAACTTAATTTACTACCAACCTCGACACTATTTTTTGCGGGCTGAATCAAAACCCATCCGTCGCCGGCAGTGTTTTTGAAACCCAGCGTAAGTACTTCGGAAGAAAAGTCGGCGACTTTCTTGGGTGGAAAATTAACCACGCAACAAACCAGCGTGCCCTGCAATTCTTCTTTAGTATGTGCTCCCACCGCCTGCACGCTTGAAACTTTGATACCGATCTCAGAACCAAAATCAATCTTAAGCTTGAAGGCGGGCTTGCGTGCTTCCGGAAAATCAGAGACCTCGACGATCTTACCAACCCGAATATCTATCTTCTCAAAATCTTCGTACGTGATCATCGCATCTTACTCGACGACTTAATACTAAACAACGCACGAAGTTCCTCTCGCTTTTTTACATCGAACTTAGCCTCCATTAACTTAAAAACAATTTCCTTCTCTGCAAACAGCCCACTGGTACCGATATCAAGAAACTCGTCAAAGGCAACTGGTTTCAAAATGATCTTTTCTCCAGCATCCAAGTTAAGGTCAGAAACTTTCTTGAGTCCCCTGGCAATAAACGTGTATACCACCCAATCTATCTTGCTCGTTGGATGTTGGACATCCCATAAAACATACTCCTCTGCCTCGTATCCGCTTTCTTCTAACAATTCTCGTTTTGCCGCAGCCATTACCTCTTCGCCCTCATCAACTCGTCCGCCCGTAGCAGCAATAAACGGATCTTTCCCTGGTTGCTTCTGCTCTGTCAAAAGAATCTTGCCATCCGGCAAGATTGGAAATATAACAACCGTATCGGGTCTCTTAAGTTTCTCGAAAATTGCTTTGCTCCCATCAAACAACTCTTGTTCCCACTGATACACATCAAAAATGACACCCTTGAATACTTGTTTGGCGTGATCGGGTATGGGTTGTTGTGATTTTGGCCTCTGTATTTCCATTGGGTAAAATTCCTGTCTTACTCATAGTCAACAGTAAAATCATAAGCTCTGCAAGCAAAGAAAAAACCTCGCAGTGGTCTGCGAGGTCTGATGCCAATTGGCGTATGGCATCTTTCAGATGCCGAGAAGTACGGGTAGTGAACGTGGTGCACGAAACGGAAGGCCCACGACGCCTTCCTGAGGCATGTCTTCGTCGAGGTTGAGATTCGGAAAGCGCTCTCCAAGCACTTCGAGTGCCACCATGAACTCGAGCCGAGCCAAGTGGAAACCAGCACAGTAGTGCGGGCCGAGACCGAACGCCAGAGTGTCATTCCAGTATTTGAGGTCTCGCAGGAGATAGAAACTGTCCGGATCCGAGAAGACACTGGGATCGCGATTGGCCGAACCGAGCGCCGCTACCACGAGTGAGCCGCGCGGCAGCGTGACACCCCCTACCATGACTTCGCAGGTAGTCTCGCGTGCCACGAACTGCACAGGTGAGTCATAGCGCAACGTCTCACGAAATGCGCGATCGAGAGCGACGGGGTTGTCTTGGATGCACTGCCAGAGGTATCCATCGAGCAGGTGCCAGATGGCGCTACCCAGAAGACTCGAAGTGGTCTCGGCACCTGCCTGCAGGAGGAGAATCAAAAAGCTCATGATCTCCTCATCGGTGAGACTCTTGCCGTCAATCTTCGCCTCTGCGAGGCGGATCACGAGCGTATCGCCACCAGCAGCACGTCGTGCCTTGGCGATCACCGGCGCCAAGTACTCGCGGATGAGCGCCACCGCCGCGATCGCCTCCTCCGGCTCGGTCGTGATCTTGAGGAAAGCTCTGACCCAGTGATGAAACTGCGCCGCACCATCACCCACCTCGACGCCCAAGATCAGACGATCAAAAACGACGAGCGGATAGGTGAACGTGAAGTCTGCCACGAGATCTGCACGAGCACGCCCCGCGAGCCGGCCAATCATCTCGAAAGCGACCTCGCGAACGCGATCTTCGAGCGCACCTACGGGGCGCGGCGTGAAGAACGGCATGATGAGCTTGCGCATCTGGTTGTGATCCGGCTCGTCCATGCCGACGATCGTGGAGCCAATGATGCCGCCAATGAGCCGGTCGTTGACCCGAGAGCTGAAGACCTCGGGATTGCCGATGATCTGCCGCACTGCGTCGTACGGAGTGACGAAGTACATGTCACCGAACACTGTGTCACGAAAGAGCTGGCACGGCGTCGCTCTTCTCAACGCAGCGTAGACGCTATACGGATCCTTGATCGGGTCACCGATGTGGCCGCCGAAGGTTCTGCTAAATTTGTCCATTTGTTCCTCCCCTTTCCGAGAGTTTGGGAATCCGCATCAAAAATAACACGGAACAGCGACGACTACAACGCCAAAAGCTTACTCCATGTTGTCTATAATTTCTTGGAGAGCGCGGAGAAGATTTATAAGCTGTTGTTTTCGCTGGGCTACTACAGGAAGATTAATTTCGCGTTGGAGTTTTTTATTGACATGAACAATTAGATTTCTAAAAGCACTGATCGCCTTGAGATCTTCTTTGAGAGCGCTGCGCGTTTTGTACACGCTTTGGAGTTTTATCAAATCTGAATCTACCAACTCCTTGATAAGATGATTTAAGTTTTTCTCATTGAGCTCCTCTATGTCTTTACCCTGCCATTCATGAATACGAAAAATGCGACCTTCCATCTCGACTAAAAGAATAAAAAAGAGAATGCGTACTGGCTTTTTCAAAAAATGCTTTGTCGATACGACACGACGACCTCCAAGATCGATAAAAGCGCTTTTCCAACCCGAATCAATGGTGTCCCATAAAGGAGAGCTTGCATTGCGCTTGGGAAATTTTCCCGATACTGTTTTTTCTTCTGCTACAGAATCGAGAGTAAACGTATTTGCCACCTTACGAAAAAGTGATTCGAATTCACCAGGATACATAGTTTTATAATTGCTTGTTTATATTGACAGTGTTAATTTTTTATGACATTCTCACCCAAGAACGTGCACTCACTACTATATCATACCGCCTGACGAATTCGAGGAGGCCCTATGGATTCTGACGAGCATTCTGACCACGAGACCATGCAAGCTCTCAGACTCCTTCTCGCGCCAGGGGGAGTCTCGATCGTTCTCGTTCCATTTCCGCTAACACCACTTGCTGTGTTCGGATATTTTCTCTACCGACAGCTCGGAGAGATAGAGGCGTCAGATGTGATCCTCTATGACTGGTGTGCGAATAGCCACACAGCGAACTTGCGGAGAACCGCACTGAGCGGCATCATTAGGCTCTTCCCGTTCCCCTTCCAACAAAAAGAAGAGTTCTACCAACGCATACAGCACGACATTGAGTCGCGCATCCCGCGAAAACAGGTCGCACTCGTAAAGCGGATGTTTAACTTTTCCCGCAGCCACTCACACCGCGGCGCATCCTGTACCTTGTGTACAGCACTCGCTGCGGGTTGGGAGCATCCGGAAATCCTTCTACCGCAACTCTGGGTATACTGGCGCACACTGCTTGCGAAAAGTCACGATCCATACACGGGCCTACCGCCCATCGATCTCGACCTTCCGACGCAAATGCCGGGGCCGGTGCCCGCGGCGAGCAGCACCTTCCACACGCGACCCATCTTCCGAAGTCAGGTTGATCGGCTACCCGTTCCTCTTGAGGATAAACATGATCCTGTCGTTGGCTACGATGAGATGGAACTCCATGAAGAGCGAGCCGCCCTGCTACATGGAAAACGAGTCAGCATCGTCATCGTAGGCCCACCTCAAAGCGGCAAGAGCACTTTCGCTGCAAGCCTAATCAGCGAAATGCGCAACATAGTCAAGTCGCTGAGTACAAGGTCTGATTGGCAAGGGCTCTGTCTGCCAATTAAATCGGTCAACCTTGATGGTGGCACTCCAACTCTCGATGCGATCATGGAGGGTAGCGGCCAAGACAGAGCAAGTCATCGAGATCGAAAGGTAGAGTGGAATAGCGTAGTTGCTTTCGAGGGACTTGCAAGGTTCCTCGAGGCACGTAGGGAGCCTGGCATCATCGTCGCTGATGCACCAGGTAAGGCCACAGAATACGCAGAAGTGGTTTCGTTTCCTGCCGATTCTGGCATTGTCCTAAGCAACGACTGGACTAGGATAGGTACCTGGACGCAGTTTCTCAAGCGCACAGGAATCGAGTGCATAGCAATCGCAAGATCTCGCCCGGCAGGTCATCATGAAAGTCACCTTCGCAGTCACCACAAAAGAACAGTGACGGGCCGCGTTACTGGACTTGAACGGACAATACGGTCGTGGGATCCATTCATCTCGTACCTAGCGCGCATCTTTCTGTTTGATGTTCTACCAAATATGGTGGAGCGCAGAAAACGGCGCGCAAACGTTTTCTACGGCCAGTGAGTACCTCACGAGAGTCTGTAACAGTACAGACTCTCTTTTTATTTTAGATTGGAATTATATAAACCCTCTGGCAAAAACGCCGAGATAATATGGCCACAAAAGGAGTGACAGAACCCCCTTCCAAAACGTTAATTATATAAAATCTGCTACTATATATAAATGAAACATACTACTTTTCTTTTGTCTTTTCTTCTACTCTTCTTGCTACCCGCGGGAACCTTTGCCGCCTCTCGCTCACTCTCGCTCGGCACATCTGGCAATGACGTAAAGAACATACAGACAACGCTCATAGTAAAAGGATATCTTGCTGCGGGAAAAGCAACGGGCTATTTTGGACCACTCACCGAAGCTGCGGTAAGAAAATTTCAATGTGATCGTAAAATAATCTGCGAGGGTGGTATAAGCACCGGCTATGGAATGGTGGGTCCTAAAACACAGATGGCTCTTGTATCAGTAGGCGCTGCCTCTGACAATCCTGCCTCAATCAACCCAAACAAACTCACACCTCGTGCCACAGGTGCATTTGAATTTTCAGGATGGATCCCCTACTGGCGTACCGCAACCGGTACCGCAGATGTCATCCCCCATCTCTCGCAACTTACAAGCGTCATGCCGTTTGGATATACCATGAAAAATGATGGCACGCTCGCCGATACCGCAAAAATTACCCAAGAGCCTTGGACAAGTTTTATCAAACTAGCAAAACAACAAAAAGTCAGAGTTATACCCACCGTCATGTGGGGTAATGGTGACTTGATACACAAAACATTGAGCGATCCGGCCAAACGCATCGCACTAGAAAATGAAATAGCAAACGTGGTAAAGCAAAATAATTTTGACGGTATTGATATAGATTTTGAGGCAAAACATCACGAGACGATCACTCATTTCTCTACCTTTCTCAAGGGGCTCTATGCGCGCATGGGCAACAAGTGGGTCTACTGCACCATTGAGGCACGCATGCCGCTTGAGAACCGCTACCAGCCCGGTGCCAATATCCCGCCCGATGCCACCGACTACGCAAATGATTTCGTCGAACTCAACAAATACTGCGATCGCGTTGAGATCATGGCCTATGATCAGGGCGTTATCGATCTACGCCTCAATGCTATTCGCACAGCACCCTACGCACCAGTCGCTGATCCTGACTGGGTTGAAAGCCTGGTCACGCTGGCTGCGCAAACAATCGATAGAAATAAGTTGATCATCGGCATCCCCACCTACGGCTACGAATATACCGTGACACAAACACCAGGTGGTAGCTACCAATACAAAGTACTGTGGCCCTTTAATCTAAAATACGCGACCGATATCGCTACGCAGCTTGGTATCACGCCAATGCGCAACAATGCCGGCGAGATTGGTTTTAGCTATGATCCAAAAGTTCTTGCGGCAGTAGCACCCAACGCAAACGAATCAACACAAACGCAACAAACCATCACACCTTCTGCCGTTGTACAAAATGCAAATGCGCAGACAAGCGCCGGGCAGTCTTTCAACTATCTTTCATGGAGCGACGCAAAAGCGGTCGCTGACAAAGTAGCACTCGCACGCAAGCTTGGTGTACGCGGAGTCGCCATCTTTAAATTTGACGGTGGCCAAGATCCGGGTATTTGGAACGTTTTGAAATAAAGCTTAGCAGAGAAAGTTACTTCAAAGACGCATTGAGAAACGCGAGCGTTTTTGCCCACGCATCTTTCGTCTCGTTTGGAGCATAGTTCATACCCGACGGGTTAGCGAACGCATGCCCCACCCCCGGATAGATATGAATTTCATTTTTAACGCCAAGCGTGTTGAGTGACGATTCAAACGTACGCACCATCTCGACTGGTATCGCCTGATCTTTATCACCGAAGATACCGAGTACTGGCCAGCGGATAGGAGCTAACTGTGCCGTGGTACTGGCCATGCCGCCACCATAATAAACAACCGTAGCATCAAGTGGCTCACCGGAAATCGCAAGCTCAACCGATTGCCTACCACCAAAGCACCAACCGAGTGAGGCAATTTTTTGCGCGCCCTGAGCGCGAAGATACGCGGCAGCCGCCTTCATGTTTGCGACACCAACGTCTTGCTTAAATTTTGATGTGAGCGCGCGTGCACCTGTTTGATCTTCTGCAACTCCACCCAAAAGATCTACTGCGAGCACTAAGTATCCTTCTTTGGCAAGAGTTTCTGCGGTCTCGCGAATCTCAGGGCGTAAACCTCTATTTTCATGAATCATAACGACACCCGGATAATTACCCGGGGCCTCGGGTCTTGCAAAATAACCTTTTGCACCAGCAAAATATTCGACATTGTCTTGGGTCGTGATTTTGATATCACTCCCCGTCTTCATTATCTCTGCGTTTTTCATACGATCATCGCCAAAATAACCAGCATCGTATGCAGACCATGCACCAGCAAGGATGATAAGAACAACGCCCAATACCAAAAGAAGTTTTGTACTCATGACATCATTGTAACAAAAAAGATTAGGGGTGTCTCTTCCCCGCTACAAGCATTGCACAAACTTTCACAATACGCACCCCGCGCGCCTCTGATTCTTTAACTATATCAATCCAGCTAACAAAATCCCTACGCTCATCGGGAGTGAGACTCCCCCATGCCGCTTTCGCCTTAGGGTTTGCGCCCAGCGCTTTATATAGGTTCATCGGCACCAATGCATAGCAGCACGGGCGACGCTTGCCTGACGCAAGGCGCGACGGAATACTTTGGACTCGGCGACGACGTGTCTCGAGCTGCTTAGCTGAATCTATCCAGCTAATCCAATCGCGCCGCGCGATTGGCGTGAGACTCTGCCACACAACCATAGCTTTTGGTGTAGTCGCGAGTATTTGCCGAAGATCTGCTGGCATTTTAGAACCCTTATCTACAGCAGCCATGTAGTTTATATAGATATCAATATCCTTCTGGGATTGGCGTCACGGCCGAGCCAACTGTATACGTCCCCCATGTACGCTCTGAGCGCGCCTCAAACTCAGCTTGAGCGGCGGGAAGTTTTTTAAGCAATATTTCTGGCAATAATTTTCGTACTTCATCAAGTACTTTAGGATCAATGCCTTGCATACTCCACGCAAAACCCTGAGCATACATAGCCGCTACTGCATCATCAGCTGGCACAGGAAATGTTTTGCTATCGCGCAGAAACGGAGTAATTTGAGACTCTTCAAAAGCCAAGTGCTTATCGAGAAGTGTTTTTAATTCACTCAATACGGTTTCAGCGCTCTCAGGATGCGCAAGATCGGCAAAGGCCGCATCGCCCCTTTCGAGTACAGGATCAATCTTGTGATGCTGTTGGGTTAGTGTATCGATAGCAGATGCCAAATCGGGATGCTTGCCTTTGATATCGGGGAAAATATTTGCATCTTCCATCGTATGATGGCCATGCAACGCTTGCCGATAACTCTTTTCCCATTCGCTACGCACGGCGTCGGCACGCGAGCTGTTGCCGGTTTTTATTTCTGCAACGGCACGAATCAACCGCATAATATCTCGACGAAATGCGTGATGCGAAAGTAAAAGCATGGTTGCCATAGAGGCAGTGCCATCATCATTTAAAAGCTTTGGTGAAGATTCGGTATTCATATAGTTGAGTATATAATAAAAACAAAATTTTTGTCTTTGCGCCAAAAATTATTATTTATCTATCCACGCGTGAAAAGCGCCGAGATCCCAATCTCGCCCCAGAAAATTGCGAATCAACTGATGAGCGTCTTCTGATCCGCCGGGCGCAAGAACTTTCTCAAGATAACGGCGCGCGGTTTTTTTGTCATACATACCCTTGCGCCTAAAGACGGACAGCATATCTTCTGCGATTGCTCGAGACCATATATAGGTGTAGTACAATGCGGAATATCCATTGAGATGCCCGAAGCTTGTATAGAAATACATTCCGCGAGGATACTGCTGGACATGATATTTTTTACCAACCCGTTGCACAATATTATATAAATCGACGCGCTTCGGATGCCGCTCCTCATGATATTGCAATGACAATGCTGAAAGAAAATTTTGACGCCGCACCCATATACCTCGACCAAACTTATCTGCTTTTTGCATATTTTTCACAAGGGCCTCTGGAATAGGCTGGCGAGTTTTATGGTGGCATGCAAATTGTTTGAGCGTCTTGTAATCAAGCGCCCATGCTTCAAGCATTTGTGAGGGAGCCTCTACAAAATCCCACTCGGTACCGAATCCGTTAAAGCGCGCCCACCTCTGATCTCCACCCAAGATCCAATGGAGAAGATGCCCAAATTCATGGAGAAACGTCGTCACTTCATCATGAGTCATAAGTCCCTTCGAAAAATTACATACAAGCGATGCCTCGGGGAGCTGAACACCGCGAATACCCGGACGAAGATCAAAACAGGCAGCGTGGCCATATTTACCCTTTCTGGGGTGGAGATCAAAATAGATGCGGCCAATCAATTTTTTCCCACGATATACATCGAACGCTTTCACTTCCTTGTGCCACGTTGGCAATACTACGCGACGATATGACAACCCAAACAGGCGCGCAGTTATCTCCAAGATGCCGCGTTCTACACGCTCAAACGAAAAGTAAGCTCTTACTTCTTGTGTATCAAGACCGATACGTTCTTTGATAGCAAGGTCTTCATAATAAGCCGTATCCCAGACATCTAACGATACTGCATTTGGTTGATCTTTCTTTTTTCGCTCGAGCAAAAGCTTAAAATCTCGTTCTGATGTTTTTTTGACCACCGTCGCCAGTTCGTTGATAAATCGCCGTACTACTTTTGCTGAACCGGTCATCTTGTCAGCGGTTATGTAGTCTGCCCAATTTGCATAACCTATGAGCACTGCTTGTCGACGGCGAGTATCTAGTAAATCTTTAAAAATCCTTTCGTTTTTCGGCCACCCCCGATTATTTGAAAGAAAGCTAAGTTTTCGCCTAGCTTCACCATTTACTGCATACTGCATACAAGGATAATAATCTGGATATTGCGTTGAAACGCGAACCATTCCCTTTTTATCGGGCTTGTGGGCCTTGCGATAATCTTCGGGCAAACCTTCCAAATCGGCTGCGGGAAATTCAAGAAAGCGCACATCCTCACGAATATTTCTATCAAAAGCCTGACCGAGCTTAACGGCTTTATCCATTAATTTTTTTATTTCGCGGCGTATTGAAGGGGGCTTTTCGATACCGGTCAATGTAAAGGCTAAAAGTTCTTTTTGACGAAACCGCTTTGTTTCTTTATCTAAATCGATTTCGGGAACATTTTTTATGGCCTCATAGAGATCACGGCGTAAATACAATGCTGAAGAAAATCGGGAAAGTTTTTCGACCGATCTCTCGGCAGCTTTCCTGACCTTGGGATCAGGATGAACGGCGGCAAAAAAATGCGCCTTACTTTGCATCTCACCTATGATTGCAGTGGCTCGACCGAAGGGCTCCAGCACGTTTGCCACCGTACGCTTCTCTTTGCTGGGCAGCTTCGCGATTACCAACAACTCTTTTTCTGCAGTTTTTAGAACTGCATCGGTATTTTGAGCAAACCACCGTGGATTTTTTATAGCTAAACTGAGAAACGGTTTTTCCATCTTTGATCTATCTTATCACAGCGAGAATACCAACATCCCATCAAGAGACTCAATTTGATAGGTACCGCCCTCGCCCCGCTGACCACCAACGTGGCCCAAGTACAACATAAAAGATATAGCCTGATTCTCAAATTCGAGCCTCATTTTATTTTGGTCAATATTTTTTCTCCCGCCCTCTTCGGTAAGAATATCGAGAAAAGACTTCATATCAACCTCGGCAAGAACATCGCTTGCCCTTCGCAACACAAAAGCTCCTTTGGTATTATCAATCTCAAAGACATAGTTAACGCCCTCAATCTCTGTCGTAGCTTTTATCGTGCCAGCAAATCTTGTCAGGTAATCATAGTCTGATATATCAAACAGCGGCGAGTCAGAATATTCGCCTGCGAAATAAAAATATTCACCCGGCGCGTTACCACCCTCCCATTCGTCTACATACTCTATGCCAAAAAACTCTTTTACCACCTTTTGAGGAAGCGGATCTCGCTCTTCATCGAGCGCGGAGAGATCAACACTAAACCATCGCTGAATGCTCTCAAGGCCGTGCGTTCTATTGAGATACGCAAGAATAGCGCTAATCTCTTTTCTGTCATCAAACGAAACTTCTTTGGTCAATTTTTGTACTTTACCGTCTACCAGTACATTGTTTTTTACGAGCAATGTCTCAAGACGACTTGTTTGGCTGCGCGCCGATACCCTAAGCGCCCCCCACGGACCAAAAGATGAAAGAAGTGCTATACCAAACAGCGTCATAGGGATGACACGAATATCTTTTTTGGTACTGATCAGAAAATACAGTGCCATCGCCAAAAGCCAGAGGCCGAAGACAAAAATGAAATATCGATTTTCGGTAAATCCGTACTGAGAGATACGGAACCAGAGCGTCCAAAACAACATGCCCACCTGAGGGATCAGTGCGAGGTAAAAAATAGTACCCATCTTTCGTACCCAGGAAAACTTTTCGCGCAAAGGATACAAACATGCGTATACTAAAATGCCAAGCAATGAAAATCCTAAAATCATGTACGCAAGAGTACCTTCGGGCCACTCCCACATCACCAAGATCCTCACCACATATGCATACAAGATAAGAAAATAAAGCGCTACAAGCGGAACAAGCACATAAGTTGAAAATAAACGCAGCTCTTCCGGATATTTTTCTGTCTCAAACGTATGCTGAAAACTGCGCGGTATTCGCGAGAGAAAAAATATCGTGCTAAAGATACCTACGATTATAATCCAAAGCTCGAGATAGCGTTCGTCTGGAATATCGATCTTGAAAAGAAAATCGATTGAGGCAAGTGCGATAGAAATCCCCGCCTGCAGCGCCCCCGCCCATACCCCCGTGAGTATAGCCGAGTAAACAAGTACTTTGTTAAATTGCCAAAATGCTCGAATGATACTATCTCTTCCTTTTTTCAAAAATGGAACAAAGGTTACGAGGAATACAAATCCGGCCGCCCACAGTATATAACGGATGATAAATGACTCTTCCGCACGCTCTATATCAGGTGGGAGTAAAAGATAATACGCCCCAAGAAAAATAATCGCAGCACCATTTGCGAGAATTTTTTTATCTTTTTCAAATTGCCGATCTTCGCCGAGAAACGTGAGTGCTACAAAAAGCGGGAACCCGAGCGCGAGCACTAAAAGAATGCGAATATAGGAAGACGGCTCATCAGCATGAACAAGCACGATGCCTATACCCGTGCTGGCAAAAGCAGCCGCCATGGCAAGCGGAAACCTTGTGATTACCGCTTGCGCCTTATGAGTTATTTGCTGGAAGGATGTAAATGCCCGCATATAGGTACTCTATGATAACGCGCTAGCTCTGTATAGAAGTCATTGGCGATAATTATAGAATATTACCAGCATACTAAAATTTCGTCTCTTGAAGCCTATCTTTTGGATCAAATATAGAAGGTTCTACATGCTCCCCCGCCATATACCGCGAGATTCTCTTGCCACCATAAATTGAATGAAGCAAGCCAACACCATTGCAACCAAGATTATAATAGAGAACGGGGTTAGATGGCTCGGGGCCAATACAACGCACACCGGTAGGCGTATAGCCCATCAAGCCGTGCCAACGAAACTTGTAGTCAATCTTGCTGGTTGGAGCGTGCGCATAGGTTGTATGTAAAAACTGATCTATTTGCTCTTGTGCCTCATCTGAATACGGATGAGATTTTGAATAACCATTTGTGTCATCCATCAGACTTTCGGGCCCACCCACACAAACCAAGTTATGCCGCTCATGCGATTCACCCTCATAGGGTCGGCGCGTGAGATAAAAATATGGTTGAGACTGAAATGCATCTCCCGTCTTTTGCAACTCGGGCAAATAACTGATTGCTATCGGTGATTTATCAAACTCTTCCAAATATCCTGCCATATACCCTACCGCCCCCCTTACCAGATGATGAAATTTTGTATCAATATCGCTACCAAGCGTATTGAGTATCTTTATTTTTTCAAAACCATTTGTACATAGAATGACGTTGCGCGCCGTTATTTTAACATCACCACAAACTTCAAGAAGCGCTACATCTTTGTAAAGCACAAGCCTCTCTACCGGCGCATGTTCTGCGAGCATAAACCGATTTGCATATTGCGCCAGCAAATACCCGATAACTTCTTCTGAAAAAAGCGCGCTATTCATACACCCCTTCCGTATGGGCAATGCGGCGATATGGCGTACATCGCGCGATTCAAGAAGCGCCAAAATATCTTTTTGCGGCACGAGCGTGTACAGTGCCTGATACATCGAAGGTATTTTTGTCACCTCACTAGACTCTTCGGCAATCATAATCAGTTCGGGGTTGAGACCGGCCTTTAGGCGATATGCATTATTTTTTAAATGCACCAAGATCTCTTCGATATCCCTGCTCGCCGCATATCCGGTAAACTGCCACATAGGCGTACGAAGGCGGGCCTCTGCAAATATTTCATCGAGCAAGGTCCATGCCGATTCGATCGCGCGCTGACCATCAGCTGCAAGCTCAAGCCCAAACTCTCCCACCAATTCTGAAAATGGTCGCTCAAAATAGGAAGCAAGCTGACCCGCGTTGTGCCCCGTTGCGCCATGCGCAATGCGATCTGCCTCAACGAGCACAATATTCTTTTTTGTGTTTTTAATTAAATAGTATGCAGTCGCTACGCCAGCTATTCCTCCACCGACAATGGCTATATCTGTCTCTATATCATCTAAAAGTGTCGCTGCAGGACGCGTACGTTTCAGTTGTTGGAGCCAGGGAGAATTATTTTGAATCATTTGTATGAAAAATTAGTTGTCTCGCCTTTCGAAAGTTTCAATCTTCTTAATTTTTTTACGTCGCACAGCAAAATATATGATTGCGCGAATCTCTTTTGTTTCTTTGCCAAGGATATATTCCGTGGTGGTGAATATCATGTATGGTTACCCTAACAAATTTGCACAAAGGTGACAAAGATAAACTCTTTTGATAACGGGCTTCTCATTATTATCCTCTTTTGGAAATCCCCACCGTCAACAATATGTGTAGTATACCTCTATGGTCACTACCCTTGAAAGTAAAAAGCTTCACATTCACAAAGAATCGGGTACGATGAACCCATGACTCAAAAAAAGCAAACTGCAGGTTTTCGCAAAGATGCCCGTCTTCTCTTTACGGGCTTTTCTATGGGTATCGCTGACCTTGTACCCGGCGTGTCAGGGGGCACCATTGCGTTCCTCTATGGTATCTATGATGAACTTCTCTTTAGCATCAAGCAGGCAACGGGCGTTTTTCTCAGTCTGCTTTTCAAAGGCAAAATGCGAGAAGCATTTCAGGCGCTTCCCCTGCGGTTTTTAGGACTCCTCTTTGCGGGCATTGCCACTGCAGCGTTTGGTTTTGCGGGCCTGGTAACCCATATGCTCGGAAACTATCCTACACTTATCTGGTCGCTCTTTTTTGGGTTTGTATTGGGCTCGGCTGCTATTATCAAAAAACGCGTCATGAGGTGGGATTGGACGCGCATCATGCTCCTCCTTGCTGGCGCCCTCATCACCTATGCCGTCATTGGAATCTCTCAACTCAATTTTGCACCCACCCCCCTCGCCATCTTTTTAACTGGAGCCGTGGCGTTTTGTGCGATGATCTTGCCCGGCATTTCGGGTTCTCTGATCATGGTGATCCTTGGTCAATACCAGCACGTTATCGAGGCTATCAGCGAGCGAAACTTCGCACTCCTAATCTATCTGGCAGCTGGAGGTGCAATGGGGCTCGCCCTTTTTGCCCGGCTCTTGAGCTGGCTACTTCGACATTACCATGGCAATGTCATGGCGTTTCTCATCGGCATGTTGCTCGGGTCGCTACGCAAAGTATGGCCATGGCAAGCGGCGCATGCTGATCTCGCTACTATGGTCAACATTCTTCCTGAACCCAACATGCAGTTACTTGCCAGTATTATTCTTGGAATCATGGGTTTTCTCTTGGTCTGGCACCTCGAGAAACTAGATATCGCGAGTGAACATGATGATATCTCCACCAAAAAATTCAAAGAAGAAATCGCACATCAGGAAAATCTCTAACTATACTTCCACGGCTCACAGCCAGCTTGAAACCGGGCAATCAACGAGCTAGCGCCTCCTTCTTATCCATTGCCAAAATTCTTCGTGGAGATAATATGCCACAGTTAGAATCAGAGCGGCAGTCAGCGTAATTTTACTTGCCTGGCCAAATTCACCAGTGTAAAGATAGACAACAATTCCAGTAATGAGCGTGGCGAGTATGCGCCACGTGATTGTCTTTGCCACAGCCCGTGTTTGGGAATTTTTAGCAACCGCGACGAGGTTATTTGTATTCATAATTAAATGCTTTCTACGCTTTATCTTTTGGAAATCCCCACTGCCAGCAGACTTTTTCTCCCTTCTTGTGACCAAAACCAAAGGTGAGCAAAGCAGCGAGTACAATACCTAATAGCGCCGCACCGGGGGCGTCATCAGTCTCTCCGATATAGATACCACCGGAGATAAGAGCTACTGAGCTTAGGGTAACTATCCAACCTTGCCACTTCACCGGTATCCAACCCCAGCCAAAGGGATTGCGTTTGAACCAATATCCGCCGGGATTATTTTTGTAATATGCAACAAACTTTTTAAACATAAGATTATTTTAACAAATCCAATGCTCCTTGTACTCCGAACTTAGCTCTAGTTAGCTGGGGGTTTGGGAATCCAACCGGTCTCGTGCGCCTAGAATTTTGCTCTAGATGGGTTATTTTTTATACTTGACAAATTAGTATTTTAATGTACAGTATGCAAAGTATTTAGTCCTTCGAAACTCAACCGCCCTTTTGGGCAGGAGGCACACGATGAATTTCGGAATGGTTCTGCCTGCGGCACTCATTGCGCTCGCATTCGTCACCTGGCCGATCATCGGCAAGTACTCGGGCATCACCGGTGCATGGGTTGGCGTGCTCGCTTCCGTGGGAACGCTGACGCTCGTCGCGGTCTTCTCGGGAAGAGCACTCGCCACTCCTCCAACGCTACGCGGTGCCACGCTTCTGCTAGCTGCAGGAGCGATCAATGGGGTCGCCGTCTTCTTCTATTCGATGAAGACGTCCGACCCGCAGATCTCGACCGGAGTCATCGTGGTCATCACCTCGATGATGATGGTCGTATGGGCACCGATCTTGGATCGTGTTCTCAATGGTTCGGCGTTCAGCCCCCATCAGATCTTCGGCTTCGGGGCAGCGGCGCTGGCCATCTATCTGCTCGGCAGGTAACCAACCCACCTCACGGAAACGTGGAGTCGAGACAAGGAGAAAGTGGATGAACTTCATTTTCGGAACGCTCTACCTGCTGGCAGGTATGCTGCTGGCGATCCCCTACTGCCTCTTGGCAGGGTGGGATGGAGCGGACATGCTCCTGGTCGTGGCCTTCGCAGCTCCGGCATTCCTCTTCGTCTGGTTCATGGCGGCGATTTTCGCCGAGGTGATCCGGCCCAGGGGCGGGACTCTGTCCTGGAACTGGCGCGCGGCATTCACCAGGAGCGACGAGCCAATGATGCAGATCTACCTTCGGTTCTTCTGGGGATGGACACTCTACAGCCTCCTACCGATCATCCTCCACTGGAGTGCGGCGCTCCTCGACAAGATCGGCTTCGAGAAAGCGGGCTCACTCATCAACATGCATCGGTACGCGAGCTCGTTCTACATCTTCATGGCAGCTCTCGTGCTGTTCATCATCGTGGGGATGGTTATGAGCGCGTGGGACGGCGTCAAGCGCTGGACGAGCGCGCGCTGCTGACTACGAACACTCACAAACCGGCCAGAATGGAGGCCACAACATCATCCGTTCAAGGACCCAATCGCAACAGCGAGCGGGTCCTTTCTTGTTTATGGTTCGAATCCTAGACCCGTCGTTGATTTTGAGGGTCAAAAAATCCTTATTTTAAGGCGTTTCGAGCGCCTCACGAGTTGGCTGGCAGCAGTGAACGATTTACGAACTCCTGGATGGGTTGAGCTGGTTGAGTTTCCTATGCTTACCCTCCAAAATGTCCTTGAATTAACTCACTAATTCGTCCTGCTTATTTTTATAGTCTATCAGAAGGTATGGGTCTGAAGCCATAGATCCTCTCAAAAGCTCACTTAAACGTATTTACTCTCGAACTTTTCTAAACACCCCCGGTACTCCCGGAAATGACCCCCGGCGGGTGGAACAAGTACCCATTAGGTTGTCTTACTAAGAAGGGAGCGATTTTTTTATCTACTGTAAAAGACTCTTCTTTTACAAATAAAAGACGGTTTGATGTTATCTCACCGTCTTTGAATTCAAAGAGACTGAAGTACAATCCAGCGAATGTCGTCTGATGTTTCTACTTCCCTCCCTTGAGGTGTAATGAGGGTAATTACCTCTAACGCCTCCGGGATAATTCGTCGGGCACCGCGAAAGTTTTCCTCATTCACAAATGAATGGAGAGGAGTCTCAATTATGCCAACTTTACTGTTAGCGGCATGAATGACAGTTTCTCTGTCGGTAACTATGCCTACATGTCCAACTCCATCGGCTGGGTCATCAAAAAAGTAATTTTGAGCGCCTGTCGTAAACAAAAGGTCGCACGCTGCTATATCTTGGAAATGAATGAATGTTCCAACCTCCCTTTGCTGAATACTTCTTCGAGGTAGCCAGATACCACGCTCTGCGTATAACCACTTCATAAAACTTGAGCAGTCGAATACCGATGGAGCTTTCGATAATCTTGCTCCCCTTCTGTATTTCGCTTTTCCTACAAATCCTCTTGCGATTGTGGGAATATCAACTTCAATGGTCTCAAATCCTTTTCCTCTAAGAATACTGAGGGTTTCTAGTTGAGAAGTTGGCAGCTTGAGCGAATTGAGATGAACGGCACATCTGTTGCCTACAGCACGAAATATCATATGCCCTCCTTATTTAAGTTGTTAAAGGACAAAACAAAAATCCGCCCGAGCAGGGCAGATTTCGAGGCTTTTGAAATATCAAAGCCTGCCCTCTCAGTCGGAAGAGTTAAGGAGTCTATGGGTAAAACTGGACCAGGTTTGTTTGTTATGTTTGAGAAGCATGATTTTAATTTAAACTTTGATAGAAGTTACATTAGCAAAATTAATCTATTACGTCTATCGTTACTAAAGTGACGGATAAAATTACGTCAGCTTATCTGACTTAGATAGTTCCTTCAGAACGGCAAGATGAGTTCTCGCATTAAAGCAGGCACTATAATCCTCGGGAGGGGCTTCCTTTACTTCTTTTTCTAATATCTCAACTACCTCACCCAAATCATACCAATAAGCCTTCATTCCTTGTTCAGATGTTTGAGTTGTTTCAGGCAACCCTTTTTCGCCTACAACGGTAGCAAGAAAAAAATGTGTTTCTTGGTGTCTATTCATTTTTGCTCTAAATTCTTCGGTAACTGCAATTTCTTTACCCACTTCTATATCGCATCCAACTTCTTCTCGTGCTTCGCGCATCAAGGCATCTGGCATACTTTCGCCCTCTTCAACACCTCCACCCGGAAGCAGCTTATATCTTATTCCAACCAGTGCTAACTTATTTTCTTTATCAAAAAGAATAAGTTTTGCGGCTAAGCGAAATTTGTAAGATATATCTTCTGGCACTGTGGCATGGGGAAAAATATCTTTGTCAGTGAGGACGAATAGTTTTTCCATATCAAAATACTATCAGGTATAAGTTAGAAAATCTTTAATCTATTTCAAAAACTCTAATAATTTTGACCTAACGGCTTCCCACAGGTCTTTGGTCACTTCAAAACTTTCATCGGGTTGGTAATTTTGGCCCCATCTTTCATCAGTAAAAAATCTTCCATGAAATGTACGATGGGAAGAATAACGCGGAATAAAATGTCCGTGCAGATGCCGCTCTATATTTCCTAAAAAAGCATAATTGAACAAGTCGGGCTGAAATGCTTTTTGAGATGCTTCTCGTAAATCATGAAGGATGATAAATAGTTCTTCTTGTTCTTCTTTTGTAGCATCAGCTAAATCAAGAGCGTCCTCCCTTTTACACCATACAACACATCGTCCAAGGTAACTTTGGTTTGGGTGTACTGCTACATGCCAGAATGTGTAATCTTTAACAACATACTTTGAAAAGTCGCTCATGGGAAAATTTAATATAGTGGTAACTCAGAATATCGAGGATCTTTTTCGTCTACAACCTCCACCAATGAGAGCTGAATAGCTTCTTCAACAGAAATATGTATCCCAAAAAGCTTTAAGTCATTTTGGCCAACTCTCATGCCAAATTTACCATCTAAAGTCTCTAAGGGGTATTTCAGTATCCAAATATCATCTTCGCGGATAAAACCAATATGGAAGGGTATATTTTTAGGATTTGCCTCAATAACGGCAATCGTGTTCCAACTTTGAATAATCTTCTCTTTCTCTTCGTCAGTCATATTAGAAGAAAACATTGGTGCACCGAGCACACCAGCAACCGATAGCACTTTTGACCCCTTCCACCATTCGCGACCAAGAAGTTTTTTCTCTAATTTTGTGTTTTTCATAAATGCTTATATTTTATTATTGTTTCCTTTACTTTATGGATCTCGATGATTCCATGAATACATTTTAGATTACATTTCGCATCTGAGCATATAACTCAAGTGTATGTTTTGCATTAGGTTCAATGGGTAGTTCTTTTAAAGCATTTTTTACAGGTATCCAAATATATCCTTGAGCTTCTTCATTGAGCTGGACCCGCTTGCTCGACACTCGAACAACCTTATCAACAAAAACATGCTGCGTACCACTTTGGTAATAGCCAGAATTTCTAATCTGATCAAATGTACAAATATGCTCGCCCACTGAAGATTTAAGCCCTGTTTCTTCCCTAATTTCTCTTCGTAATGCGTCTTCAATCCGCTCGTTGCGCCGTACCTTGCCTCCTACTACTGAAAATCGTCCACCCCACTTATGTGTTTTTACGAGCAAAATCTCTTTTTCCCTTTTTCTGGTATTGGTATACTCTATAATTCCGCCTACGGCAACGACAGAACCAGGCACCATTAGATCTTCCCACAATGCATGAATCAACCGTTCGTTTCTTTTAATGCACGGCTCTGGCATTTTTTTATTCTCACAAATATATTCAGTAAGCAATTCTGGACTCTATACCGCATTGCGGGGAGCGTATACCGGATGATCCGCTGGTTGCTCCATGAAAAAGCAAGGAGTATTGGAGATTTGAGCAATACCTAATTCGTAAGAAACGCTTCTGCCAAGGTACCCTTCAGGATTTACAAAATAGCTAAAACCATCAGCCCCTAGTTTTTTTAAGTTATGAAGGTAAAGAAGCTCAATAAGCCGAGGATCTTTCTCCTTGTCGCTTTCAAGAAAGGCAAAGCCATCTTTTACACTTTTAATTTCTGACAGCGAAGGAGCTAAAACCTCAATTCCTGCTTTTGTAAAAAGGGTATGGATTTTTTTTATCTCATTGAAATGCTTTCGAAAACTACCATGAATAATACAACGAAATTGAGATTTTTTGCCTTTTATATTACTTCGAGTTTTTCTCATACGGTAGATCTATACTCATGCCTCTTACTAAGACTTTATTATAAGCGGATTAAAGTTTGTATTCGTATCGTAGTAGTCTTCATGTTCTGCTTTTTTGAGTTTTGCAACTACGTAATAAGTTACGGGAGTAAAGATTATTTCAACGAGCGTTTTCAAGAACCACCCAGAAAAAATTGAGCTAACAAGTAAATTATTTGGAAGTACAGCATAGAGAGCAATTGTGTAAAATAGAATCGTATTTGCTCCTTCGCCGATAATGGTAGATGTAATTGTTCTCAGCCATAAATGCTTTCCTTTTGACCATATTTTCATTTTGGCGAGAGTATAGTCATTGAGAATTCCCCCTACCCATACCGCAATCCAACCTCCAAGAAGAATACGCGGCACGGAACCAAGAACACGAGTATATGCATCATTAGCATCAAAGCCTGTAGCTGCCGGTAGCCATACAACCAATTGGTAGATAAAGCCTGCAATTACTGAAGCGAGTAGCGCCTGCCATACGACACTTCGAGCTTTTGCGTAGCCGTATACTTCCGTAAGGATGTCAGAAAAGATATAGGTTATAGGAAAATATAGGACAGTGGCCGAAACGGTAAAAATACCCAGTTGGACTATCTTGCCTGCCGTTACGTCCGAAATGAGTTGAAAGGCTATATACAGAGTCGTTATGAGACCGAGGTATTTATGGGATTTCATACTAAAAGCCTACCATGGTAGAACTAAAAAATCATTGTTTAGTAGCTACTTTTGTACCTTTAGCTCTGTATACCCAAGATATTTGAGCTTTGCGGCAGTAATTTCTCTTGCAAGCTCTTTTGCTTCTTTTGATCGTGAATGAGCAGGATGATATTTTTTCATAATTTTCCAGAAGGTTTTATCATCTCCATCTTTACAATGTTTGAAAAATCTTTCAAAAATAATCCGCTGGATATGACGTTCGTACTTTTTACGGTTTGGGTTATTACGAAATGAAGCTAATTGTGTAGGTACACCGATAAATGAGAACTTATACTTTTTGCCAAACACTTTCTTGAGTGATTGCTTGCTTCTCTCCTCATGTCCCTTCGTAGTAATAATTAAGATATTTTTCCAGCTTGGATGCTTTTTTACGATTTGTTTTGAGAAATATATATTGCCAATGGTATCGCGAGACTTTCTTTCAACAAGAATTACATCTTTCGGGATACCCTGCTTTATAAGGTAGTTCTGCATTACATCGGCTTCTCTATACTTCGGCTTAAATTTCATCCATGTGGAATATCCTCCACTTACAATGATGGGAGTCCGGAGGTATTTTTTATAAAGTTTAGATAGAGCTTTTATCCTTTCCTCCGTATACAGAACAGGTTTGAGAGTTCCATTGGTTCCTCCGCCAAGAATAATTATTGTGTCTGGTTTCATTTTGCTACTTTGTATATTTTAACCACTTCAAACTCCAACATGGGAACAGTAGTTTCATGAATAAGCCTGAATTCATTGATTGGTTGAATTATTTGGATTTGTTGCTTGGCTACAAATTCTTGAATTGGAGATAAATCTACTTCTTTTTGATAACGACAAACAGTGGAATGCACAATTTGGGCAGGCGGTTTTGTTCCTGGGATAAGAGTTATTACATCGGTAAACGCTTTTCGCATTCTTTGAAATGTTCCGTTATCATGCCCAAAAAGTATAATAGCTCCTTCGCTTACTCGAATTTCTGAGAAGTCTATAGTAAAAGGTTTTTCTTTGGCAAGAATATCTTGAAGCGCCTTATCATAACTTAAGAATATTTCTTGGAAAACTTGTTCCTTTTCTCTTCCATAATCTACAAGAGGAGCTATCCAATCGAGCAAGGTAATGTGAAATGTTTGAGGAGGCGTACACCAGATAACATCCGAAAATTGTTTTTGTATCAAACTGCCAGCAGGTGTTCCATCCCCTTCTCAACCGTCATAGTCGGGATTTGTTCACTCTGAAGAAAACGCAGAACTTCTTCGAGAACTTGAGGAGTAGTGCCGTAAATCCACTTTCGTTCGCGAAGCACTTCTGCTTGTTCTATTTGATGAAAATAAAGGATAAGCCATCCTCCAGTTTTTGCAGCTTCACGAATCCAACCTTTTACATCATCTGCCGTATGATCTTCCCGTACTCCATTACCTCGAAGTAAGAGATGATTCGTTCGTTCATCATTCATACCACGTTCTATGGATCGGGCGGCAAAGAAACCGGCTTCTCGTACTTGCTTTACCACGTGAGGATTCCAGTCTCCATACGGATAGGCAAATGTGCGAGGCTTAAAGCCTAAGACAAGTAAGTCGTCGAGTCCTTGGTTTATCTCATATCCCAGCTCCTTATCATCCAAATCGGGAAGATGCTTATGTGATCGTGTGTGCACACCAAGCTCATGGTCGTGAGAGGCAAGCACGCGAAGATCTTCCGGGCTCATGTATTCTGAATGCTCATCCGTGAGGCGATCAGAAATGATATAGAATGTTGCGGGCATTCGGTACTTTTCAAGAAGCGGATAGGCACTCATAATAGCGCTCTTCCAACCGTCGTCAAAACTTAGAGAAACAAATAATTTCATTGCGTTTACCTCCTACGGTTATTTATAAAGAAAGATTACCATAAAATAGGTTTAGGAATAAGAGCTATTTTACCTCTTCCGGTTGCTTCTTTTTTCCTGCCATATTGATTTTAAATTATACTCCTCAGATACCGAACTTGTCTCAAGTTGGCTGATAGAGTGAGATTCGGACTCCCAGACCATCTTTGGCTTGAATTATGGTCTTTCCCCTCGGAATTACCAGCTTGCTGGTCCGAGTCCTTGGAGGGTCAGGTGAGTTCGGAGCCGAGCTCAACAGACTCCTGCAGTACCCTAGAAGGTAATGGAACCTACTAATTTCTTTAAAGTTTGTACGTCAAAATCAGACACCTTTTCTCCCCTACCTTCAATCCGTAATCCGGGGAAATCGCCTGGCAGATTCACAACAACTAAGATTGAAGGAGCATAATATCCATCCCCTTCCCCTGGAGGAAAGTCGCTGCTGTATAATACAAGCGCTTTTCCAAGCCCTTTGTTTGTGGGCCAAAATTCACTTGGTTTTACCTCGTACCCCTCCCCTTTTTTATTTACAAGAAAGTATTTACCTTCTCTCTCTGTATAACCAAGTCCCACTACCCAGCTTCCACCTTTGGAGACAGAATAATCTTCCGTAATTGCTGCAAGGTGGTATTGAGAATAAGAAAAATTGAGACCTCCACTAAAAATTCGACCCGTCTCTCCTGTAGTGATCCTGAATTCACCGCTCATAAGCTCTTGCGGATAAGAAAGTGATAACCCAACCTCCGCGGTTTGGTAAGTACGCCAAGTTATATTGGCAAAATCAATGATTTTTTTCGCACGTATAATACCCTTAATATCGTACTGGTACCAATGATCGCTACTTAGAGTCTCGATAGGTATGAGCTTGCCCTCAATCGCGACACGATTTCCTATGGGAATATTTTGAAAAACGGGGGTGACAACCTCAGTTGTATCAAGCGAATAGTAAAGTCCGTCATCTCCTTTTGCGCCAATTGCGCATTCTAATGTCTTAGAATCATCTCCTTTATGGGGTAAACAAGCGACCACGCTATCTATGGAAATATCTCGAGCGCCTTCCAAGTAATATCCCTTGATGAAACCAGTGATGACCCAATCGCCACGCCGTGCCACCTGTATAGTTACTGGATATGAAGAAGCAATACCCCCACTGGCAACCTCTTTGCTTGTTATTTCAATCACTCTGCCTTTTACAGTGTAGAGATGTTTTAGTCTTTGCGTGACTGAGTCGATTTCAATACGGTCAGGCCAAGGACTGGAAGCCGTTCTACCAGGTATCGTTGAGGGAATATGTTCCCATACAGCCAAGAGATCGCCCCCCACGAAAGGTCCGTAGTTTTCTTTTACTGCCTTCTGAACTATCTCCGGAGAGCTTGCGAGAGGGACCATTTGCATTTTTTTACCAAAATCTATTACAAGGCTTTTTATCACTTCAACATCATTTTTTGTGACATCCTCTTTTATCGCCGCATCATTCTTTGAAGTAAAAGCATAGAAAGCAGCTACCGCAACAATAAATACGGCTGCTATGCCAACTATATTGTAATATTTGCCTTTCATGTGTTTGTAATTGTTAGCTGACCTAGATTTGGAAGCTTCCAGCTCCGCTTTTTCTCCGTGCCCTCTTACCAATTCATCCCCTTGGTTATATCACAAAATCCGTATAAATAAAATGGCGAGACGGAGGCTTTCCCCCGTCTCGCTGTGATTCATGAACTCGCTCAACCTACCACCAGTATGGCGAGGAAGAGTAGTACCTACTCGGAGCACATTCCGTCGTGAAGGACTTGATTGGAAGACCCTCTACTCGTATCAAGTCTAGCTGAGAGACGCTCTGCCCTCCGGAGCCGTTGTATCGGAATCCAATGTGAAGGTGGGGTCCGCCAATCACGTACCCCGTCCCTCCTAGGACACCAATTTGTTGGCCTACAACAACTGATTGATTCAGAGAAACAGATGGCGGCCCAGCGAAATGTAGGTAGCGACTTTGATACCCATCGCCATGGTTGATGGCAACATAGTAACCGTTGTTGCTGAAGGCGGGGCAAAATTGAGACCAGCACCCTTCAACGACTGTCCCGTCTCCAACCGCGGATACGGGAACATTGTACTCGTTGGTATTCTCAAGGGTGTAGTCATTGATATCGAAGGAATGGTAGTTGTAGAGAGTACTTGTTGGTGGATCGGTGTGTGACTGATCTGCCCCAGCATCATATTCACACTCTGTCTGCCTGTTACCCGGAGACATCGTGAGCTGCCAGCGCTTCCCTGATGGTACCGGCATACGGAATACCTTCTTCGCGATCGCGATGTCATCGAAGTAGACCATGCCGAGATTTGAGATACTGCTGATGATAGAAACCGACTCAACCGGTACCCACTGACCTCCGTCAAAGAAATCCTCCAACGGGATGACGATCGGAATCCACGCGTTACTCGGCGAACTCAGTAGATAATCGCCAAGAGACAGCGGCCCATTGATGGGAGTGTTGTAGAGACCGTAGAGTCTCGCTTGAAGGTATTGGAGGTTTCCTCCATTCGAGCTTCGTACCCAAAATGTCAGAAACTCTTTGTCCCCCGTGTTGATACCAGTAGTGCTCCGTAGCTTCACATTCTGGTACTGGTCCAGAAATTCGGCTTGGAATACTTGAGCTCCTTGGTGAACGATATCGCTACTTGAGAACGGTGGTGCCCCAAGATATGCATCGTTCGTCGAGAGCCAAGACTCATTAATGACCGAAAGACCGGGCCCATCGGAATAGAAAGTCCCCTGGATGCCGATGCCCGAATGCGTCAGCTTGAGATTGTCGATGTGGACCGTGGTATTCGCAACGAAACTCATGATCATGAGTCCGCCAATGTTACGATTCACGGCACCAAGCCATTGGAGCGGCACTGATACCACCCGCCATGTTCCTGGATTGATATAGGGACCGCCCTGCGAAGGGCTGTACGGGACATAGGAATAGAGGGATATTCCGTTCCCGATGTCGTTCTGACTCTCATCCTTAAACTTCAGGATGATTGTACTGGCATTCACCGACGATCCCTCAGCTGTGATTGCGAACGTCACAGAATCATAGCCGTTGGTAGGCGTGGGTATGTAGTGACCAGCGAAGAACCCTTGCCATGCCGTATTGTAGTGGATGCGGCATGCCTTGGTTCCTGCGTAGACATACGTAGTGCTCGCGCAGTTGACCGAAGCCCACGACCAATCGGTATACCCGCTTTCCCAGTCTTCTCGGTAGATGTACTGACTTGCCTGAGCGCTAGTGTTCAATAGCCCGAGCAAGATTCCGATCAATACAAAAAGCCTTCTCATCTTCGTCCCCTTCACCAACTAATTGTCAAAGAACTGCGGGCCCGATTGCCCATACTGATCGCATAACGCTTATTCGTCACGCTTTAAAATTTTAACTTATTTAAACTCAAAAATCATTAAACCAGATTGATATTCGAGTAAAAAAAATAATTGGGGTACTTAAAAAGTAAGAGGGCCGACAAGCCTCTGCACCCTCTCTAAAACTGCAGAAAAGTTATTCTCATCAGCTTCACTCCAAACATACACGGGTTGTATGCCTCCCATTCCCGGAACATTTTGCCTCCATTTTTTATGCTTTAGAGGAACTGGGTAAGTGCCCCAAAAAGTTACCGCGTCGCTCAGTTTATTCAATGTATTTGTTTCTTCCAAAGAAAGCTTAAATGAAACTTTCGATGCAAGATCTACTAGGTTATGCGTTTTAAGTGTAAGTGTACCCCTCCCATTTGTTATAAGTTTTCCGGACTTAATAAATAGGCATTTTAGATAGAGCTCGAGCGACTTGCCTTTAAAATAACGAGATTGCTGGTCTAACCCAAAACCATGCGGGGCAGTCCCTCCTCCTGGCCCGGCAGATTTTATTTTCTCAAATGCTTCGTCATGTATCTTCTGTAAAAAATATGATGCCTTCAGAACACTTTCAGCGCTGAAAAGCCAGCGCTGCCATTGATTAGCGCTTAATTCGTAGTCTTGAAGTCTTTCTTGATTCTCCATTGCATCGGCTTATCATTTACGCCTTATATGTCGCTGAATTTCGAATCCTAAAAGCATCAACCTCTTAGGACTCAAATTCGATGTCCAAAAAATGGCTTAAAATATAGGCGCTCCACTGACTCTGAACCTAGCTTTCCTTAGCTGATGGCGTAAGATTCGAACTCTCAACCCATCTTTGGCTTGAATTATAGTCTTTCCCCTCGGAATTACCAGCTTGAGACTTCGAATCCTTGGAGGGTCAAGTAAGTTTGGAGCCAAGCTCGACAGATTCCTTTTTAGGTTCAATGAGCACTCATACTGAAAAGAAAATTCCCCAGGAGCACCTTGCGGTACTCCTGGGGAGTGTGCGACCTGACAGGCGTTGCCGTCAGGATATCTAGCTGTTGGGAGTCGGCAAAGGTCGTGGCTCGAGGAGCGCGCGACGGAACGCGGGGACGATGAGGTCCATCGCCCAGGCATCCTTTGCCCAGCGGCGACCGTACCACTGGGACTCGCGAACTTTTGCCTCCTTCATGTTGCCATCCGCTGTGAAGAAAGCTGCGTAAGGGCAGCCTTCCCCACACTCGAGGTACCATCTTTGATCGAGCAGGAACCCGAGGTGGAGACTTTGCAATGCTGCCTCCTTGTTGCCAGCGGTTGTCACGAACTGGACTGTAACTGAATCCGGGACGACTTGCGCGAACAGGATGGCGGCGCGCTGGATGTTTGCCTTCACGAAGACTTCTTGCGCCGGTTGTGATTCAACCTCGAAGGCGAGATACCAGTCATGGAACCGCACGCTCAGATTCATGAGCGTGTCGAGAGAGATGCTGGAGTTGCTCTCGAGCATGTCGACGATTGTCGCCAGTGAATCGACGAATCGAAGGCCATCGATGAATCCGTCGATGGTTGCCCCCTTGAGAAGCTCGCTAGGAACATCTTGCCGCTCGGGAACCAGGACGCCGGGAGCAAGATCGGCGAACAGCACATCGACATCATTCATCGTGACGTGCCAGGTCGACCCCTTGATCTTCATGAGATCTGCGATCGTGGCAATCTTGTGACCACTCGCCGTGTAAGGAGCGTGAAGCACCTGGACCTCGGAGTTTGGGTTGACCTCTGAGGGGAACACATCAGCCTCGACGATGACGTTTTGGCCGAATCGGGTGTTAGTGATCTTTGCCTCGAAGAGCGCCTCCGCAGTATCACCGGAGATGAGGTTGATTCGTCCGGTCTTCTTCGGAGTCTTGCCGGGCTTGAGGCGCAAGGTATGGGTACCGGAGTTTGTCAGGACGATGAACTCCACGCCCTCGAGTTCTCCGCAAGGAATGGCGATTGTGAAGCCGCCATCCTTCCACGTCAGAGTATTGCCGATGGTCGGATCGAGATCTCCATCGGGATCTGATCCTTCGTCGACGATGAACGGCAAAGTCGAGAAGATTTCGAACTCTCCTTCGCACATCTCCGGGTCTAGGGCCGGCGAGACGATCGGGGTTGGGGTGGGCACGGAGGTTTCCGCACTCGCCTGGGTCGAACCGGAAAGAGCAAGGACCGCCACGAATACGAGCGACAACAAATTCATCCGAATCTCCTCAGTTAGATTTTCAAGCTTCCTACGGGGAGGATTCCCCAATTTTTTCTGAAACGATTATAATACAAAAATATATAAATGTCAATATGCCCGAATATCAACGAAAACTGTTTATGTTCCGCTCGAATTACAATTCGACAATAAATTACAAGCTCTTGAGCACATTCAGTATTGAAGACAAAAAACTTCCGAGCGAGAAAATATCTACGACAAAAAATATCTTTACTAACCTCACTGATCCTCTATTGCATCAGCTCATCGCTTGCGCTTTATATGTCACTAAAGTTCGAATCCTAAAACCATCAAACCACCTAGGACTCGAACCAAAAAACTTAAAAAGTTGTTGAGAAATATAGAGGCTCTACTGATTTTTAACTGAAACTCTCGTTAGCTGGGGGACAGGGATTCGAACCCCGATAAACGCCTCCAAAGGGCGCTGTCCTACCATTAGACGATCCCCCAATACTGCGATGATACGCTAATCACTATACCAGGGAAAATACTCTGTTGGAAGGGCAAAATGACACACCCTCCACGGCGTTGTAAAAGCAAGAACATGAACGGTATACTGAAAGCATGAAAACCTTTACTCTTTCTAAAAAGCTTCTTACGCTTGGGGTCATTGGCATACTCACGGTACCCCTCATGACGCTCGCGGCGGAATTCCGCAGCGGGGACCAACCATCAATCCAGGCCAACGAAAGTATTAATGGCGATATGTATATCGCCGGCGGTAGTGTGGCAAGCATAGGCACCGTACACGGCGATCTTTTTGCTGCAGGCGGTAGTGTTGTTGTAAGTGGCAATGTCGATGCCGATCTTACCGTAGGCGGCGGCAATATTACTATCATCTCAAACATCGCTGATGATGCCAGAATCGGCGGCGGCAACATAACATTTCAAGGATCAGTAGGAGGAGACCTTTTTGTGGGCGGTGGACAGGTACATATCGGCGGTTCACGTGTAGGTGGTGATGTAGTTGTGGGAGGTGGCATGGTACGCATCGATGCCCCCGTTACTGGTAATGTCTATGTGGGTGGAGGTGAAATATACATCAACGCACCAATTGGCGGCAATGTAAAAATTGAGGCAGACCGTCTCACACTCGGCAGTGCTGCGAGAATCACTGGTTCCCTTGACTATCACGGGGCTCGAGAACTCGTCCGCGAAACAGGGGCGGAAGTTGCCGGAGAAGTACGATTTACACAACGAGCCGACAAGAAGGAACTGTGGCTTGCCTTCGCATCTGCGTGGTTTATAGGTAAATTCTTTGCATTACTTGCCTCGGCGCTGTTGGTGGGTCTTTTCTTCCGCCGCTATGCAAATGAAATTATTAAACGCGTTGCCAGTGCTCCGCTACGCCAGATCGGCAGCGGACTTGTCATCGCCATCCTAATGCCCATCATATCGGTTGCAATCTTGTTTACGATCATCGGCATCCCACTTGGAATCACAGGGCTCTTAAGCTTTGTCATCGTGATGATATTTATGTGGATACTCTCACCTATCGTTGTAGGTAGCATGCTCGCACGATATATTCGCAAGCGTGAAATCCACCATACGTCATGGAAAACAATCTTGCTCGGCGTTGTCGTCTACACTGCCGTGGGTGCCATCCCGTTTGTCGGAAAATTGATTCAGATCGTCATACTGTTTGCCGTATTGGGCGCCGCCCTCAGACTCAAGTGGAACATCGCTCGCGAGTGGCGATAAGCTTCGTTTAGAGATCTACTTCAAAAACGCTGGTTTTTCGAGAGTTTTTTGGGGCTCTTGTTCAGAGAGCGACAAGAGTGCGAGCTCGAGGGGTAAATCAGGAAACGTGCCACGAAAACCAATATTGTGAGCCTCTAACAATTTTACCAAAAGCTGCTCAATCTCTTTTTTAGGCAAAGCATGGTGCGAGGTAAAAAATGCCGCGTGAGTCTCTGAGAGTTCTTTTTGTAGACGTTCGAGATCTTTGGGGTTATACGCTGAGACAAAAAGTTCACGTGCTTCGTGCACCAACATGCGCGAGAGCAGCTTGGGGTCAATGCCATCTTTGCGAATCTGCCCCAACGCATCGAGTATACGCACCGGCTCGCGGCACAACGCGGCATCAAGCAGCTCATGAATCTGTCCAATTTTTGGCAGACCAAAAAGCTTTGTGAGTGCGTCTTTGTCGGCACCCTCTGGATACGCATCCATCACCTGCCCCAGCATGGTCTCACCATCACGCATAGAACCATCGGCCAAAAATGCCAGCATGGTTATCCCCTCACCCTCAAGTTTATATTTTTCGCTCTTGGCAATACGCTCAAGCTCTTTTCGTATGACGGGCTCGGCAATTCTACGAAATTCAAAGCTCTGTGAGCGTGACAAAATAGTATCGGGTACGCGATCGAGCTCGGTTGTCGCCATAATAAACATCGCATGGGCTGGAGGTTCTTCGAGCGTTTTGAGAAGCGCATTGAAAGCTTCTTTGGTGAGCATGTGTACTTCATCGATGATATATACTTTGCGCCGAGCACGCATGGGGGTGAAGCGTACAGCTTCGCGCAGCTCGCGGATATCATCAATACCGCGGTTGGATGCCGCATCAATCTCTACCAAATCAAATGCTTTGCCCGCTGAAAATTCGCGGCACGTATCACATGCATTGCACGGCTCGCCGTCCTTGCCACGCTTCTCACAATTGAATGCCTTGGCAAGTAAACGCGCGAGCGTCGTCTTGCCAGTACCGCGCGTACCCGAAAAAATATATGAGTGCGAGACGCGCTCGAGTCGCAACGCGTTTTTGAGTACATCTACTATATGATCTTGCCCGACGACATCCGAGAACCGCTGCGGGCGGTATTTGCGATACAAAACAACGTGATCAGGCTTTTGCATATCAGAAGCTTATCAGGAAAGACGACGCCTATCCAGCCAACTATTTGCAGCTTATCTTGCAGATAAAACAGCCGCCAGGAGTTTTACAAAAAACATCCACCTCAATGTCCTCTGTATTGATACGCCTGACGCCTGCAAGTTCACAAATCTGCCCTATGCGCTCATTGTCAGCCTTTTGACGCACCGGCTCACAGGCGTCCTCGGGGAAATAAAGATCTTTGTTTGCGGTAGAAAGCGGCACAAGTACCGTATATGATTTTGGTTGCCGGTCATACCAATACCACCCGACGGACCCGAGAGTGACGAGAAATAATACCCAGATAAAAAGCTTACTCACGAAATACAATAAATTTGTATCCGAGGAAGTTCCAGAAAAGCGAGATAGCGGTCGCAGCTATTTTTGAGATTGTGATCAACATATCATCATCAAAGCCGTTAAGACTTGAGATGCCTTGAATGGTCGCAAAAGCCACGAGCGTATTGATACCCATGCCGATGAGTGTGACAACGAGAAACTTGATAAATTCGCGACGAGTGGGCGGATCTTTTTCAGCAAAGGTCCAAATGCGCTGCCAGAAATAACTATTGGTCACCGCGATGACAAATGAAATGGTAAAAAGTGGCAGCATCTGATAGCTTTCTGCCGGTATCTCAAAATACCTTCGTAGCATAATGGCGATACCAGTATCAACCGAAAAATTCATGAGACCTACAATACCAAAGCGCCCCAATTGCTTGAGGAAAAGAATATGCGAAAACAAGCTTGAGGCAAGCACGTATCCGACATACTCACCTATCGGCAGAATGACAAAAAGCGTCCACTTGGGAATGGGAAACGAATCAGGCAAAAGAATACTGACGAAGACTGCGGTGATAAGCCCGATAATCCCTGCGTAAATGTAATCTTTTTTAAGCATGTTTGTAGCGTTGTTTTATTTCTGCCTCCACTTCGATGCGCGGACGGCCGTAAGTAATACGTGAGATGCCGATAACTTTTTCTTTTTGTAGAGAGTCACCTTTGTGCGGAGCTTTCATCTGCATATTGAACGCACGTGCGGTCTGACCGCCTATGAGCATCTTAACATAGGCATTTCGGTTATCAATATTGATAAGATCGCGTGCGGTAAATACTGGGGAAAACTGTTTTTCCAAAAATTCGCCGTCTTCAGATCCGACGCGAAATGACACCATGCTGCCTACGTTACCAAATACGGCTTTTTTAATATCGTCCTCTAACTGCCCCAAAAACTGATGCGCCACAATGAGTGAAAGCCGATACTTGCGGGCTTCCGATAAAATGGTGGAAATTGACTTGGTGGTGACATTTTGAAACTCATCGATATAACAAAAGAAATCTTTGCGCGCCGATTCATCGGCAATATCCACACGCGAGAGTGCCGCGATCAATATGCGCCCTACGATAATAAGCCCCAAGAGTGACGAGTTGAGCTCGCCCAGGCGTCCTTTGGAAAGATTGATGAGCAAGATCTTTTGCGTATCCATAGCCTCACGGAAACTAAATGCGCTTTTTTCTTGGGCGATGATGGGGCGCATAATATCGTTAGATAAAAAAGTATCAAACTTTGAAGTGATGTACGGCACCATGTTGGCAAGACTTGACTCGCCTCCTGCCTTCTCGGCTATCTTTTGCCAGAAACTATTGACCACGATATTGGACGAGCGTGAAAGCTTGTAATCACGAAACTCTTTGTCGACGAGTACGCGACCTACCTCCATCAAGGTATTGCCTGACTGCGGATCTTCCATAACCAACATGGTCGCATTGCGGAAATATTGCTCAAACATAGGTCCACCCGCCGTCTTCATATCGTAGAGTTTATTGAAAATATCCAAGAGCTCGTTAACAATCAAAGATTTTTGCTCGGGGAAGCGCGTATCGTACTCCAAAAAGTTAAGTCCCATGGGCCGCTCGATGTCACCCGGATTGAAATAAATCACATCATGCTCACGCTCAGGCGGGATTGATTCGAGAAGCGATTCAACATCAGATCCATGTGGATCGATAAAACAAATACCGCGGCCTGCCAAAATATCTTGACGTGCAAGCTCTTTGAGAAAAGTTGATTTACCGGTGCCGGTCTGACCGATGACATACATATGACGTCTGCGATCGTCATCAGCCATATGGACTGGCCGCAACTCGCCACGAAATACGCTATCGCCAAGCAGCAAGCCTGACGCGGGCAAATTGGTAGGAGGCGGCGCTTCGCGCGACTTCAAATACATAACATTGGGTTGTGCAAACCCTGAATACGGCAGATGAAAAAGGCTCGCAAGCTCTGATGACGAAAGATACATTTTCTCAGACTCGCCAAACATACGGAAAGAAAATCTGTAGAGCAAGTCTTCGAGTGCTTTGCCGCCCATACGTCTAAAAGCGAGCTGATTGCCTTGCGGATTGTTAAACTGCTCAAAAGCAGCCTCAAGCCCCATCATAATAGTAGTAGCATCAGTGGGTGTCGCCGCTGACGCCACGATACGAATCACCACATCAAAAGCCGGCTGCGATGCTTTGGTCTCAATCTGCTTTGCGAGCTCTTCATCAATCGCCTTTGGTTTTTGTTCAAGTTTTTTATCATCTTTGGGCTTTGCCCCTGCAGTCGCCACCGCATCTTGCAATTCTTTACCAAGACCTCCCAAGGCATCTTTAAAAGAAACACCGGACCGCATCTTACGCGCGATTTCATTGCCCTTTTGATAGAGAGGGGCGCGCGCTGGCCGTATGACAACTTGGAGGGCTGCGCCGTCGCCTTCTTTTTTGAGCTTGGCAAATGCGCCTGTAATAATCTCGAGCGGATCAGAACCAAGCTCGTTGTAGGTGCGTAGCGACAAAAGCGGGTGTTTACTGAGTACGGCGGTTGAACCGACGCTCGTCCCCGTTGGATGAAAAATATTATAATCTTTTGATTCGCTTATTTTTGCGGAGGGAAAAAACGCATTGAGCTGGTTGGCAAAAAATTGGGATGCGAAGCGCGGTACCGCTACATAAAAAATAACTTCTTCGCCGATATGCGGGAGTGCTGCCTCAAAAGTAATCGAGGGGCTACCAAAGCGCATATGGTGAAGTCCGCTCGTCTTGATCGCGGCAAGCGACGCATAAAGCTGCTCTTGGGCGACCATAATGTCTTTTGGTTCTTTCTTTTTTGCCTCACCTGCGGGCGGGTTTTCATCGTGCGGGATCAACACTTGGTAGAGCACCATATCGAGCGCGCCTGAAACTTCCGCATCACGACGCGGACGCATCACCAAAAAATAAAAAAGCAACGCAGCTATGAGTACGAGTCCGACTGCCGCCGCAATGATACCTACAAGAAGCGGATCCATGAAAACTTATGTGCCCCTGACGCCTGCGATAAAGCGCTCTACGAGCGCATCATGAAATGCATCGATAAGATACGGGTTGTGTGTTTGGCGTACACGCGTGATGGTGTCGAGAACTCCCTTTGAAAGAGCTTCGTCTACCAAAAGAGTTACGCTCCGCGAAAGTTCGTCTTCGGGAGGTTGGGCGGGCACGGATTGAGGGGCGGGAGTTGCGGGCGCGGGAGCCTGAGAGGCGTGTTCGCGCATAACCTCGCTAACAGCGTCGCGCGGGGCGGCCCCAGTCATCTCACGCTTTTTCTCGGCAATACGCCCTTCGAGATAGCGGATTTCTTCTTCGGGAGTGGAAAACTTTGTCTCACCTTCCATGGTTTTAAGTATAGCATACACAAGCGCACACGTTGTATAATAAAAAGGTGAATTTCAAACAACGCTGGGCAATTCTTGCAGGTATCCTACTCGTTGGCGCTTTTTTGCGTCTTTCTCAATTGTCAGAATACCCTCCCGGCCTCTTCCCCGATGAAGCCATGAACGGCAACAACGCACACGAAGCGCTGCGTACGGGTGAATTTAAACTGTTTTATCCTGAGAACAACGGGCGCGAAGCATTTTTTATCAACCTGCAAGCCGTCTCAGTTAGTATCTTTGGTCACACCTCATTTGCGTTGCGGCTCATGAGCGCCCTTTTTGGTATCGCAACCATCGCTGCTATCTATCTTTTTATACGCGCCTACACGCGCGACACGCGTATCGCGCTCATAGGTGCCGCACTCCTTGCTACGAGTTTTTGGCATCTTATGTTTTCGCGTATTGGATTTCGCGCGATCATGGCGCCATTTTTCCTGACTGTGGGCCTGGGGCTGCTCTATGAAGTATGGGTCAAGCGCAATGCGCGTCGGCACGATCTTGTACTTGTTGCCGCAGCCATAGGCGGACTTCTCTTTGGGCTTGGGTTTCATTCCTACATCGCCTATCGTGCGTCGGTATTACTCCTTATCCCGCCTCTGTGGCTCTTTTTGAAAAGCGCACGAGAAGAACGATCACACTGCGTCCTTTGTGTACCTATGCTCTTTTTGCTCTTCGTGTTTGTTGCGGGCGCACCGCTCGGATGGTATTTCTTGGAACGCCCGCAAGATTTCTTTGGCCGCACATCACAGATCTCCGTTTTTTCGAGCGACAACCCACTTGTCGCGTTTGCAAAAAATACGGCGCTTTCAATACAAATGCTCTATTTTGCAGGCGACTTTAACTGGCGACACAACCTTGCAGGCGCCCCGTCACTTTGGTGGCCCATTGCCATCGCATTTACCGTAGGTCTTTGGGAAAGCTGGCGCAAAAAATATTGGGCACTCTTTTTGTGGTTCTTTACCATGCTCCTGCCAGTTGCTATCTCATCAGAAGGCCTGCCACATGCACTTCGTGCCATTATCATGATCCCGCCGGTTATTATTTTTGCCGCAATCGGTTTTGATGCGTTGTGGCGCTGGTCAGCACGGATGGTCCACCCTGACTATGCACGCATGGTAGCAATACTGATATTGCTACTTGGGGGAATCCGCACCTACAATATGTACTTTCGCGAGTGGGGGCCCCAACCTGAGGTACGCGCAGCATTTGGCGGTAATCTTTATGATATTGGTGTATTTCTCAAAAATGCGCGCGACGACATTCCCAAGTACGTCATTACCGATGAGGTAGATACTATTGATCGCACGGGTCGCCCCATGGCGCTTCAGCCAATACTCTATGCGTCGGAGACCTATCTACCCGAACCACCTGGCACACGAAATATTTTTTACTACACCTTGCGTGACATAGACTCCATCAACTGCACAATCGATTGCATGATTATCCCTATCGGAAACGAGGAACGCGTACTCGACGCCGTTCGCTCTCGCTTCCCCAATTTGCGTCCTGTGCGACATGGATCGGTATTGATCGCCGAACCAGCACGGCCTCAATTTGAATAACATATGAAAAAACAACCTCGTATCATCGCGGGCATACTCTTGGCGCTCATGTTTGTCCTTGCACTTACCTCATCGTGGAATGAATCGGCAATTTTTGATGAGACCGCTCACATCGGTGCTGGATACTCATATGTGACACAGGGTGACATGCGCCTCAATCCTGAACACCCCCCACTCGTTAAAGACTTGGCAGGTTTGCCACTGGCGTTTTTTGATCTCAAATTTCCACTCACTACCAACGCATGGGAGACTGCCGTCAACGGCCAATGGGACCAGGGCGGTGAGTTTATCTTTTCGTTCGGCAATGATGCGGATCTGATATTACACCTCTCGCGTTTGCCCATCATGATACTGGCACTTTTGGCGGGTATCTTTCTTTTTTGGTGGACAGAGCGACAGTTTGGTAGTATCGCCGCACTTCTTGCCACTTTTTTCTGGGCGCTCTCGCCCACCGTTATCGCACATTCGCGCTACGTCACCACTGACATTGCCGCAAGCCTAGGATTTTTGGTAGGCATCGCGGTGTTTGTATGGTTTCTCAAAAAACCTTCTACGCGACGTATCGTGGTACTTGGCATTGTCTTTGGTATTGCACAGTCACTTAAATTTTCTCTTTTTCTTTTAATACCGATCTATATCATCCTTGCGGGTGTATGGCTTGTGGTTAACCGCCACGAGCGCATCAAAGATTTTCTCGGAAGCGCATTCAAACTCTATCTCAAAATTGGGTGCGCATTTGTCATAGGTGCTGCGGTCATCTGGACCGTATACCTCTGGCACATCTGGAACTACCCACAAGAACGCCAGCTACGTGACGCGCAAACTTTGGTGAGCACCTTTAGGCCACAAGCATTTGCAAAGCTTGATTTTTGGCTCATCGAGCATAAGGCCACGCGCCCTCTGGGGCAATATCTCTTGGGCGTCATGATGGTGACGCAACGAACCGCGGGCGGTAACAGCGCATATTTCTGGGGCGAGGTATCGTCGGCAGGTTGGGTATCATACTTCCCTACTGTTTACTTCCTAAAAGAGACTGTGGCACTTCACATCTTTTCATTTTTGGCATTGGGGCTTGCATGCCTACGTATCAGGCGTGCCGAGAAAAAATCATTGGAAGCTGTACGCGTATGGATACAAAAACATTTTGCTGTTTTTGCCAGCGTCTTTTTTGTAGTATTCTACTGGCTCTCATCAGTCACCAATCCGCTCAATATCGGCGTGCGTCACGTGCTGCCCACCTTTCCCTTTATCTATATGCTGACAGCGCGCCAATTGGCGATGTGGATTGCACCTGGCACGGTCATTGCAAAAAATAAGCTTTCGCTCGTCTATCAATCACTGATCAAACCACTACCGAAAATATTTTTTACCGTCCTCTTGCTTGTGTGGATGGGAGCTGCGACCGTAAGCTCGTGGCCGCATTATCTCTCATACTACAACGAGCTTGCGGGTGGCACGCACAACGGCTGGTATTATGCCACCGACTCAAATTATGACTGGGGCCAAGATCTCAAAAGGCTTCGTGATATCGCCCGGCAAAATCCCAACGAAAAAATATATCTCCATTATTTTGGCGGGTCTGCTGCCGGTGACGCAGCCCAACGCTATTGGCTCGGCGACCAATTTGCCCCGTGGTATTCAAGCTTTGGCGCGCCACCGTCAGGATCAATTTTTGCGATCTCGATCAACCAGCTTGCAGGTACCTGGGCCATCCCTACCAAAGGATTTCCTTCAGGCGATCCGAAAGACAGCTACCCGTGGTTGCGCGATCTCAAACCGTTTGACCGCGCTGGCACATCAATCTTTCTCTATCGAATGCCGTAGAGAACTATTCTCGAAATTTATAAAAAATCTTATTACCGAAACGAAGATCAACGTATTCGAGGCGCGAGATATCATCTTTGATCTCGCCTGCAAGTGCGGTCTCGAGATTTTGCCACACATACCCGGGATCGGTTTTCTCAAGCATTAAGATTTCCCACCCAGCACGCGTTTTAACTCTGATTGTCTCGTCAGTACGTGCAATAGTAAACTCAACACTTTGAATACGAGGATCTTGTGGCGCTCGTTCATTGAAAAAAGTGATGAGCCGCATCATCTCGCCCGAGAGCTGCTGCTCTCGAAATACGACCGTACGATCACGCTCATCAGTAATTTTGGGGACAATAATGCCCGAAAACCCCGCAGGTGCCGGCTCAAATGCAACGCCTGCCCGGTCAATCCAGAAACATTCGTCGGCATTGGTGCGACACAATACACCCCAACCTGCATACTCTTTGACAGAGACTTTAAGCGCATGAGGAAATTCTTTTACAACTTCTGCATGTTCAATAGTAGGGAAGGCTGACGCAAGCCCCTGTGATAAATCACTACGTGATAACAACCAGTAGGAACGTACGGGGATGATCCCCCATTTTTTCTGCCCCAACCATTCGGCAAGATACAAATCTACATCTTCGCGCGACGTACGAGCAACGCCCTCAAGGGAAACATCAACGATATGAAATCTGTTTGAAAATAGATAGGCCCCCGTACCCACCAGACACACTACACCCGCAATTACCGTAATAGTAAGGCGACGCACGCGAGCTTTGTGCCGCTTTTTTTTCTGCGATTCAATATAGTTTTTTCTGGTATTGGCCATCAGCGCCTGATGACATCGATGCCGATATACGGCTGAAGCACTTCGGGTATGCGGATTGATCCGTCAGCTTGCTGATTCTGTTCGAGAAGACTAATAAGAATGCGCGGAGTTGCCACCGCAGTATTATTGAGCGAATGAGCAAAACGTGTCACGCCCTCAGCATCACGATATTTGAGATTGAGACGACGCGTTTGGAAATCATGAAAATAGGACGCTGAATGAGTCTCACCGAATTTTTCTTGTGATGGAATCCACGTCTCGATATCATATTTTTTAACCTGGCCAAGACCAATGTCGGCGCCACAATTGAGCACTACGCGATAGTGAAGCCCAAGTTTTTGCAAAAGCTCTTCTGAGTTTGCTAGCAATTCTTCGTGTAACTGAACTGATTCCATATGATCGGCCTTGCAGACAATCACCTGCTCAACTTTACGAAATTCATGTACACGATAAAGGCCCTTGGTATCTTTTCCATGACTTCCAGCCTCTCTTCGAAAACAGGGCGATATGGCAACCATTTTTCTGGGCAATTCACTCTCGGCGAGTGTTTCATCACGAAGCATGCCCATGACCGAAACCTCAGCAGTGCCGACCAAGTAGGTGTTGTCTTGTGTCTGGTATACATCTTCCTTACCCTGCGGAAAATATCCCGTGCCAGTAAAATTTTCTTCACGCACGAGCGAAGGTGCAGTAATCGGTATATAACCCTTACCTGAGAGCTCACGCATCGCAAACTGCCAAAGAGCAATCTCAAGTAGTACCGCCTCGCGCTTGAGAAAATATCCTCGAAATCCGGCAACCTTAATGCCGTTGTCAAAGTCTGCAAGATCTAAATTATGCAATAAGGTAACATGATCTTTTGGTGCAAAAGAAAACGCTGGCGGCGTACCCCAACGCCTTATCTCTTTGTTATCAGCATCAGACGCACCATCGGGCACGGAAGGATCGGGAATATTGGGCGCCTGATACATGAGATTTTGAAACTCAGCATCGGCATCGGCAAATGCTTTTTCTTTATCTGCAAGGTCGCGTTTGAGCTCGCGCATTTCCTCGATGAGCTTTTGCTTTGCATCGGCATCGTCCATGCGGCCAATATCTTCAGAGGTTGCATTGAGCCGGGCACGACGCGCATCAACATCAACTTGCCGCTCGCGCCTAGTGCGATCAGCTTCGAGTAATTTTTCCACATCAAAAGGGATATGTTTTTTGCGTGCAGCATCGCGCAAAAGCCCTGGATTTTCACGGATAAACTTGATGTCGAGCATTTCTTTATTATACCCAAAAACCCTCTGGGTACCAGAGGGTTTTTGAAAGAAAGACTTTATCGCTTTATTCTACCGTGATGCCGCCATAACGGCCGTTCACCACATGATCATGATACTTCCAAGCGCCCTTCTCTTTAAATGCAAATGACCACGATTCGCCATCGGCTAACTCGCGGCATGCGTCAAAAATATTTGGCTCGTCAGTGGTATTGCACTTAGTGATATTTGAGCCCGGATAAACGGTATGTGTCGGATGCATAGCTGATGCGGGCCAGCTGCCAGCGCCGCTTTCGTTTTGGAATCGTATTCGCTCGCCAGTCTTGATTGTCACCTGGTTTGGCATAAAACCATCTTTAGTGATTTTAATGACAGTCTCTTTAACCATTACGCTCTCTTCTCCTGTTGTTGTGCTATCTGCTTTTTTATCCATCACCTCGTCGCTATTATTGGGCGATTCGGGGGCTAGGGCATCTTGCCCTCCTGGAAATAAAACGAACCCGCCGATACCGACAAGCGCGATAATGATAATACCTACAAAAAGCTTATTCATAGTTTTAGATTCCTAGTATCTTTTATTTTGTTAGAAATATCTCCAAAGTCAATCGATCATTTCCACAGCTAGAGCCCCGTGGTACCGAAGCCTCCACGATCAGGTACACCAAGATCATCGACTTCTTCGAACTCCACAGCATCGGTTTTGAGCACAATGCCCTGCGCAATGCGCTCACCGCGCTCAATAGTCACCGGCGCCTCGGTATAATTATAAACAAAAGCTTTGTATTCATCGTTATTCCCACAATAGTCGCGGTCCATAATACCTACGCTGTTAGCAAAAAAGATGCCGCGTTTGGGTGTTGATGAGCGAGGTGCGAGCAACACCATGTGACCCTCGGGAATTTGAATAGCCACATTGAGTGGAATGAATCCGATCGAGTGTGACTCGATAACAGTCGTCTCGCGTGCGGCAAGATCAAACGCAACCGCGCCACCCGTGTGATAAGCAGGAAGCGGCAATGATTTATCGATACGGCGAATGCGAATTTTCATATCTCTTTTGATACCTCGCGGCGTGCGATCTCGAGTGCGCCGTAAAGCCCACCTACTGATTTGAGCGATGCGAGTATTATTTTAGGAAGCGTTGGCAATACAGAAATAATCTGCCCCAAATGCTGTTCAAGCATTGGGAGCAACAAACGATCTTTGAGTGCACCACCGATCACCACAACATTGGGAGCCCAAAGTAAAATAACATTGGCAACACCAATCGCAAGTTTGCCAGTCACCTCTTGCCATACTGCGGGGTCAGAAATAGTTTCTGATTTTTTGCCAAGCCGTCGCTCAATACCTGACCCTGACACGAGCGATTCGAGAGTGATATAACTTTGATCATGATGGGCGACAATCTGATGCCCGGGTTCAAATCCAACATGATGCGCATCGATGGCGCCTCGTACGATGCGAGCGCCCCCCACGCCAGTACTGACCGTAAGATACGCAACAATATCATGCCCCTTGCCAGCGCCGTAGACTGCCTCACCAAGACCTGCGAGCGCGGCATCATTTTCAATCAATACCGCTACACCAAGTGCTGCAGACAGATCGGCGACAAATGGTTTGCCGACCCAACCTTCAAGATGTGGCGCGCGCAGCAAGGTACCTGTCATCTGATCGATCACACCCGGAAGCCCACCTGCTGCCACACGCAGCTGGCCTGGGGCAGCATATTTTTTTGCAGATTCAACCAAGAGGGCAACGCCATCTTCGTAGCGCTGCGGTGTTTGGGTCATGATGGGCTCACCCTCGATTGAGCTGCCATCGCGCGAGAAACCCATGCGTGTATTGGTACCCCCTACATCAAAAAGAAAAAACATAAGCCATATATCAAGATGGCTTTATTATAGGCGCAATCGAACCATTTCCGGTATGTATAAAAAGTGTGGACCGTGTCGAGACATACCTCGAACTTGGGATGGAGTTTTGGGCGTACTTCGCGAGCTCTTACCAACATCCACTAATGATTGACGAAACTTCATATCAAGTATATAATCTTGCTAGTTCATTTGAAACGCCTTCCTCCGAGATTGATGGCAGACACCTACGGTCTGACAATTCGTCGGCCGTCAATCAGACGGAGGAAACTATGAGTACTCAAGCAATCTGGATCCGAGAAGAAGAGCAAAGAACACAGGAGAAACGCAGACGCTATGCGGAAGCTGCACGACAACACGCTGATTCTTGTCTCATGAGGATCGAAGTAGATTGCAGAGGACTTGATGAACAAGTCGCCGCTCAAATCCTAAAAGACGCTGGACAGTTCCATGCGTTTTTGCTAGAAGCAATCTCTCTGATCTAATTACACAGCTCCTCGGAACAACAACCTCTTCGACTATTATGCCGGCGAGGTTTTTTCTTTTCTAGGCGGGGAGAGTTTACGCTTTCGACAAACTTTCCAGTCTTGACGGTGGACCGTGTCGAGATATACCTCTAACTTGGAATAGGCTATTGGACGCACTTCGCAAGCCAGGATTCAGGGCAAAATATTGACAACACTTTACATTAAGTATATAATTTTCCTAGTTCTTCGGAAATCATTTCCTTCGAGGATTGCTCTCGAAAATTTTCTTCGAGACCAGTCCGGACGGAGGATAAAAGTATAATTATGATGGAAATAATGGAACGAGTTCTGTCAGTTCGCATACTAAGCTTTGTTACACTTTTAGGGCTCAGTATCGCAATTTGGACTACAGATCCCCAAATCCGCGAAGCAGCAGTCTTGTTCTCGATCGCCTCATTCCTATTTCTCTTTGGCGCGCTCTTCAACGAGGCGGGGCAGAGGGGTTGGGAATCTGCAGATCGAATGATTCGTCGACATGAAGATATCCGCCGTCGCCGTCGCCAAAACATTCAATCTTGACTGTCGACAAGTCTCAGCCACTCACGCAACACGGGCAATCACGACCTCCCTGGTCATCGTATCGGGGAGGTCTTTTTCTTTCTTGGACTGGAAATGTTTACGCTTTCGGCAATATTCCCTGTCTAGACAAACGGTGGACCTGCGGAGAATCGAACTCCGACACCCCGGATGCAAACCGGGTGCACTGCCACTATGCTACAGGCCCTTTTCAAACGCCGCGCCTACAAGGCTCTGGCGTCAGAAAATAATACCCTATTGTTGAAGAGATTTCAACGGCGGGAACCTATCAGGATCAATGGTGCGCTCAAAGCATGTACGACCAATACCGTGTGCGAAACTTTCACCGTACTGATCGTATGGATATGCAATTGATGAGACGTCACTGCCCTTTATGTCTTCGGCTTGGAAAACCGCGCAAAGCTCAAAAGTGCGCTCTCCCGTTACCCGATATTCATATGATTCGCTAGTTACAGGGTCAATCGGCAACATAGTCACGTTGATATCGTCGACGAGATCGTTGAGTGCTGAAGGTAGTGCATTTTTTGCACGCCAGTATTCTACTAATTGATTTTGAACAACGTAGAGATCACTGACTCGCTCCATGTCGAGACGGCGCAAGCGCTCTGACTGCGGAGAACCCGCAACATAAAATCCAAAGATAATACTAAGAACGACTATCGCCACCGTACCGATAACAAACACGCGCATCCCTGCATGTTTAAATGCTGATATGCCCTTGCGAATTGTCCAAAGATAATAGGTAAATACTGCCGCTGCAATCGCAAAGACCGTCAACACCTTGAGAACAAAATGGGTAGTCAGCTCACCATTAAGGAAGGTGAAAATAAGCGAGATGAGGTCGATGACAATGGCGATAGTGGTAGCAAACAAAGTAAAATACAAAAGCCATTTGCGAGTTCTCAGATCACGTTTTTCTGGATTATGCTCGACATCGCGCGCAAGATACCAGGTAAGCCACACGTAACAAGGGAAAACAACGACGAGTACGGCAAGCGGCCAGCGCAAACCTTCTCGCGCATATGACCCGAGCCCCTGCAATACGTCAGGGAGATAAATATCGATAAGAGAAAAGACGATGGAGCCGAAAGCAAAAACGCTTACGTAAAGAAAGATAATCGCAAGCAAGTGACTAAAGACATCGCGCGGCCCTGTTTTTTTAGTATCATCCATAAGGCTCATTATACCACGCCGCTCAATTTAACCAAGTGGTTAACAAGATCGGGGAACTCAAGCCCTGCATGACGCGCCGCGCGCGGGAACAGCGACTCAGATGTAAGCCCGGGAAGCGTGTTTACTTCGAGTACATAGAGTTCGGGTGCGCGGCGGGTGTATTCGGGCGTTTTGATAATCATATCTGTGCGTGAGTAGTGACGAAGCCCAAGCGCGTGGTGTGCCGCGAGCGCTGTCTCTTGAATTTTTTTGAGCATGGCGCCATAAAATTCAGCCGGGCAAATCTCTTGTGTCTTGCCATTGTATTTTACCTGATAGTCAAAAAATGCCGCGTCGGCTGGAGGTATGATCTCGATAGGGGCGAGTGCCACGTGTGCCCTACCGCCAAAATTTTCAAGCACCCCGCAGGTAATCTCTCTACCTGGTATAAACTCCTGCACGATCAAATGAGTATCAACAGCAAGCGCTTTCTCAAAAGCTGTGGGCAACTGTTCGCGCATGGAAACTTTGGAAACGCCGACGGAAGATCCGCGCGAACGCGGCTTTACAATCCATGGTGGCGCACCAAACGCGAGCACTGCGCGCATATCAAGATTATCTTTTCCCATAACCATGCTTCTAGGAATGCGCAATCCAGCTTTTGCAAGAATATCGTGCGCCATTGCTTTATTCATAGACACTGCGGACGCCAAACTCTGTGCGCCTGTATATGGTATATGTGCACGCTCAAGTATCCGCTGGACATGCCCGTCTTCCCCGTACTCACCATGAAGCGCATTGAAAACTCCATCAACACGCAAAAGCGCCTCGATAGGACTTAGCCACTGACGCGCGGCGCCAAAAAGCCATTCGCCAGTGCGCGTAATAAAAATGGGCACCGCCTCATAATTTGCCTCAAGCGCGCGCAGCACATTGAGCCCTGAGAGCACTGAGATATCATGCTCACTCGAAGGACCTCCCAACAAGACGCCTATACGTTTCATCAGAGCGCGGGGCCTATATCATAGAGCGTATTGCCGGGGCTGATGTCTTGTTTGAGGATTGGATGCTTTATGTCTTCGAGTTGCGCGGAGAGCGTGTACCCTTTGGCGGTGCGTGTATAGCGATACTGTTTTTTGGTGAATGGATCGGTAGGTAACGTCGCTAAATACTCGGAGACAAGATCAGAAAGTTTTGCGGGATACATCCCTTCACGTTTTTTATAAAGCTCGAGCGCTGTTCGTATGCGCGAAAGATCGGAGAGACGCCGAGCATCTCTTGCATCTGCGTTGTCGCTCGCAAAACCTTCACGCGCGTAGGCAAAAAGTTTTTCTAGTAGATTACGTACGTCATAATGATCAGCTGGTGGCGCAATAGTTATCGGCTTATCAATATCTGAAAGATCAGCTGTCAGATGAAACTCTGCTACGCCCTCTGCTACCTCGGTATTTAGCGGTAACGTACTCGCCCCACTTATTGCAAAACGAACAAGTGTGCCGGAATTTTTATCAACCCATGCATTGATCTCAATATCACCAATATGCGCAAAAATGTCTTCGATACTCTTTTTACCTTCTTCATCGACAACGCCGCCCGTCATACTCGCAGATTGGACAATAAACCGCTTAAATGAGTCTTTATCAAGCGTTCCTTTGACCCGATATCTATCAGTACCATTTTCTTGTTCGCGCACAATCTGATCATCCCAGACGACGAGCCGCGTCTCATCCCACATTTTTTCAATATCTTGGGTCTGTTTTTTGGTGATAAGATCTTCTTGCTCATCAAGATCCAAGTGATATCCGACAAAAGACGGCTCGAGCAAGGAAAGTTCTTTTACATAGTTATTAAAATCATCTTCGAATGTTTCAAAATTGATCGACACCCATCTACCGGTAATGTCTGCGGAAGTAAATTTCGGCATAGTCGGATCAACCGTAGCTGAATCAAAATACGGCAACTTTGCTACCTGAAAGTAATAGGTATCATCAACAAGACGCGATTCAAACTCGGTATTAGAGTTTGGAAAGCCTGGGGTGATAAAATCTTTGGTCCCCAGCGTGAGCGTCATTTCGCTTTTTGGCTTTGCTGGATCATGCGCGTCTACAGCTCCCTTGGCACGCAGAGTAAAAGAATAGTTGGTATCGATATCTGATGCAGTGTCACCCACTGTCATAGCGCCCAACGCAAAACCTGCAAGCGGCGGCACAAAAGGTCTCATGGCTTTTCCGAGTGTTGTTTTTGATTCGCGTATTTTCATCTGTAACTCAGCATCATAGCTATATGATTTCATGTTTTGTGCGCTCACGAGTGCACCCTTTACTATTGATTGCGGCTTAAGGGTTGTCTGGTAGTACCAAAAACCTGCCGACGCACCTGATGCAATGAGAAAAAAAGCAGAAATGGCGACGGCGGCAAGCGTACGATTGTTACGCGTACGCGGTGGTACACCGATAGACTCAAGTACCGCAGAGCGAGTAGGCGACGAACTTGTATTTGCAGACGCAATCTTGTCTCCCATAAGCTCTGAGACAAAAGCTTCTTGGGCAGGATTGAAACGCGGGGGTTGAGTAGCGTTCATTTGCTCTTTGGGCATATACTCAGGTTGTTTTTGAGGAGCAACAACGCGCTCTATCTTTATCTCCACCGGTGAAGCGAACGTTTTTAGCTCGACCGGTTCAGGCTGCTTTTTGGGTAACTCCACACTTGGAGCTGCTGGCTTGATAAGCTGGGAGGCGGGCACACCCATGACCATGGGTTCGGGCGTTGCTAACTTCACCTCGGAAATCTTGGTATCGAGCGATGGCCTCGCGGCACTATCAGGCGTGCCCACGCGTGGCAATTCTTTTGGATGCGCCGGCTCAATCAACTCATTTGCGGGCGTGATGATAGGTTTTTGTATCTGTGTGATACGTGGCACCTCTACTGTAGGCTCTTTTGGCGGCTCTATTGGCTTTTCGGAAGATACTGACTTTGGTGGCGGGTTAAATTGAAGGCCATCAATGGTACCAGTGGGCGCTCCGAGGGGTACGGATGGCTTTGATTGTTGAAAAATTTCCTGGGGTTTAGCTAAACTCGATTTTGTTAAATCAACCGGCTTTGGTTCTGTATTAAAGATCTCTTTATCTTTTTCTTCCCACTGCGGCTTGGTACGCGGCACAAATTGTGCGGGTGGCGACTCAAGAGCGGGTTTTTGGTCGACTGCGCGTGACTCAATAAAGGCTAAATCAATCTCATGGGCAGGCCAACCCGACTTTTCAAGCTCGTGGCGCAGTGCAGAATCAGAAAAACCAAGAATTCGTGTTTTTTTAATGTAATCAACGGCTATTTGACGCGTCATTACCCCTAGTATTGCAAAATTCCCGAATCTATGCTAGGGTAGTTATACCCCTCGCAGGGGATTTTTTATTGCCTGCAAAGGCGGTAAACAACCTATGGATATGAATATCCTTGCGGCCCTTATCGGGTCGTTCCTGGGGAAGGCAAGCGCGATAGCAGTACCGCCTCCGCCTCCTCCCCCTCCCGCTGTAGTAGTAGAACTACCGCAAATCGAGAAAGAGTTTGACTGCGAGATAACCGCGTACACATCCCGACCGGAAGAGACGGATGATACGCCATTTATCGCAGCATCGGGGCACACAGTGCACTGGGGCATGGTAGCGTCAAACGCCTACCCCTTCGGCACTCAGCTCCGCTTTCCGGAACTCTACGGAGATAAGGTCTTCGTAGTAAAAGATCGGATGCATTCGCGTTATACTGACCGAATGGACATCTGGTTTCCGGAGTATGAAAAGGCAAAGTCGTTTGGTTTAAAAAAGACCAAAGTCCAAGTGCTCCGTGAGCGCTGGTCGCCTGAAGTCTCGATGAAGTAGATTGAATCTACCGGGAAAGGAAAAAACTAAAATTGAATACTGACCAAAAAAAGCCCCCGCAAGGGGGCTTTTGTGTTATTCTTCTTCCAATTTATCGCGGAGCGCTTTCTCGAGATTTTTGCGTTCTTGTTTGTTTTCTTTCAAGAAGAGACGAGCTGCGTCGTACCCGTGGCCAAGCTTGAGATCACCAAACGTGTGTGAGGCGCCGCTCTTTTTAACCACGCCGAGCTTTACGCCGAGGTTGAGCAAGTCTGCCTCATACGAAATACCTTCGTCAAACATGATATCAAATTCGCCTGCACGAAAGGGTGCAGCAACTTTGTTTTTGACCACCTTTACCTTTACCCGATTGCCGATAGTTTCTTCGGCTTTTTTAATCTGCGCCATACGCCTAACATCGATGCGCACTGATGAGTAAAATTTAAGTGCCTTGCCACCCGGCGTTGTCTCAGGGTTACCAAACATCACACCAATCTGCATGCGGATTTGGTTGATAAAAATAACCGTGGTATCAGTCTTAGAAACTATTGCGGTAAGCTTACGAAGCGCGTGTGACATAAGTCGCGCCTGGAGTCCCACATGCTGCTGGCCCATATCACCTTCGATCTCTGCACGCGGAGTGAGAGCTGCAACTGAGTCAATGACGATGACCGCCATGCCGCCCGAACGCACAAGGCTTTCTACAATCTCGAGCGCCTGCTCGCCAGTATCAGGCTGCGAGATAAGAAGCTCATTGAGATTGACGCCAATCTTTTTTGCATAATCAGGATCAAGCGCGTGCTCGGCGTCAATAAACGCGGCGACACCTCCCTGCTTTTGGCATTCGCGAACGATATGAAGGCAGAGCGTTGTCTTGCCTGATGATTCAGGACCGAAAATTTCTACAATACGCCCTCGCGGCACGCCACCCACACCAAGCGCCCAATCAAGCGAAAATGAACCGGTAGGAATTGCTTTGATGGCGACTTTTGTTACATCGCCAAGACGCATGAGTGACCCTTCGCCAAATTTTGACTGGATGGCTTTGACAGTCATATCTACTGCGCCAGATCTTGAGTCTCCTTCAGATTTTACTTGTTTTTTTGCCATATCCACATACTACTCGACGATAATGTGTCGCACAACCTTTGCCTCTTTACCAATGCGATTTTTTACACGAATGTCAAGAATATGTATACCTCTTTGCAGTGGTAACTCTACGCGAAAAGCTCCTCTGTCATCACTAAATAACTCATAACCATTGATCTCGAGACGCGACTTGGGTTCGGTCTCACCTGCAATAGCAACCTGCTGGGCGCGCACAACAGCGCCATCAACTGGTTCGAATACATACAAATCCGGCACGGCATAAATGGTCGAGGAATGAAAAAGAATATAGCCAACGCCTAAAATACCGACAAAAAAAGTTATCATGACCGCGGCGCTCTTGTGACGCAACGGATAGCGAGAGGCGCCATCACGAAAAAGATAATCGGGCTGACGGATATTAAGAGACATAACGTTCGTCCTGAGTGCTGCGACCCGCCAAAATCTCACGAGGTTTCGCGCCATCGCCAGGGCCTACGACGCCACGCTTTTCAAGCAAATCAATGATACGCGCAGCACGTGCATACCCAACACGTAGATGCCGCTGCAAAAGAGTTGTTGACGCCTTACCGGTATCCATCACGACTGCGTATGCTTCTTCATAAAGAGGATCATCTTCCCCATCATCACCGTCACCACCACGACCATTTGCCTGTGCTTTTGCATTAAGAATTTCTTCGTTGTATGCAGGCTCATTTTCTTGCGTATGAATAAAGGCCGTCACTTTTTTAACTTCATTGTCAGAAACAAATGCCCCCTGTACGCGCTTTGGCTTACCTGCGTCTCCCGACAAAAAGAGCATGTCGCCATTGCCCAAAAGTTTTTCTGCCCCCGCCATATCGATAATCGTACGTGAATCGATCTGTGAGGCTACCTGAAACGCCATACGGCTCGTGATGTTTGCTTTGATAAGACCTGTGATAACTTCAACCGACGGACGCTGGGTTGCAATAACCAAATGAATACCGACCGCGCGTGCCATCTGCGCGATACGCACGATCGATGCCTCCACTTCTCTACCGAACGATGCCATCAAGTCTGCAAGCTCATCGATCACAATGACAATGTAAGGCATAAACTCATGCGAACCTGATGAATTGTAGGAAACAATATCGCGCGCCTTGGCCATCTGTAAAATCTTATAGCGCTCCTCCATCTCACGCACTGCCCAGCGAAGCGCGGAGATCGCTTCTTTTGATTCGGTAATAACGGGTGTAAGCAAATGCGGCAAATCTTGATAATGCGCAAGCTCCACGCGTTTGGGGTCAATCATAATGAGACGCAATGAGAGTGGCGTATTTTTGTAGAGCAAGCTCATAAGTACCGAGTGAATTGATACCGATTTACCCGAACCGGTAGAGCCAGCGATAAGCATGTGTGGCATCTTTGCCAAATCCGCATACGTTGCCTCGCCCGCCACGTTTTTACCAAGTGAGAAAGTAAGCGGTCCACCACGCTGATACTCTTCACGATCAAGAAGACTACGTAAACCTACAAGCGCGATGGTGCGGTTTGGAATCTCAATACCGACAAATGACTTACCTGGAATCGGCGCCTCGATACGAATTGGGTGTGCAGCGAGTGCAAGCGCGAGATCGTTTTGGAGTCCCACAATGCGCGCGAGCTTCACACCCTGCGCGGGCTTGAGCGTATATTGAGTGACCGATGGCCCAACGCTTACCTCGCCCATCTCGACAGGGATACCAAAGTCTTGCAGCGTACGCTGGATGATATTGCTATTTGCCTTGATGTCGCCGGGTGATGGCTTGCCGCGATCATTATCTAAAAGATTGAGAGGTGGCAATACATAGTCAGCGGCTTTGCGTTTGAGCTCTTTCATAATTTCTGGCGAGACGTTTTTGCGATCATCTTTTTTGACCTCGCGAGCTGGTTCGGGTGCCGCCATAACCGGCTCATCGTCAGCAAATACAGGTGCTGCGAGCACGGGAGCTGCCATCTTCACTGGCGCAACTTCATCTTCCTCTTCATCCCCTTGCAATATTTTTGGCATACGACGCAATGAAGCGTTGAACGTAATGAGCATGGAAATAATGATAAGCGAGACAAAGATAACCCCGCTCGCGAACGAATCAAAGAAATAGAGCATTGGCTTTGCCGCATACTCACCCACTAAGCCGCCCGTACGCTCACCAAACCCAATATCAGCGAGAGCGAGACTGGAGACAAGAAAAAGGGTAGCACCTACGAGCGGTAGGCTTACAAATTTTTGCTTGATTGAGAAAAGAAGAGCGGCTGATACTAGCGAGAGTGCTATAGGAAGCAGGAAATATCCCCTACCGAGCAAGAGCGAAAAGAGCGCGTAGGCCCATTCGCCTACACGCCCCGCGACACCAATCCATGCCATCACCGAGAGGACGGCAGCTACCAAGGCAACGATCGCAACAATGCTATCTCGAGTTTCCTGAGCTAGAAGTGGTTCGCGCTCGCGTTCTTTGCGTGAGTTTTCTTTTCGGGTTTTTTTCTTTGCCACCCCCCCAGTATAGAGGTTTTTTGCCGCATGGCAACGAAAAACTCACTATAACTCTTCTTTTTGTTTGAAGCCGGTACCGGCTGGGATCAAACGGCCGATGATAACGTTTTCTTTGAGACCCAAGAGTTTGTCCTCGCGGCCTTCGAGAGCTGCGCGAATGAGTACGCGACTTGTCTCCATAAATGATGCGGCTGACAAGAAGCTGGTCGTGGTGAGTGCCACGCGCGTGATACCCATGAGCAATGTCGTGCCCTCAGCTTCCTCACCACCGTCACGGCGAGCTTTTGCGTTTTCTTCTTCGAGAAGTGTGCGCTCGATGATCTCGCCAATCGCAAGATTGGTAGAACCTGAATCTTTTACTTTTACGCGGCTAAACATCTGACGCACCACAACTTCGATGTGCTTGGTGTTGATTGTTGCGCCCTGCAATGCGTATACACGGCTTACTTCGTTGAGAATATAGTGCTGTACGCGCTCTTTGCCTGCGATCTCATAGAGTTCCTGCATATCAGCCGGACCATCGCAAAGATTATCGCCAGGTTTGACCTCGTATCCTTTTTTTACAGTGAGAATGCGGCCAAACGGTACGGTGTACGTTTCGACTGATTCTTTTCCTTTTTTGTCATGACCTGCAACCGTGATAATTTTCTCACGGTTTTCTTCGACAATATCCATCACCGTGCCTTCAATGGTTGAGAGTACTGCTTTGTGCTTCGGCATGCGTGACTCAAAAACTTCTTCTACGCGCGGAAGACCGAGCGTAATGTCACCAGATGCGCCGGCTACACCGCCGAGGTGGAAGGTACGCATAGTCAGCTGAGTACCTGGCTCACCGATAGCTTGAGCGGCCACAATACCCACCGCCTCACCCATGCGCACAGGAGTATTTGAACCAAGATCATACCCGTAACAGGTCTGGCACATACCACGAAGAGTCTCGCAGGTAATCGGCGAACGAAAGGTAGCTTGCGGGACATCAAGACCGTCGAGCATTTCTGCCTCTTCAACGGTAATGAGATGACCTTTTTTAAATAGTACTTTTTTGGTTTCAGGATGCTTGATATCAACAGTCAATGTGCGACCGAAAATACGTTGAGCAAAAGATGCACCAATTTCCTTAAGATTTTCTTTGATAACTGAGACGCCTTCTTCGGTACCACAATCAGACTCAGCGATAATGATATCTTGTGACACATCGACAAGACGGCGGGTCAAATAACCCGCAACTGCGGTCTTGAGTGCGGTGTCTGCCGTACCTTTACGAGCACCGTGAGTCGAGATGAAATATTCGAGGGCTGAGAAACCTTCTTTATAGTTTGAAAGCACGGGAAGCTCGATGATACGTCCTGATGGGTTACGCAAGAGGCCTTTCATACCGGCCATCTGACTGACGGAGTCCCACGAACCACGTGCACCCGCATCAACCATGGAAAATACGGAACCGTTGGGTTCAATAGCCTTGGGAATGAGCTGCGAGACTTCGTGCTTTACGCGTGACCATACCTCAATAACTTTTTTGTAACGCTCTTCTTCAGTGAGCAAACCATTGTCATACTGTTCAGCGATGACCTCTACTTCTTTGTTTGCCAAAGCAACGATCGCATCCTTTTCTGGAGGAACGCGAAGATCATCCATACCCCAGCTCATACCGGATTTGGTAATCGATGAAAAACCGATGTCTTTAATTTTATCGAGAATCGGAGGAAGAGCTGCCTGACCATACTTGCGAAGCAATTTACCAATCAACTTACCGAGCTGTTTCTTGCCAAGCTTTTCATTGATAAATCCGTAATCGTTCGGGATTGCGATATTGAAGAGCATGCGTCCAACCGAAGTCTCAAGATACTCCGGAGTACCTGCCTCGATATGAGAGAACACGCGCACCTTGGCACGAAGATCGATATCATCCATATCATACGCAAGAATGGCCTCGTTTTTTGAAGCAAATGATTTGCCCTCGCCTTTCGCGCCGTCTTTGATACTAGTCAGCCAATAACATCCAAGCACCATGTCCTGCGAAGGAACGGCGATAGCGTCACCAGAACCCGGCTTGAGCAAGTTGCGTGAGGCAGAAATAATCTCGCGAGCCTCGCGTTGCGCGTCTTCGGTGAGTGGTACGTGGACTGCCATCTGGTCACCGTCGAAGTCAGCATTGAACGCCGAACACACAAGCGGATGAAGCTGGATAGCATTGCCCTCGAGGAGCAATGGCTGGAATGCCTGAATACCGAGACGGTGCAAGGTTGGTGCGCGGTTGAGAAGCACATACTTGCCTTTTATAACTTCTTCTAAAATCGCCCAGATTTCTGGTGTTGCCTCATCGATCAAGCGAGAAGCACCACGAATATTGTGCGCAAGCTCGCGCTCAATAACTTTGTTAATAACAAATGGCTTGAAGAGTTCGAGTGCCATGTGTTTCGGGAGACCACACTGATGAAGTTTGAGCTGTGGGCCCACAACAATAACCGAGCGAGCCGAGTAGTCGACACGCTTGCCCAAAAGGTTTTGGCGGAAACGTCCTTGCTTACCCTTGAGCATGTCTGCGAGTGAACGAAGTGGGCGGCGCTGAGCTTGAGACGCGACCGGCATCACGCCGCGCTTGATCGAGTTGTCGATCAAGGCGTCTACGGCTTCCTGCAGCATGCGCTTTTCGTTGCGCGTAATAACTTCAGGAGCTTTAAGTTCAAACAAGCGCTTGAGACGATTGTTGCGGTTGATAACGCGACGATAAAGATCATTTGCATCAGAGCTTGCGTGCCTGCCGCCATCGAGTGGCACCATAGGACGCAAATCAGGTGGAATAACGGGGAGTGTCGTCAAAAACATCCATTCGGGACGGATACGTGCACGCTCCATTGATTTGATCATGCGCAAGCGCGCCAACAATTTCTTTTTAGCGAGCGGGCTGGCAGATTCGATCTCAGTCTCAAGTTCCGCTACCCATTCACCGAAATCAATCTTTTCACAGATTTGGCGAAGAGTTTCGGCGCCGGTACCTGCAGAAAAAACACTTGCGTATTTAAGTGACAGGCGATGATAGTCGATCTCGGAGAGCACCATATGCAACCCGAGGTTTTTGAGTTCTGCTTTTGCCCGGTCAGTAGCAGTTTTGAGAGTTTCTTTGCTGGGAGCGTTTTTTGATTTGAGTTTAAATTCACGATCAATATCGCGGAGCACTTCTTCGCGCGCTGATTCGTTGACATTGGTGACGATGTATCCGGCAAAATAAATGATGCGTTCAAGATCTACCACTGAGAGATCAAGAAGCAAACCGATGCGTGATGGCACCGAGCGCACAAACCAAATGTGGGCTACGGGAGCGGCAAGTTCGATGTGACCCATGCGCTCGCGGCGAACTTGAGCTTTGGTTACTTCAACACCACATTTATCGCAGATAATACCCTTGTAGCGTATACGGCGATATTTACCACAGTAACACTCATAGTCTTTGGTAGGACCAAAGATTTTCTCACAGAAAAGACCGTCGCGCTCGGGTCGTTGGGTGCGATAGTTGATAGTCTCAGGTTTGGTGACTTCACCATGTGACCATGAGAGTACATCTTGAGGAGAAGCTAGCTTGAGTACGATTGACTCAAAGTCGCTGCTCTTTCGTTCGTTTTTGTCCATTGTATTGAGAGACATAAATAGTTGAGATTAGGCGAATCGCTCCGTACGTTCCCGACCTTTGCGCGCTGGGCGCTCTTCTGATTCTTCTGCGACAGCATCTTCTTCGGGTGGGATATCTCGTTCGTTGATGATGACGTTGAGTGCGAGGCCTTTCATTTCATTTACCAATACATAGAATGATGCGGGAACCCGAGGATTCTTGAGCTTCTCGCCCCTGACGATTGCATCGTACATAGCGGCGCGGCCCATCACGTCGTCTGATTTGATCGTGATCATTTCTTGCAGAGTATGCGAGGCGCCATAACCTTCGAGCGCCCATACCTCCATCTCGCCAAAACGCTGACCACCGCCCTGTGCCTTTCCACCAAGTGGCTGCTGGGTGATAAGCGAGTAGGGCCCGATTGAACGCATGTGGATCTTGTCTTCTACCATGTGGTTGAGTTTCAAGACATATACGTTGCCTACCATCACATCGGATTCAAATTTTTCGCCCGTGCGGCCATCGAAAAGAGGTACTTTACCTGAGCGCGGAATACCTGCGGCTTCCAATTCGTCTTTGATTTCATCTTCGGTAGGACAAATAAATGGAGGGCAAATTGCCTGATACCCAAGCTTGCGTGCAGCAAGACCCAAGTGTGTCTCCAAAATCTGACCGAGGTTCATACGAGATGCCACACCAAGCGGGTTGAGGATGATATCTACCGGACGGCCATCGACAAGATACGGCATGTCTTCCTCTGGCAATACCTTTGAGATAACACCTTTGTTACCGTGGCGACCTGCGAGCTTGTCACCTACTGATATTTTACGGAGTTGTGCTACTTCGATATGAATGCGCTTGATGACACCTGTTTCGAGGCGATCACCCTTCTCACGTGAGAAAGTTTTGATACCCACAATACGGCCACGCTTACCGTGTGGAAGACGAAGCGACGAGTCTTTTACCTCTTTTGCTTTCTCGCCAAAAATAGCACGCAGCAAGCGCTCTTCTGGCGTCAAATCAGACTCGCCTTTTGGTGAAATCTTACCGACAAGAATGTCGCCCGTGCGCACCTCTGCGCCAACACGGATGACACCATCTTCATCAAGATCTTTAAGTTTCTCTTCACCAACGTTTGGAATATCGTGCGTGGTTACTTCTTCGCCGAGCTTGGTATCGCGGACATCAATCGTAAACTCTTCGATGTGGATCGAGGTAAAACGATCATCTTTTACCAAGCGTTCAGAGATGATGATGGCATCTTCAAAGGTCGCGCCACCCCATGAAAGAAATGCAACGATAAGATTTTGTCCCAATGCGAGCTCACCTCCTTTGGTCGATGAGTTGTCAGCGAGAACCTGCCCTTTGGTGACGCGGTCCCCTACCTTTACAATCGGCATATGGTGGAGTGAAGTATCTTGGTTTGAGCGAGCAAACGTTACGAGCTCGTATTCTTTGTCATGATGACCCGTGCGAACAGTGATACGCGATGCATCAACGTAGATGACCTTACCGTCTTCCTCAGCGAGAACCAAAAGACCTGAGTCGGAGGCAGCACGCGCCTCCATACCCGTTGCTACCAAGGGCTGTTGCGCCTTGATACATGGTACGGCCTGTCTCTGCATGTTTGAACCCATGAGTGCGCGGTTGGCATCGTCATGAGCCAAAAATGGAATCAAGCTGGTTGCAATACTAAACGCCTGATTTGGAATGACATCAACATAGTTGATATCCATCTTACTTACGCGCTTGGGCTGACCCTTGACGCGCGCTTCTACTTCTTCGTCAGTGATCGTACCGTCTTTTGCATAATTCATGTCGGCGGGCGCGATAACATACTGCGACTCTTCAAAAGCCGTCATATATTCAACCTCGGCTGAGATTTTACCCTTGGTTACCTTACGGTATGGAGTTTCGATCAAACCAAAATCATTGATACGCGCATAGGTTGCCAAGTAACTAACAAGACCGATATTTGGACCCTCAGGCGTCTGAATCGGGCAGATACGGCCATAGTGTGAGGGATGTACGTCACGCACCTCGAAACCGGCGCGCTCGCGCGTCAAACCTCCGGGCCCAAGTGCCGACAAGCGGCGCTTGTGCTCAAGCTGCGAGAGCACATTGATCTGATCCATGAACTGCGAGAGCTGGTTGGTAGTGAAAAACTCCTTGAGAACTGACATAAATGGGCGTGCATTGATGATTTGTGCGGGTGTCACCATGTCGGTATCAAGCGTCGAGATACGATCGTGAATATTGCGCTCCATGCGTGCCATACCAATGCGAAGGCGGCTTTGCAACATCTCACCGATACCGCGCACACGGCGGTGACCCAAGTGGTCGATATCATCTTCCATCTCTTCAGGCGCGTTATTTTTGCGCATGACTTCATTTAAGATGAGTGTCAAGTCCTTTTTAGTCAGTACTCGTGATTCCTCGTTGCCACCACCCATTTGTTTGAAACGCAAATTCATCTTGTAGCGACCTACAAGATGCAAGTCGTAGCGAGCGGGCGCAAACATTGACGAAATGAGCTGCTTGGCATTGTCGATGGCAGCCATTTCTCCTGGGCGAATACGCTTGTAGATTTCGATATAAGCTTCATCAGCGGTTTTGGTTGTATCTTTTTTGAGGGTTTCTTCGATGAAATTCACCTCACCTGTACCGGCGTTTGAGAAAGCGGCGCGAATTTCATCATCGGTATCAAAACCGAAAATACGCAAGAGAGCAGTTGCGGCGATCTTACGCTTTCTATCGATTTTTACCCACATCACACCATCGGAATCAGTCTCAAACTCGAGCCAAACACCGCGGCCGGGGATAATTTTTGCGCCAAAGCGCTTTTTTGCGCGAAAATATTGCGCAGTGAAATAAACACCGAATGATCGGGCAAGCTGAGAAACAATAACACGCTCGATACCGTTAATAATAAAGGTACCGTGTGATGTCATGAGCGGAAAATCCGCAAAGAAAATTTCTTGCGTTTTGATTTCACCTGTCTTGCCGTTGGTCAGGCGCACCTTAACTCGAAACGGTGCCTCATAGGTGAGGTTGTTGCGCTTGGCGTGTTCTACAGAAGTTGGAGAATCTTCAAGCGTATAATCGAGAAACTCGATTTTGAGCTGCTTGCCGGTTGTATCTTCGAGTGGTGAGAACTCGTCGAGAAGCTCTCGGAGACCTTTATCTAAAAACCATTTGTACGACTTTACCTGAGCCTCAGCTAAGTATGGAAGGGAGGCCAAGGGCTCTTTATAGCGCGAAAAATACTTTTTTTGCATATGCATATAAGCTTTTGCTAATAAAAATGCGCACAAGACAACAAAAACCCCTTTCCCTCATTTTTTGGGGCTTTTCGCCTGTGTGTCGCGCGTTATAAGTGGATAACCACGATTTTTAATTGATAATTTACGGACTTGGTACCCACATCATGTCATGAACTCATCCCTTGTGGATAACTCTAGCCGTTTTGCCTTGATAAACCTTAGTATAGGTATCTTTCTGGATATGTCAAGAGGATCTTTTGTGAAGCCATCTCTCCGCGGTAACCAAGAGTGGAGTTGCTATAAAGATCGATGAATAGGTACCAACACCGATACCAATCAATAGGGCCAGAGAGAAGTTTTTGGTTGTCTCTCCTCCAAAAAAGTAGACAGCGGCAAGGGCCAACATGGTCGTCAATGATGTATTGACGGAGCGTACAAAGGTCTCGCGCAAACTACGCTCAGCTATATCGGCAAACGAACCGCCCGAAGACCGGCGGAGATTCTCACGAACACGATCAAACACTACGATCGTATCGTGCACTGAGAAACCGAGTACCGTCAAAAGCGCTGAGATAAAAAGTGAATCAATCTGATAACCCAGCCATGCGAACAAACCTGTGGGGATTGCCACATCGTGTATGAGCGCGACAATGGCGATAATACCGTATATCCAGCTTGATACTGGGCGCGAGACATGACGAAATGCGTATGCAATAAAACAAACAATAGCGAGCAACGTCAAAAGAATGGCTGTGATAGCATTGCGACGCAACTGCCTACCTACTGATGGACCGTGTGAGACAAAACTCTGTTCGGTAAATTCACCCTTTGAGTTAAATACACGCAAAACCTCTTGATGACTTTGTTCATCAAGAAAACGAGTGCGCAAGAAAATATCATTTTGCCCACGACCCTGTAGGGCGACTACTTCGATATTTGCACTCTGCAAGCCTTGGCGGAGCTCATCGAGATTTGGACGACTCGTACTGAAGGCACCCTCGAGCGTTGCCTCACCAGTAAAATCAGGTCCAAAATTTAAACCGTTTACAAGAAGACCCGCGAGCGACGCTCCCACTACCACAAGCGAGATGGTATAGAATATTGATCGATACGAAATGATTTTCATATAAGTTTAGTGAAGTCGAAATCCGCTACCGTACAAAAATGGTACGCGACCTGCCTCGTGTCTGCGGCCATGCGTAGCGCGCAAAAATGTACGCGATACAACGATGGCGGTAAACATCGAGACGATAATACCGAGACCGAGCGTGAGCGCAAACCCCTTAACCGCATCCGTACCAAAATACCAGAGGATAAGCGAGGTGATTAAACTCGAAGTATTTGAATCACGAACTGAAGTCCATGCGCGATTAAAGCCTTCTTCGATCGCCGTGGTAAGTGTGCGACCTCGGCGTAATTCTTCTTTGAGTCGTTCGAAAATAAGCACGTTTGCATCAACCGCCATACCGATAGACAAGATAAACCCGGCGATACCCGCGGTCGTCAAAGTAACCGGAATCAATTTAAAGACAGCTAGAGAAAGCGAAACATAGATTGCCAGTGCAAAAACGGCAAGCAAGCCTGGAAGACGGTACCAAAAGAGCATAAATGCTACGATGATAGCAAAGCCGACAAGACCCGCGAAGAAACTGCGCTCGAGGGCTTCCGCGCCTCGCGATGGCTCGATCTGTTCTTGCGAAATAAGGGTAATCGGTACTGGCAATGCACCCGAATTGAGGTTGCGGACAAGTTGACGAACTTCTTCTTGGGTGAAGTTACCCGTTATCTGTGCCTTCCCTCCTGTGATCTTTGCCTGCACGGTGGGCGCGCTTATTGGCACTCCATCAAGAAAAATAGCGATGGGCTTGCCAATATTTTGGGCAGTCAAATCCTCAAAAAGCTTTGCGCCAGCATCGTCAAAAGTAATAGAGATTGATGGGACACCTGTGGTCGGATCAAACTCCATCTGCGCGGACTTTAGGTAGCGGCCCGTAAGCTCAGTCGATTCCCAACCCGCCAAAGGATTGGTCTCGAGAGTCGTTGTCGCGATGTTAGGATTTTCTCTTTTAAATTCGAGATATGGCGTCTCACCAATAAGCTGGATGGCGGTTGCGGGGTCAAAAACGCCGGCAAGCTGTACTGATAGACGATCCTCATCAACCGCGCGCTCGGTACGCACGACAGGCTCACTAACGCCAAAAAAGTTTACCCGACGCTCGATGACGTCACGCAAACCTTCGAGTGATTCAGTGCGCTGGCCAGATTCAATCTGTGAGAGATCAGCACGATAAATGAGATGGATACCACCCTTGAGATCAAGCCCAAGGCGAAATGGTACATTGAGACTCTCAGAAATCCCCCACCGAGGATAGACAAAATAACCGGCAGCCATGCCAACAATCAAGAGTCCGAGTGCGAGAAATCTTACTTTCATGAAAAATCTAGAGTGAAAACAATGACGCCATCATATCTCATGCACTCGGAATCGGCAAGCGAATACTACAATACGAGGGGTCGATCTTGAACATAGGCTACCCCTTTACGCTTTGCGATCTCCGCCTTCTGAAGCTCCATGGCAACATCCATCGCATGATCCGTCCTACCCAAAAGATCGAGGTGAGCGATTTTAAGAGATACTTCTTTTGCTGTCTTACCTCTCACCGCCAAGAGATCTTCACCTGTTGGTCCTTTGCAAGCAGCAAGAATCTCATCGCCATCGATACTAATCACTACCATACCTCGAGGATCGGCACTTATCTCGGGTTTAAATACCATATCGGGCGGGCGCTCCCACCACTCGCAAGCGGCAAGTTTTTTTGCATCTCCCCAATCAGCTTCATAGATATGAGCTGATTGAGATGTAATCTGTAAATTGCCGAGTGTAAATCCGAGCTCATCGGCAACCGTTTTTTGCAACGTACGAAGTCCAAACGCATTTGGAATTGCTGCCTTAAAAATATCGTGACTGCGCACAGTCGCTAAAAAATGAAGCGCTCCCCCACTCTGGAGAGCCTGTACCTGTGTGATACAAGGAGGCTCTTTACTATCTTTATCAATGGTCGGAATCATAGTCGTTGCAACTGCACGACGAGAGTCGGGCGAAGACGCAAGCTGCTTAATGATTACATCACGAATTTGATCTACTGGCTCATGCCCCTCAACGCTGTAATTCATGAGCCTATTGCCATAGGTATAGTAGATCCCCGAAGGAAGTTCCTTGGAGAGAAATACGGAATGATATTTTTCGATTGCTTCCTGGGTGAGCCCTATTGTCTTGCGTAAATCCTCAGGCCAATCTACTTCCATAAATGGACGGGAAGGATCCTCATCAGAAATAACCCAAGTTACACCGATAAGCTCGCGTTGCTGCATACCATACTGCGTACCTTTAATGGTACCGTATCGCATGATGCGCTCAACAACACGACTCCATGCTTGAATAATTTTTGGAGCGCGCACAAGCCAACCCACCTGCTCTGATGGAAAACTTTCCACCGCTTCTGATACCGGGTCGGGAAATTTTTGAGAATCCATATACGGTTCTGTGCTCGTATCGTCACGAACCTGTTTAAGTGCCTCATCAAACGTAAAAGAGCTCACATCGATCAACTCTACATTTTTACGAATAGACTCGACTATCTCGACTGGAATTTCGCTATCAAGTTTAAACTTAGTCCCTTGGACAATATGTTCCTCATCGATACCTCCACGCCACAAGGCTTCGAGCACCTCTTTGCCGGCAAGGCCAAACGGCGTATTGGAAAGCGTGCCATAACCCCACAGATACAAACGTCTTATTTGAGGATTGAGCGCCAAATTGCGCATGATAGCATTAACCCCCTGACGACTGTAGAGCGTACCAACAATAGCCGAGTTTTGTAGAAGCTTTTCATTGCGACCAATGGTCGCCTCCGGCTCATTCCATATCGTACAAAAACCGACCGTTCGTCCCTCGCCGGCATATACCTTATATTTATCGGGCTGAAAAAGCTTATCTTCTGAGATCATACTATTTTAAAATGTTTACTCAGACGCGGACCCTCTTGAGAAAAGTAATGAGAGCCAGAGCCTTCACCATACACAATATCGGGCATCTCACTCATGCGCTCAAAGATGAGCTTACAAATCGGCTGTCCGTGATAGATCATAATATTGTCATCGAAAGGTCGTACCTCTAAGACAAGAGGCTTACCCTTTACGTCACCATGCTCGCCATATCCCCATCCTGGATCAATGAAGCCCGCGTAGTGCGAACGAAACTCGCCATTTCTAATATCGACTGGCGCCATTTCACAAGCAGAGCCAGTAGGAACGCGAACATATTCATCCGTATAAAAAATATAAAAACTACCCTTGCGCAAAAACAACATTCCCTTGGAAGGCTTAAAAATGGGCTCGAAAAAATCTGCTGAATCGTAATGGTTTCGTTTTGCAAAATCCAAAACAGAATGGGATCCGTGACATACATAACCCACAATGTCACTTTTTAGATTGACGGATAGAATTACACCTCCATCTCGATCAGAAATTTTAAGCCCATCGTATGGGATATATTTACCATTACTATCGAACAACAGCTTATGCTGGTCGTAAAAAGGAGCCAACTCTTCTTCATTGACACGCGTGTCTTTATCAAAAAAACGCATTTGTACAAGTGTCTCGTTTGCTGGTAATTGTATACGAAATGACTTGGGTTCAATGAAAGCCCAAAGCTCGCCCGTAAAACCGCGCTTGCCTGCGGAATCAAAACGCGAAATGCCATCCGCGATCAGCGACACCTTAACGTCATTGCGTCCCGTAGTGCTTTTAGGGTTCGCATAAGCATATATTTCTTTTGGCAGGCTTAGCGTTTCATTAAGCCGCGCGAGATACGGTACCCCAACTTCATATACGCTGTCACGCGCAAAACACATGGGGTTAACCTTCGCCATTGCTTCGCGCACGCTCTCACCATTTTTAGGAAGAAAGAGCGCATCCACTCGGTATATTTCCTCACTCAACGTAAGGTCAAGACTCGCTGGCTGAATATTTTTAATATTCGCATACATAACATGACCCTTTGTAATAAGGTTGCGAATCATTTGCGAAGAGAGGGCACCGTGTTGCATGGTCATATCGTCATCCTAGGTAAAAATAGTGTGCTTCTCAAGCACATCCCAGATATCTTTGGCAACCCGATCTATAGACTGATCAGCACGAACAATCTCTCGCACATCTGGAAAAGGAGAAAGATTGAGATATCCTTGACGAATTTTTTGATGAAAATCTAAATTTTCTTTTTCAAAAGTTGTTAATTCCTCTCTACGCGTCTCATGTCTTACAAATGCCTTTTGAGGATCCATGTCAAGCAATATTTCAACATCGGGTACGACGCCTTGGCGCGCCTCCGCATCAAGAGTACGAATTTTATCGAGAGGCAATCCTCGACCAATATGCTGATATACGTATGTTGATCCAGAGAACCTATCGCACAATATATATGAATCTCGGGCAAGCTCTGGCAATATTACCTGGTCAACATGCAAACGTCGCCCCTCAAGAAAACAATCGAGCTCTTCCTCTGGTGCAAGACCTCCGGCAAGAAGTTTTTCGCGCAAAGCCGTACCCTCTGGAGTACCGCCTGGTTCACGGGTTACCACAACTCGCTTACCAAGAGCTTCGAGTCGCTCAGCAAGAAGTTTTACTTGGGTAGATTTACCAACAAACTCACCTCCTTCAAATACAATCAGTTTACCCATAGCAAAATAGTCTCGCGCGCGAGACTATTTCACAAGGGAAAATGCGGTATAAAATAAATTATTTTTTGATCTCGATACCCATCGAGCGGGCAGTGCCGGCAACAATTTTTTTGGCAGCGTCCACATCATTGGCATTCAAATCTTCCATCTTTTTCTCTGCAATCTCGGTAAGTTGTGAATCTGATACTGAGCCTACTTTTGATTGGAGGGGTTTGCCAGAGCCTTTCTCAACACCTGCTGCCTTGCGAAGCATGTCTGAGGCAGGGGCGGTCTTGAAGACCATATCAAATGAGCGATCAACGAAGATAGTCACCTCAACCGGCACAATTTCACCAGCACGATCAGCGGTACCTGAATTAAAGCGCGACACAAACTCACCAAGGTTGATACCGTGGGGCCCGAGTGCGGTTCCTACAGGGGGCGCGGCGGTTGCCTTGGCCGCTGGAATCTGGAGTTTAAGTTTTATTTTTACTTCTTTTGCCATAATCGTTTGTGGAGCAAGTCTACCTTATAATTTCTTGGTCTGCAACGGGTCAATCTCGACTGGCGTCTCGCGACCGAAAAGCGACACAAGCACCTTGATCTTACCGCGCTCTTCGTCTACCTCTTCTACGCGGCCTTCCATTTCTTTAAATGGACCGTCAGTAATGCGCACATTGTCACCGCGTACAATATTGATCTTGTGGCGAGGTTCTGCCTCACCCATGCGTGAGAGGAGCATGTCAACCTCTTTTTGATCAAGTGGAGACGGCACCACACCCGCACCCACGAATCCGGTCACGCGAGGTGTATTACGCACTACGTACCATGAATCGTCCGTCACAATCATATCGATAAGCACATAGCCGGGATAAATCTTTTCCTCAACTGTCTTGCGCTTACCACCTTTAATCATGATGCGTTTTTCAGTCGGCACGATAACGGCAAAGATTTTATCTTCCATACCCATCGTTTCTACGCGCTGACGCAAGTTGCGTGCCACCGCATCTTCGTACCCCGAATACGTGTGTACCGCGTACCAGTTCCTGCCAAATTCTGATGTTTGTTTTGGCATAATAATTACATTAAAAAATTAAAAAAGAATCGTTCGCAACAATGCTGCAAATAAATAATCAAACGCTCCCAAAAAAAGAGCGACGCCTATCGAGACACCAATAACAATCAGTGTTGACTGAATCGCTTGTGCGCGGGTAGGCCAGTTGACCTTGTGAAGCTCCTGGCGGGTTTCCTTTATATAGTTTGAAAATCGGGCAAACATAGTATTTTGAGATTTTTAAAAGGCCCGGGGGCCTTCATATCAGATAACGATTTGTACGCCTAATATATCACGCCAATCAAAAGAGCGCAAGGGGTAAAACTTGCGCTCAAAGCAGAGCTATACATCTAAGTTTTTGACGGATTTGGCGTGGGTTTGGATGAAGTTTTTGCGAGGTACTACCTCGTCACCCATCAAGATATCAAACACTTCATCGGCCGCCTCGCCGTCATCAATAGTCACCTGCTTCATCATGCGGCGCTCGGGATCCATGGTAGTCTCCCAAAGCTGCTCGGGGTTCATCTCACCCAAACCCTTGTAGCGTTGTATGGTAATGCCCTTGATCTTGGTCTCGCCCTCAGGAATCTCGCCATCGGTTTCTACCTCGACGATCTCTTCAGGCTCTTCTTCTTTTTCTTTAGTATTTTTGCCTGCTTTTTCTGCCTTGAGTTTTTGGAACTCTTTGACGATACGATCTTTCTCGCCGTCTGAATATGCATAGCGAACATCACGCCCCTGCTGTACGCGATAGAGTGGGGGTTGCGCAATATAGATGAAGCCCGCATCAATAAGCGGACGGAAATAACGATAAAAGAGCGTAAGTAAAAGCGTGCGAATGTGCGCACCGTCAACGTCAGCATCAGTCATGATCACTACTTTGTGGTAACGCAAACGCTCGATATCAAATTCGTCAGCGATAGCAGTACCAAGTGCGATAACAAGATTTTTAATCTGTTCGGATCCCAACATCTTATCCAAACGCGCGCGCTCAACGTTGAGAATCTTACCTCGCAACGGCAAGATCGCCTGCGTTCTGCGGTCACGCGCCTGTTTTGCCGAACCACCTGCCGAGTCACCCTCGACAATAAATATCTCGGAATCTGCTGCATTTTTTGATTGGCAATCAGCGAGCTTACCTGGCAACGTCATACCCTCAAGCGCGCCCTTGCGCAGGATTGTTTCTTTGGCGGCTTTAGCGGCACGGCGCGCTTTTGCGGCGAGCAAAACTTTGTCTAAAATCACGCGAGCCTCAGATGGATGTTCTTCAAGCCATGCGGAAAATGTCTCGCCAAATACTTTTTCTACTGCTCCTCGCGCCTCGGGGTTGCCGAGCTTTGCTTTGGTCTGACCTTCAAATTGTGTTTCTTTTATCTTGACGGAAATAATCGCCGTCATGCCTTCGCGCACATCATCCCCCGTCAGGTTATCATCATCTTTGTTAAAGTAATTGTTCTTCTTACCGTAGTCATTGAGTACGCGTGTGAGCGCCGTACGAAAACCCGTGATATGCATACCGCCTTCAGGCGTATAGATACAGTTGGCAAACCCAAGCTCGCGAGTTGAAAGATCATCAGCATATTGCAACGCCGCCTCTACCATCACGCTATTTTCTTCTTTGGCAGCATAAAAAATCTCCTCATGCTTTGGTTGGAACCTGCGATTGATGTGCTTGATATATGACTTGATACCACCCTCAAAATAAAAGGCGTGCGCCTTCTCTTCGCCCTTTTTGCGTTCATCGCGAATGAGAACGTGGATGCCTTGATTGAGGTATGCCTGCTGACGAATATGCTCTAGGATTTTATCCCAATTATATTCAATTTCTTTAAAAATTTCTGCGTCAGGCTCAAAGGTAATTGCTGTGCCCGACCCATCGCACTTACCTACTTTTTTGACATTATATTTTGGCTTGCCACGCTCATACTCTTGCGTATACAAAAATCCTTCCTTGCACACCTCGGCCTTGAGCCAGATGGAAAGCGCGTTGACTACTGATACACCGACACCATGTAAACCACCCGCGACTTTATACGCATCACCGCCAAATTTACCTCCCGCGTGAAGTGTCGTAAGTACCGTTTCGAGTGCTGATTTTTTGGTCTGCTTGTGGATGTCTACCGGAATACCGCGACCATCGTCAACCACGCGTACCTGATTTTTGGGTAGCAAAACAATAGAAATATTTTTGGCAAATCCTGCCATCGCCTCGTCGATCGAGTTATCAACCACCTCCCAAATAAGGTGGTGTAGACCATCAACGCCAGTCGAGCCAATATACATGCCTGGACGCTTGCGGACCGGCTCTAAGCCTTCGAGTACAAAAATATCTTTGGCGCTATAGTCGCCGTTTTGATCTTTATTTTTTTCTTCTTTATTTTTTGCCATACAGTTTTACTATCTATCTTATAACGGCGCCTAACACGTCTTGGGTTTTTTTAATTATTTGGTCTTGTATCGCGCTGACCTCGTCGTGCGTGAGTGTTCGCTCGAGTGAGCGGTACACAATGCGAAAGGTATATGATTTTTTATCAGCTCCGAACTTTGCGGCATCTTCATACTCATCGATAAGCTCTACTTCTTCGATCAAATTTTCCGCAAAGTCTCGTATAATTTCATAATAATTATTGAGACTTACCTGCTTATCAATAATAAATGATATATCACGCGCAATAGGCGGAAACTTGCTGACTGCCTTGTATTTACTATTAATATCCTTGAACTGACTTGTGATGCGCGGATCGTCTGACCACAAAATCCTGATATCAGGAATTTCCATCTTTATCATAGCAAGCCTGTCGCCGAAACCAAAAGCCCAGCCATTGTAGATCTCAGGATCTAATCCAAAATTTTTCAATACAACGGGATTGACGAGCCCCGCACCATTGACCTCAAGCCAATTACCATTGAACATAATATCCATCTCGAGGCTCTCGATGGTATACGGAAAATTGTCATCGAGAAATTTGTACTCGATCTGATCACCGAAAATCCCCTTTGCGAGATCGACCTGTACATCTTTCAAATCCTGCTGAGTGATAACTTTTTTTTCTTTTTTACAAATCAGAAGTCCATCAATCTGATGGAAGGCAGGAAAGTGATGCCTATCAATCTCGTCTTTTCTAAAAACAATTCCCGGCGACAATGCAGCGATCTGACCCTCTATCTCAAGTCTTTTGAGAACATCATTGTCGCGCAAATAATACGACCAAAAAGCGGTCATCTGAGTTCTTAAAAGATGCTTTTCATTTATATAGTAAGTGTCGGTCTCCCCTCTGCTCGGATGGTCTTTTGGCGTATTGAGAAGATCAAAATTGTTTTCTACCGATACGATTTTAGGGAAATCAACCACATCAAAACCCTCAAAGCGAGGCAAGCTCATAATCTGATCAAACAAAATTTTTACGGGAGACGAGTCTTTTTTTGTCAGATCAGGCAGCTTGAGCATTCGTTTTATTCGCTCTGCCTTTATATCTTGTCTGCCCTCCAATTCTTTCTGCAGGGCGAGCTCGAGCGGGTCATGAATCGTTATTTGTTTATGCATGGTATGGGATTTTTGCGTTGACTGACAGCAATAGGAACGTGCTTCATTGTAGCAGAAATAAGCCTTATTTTCCAGAGAGACCGGAGACAAAAACTCCCGCTACCTGGCGGGAGTTTTGTATATCCTTCAGCTTACCTTTAATGCTGGTTGAGAATATTTTGCAAATTTTCTATTGATTGACGAAGACCCTGCAAGGTATTTGCAATCGCGGGGGCGTCAAGCTGAATATTTTGAGCCGACGGGCTGATGGGCTGCAATCGATTTTGAACGACCCAACCCTCTCCTTGCCCCCCGTCAAAACTGACCTTCCAGTAGCGACCAGCACCGCATTCAACCATCGATTGCGTAATGGTACCGAGAACTCCGGTAGCCTTCTCGCCTATGGTGGTACCGCATTTACCATCGGGTAGCGGATCATTGCGGTAGTTGACCGTAATATCACCGAGAGTTGCGTGAGGCTTGATACGTACGCGTGCACCAACTTCATATTTCAATTCAGCAGGTGGTGGTGGAGGCGGCAATGGAGCAGGAGGCGGAGGAGGCGTAACTGTTGGTGGTGGCGGGGGCGGATTGGTAATAGTGCCAAAGAGACCTTGCACAATACAGTTTGGTGCATACGGTACACCGTACCAGCCAGGAAGATCATAAAAACGATCCTCTGCTCGATACTCATCAAGAGTCATCCTACGCCAGTCGTAAGAACCGTCTTGTCCTCTCCACCAGACAAAAAGGCCATCAGACTCGGATTGACCATTAAGTTTAAAGACCGTGGAATTTCCACCCGAAGCCTCCACCAACATACCATATCTCGTCATAAAGGTACTTGGCTGACAAAGAAGTGTACCGCCATTATGTGGTTTTGATAATCTCGCCTCACCGGAGGTTACTGGAAAGTCAGTACCGGTATAAACATCTACAAAGCTATTACTGACGAGCGTAGTACTATAAGGGACTCGGAGAATCTGACCTGTCTGTGGGCTACCCGCACGCTGTGGGGAAAGATTCAAACCAGTAGCTGGAGGTGGTGGCGGCGGAAGCGTCACAGGTGAACAGCTACTTGGCGCTGCAGGCCCTATCGGCTGTCCTCCAGTTGCGGTGAAGTACTGACACGGACATGAAGTGCCTGGTTTCTTATAGTAACCTCCATTTGTCGAATTCCAATTATTCGAACAAGAAGCTGGAGCTGGCGGCGGAGGCGTAGCAGTGGGTGGCGGAGTAGTTGAAGGGGGAGGTGGCGGAACGGTCGCAGGTGGAGGAGGTGTGACTGTTGGCGGAGGTGGGGGCGGGGGTGGAGTGTTGTTGGAGATAACCTTTCTAAGCCCAGCTTGTGCTGTCCATCCATCGGGACCCGTATCAAAATCAACCCTCCACCAATATGTACCGTTGGCTATGACAGAACTTTTTTGAAGAAGCGTTCCTCTGATGCCTGCTGGTTGAGGGTTGGGCTGACCAGTTGTAGGCTGGCTACTGACACCAATACCAACACGCACATAATAATCTCCTGCCGTCTCCACACGATCACCGGCTTGCAATGCTGCACCGGGAGATGGTGGCGGAGGTGGGGGCGGAAGAGTTCCTGGATTTGGATCGTAAACGATTACACTACAACCGTCCTGCAAAACCTGACCATTGAGCGCGTGCTTGAAACGAGCGCTTTGATTACCAATTTGTGAAAATGAAGTCGTAAACGACTGCCCTTCAACTTGAGAAGCTGGACTTGCATAGTACGGCGCATTCCACTCAATAGGAGTGACACCGGCAGGAGCGGTAAACGTCACCTGCTCACCGACAAGAGCATTGGTTTTATTTGCAGTACACGCATATATTTTTTGCGTATCACAATCTACTTCGTCAGCGCTTGAGTTTGACCCCCAATTTGCACCGCATCCAAGATAGCTAAATGGCTGCGGCCCACCCGTATATTGCGGAATGGGATCGCCAAGTCGCCAATCGCGAAAATCTGGCACACACCTACCTGTCTCTGGGATCCTGCGTCCTGGACGGGAACCGTCGGGATTCATATCACCGCCCGGAAGGCCCCACCACCCTTGAGCGTATCCGTACATTTGAGTTGTAGGGCCTGCTGACGCGTAACATGATGGTAAATTGCCAGGACCGGTCGCTAATTCTGCAGGATCAACCCAAGAATCTGCGTACTCAAGTGGCAGAAAACCTTTGTCCGTAGAATCAATGCCGACCCACTTGTATGGTCCGTCTTCAAGATGATTTGCGATGTAGCGCGAAGACATGCGCGCCGGAGGGTTGAACGAAATGCCATTATCTTTCAGGGCTCTTACCCAGTTCGGATTTGCCGCCTCGATCATAGTAAGAATTGCGCCGGGAATATCTGATGCATTTTGATCATAGCTTCCAAACGAAGGGCTATTTGATGTTGTTTGCTCTCCGCCGACTGGCCAACTATATGCGCCACGGCATCCACCCGCGGTGATACCATCAACGGGTAGATTTTTGATATTGCAAGGATGATATGGACCATAATCATTGAGTCCGATTCCGCCTACCCCGCCCCAATTTATATCACGAGGATCAAATCCTACGGGACAGAATTTATCCAAATATGCCTGGTATTGTTCTTGTGAACAATTTACCTGGCTTGTCGTACTTACGTTGATAGTTACTTCATTGCAATAGTCACCATATACACAAAGGCCGAGCACATAGACGCCGCGTGTGGAAAATGTGACTCGCGTTGCTAGATTGTGTGAATCTTGAAACTCAACATTTCCCGGACCACTTTTTTTCTTCCATGTCACCGGAGTACCTGGCGGATTAACGGTACCCGCAAGAACTGTAGAAAGTGATGCGATACCCTTATCGGGACCGGCATTTACTCGTATATTTCCAGCAGCACCGCGTCGCACCAGATAATCTTCAGCCACCCAGCCTGATGGATTGGTCGCACCAGTTATAGAAGGAAACGCGACGCTCCACCACCAATACGATATTCCTTGGTATGTCGCCTGCTGCGGGCCGCCGAATATTTCGCCAACAGCGCCACTGGGACGAGAGGCTATGTATACACCTCCGGGCGTAGACCTAACTTTGACAACATCTGTCGTCTCTACAGCATCACCTACACCAAAATTGCGCTGCGAAGATCCGCCGCCAGCAGTTTGCACCGTGATACGTACATCATCGCTTATAACACCTGAATTAAACGTCGCTGCAGAAAAACGCAAAACATACGCCCCAGCCGAAGGGAATGTGACCGTTGGATTTGTCGCCTGGACTGATGATGGACTAAATGTAGGATTTGCTCCACCAGGGGCACTTACCACCGTCCATACAGACGCATTAAGAAGCGCACCTGGATTTACCGACCCTTGTAGTTGGACTGTATTGTTTGTAATAGTCCGGTCGGCTCCTGCGTCAATACTGCAAGCGCCACCACAACCACTTGTCGCGGCGTTGACGCCCGCCAGTACAAAACCGGAAGCAGCAACGACAGCGAATGCTAAAAGATATTTTTTCATCAGAAGAAAATAATATATGCGTATAAAAATCGCCTATACATAGTATAGACCTAATTGATTAAAAACCGTGTGGACAAAACAAAGCCGCCTCGCAATGCGGGGCGGCTTTGTTTTACTTGGCGGGCCGCCCGTAGGCGAGCCTCGCTCAAAATTCTATTGATATCTCCATCTATGTATTTTGAGCGGGCGCGACCGGATTCGAACCGGCGATCTTTCCCGTGACAGGGGAACGTGTTAACCAGGCTACACCACGCGCCCATAGTACCCGAAGGTCTTTTGCCGAGACCCTGTGCCGGCAGCAGGGATCGAACCTGCGACCTAAGGCTTATGAGTCCTTCGCTCTACCACTGAGCTATGCCGGCGTCTACAAAATCGTGCTTCTTACAATACATAAAATAATTGCTTTCTGCAATCCTGTCATTGAAAAGAAAAGTGCCCTCGAGTCATGCGACCTGAGGGCTCGGACGAGCTAACCGCTCGTCAACATCTTGTAGAGACTGCCTTCCAGCGAAAGATCGAATTCAATCACCTCGAGATTGCTCGCGCTCGCCTGCCTTTGAGCGAACGGGTCCATCGGTCTTTCCGTAGCGCCGAGGCCGGTCGCTCGCAGAACAACCTGGACACCAAGCTCAATCCCGAAGGTGACCGCCGCCAGATCTGTCGTGAATCCCGGGCGACCCAGACCTCCCGCGATGATCACGAGGCGTTCATCTGGGAGCTTGCGCGCGACCTTTGTGCGCACATACATCTCTGCGTACGCGATAGGCAGCGCCGAGACAACACGGGCGTTGATCTTTTGGCAGCGACTGAGCGCGCCGGAGAGCAGCTTGGCATTGATGATAGTAGAGACCATACCAAGCTCATCGGCCTCGACAACGCTAATCAAGTCCTCAGAGAGATGCTTGCCGTGTATGCTCCCTCCGACAACAATCGCCATCTGCTGAAGCGGACACATCCGATAACAATGAGCGATCTCGCTCACTACATGTCGCAACAGCCCGTCGTCAAATCCTGGCTGCCCGGCCCCTGCGTACATGTCACCGGGAATCTTGAGTACGACTTTATCTCGCCTCTTTCTCACCTCCACCGAGAATCCTCCTCAAATCAATATGGTGCGTTCTGTATGAGTATAGCGACAAGCATCTAAAATGCAAAAGCCCCCGCATGCGAGAGCTTTTGAGAAAAATATTTTTTATTTACCTCGTAACCTGAATCGCCGCACCTCCTTCCGTATCGCAAGCACCCACAATGATTGATCCATTTACTTTACGGACAAGATAATAACCAGTTCGCGCGGCAGTCCACGTAAGACCGTTTCCTGGGGGACTTTGTGGTACCGTTCCAAGGTAGCCGCCGGTCGAAAGAGCTGTAAGATCAAGACATGAAGCCTGCATGGTAAAACCAGCGGGAGAACACGCGGGTGCGCCCGAGGTGCACGTGCCAGCGTCTGTACCAATTAGATACGCACTCGTATCGTTTGCGGTCAAACCATTAACACTTGTTACATACTGACCACCATTGTCTACCTGATTTACACGCAATGCGCTTGCGATTGATGCGACATCAGCATTTCTGCGTGCGTTGCGTGCGTCACGAAAGCGCGTCAAAGGATCAAGCGCCACGAAAACAACGCCCGCTAAAATAGCAATTAAACCAATAACAATGAGGAGCTCGATAAGGGTAAAGCCGCCTTGTTTTTTCATAAAAAAGATAGAGAAGAAAATAATCTAATAAATAGACTTGCCCTCATTATACGAGTACGGAATCAAAAATGACATTCGTTATCCACAGGAACCCGCGGTTAGGCGCCGTATCTGACATATATAAGCGCCGCCAAAAATATAAGTGAGATACAAAAAGCGGCGAGCAGCAACCAAGTAAGTCTCACCGGCCCCGCGTGACCCTGGGGCAAACTCCAGTGCAACGCCGGTTTTGATACGTGGGTGTACCAAGATTCTCGCGTTTGCTCAAGCGTTAATTTTGGATCGGTAGCATCCCAACGCGCCTCAAGCCCGCGAAGTGCGAAACCTACCGCTTCAACGTCACTTGTAGGAGATGCAACGACAATTGGCATATCAAAATTTGCCTCCATGTACACTGCGAGCCCGGGCATGCGCGAGCTGCCACCCGCAAGCACGATCTGAGATACGCGCATGTTGCGCGTACGCGCAAAATATTCACTCGCCGCGCGCATCTCTTTGACGACAATCTCGAGACCCTTGATAAGCGCGAAAAAGATCGGATGCTCACGATCGCCAAGGCCAATAGCATTTTTTTTCTCTTCGGCCTCATCGCGCGTTATCTTGAGAGCGCCCGCGATCTCGCGCGTCAGATACTCACCGGCAATATGAGTCGAGCGCGTATAGGCAAGGCCCGCCGAATCAAAAATAGAGATCGTAGTCGTCTCGCCACCCATATCAACTACGAGTACGGGCTCTTTGGGAAACTCACGAAAGAGATTTCGAAAAATAGCAAAAACCTCAATATCAAAAATATCAACGACAATCCCCTGTGAGATCAAAAAGTTTTGCCATGACTCAACAAGTTTTCGTGATGCCGCCGCAATTACCACGCGGGAAGCATCTTTGGTCTGCGGGAATACCCGATGACTCCATACCACATCTTCTGCTGGCAAAGGGATATTGCGCGCGACTGCATTTGCAATATGCTCAGCCGATATTTTTTGAGCCTCAAAAATATGAAAATACGTAGCGCGTTCGGGTATGCCGAACACGATATGGCGCGTTGATACGGGTACCGGTTTTGCATCAGCAAAAAGTTTAGCAAAAACGCTCGCGAGTTTTTTTTCATCATGAATAGCGCCGCCGACCACCACACCAGCATCAAGCATGATACGATTGCGCGCGGCGATAGAAGGCTTTGGGCCACCTGTAAGCTCAACTATTTCAATGATATGGTCAGCAACACTGATACCAACCGCGGTTTTTGCGCCGAAATGCATAGTATTAATTTGAAGTCTCTGTCAACGATATTAACTGACCTCCGGATAATGCTGGGTTTATAACAGCAATATTTTTTTTGTGATATTCACCGTCTGAGGCTGTAACCGTGAGGACGATAAACGAACCGAAAGGTATTGCCTCTAGTATACATGAGCCATCCGCATAGGGAGGTGTATTTGCCGCAAGAGCCGCCAGAGAAATAGCTGGATTATATCGAATACGTTCAAGCGCCTCCTCGAGACATCCATCAGCGAGCGCCATCACATCTTCTCCTCTTGCATCCACAAAACCCAAATTGAGCTCATCAATACCCAAAAAAGTAGCGCCGAGCGCCATCAAGAGTGCTGATGCACCAACCACCACAATAATAAAAAGTGCGGCAACGCCCGAGTGATGATGATACGTTGTATGTGGTGATCGCATAAAATTACAATCGCACTCCCATTGCACTCTGGATCGAATATTCATACTGATACTCGACCGATCCTGCGTTTTTATATCTGAGAGTCATCAAAATACGCACGTGCTCATGTGTGCCATCAGTCAAGTTTATAAAACGCAGATCAGATATCTCAACCTCATCGGACGTAATAAACTCTGCTGGATTCACTCCAGCCTTCATGCGGAGCCGCCCACTGCCAGGATCGACATCAAAAACAACTGGACTCGGTAACGGACTCGGCATAGAAAGCTCGAGCTTTCCCGGATTAACATCAAGAACGCTCCCCGCAAAATTGATACTATTTGCAGCACGCATCTTTTGACGCAACATACTGAGCGCAAACCGCGCGCCCGATTGTACTTCTGAGACAACCTCGGCCTTACTGCGCGACGTTGAAACAGAAATACCATAGGTCACCAAACTCACGGCAATCATGCCAACAACCGCAAGATATATAATCATCTCAATCAGAGTAAATCCGTGACGCATATTATTTATATTGTATTCGCATCTCTTGTAAAACCGGCGTGTTAGTCCCATCACCTGTGAGTAGAGCTTTATAGCGCACCCAGGCTCGACCATTGGTAATAGATGGTACGAGCTGCCCCGACGCTGACGTAAAATAGTCAGTTTCATCTCCATCATCTCCCTCAGGGCCCATCCACTCCGGAGGGTACCAAGCGCTCGGCGCGCCAGCATTGTCAGGTGCCACCTGTATTTGAAATTTTACCGTGCACGACCCTCCACACGCGCCTGGAATAGTCTCGGCCCATTCAATGACCTCAATGGGCGAGTTATCACTCAAAGGAAACGCCACGGACACAATCTCCCCCGAAAGCGCCGATGCCGGAGATCGTGTCATTTTTACCGCATTGCTATTATCTCCAACTGCATAGCCTATGAGAGAAGTGTCTGGTTGCGAAAAAATAATAAGATCTCGAAGGCTTCCGTTTGTACCGGAAGATATAACCGAACATGTCTGCCCGTCGGAAAACATGACCTTTCCCCCATTGCCAATAGCCCAAATTTCGCTAGAAGAAAGCGCAAAAACACTTTCCCATACTTCCGATCCTGTATCACAAAAAGGAGACCAGCTACTACCCTGCCACTGATAGACGAGACCTCCCGACCCAACCGCCCAACCCTTGCTTGCGTTGAGCATAAATACTCCGTACCAATTCATGCCGCCAAGCGAACCAGCGCCATCGGTATTGGTCGCCCAGGTATTGCCTCCACGATATCTGATCACACGTCCACCACCTCCAACCGCCCAACCATCTGCAGCATCGATGATATCAACATCATTGATATCATCAGCGAACAAAGACGCTTTCTCTGACCAGGTAGCAGTTTGAAGGCGCGCAAGGGCTCCGCTATTGCCAACCGCCCAACCGTTCTGATTGTCCAACAAAGAAAGTGCATTCCATTGTTCATTGCCAGTATCAAGCGCCCCCTGTGCTGCGCTATCGGTCCACGCACATGACGAACCGGAAGCTGTACATCTAACAATTTCCCCTTGCGATCCTACCGCCCATCCATCGGTCGCGGACAGCATAGCTACATCACGCAAATTGAGAGACGGTGGGTTAATCGCTGCCGCAGGTGCGCTCCACGCTCCATTCAAATAATGAATTACCCGCGTCGCATTACCTACAACCCAAAAATCTTGCGATGAAATACCGCTGATGGCATTGAGTTGGCGTAACGGTGGAAATTTAGTGCCCAGTTCAACCTGGCTCCAATCACCCGCGCCACCGCCCTGCGCTAAGCTGAGCTCTCCTGCAACACTATGATTAATACTTCCCGCAGGAGTATTTGCTGCAAATTGATTGACCGGAGAGCTTCCCACCCCGCCCGACCAATCAGTCTGCGTCCATGTTTTTGAATGCCAGCTCGTGATGTATGCGCTGCGCGTAATATTATTGGAAACTCCAGGGCGCGTCTCCCAACTTATCGTGACTGTTGCGCGCTCAGTATGCGGATCGGGTACGCCTGCCGGACATACAGTAATAACCCGCGTCACTAAATCACGGCACACAGCTTCAAGAGTAATTGCTCGACTAAACTTACCAATCGTCTCTACGGGCGCACCCGCATTGAACACCCATTGATTGCCGCTAACCGCGATCGCACCAGAAATCATTGCGGTCTGACTACCTGCCGGCGGGCGCAATTCATTCCATGCGCCATCACGGATAGAGCGTAACGCTTCCAAACCTTCCTCAGCGAGCGCTGATGCTTTTGTCTGATCACCCCCTTGAGTAAGCGCGGTAAAACCGCCGAGTGACACGCTCACCAAAATAGATGCGACCATAGAAAAAATCGCAAGCGCAATAACAATCTCAAAGAGCGTTTGCCCCTTCATATATATAGTATATATTATTTCCGAGCGAACACCCGAAACAAGGAATATTTTATGCCCCTTACTCTGCATCTACGAGACCAGCAGGAGTGATAGTGATAGTCCGTACGCCTCCCGCAGCATGCGTGATAGTAATACTTTGCGCCGTACTAATATTTGGCGCTCCACTGCCACGACTAAAATTAATATCTCCGCCCGATATCGTAGTAGAAATCGTCATTGATGGTGGTATTTGCCGTACTTCATCGAGAGCTGTATCACGCGCTGATGCGCCATCGGGTACTTGGTAGAGCGTATATGACTGTGCGCCTGGGGTAAGCGTAAATAGCATTCCATGCGTTGCATTACCCACTCGTGCCTCTGAGCGCGTACGTACCGTGCGAAGCGCCATCTTTATTTCTGTCGTTACATCGTCGAGCTGGCTCGATACCTGTAGATTTGAAACTACCGGTACCGCAATAGCTACAACCAGGCCTAAAAGACCGAGCGTGATAAGCAGTTCGGGAAGCGTGAAAGCTCTGCTACCGGCCAATATTGCCCGTGATCTCATAGATTGGCGTTATAATCGCGAGTGCGAGACCTCCTACTAAAAGCCCGATAAACAAAAGCAAAATAGGTTCAAGAGCTACTGAAAGAGTTTTAGTCGAAGTATCAACTTCAGCTTCATAAAATGAAGCGAGATAAAAGAGAGTTTCTTCAAATTTACCTGATTCCTCACCCACCTTAACCATGCGCGTAACGATAGGAGGAAAAAGATGCGCCTCTTGTGCAAGGCTCAGAGAAAGTTTTGACCCCTTGGCAACATCGCGTGCCACACGTGCGAGCGCAAGCCGATAATAATAATTACTGATAGAGTCGTGTGCGATTTCAATCGCCTCATCGACATTCACGCCGCTTTTGAGCAACATACCAAGTGTGCGCACAAATCGCGCAATGTTTGCAGACCTCACCATGCCACCCACAATAGGTATGCGCAACATCAAAAGATGCGTCAAAGGATGTGAAAATTTTTGCCGTGCCATCCATACCAATAAAAGAATGATCCCGATGAGGCTGCCAAAAAATATATATCCGTAGTCTCGTACAAAATGAGAAAAACTAATCAGCGCGCGAGTTGCGAGTGGGAGCTCGGTGCGAAGACCTTCAAAGAGGGGCGTTATTTTGGGTAGTACAAAAAAAGAGACACCCATAGCCAATATGCCTGCGGCAACAAGCACGACCGATGGATACATAAGCGCACCCTTTATCTTTCCTGCAAGTTCTTTTTCGCGCTCAAGCTCTTGAGCAATATTTTCTAAATTTTCAGGCAGCGTTCCTGATCGTTCGCCGGCATACGTTGCCTCAATAAAAAGCCCACCAAATACTTGCTGGTGATCACCAAAAGCTTGCGAGAGTGGTCTGCCTGTCTCGACCGCGCGCATGACATCTGCGAGCACGTCGCGAAATGACCCGCGCGCAGAATCGCGCGTGATTGCCAAGGCCTCAGTCAACGTCAAACCAGACTTGAGCATGACTGCCAAATGCTTTGCAAAAAGCGCGCGAACGGCAAGACTCGCGCCCCGACGACTATGACGAACTGGGGGTTGTTGGGTTTGCGCCATGAATCGCAATATGTTTGCGAACGACCTCGGGAAGCTTAGTAATAGAAAAATCTGTCTTCACCAAGTAGTCAGCAGCGCCCAGATCAAGACCTGTTTTAATATCAGATTCTTGGCCAAGATTAGTTAGCATTACCACCGGCACGTCTTTGGTTTCAGGGTCAAGCTTGAGTGCACCCAAAATATCAAAACCATTTTTCTGCGGCAAAATAACATCAAGGAGCACAAGGTCGGGTTTCTCTTGCTTTACCTTACCGAGCCCCTCTTCACCCGAGATAGCCATGCTCACCAAAAATCCTTCGCGGGAAAGCTTGTCACTATAGAGTTTCAAGAGAAACTTGTCGTCTTCAATAATAAGAATTTTTTTCTGATCTGCCATATATAGTATCTATTGTATCGGGAGCGAGAACGAAAAGGTAGAGCCCCTGCCCTCAGCAGATTCGAACCAAATCTTGCCCCCGCTCTTCTCAACAATGGCCTTCGATATATAAAGCCCAAGGCCCGACCCATCGGGCGCCAAGGCACTCACGTCTGGGCTCCGATAAAACTTGCTAAAGATTTTTTCTTTATCACCCTCGGCAATACCGATACCCGTATCTTCACAGGAGAATAAAATATCGTGCCCATCTCTTCGTACCGAGACTATTACTGCGCCCTTGCCCTTACTGTAACGAATGGCGTTATATACAATATTGTTGATAACCTCATGAATCTTAAGTGTATCGACAGAAGTTTTTGGCAGATTTTCTTCGAGTGTGATTGAGAGTGTTGTATTTTTTGCCTGTGCAAATGTGGCAAGATCATCTACTACTGCCTTTGCTAACGCGCCAATATCGGTAGGTTCTGGCGCAAGCTGCATACGACCCTCATCAATACGCGAGGCATCAAGAAGATTTTTGACCAAACCAATCATTTTGTTGGCGCCATCAAGCGCTAGCACGAGATACTCGCGCTGCTTGGCGGTCACATCACCTAAATCGCCTGAAAGTAAAACTTCGAGTGATGATTTGATGCCGGCAAGAGGCGTCTTGAGCTGATGTGAAATAACTGAGGTAACCTCAGTGATGCGCTGCGTAGTTTCTTCTCGGGTAAGTTTCTTTTTGGGCATATTATTCTTTTGTTGCGCGGATAACTTCTTCTATGGTGGTAATACCTCGAACTACTTTATCAATGCCATCTTCGAGCATGGTCGTCATCCCCTGCGTACGCGCTATGCGCACAATGTCAGATGACGGAGCTCGTGCGGCGACAAGCTGTTTTATCTCAGGCGTCATCTGCAACACCTCAAAAACTCCCACGCGGCCAAGATAACCCGTATTGGAACATACGGGGCACCCCGTACCTTTATAGAGACGAATATTTTCTATATCGGTTTTTAGATGATTTAACACCACTTCGCGCAAACGCGCGTCTTGTGCAAGTATTTCTTTCTCATTAGAAGATCCTTGATGGGAGGCGCGACACTTCTCGCAGATTTTCCGCACGAGGCGCTGGGCAATGACGATGTTGACGGTGGATGCAACTAAAAATGGTTCAACCTTCATATCAAGCAATCGCGGGAGCGTTGTGGCGGCATCGTTTGCATGCAAAGTTGAGAGTACGAGGTGACCAGTCATAGCAGAGTTAATTGCGATGTCAGCCGTCTCTTCGTCGCGGATTTCACCGACCATGATGATATCGGGATCTTGGCGCACAATGGCGCGAAGCCCCTTGGCAAATGTCAGATTGGTACGCACATTGACTTGTATCTGACTGACGCCTTCAATCTCATACTCAACCGGGTCTTCAATAGTCGCAATGTGAACATCGCGCGTATTGAGAATTTTGAGCATGGCATAAACCGTTGTGGTTTTACCCGAACCGGTGGGCCCTGTAACCAGAATCATACCGTGCGGATTTCCGATAGCGCTCTCGATCTTTGCACGATCAGCGTCGGAAAGCCCTACATCGGACAAGCTGTATTGCCTACTCTTCGATGAGAGCAGACGCATGACCACATTTTCACCTTCAGTCACCGGCACAATGGAAACGCGTACGTCTACCTTGTCATCTTCGGTTTCGAACGAAAGTTTGCCATCTTGCGCGGCACGATGCTCATCGGTACGCATCTTTGCCAAAATTTTTATACGCGTCATGATGACGTCGAGTAAGTTTTTGGGCAAATCAAGGATGTCATGCATGACGCCATCGATACGAAACCGGATAACAATTTTTTGGGGATGCGGCTCGATATGCACATCAGATGCCTTTGACTCGTGCCCATAACGCAAAAGCGCATCAACCATAGCGACCGTTGCCTCATCTCTATCTTCGCGCGAAAATTTTTCATCTTTGAGCTGATCAAGAATCTTGGTAAATGCGTCGCGAATATGCGCACGATAAAATCCAAGCGCCTCGGTAAGCCCTCGATGAGTTATATAAAACTTGGTAATGGGGCCAGCAAGACGTTTTTCCAGAAGATTAGTTATCTCCGCGTCACCCGGATTGCGCATAGCAACTTTAAAGTTATCTTTATCTCTCCCAAATGCGACAACGCCTCGTGTGCGAGCTACAAGCTCAGGAATCTGGTGCAAGATTTCTTCGTCAATCTTTTCTTCTTGGATATTGATAAAGGGTACACCGTATTCTTCAGCTAAAAGTTGCCCGAGCTGGCTATCGCGTATCACGTCTTTTTCAACCAGGAGATCTTCTATCGGCTCACCATGCTCTTTAGCCTCCCTGGCAAGCGCATCAAAATCGGCCGGCAATACAAGACCGGGACCTACCAAAAGTTCTTTTAACCGCTCATCAGTCATAAGCAAAAGATAGCTTCAGTATAGAGCTTTTATGACTTATGAAAACGGATAAGTTGGAGTTTTTTTGCTCGCGGCAAACGTTTTATCGCCGCTTCTCGGGCCTGCGCCTGACCTCTTGTGCGAGCGCGCTCCGAGAAAATTATCTTTTTGGGCGGATGCGAGCGCGTATAGCTCCCTCCCTTGCCGTCTTTGTGATCTTTAAGTCTTCGCGGCAGATTATTGGTAACGCCCGTATACAGGCTGCCGTCGCGACAAAGCAAGATATAGACGAACCACATTGTTATTTGTCAAAAATAGAGACGAGATATTTATCGATCTCGCGCTGCTCGAGATCATAAAAATGTTTTTTTTGATTATAGAGATCTGTCGCAAGCTTCACGCCCACAAAACGCCAGTGCCACGGCTCAAATTGGTAATAACTGTTGTTTTCTGGATATGACATCGTAAACCCGTATTTGTGAGCATTTTCCAAAAGCCATTGGTAATCAGAAGTTTCTTGAAATGCAGACAAATCGGTACCCGTACGCACCGTGGTAAAATCAAACGTTGTGCCAAGCTGATGCTCTGAATATCCCTGATCTGCTGAAAACTGATTTGCGGTGCCCGCACCATACACTACCGCATAATTTGATTTAAGACCTGCTTGTGTACCAAACGATCGGTAAGCCGAGCTTACCCGCAAATCAAAATCAGGACTTGGATTTGCCTTCATTATCTTCTCTAAAAACGGCAGAACGCTGGAGTGAATTTGAAAATCCATTTTTGGATCGCGCGTAAACTCTGCGGGAATCTTGCTCAGATTTGCAGGTATATAATGCTCATTGAGAAAATATATTTTTGAATACTTTTGCAAAAGCTCTTCGTCGGTATATGTAAGTTTTTCAAGGGTGCCTACCGTGCCCGAAATATTTTCCAACTGCTGCTGCTGTACTTTTGCGCGTTCTTGCTCTGATGTCAGTACGCCACGAAGTTTGTCTTGCTCAGTTTTTGTCAGCGTTAAATTTTTATCGAGCAGTGCGAGTGTCTCTGAGAGGCTTTTTGCAGTCGCTGCTTGATCCTCTGTTAGCTTGCGCAACGTACCGGACAGTTCAATATTTTTTTGATGCAACACATAAAACTGCCATGACGCGCCCGCGATCATAAGTAGCGCAACTACACTCGCGCCGATCACTATATGCTTTTGCATTATGTGCTTTGCCGAAAAACTCATATACTTACTGTAATATAAATAAGAAAGATTTGCAGGTCGCCTCTAAATTTGCTTGAATCTCTATTAGCAAAGGAAAGGAGTTCCCATGCAGGTACTATATCCGAACTTCGAGAAGCGGGACGGCCTCGTCACCGTCGTGGCGCAAGAAGCGAGTACCGGCCAGATCCTGATGGTGGCATCCACGGATCCTGCGGGATTCGAGGAGACACTGCGTATCGGCAAGGCAGTGTACTACTCGACCTCGCGAAAAGAGCGCTGGATGAAAGGCGAAACAAGCGACAACACCCAAGAAGTCGTGGGCGTGCTCGTCGATTGCGACGGTGATGCCGTCATCTACCTGGTGCAACAGCGAGGTGAAGGCGCCTGCCACACGGGTGCCGAAAGCTGCTTCTACCGCAACGTTGTCGCGGGCGCATTCGTCGGAGAAGCACCGCGCGCTGGCAAGAAAGAAGTGCTTCACTTCGTCGACATCGAGGTGCACGAACGCTTCGGACGCTAACCCCCCAACCGCCACTGCATCACGCAGTGAGCGGTTTTTTCTTTTTTGAGAAATATTGCCAATACAGGCCCGCCTTGCTTAAATAAAAACGGAACAAGCGGGAGGGTATACCTATGGCACAACTTGAGATATGCGCCGAGTGCGGTAAACACGGCAGAATCGTGATGGATGACGGGCGGATAGGGCCTGAATTTATTTCTATACGAAATGGAATCGAAGTCATCCAGAACGCCATTCAGTGGGGACTACTTTCGGTAGCAGAAGGACGCAACCTTGAACAGGCGGTAACCGAATCTTCTCTACCTGCAACCTGGATAGAGCAGCCCTTGCGACTTCTCTGGCTCGCCAACGAGCACAAGATACTCCACGCAAATGGCATTGCGACAGAAGCTGATCGTCACGCATTTCTCCATCAACCTGTCGACGAGACAATCATCCCCCCATACTTCGCCGAAAGGCTCAAACGTCAGCACTCAACACAATAAGGAAACATGCGCATGGCACTACGCGAAGAAGCTCGCTACCTGACCGATGATCGCGACTACCCGCCGCACGAGCGCTACGAGCTCGTCATCTTTCAAGGCGAGAATGGCGACTGGTATGTCTCGGTGGTACAAGAAGGTCAAAAGTCCTGGCACGCGGTACGTATCTCAACCTCGGGAGGCGCATCGAGCGCCGCGCCTGGCCTACCACTCGCCATTGCCAGAGTCTACGAAGTAATCGCCAAAGCTCGCAAACCCTGACCGCCGCTGCACCATGCAACGCGCGGTTTTTTCTTTTTAAGAAAATAAAATGCCCCGGCGCGAATCGCGCCGGGGCTCCCGTCGAGGCTATTCGGGCGAGCCTCTCTACTCCTCCACACCCACGAACCAGATCTCCCGACCATAGTATCGACCGCGGGTACGGTACCTACGGGGATCGGCTTCGTCATCGAGACCATCCATCGTGCACTTGACGGTAAACAAGTACCGCCCGTGCCACCCAGACAGGTCGCTTTCGGAGTAGCACCAGAAACCGTCTTCGTCTTGCCAATGGGTGACGGTCGGGAAGTCATTGGCAAGGGTGGGACGACTCTTGAGAAGTGCTGCGTGCACAAACGGATCGACCGGCTTCAAGCTCCGAAGCTGGTACGCCTCCGCGACACCCGCGTCGCTGATCAAACCCTGATTGCTGTACATCTCGGAAGGAGGCTGAAAAAGATAGAGCTCCTTCATGCCTGCCCTGCTGCCCTGTGACATGGTCTTCACGAGGTTGCGATTGATCTCGTGGTCGTGCTTGGGAATTGCGAAGCCTTCTACGAGTGAATCATGGGGCTCTACCCACACGCGGAAGATGATGTACCCGCGCTCGAGACCGACGCGGCGACGGAAGACGTCCGCCACCTCCCGCATGAGATCCGGCTGAGCGAGTACACGCTGCATCAGATCGGTGGGAAACTCACGATGATACCGAGCGAACATCGCCCGGTAAAGCTCTGCTGCCTTATCGATCTGGCCATCGGTCATCGGGGATGGGGTCATGGTTCTTGCCATGGCGTCATCTCTCCTTTGTTTTTTTGGACGATACTTTACAAAAGGCGATCGTCCACCTGCCCAGAACCTTCTAGGTTCTCGAAACCCCCGGGGTTTCGCTCGTCACTTCTCGGTCTCGAGAAACAGCCGCCCACAGCATGAGAAGAAATCCGATCATCATCTCCAGGGGCCAGAACATGAACTTCACGAAAAACGCGGCCAACGGAGATGGCGTAGACGAATGAGACACGTTGGAGAAAAATGGACACTGCCACTCTCGGCGTCCCCTGTCATCGAAATCCATCTCACAGGAAGCGCCGCGCTTGTAACCCAGCAGAGTGGATGTGAGCGTAGAACGAGGCTCGTATCCATCTCCTGTGGTATTGGTCACCACGCCGTGGGTCCATACCCCACAAGAACCGAGAACGATCGAGAGCCCGAGCACGAATGCTAAAATCTTCACAACTCCTCCCGTACTCCCTGTCTGCTCATTTTTAGCAGAATCCAAGGAGGGCTTTGTGGTTATTGGATGTCATTAATGTTACGTACAAACTAAAAAAAATACTAACATAAGTTAGTATTTTGTCAATTTTTCATAAATAGATTTTTTAGCTTTTTCCTACCGCTACTACTTTTCCACCAGAGCTCTCGATTTTTTGCTTTAGCTATAGTTCCAAATTCTTCTGTATAAAATATCTTAAGTGGTCTTCGATGCTTAGTGGCAGTTACTCGTCCTTCATTATGTGATTTAAGTCGTTCTTTGAGATCACTCGTATATCCCACATATGTTCTGCCATCTTTTTCGGACAAAAGAATGTAAATATAATACATATTTTTAAGATAACAAAAAACTCCCTTTTTAAGGAGTTTTTGTGTTGCGGGCCGTCCGCCCCTGTTGGAGCGAGACGAGCCTCGCAACAACTTTGCCTTCATTCAAAACACAACGAAGACAGCAAAATTGTTGCGGGGGCTGGATTTGAACCAGCGACCTACGGGTTATGAGCCCGTCGAGCTACCAGGCTGCTCCACCCCGCGCATGTAGTATATGCGAAAAAATGTGATCAGGCAATCACCTCTTCAAATCGCTTGGCGATTGCGAGCAACTCGTAGTCGGCAAAACGCTTGCCAACCAACTGCAATCCTACGGGCAGATTGTCACTCATACCCACCGGCAACGAGAGCGCGGGGAGCCCCGCCAAGTTTGCGGGTACCGTATAGATGTCTTCCAAATACATAGAAAGTGGATCTGACGATTTCTCGCCAAGCTTAAATGCTACTGATGGCGTCGTTGGCATAGCAATAGCATCGACCGTACGGAATGCGTCATTGAAAGCTTTTGAAATCAATGTACGCACCCGTTGCGCCTGCAAATAGTATGCATCATAGTAGCCGTGCGAGAGTACATAGGTACCGATAGCAATGCGTCGCTTAACCTCCGGACCAAAACCTGCGGCCTTGGTTTTGCCATATACTTCAAAAAGAGTTTTTGCCTCGGCGCGGTCTCCGTATCGTATGCCATCAAAGCGCGCGAGGTTACTCGACACCTCCGCCGGCATGATGATGTAATAACACGCAAGCGCATAGGACAAATCTTTGAGCGAGACGGGTACAAATTTAAAATGAGCACCCTCAGCTTTTTTAAATGAATCTCTGATCACTTTCTCGGTTTTCGGGTCAAGGCCATCTTTCATAAAATCTTCGGGTACACCCAGCACGTATTCCTTTTTGTCGCGCACTTCTTCGTTAATTTCTTGCGAAGTCATGTCGAGTGGGTCTTTGCCTTCAATCGCACGAAACAAAACTTCTGCGTCTTCTACTGATGTTGCAAATGGGCCAATCTGATCAAGACTTGATGCCATAGCAATAAGCCCTGAGCGCGACACACGACCATAGCTCGGCTTAAATCCCACCACTCCGCAAAATGATGCAGGCTGGCGGATTGATCCGCCCGTATCAGAGCCAAGTGCGAGCGGCGCCATTCCAGAGGCAACAGCAACTGCCGAACCACCCGAAGAGCCGCCGGGAGCGCGCGAAGTATCATGCGGATTTTTGCTCGGACCAAAAGCCGAGTTTTCAGTAGAACCGCCCATAGCAAACTCATCAAGGTTAGTCTTGCCAATAATCACCGCGCCCGCGTCGCGCAAACGCTCGACAACAAAGGCGTCGTATGAGGCAATGTATGATTTGAGGATTTGTGACGCGGCCGTGGTACGCGTACCCTTTACCAAAATATTATCCTTGAGCGCAATGCCAATGCCTTCGAGCTCACCGAGCTTCTCGCCAGAAGCAATCTTGGCATCAATGCGCGCTGCTTCGCGCTCGGCACTGGCAATATGCACATCGAGAAACGCGTGGAGCTCACCATCGCGCTCACGAATACACGCGAGTGACTCCCCCACGTGTTCGCTGACTGATTTTTGTTTTGACGTAAATGCGTCATGAAGAATACGGATCTGAGAGGCCATATTATTCTCCAAACACTTTTTTGGTTTTCAGATAATCGCCCGAGATTTCAGGAAACTGTTTTTTAAGACTCTCAACATCAACAGCATCTTGCGATACTATCTCATCAAAACGCAACTCTTTGAGCGTTGGCGCAAATGAAAGCGTTGGTGGGAGCTCGCCCAAAGGTGCTGATTTGAGTTTATCGATATACGCCAAAATATCCGAAATTTCTTTCGGTAAACGCTCGAGCTCTTCGGGAGTCGCCTCCACGCGTGCGAGCGCAAAAAGCTTTTTAACTTCTTCTGGCGTAATCATATAAAGAAGCCTAGCAGACTAACGCGCCTTTTTCAAAAACTCCTGTTCGGTCAAAACTGTCACACCAAGCTTTAGTGCTTTATCATGCTTTGATCCCGGTGAGGCGCCTGCCACCACGAAACTCGTTTTGCGCGATACCGTCTCTGACGGGTCACCTCCGAGCTCGCGCACAAGTGCTTTTGCTTCATCGCGCGACATTGATTCGAGCTCACCCGTAAATACAAATGAAAGACCGGTAAATTTGCCGGGTTTTTTCTTTTGTGTACGCAAGACCTCGATGCCCGCGCTCTTGAGGCGTTCAATAAAACGTTTATTATATGTATTTTTAAAATACTCAACAATACTCTCTGCTACCACCTCGCCAATATTTTTAATAGCAATAATATCATCGTAGGAGGCCTCCGCAATCGCACCCAACGAGCCGAAGTGTTCGGCCAAATCAATCGCCGTCTCCTCACCTACGTGCAAGATTGAGAGTGCAACCAAAAATCGCGGCAGGGTGATGCGTTTTGCTTTTTTGATGGCAGCAATAAGATTTGCCGCAGACTTCTCGCCAAATCGATCCAGCATCGCGATATCGCCCTCACGCAGATCAAAAAGATCAGCCGCATCTTGTATCAAGCCTTCATCAAAGAGCGCATCAATAATTTTGGGGCCGAGGCCGTCGATATCAAATGCGTTTTTGCCTGCGAAATAATACATGCGCTCACGTGTGCGTGATGGGCACGAAATATTGGGGCATCGCGCGATCACGCCCTCCTCATCTTTTTCAATCTTGGTACCGCACACAGGGCACTTTGTCGGCATACGAAAGTTTTTTTCTTTGCCCGTGCGAAGCTCGGTGAGCACACGACGCACGTCAGGAATCACGTCGCCCGCGCGACCCACAATTACCGAATCACCGATCTTCACACCGAGCCGCCTGATTTCATCTTCATTATGAAGTGTCGCACGCGAAACAGTCACCCCACCCACATTAACGGGCTCCAAGTGTGCTACCGGCGTAAGCGCCCCCGTGCGCCCGACCTGGATAACAATATCTTCAATGCGTGTGACAGCCTCTTGGGGCGCAAACTTATAGGCAACAGCACCGCGTGGTGTTTTTCCGATCACACCGAGCCGCTCAAAAATATCAGACTCGTTAACTTGCACAACAACACCATCAATTTCGTACGGAAATGCTTCACGTCCGTCAATGATATGTTTATGAAATCCAAAGACATGCTTGAGATCTGGGCATGCCTTCGCATAAGGATCTGTCTTAAAACCGAGGTCTTTGAGAATTTGATGCTCTTCATGGTGCGTAGTGATACCGAGCGCATCGCGATCTTTCTTTGAAAGCACAATATCATACGCCACAAACTCGAGTTTGCGTGCTGCTACCATGCGCGGATCGAGCTGACGCAAAGAACCAGCCGCTAGATTACGTGAGTTAGCATACGGTTTGGCGCCCTTTTTCTCTTGTTCTTTATTGATACGCTCGAGACCTTTTTTGGAGATCAACGCCTCGCCACGAATCTCGATCTCGTGTAGCTTGAGTATTTTTCTGGAAAACACATGCGAACTTTTACCAAAGAGCTCAAGCTGCAATGGAATTGATTCGATTGTTTTGATATTTTTTGTAATATCTTCGCCCACCGCACCGTCGCCGCGCGTAGCGCCTGCGGCAAGCACGCCGTCTTTGTAGACAAGCGAGAGCGCCAAACCGTCAAGCTTGAGTTCGGCAAAATAATGAAAATCATGCCTGCCGGAAAATTTTTCGAGCCGTGCCTCCCATGCCTGCATGTCGTCTTCAGAAAACGCATCTTCGAGTGAGAGCATGCGCTCACGGTGTGTAACTTTTTTAAATTTTTCAGATGCCTTACCTTCTACTCGCTGGGTTGGTGAATCGGGGGTAATAAGCTCGGGGTATTTTTGTTCGAGCAAAAAGAGTTCGTGTTTGAGTGAGTCAAGCGCTTCTTCGGAAATCTCAAGCCGATTTTCTACGTGGTACTGGTACCGGTAGGTATTGATCAGCTGCCGCAGTTTTTTTGCGCGATCACGAATATCATGAGAAATCATTGACAGCCTCCACTGACGTGAGTAATACATTCATCAAATGACTGGTTGATACGAAACTGGGTAGGATTACATGAACTCAAGCCATCAACTTCGGTAATGATACGAGCATCATATTCACCAGTGACTCCGTTTACACTTTCAAGTACTTCAATGCGCGCATTGGCACAAAGTCCTCCCTGCGAGTCGAGCTTGAATTTAAATATATGGGGATCGAGCGGATCATCAAAAGTACCTGCCTCATAATCAACGCCCTCGGCGCTGTCACTTTGACGAAGCACACGAAAACCATTGCACATAGGTGCATTTATGTTGACGGCACAATCACTACCATCGCCATCAGCATCCCCACATGGATACCTCGGAGACCAAAAGCCCCTAAAATAGGGTGATTCATCAGTATCGCTTGGTACATCAATGTATCCAGCGTACTCGCGATAATAAGCCGCACATTCTTTCATGGTATCGGCTGCATAAAATGCCACATGAGAATCGCGTGCGGCGCGGTTAATTTGCAACTGCACAAATACAATGTAAAAAATGCCGAGCGATATAGAAAGACCCGCCGTCAAAAAGAGTACCGCCAACAGCAGAGTGACTCCTTTTTGCTCTCGTGTAGTATGAAAAATATTCATCAGAGTGTATCTATTTGAAGCATAGAAATAGTAGTTTGGATATCAATCTCAGTTTGATTGGGTGTTCCTTCCTGTGCAATGCCCTGCAACACAATCGTCACCCTTGCCTGAACATTCTCATCTGGGAAAAGGCCATCCGCGCCCTTGAGATAAAAATTTAGCCTCTCGATCTTTACATCAGAGCCGGTAATTGGATTGAAAGCCCCCCCTCCGACAGCACGCAAAACACAATTATTGACAGCACCAATAGAGCAATCCGTTGCCGGATCACTACTTATCTTATAATCAACCTCAACTCCATCTGCATTTCTCAGGCGAAAACAATCACCGAAGGTACCCCCACTACATATCGCATAATGCGCGCCGTTTCGTATCTCACGAGTCATCTCGATCATAGAAAAACGAACATTGTCTTGGTTGGCTTGAATACTCGCTACGCGCTTCTCTGCTGATGTCAAAATAAAAAGTGAACCTACCGTGAGCATTGCAACAACGGTAAAAACGCCCGTTGCGACAATAATCTCGATAAGACTGAATCCTCGTGTTTTCATTAGAGTTGAGACATATGAGGAGTAAGCACTTCGCGCAGCGTCACCTGCTTGGTGCAATCAAGCTTCTCGCACCACGTCACGGTTGAGATGACCTGCCAATCTTGCAGGCCTGCATCTCGAACAACGCCGGCGATAGGAGTTACGGTAATTTTTCTATCAAAAATAGTCGGGTCGCCTGAAGTGTATTGATAAAGACCCGTCGCCGAATCAAAACGTAAAAACTGACAAACAGTGGTGCTAGAACACGGCTCAAATTCAATAATATCAGTAGCAAGATTACCAAGCGGGCTTGAGACACGACATCCCGTGGTAGGATCATCGCATCTTGTGCCACCCGAAAGAGGGCCAGCAATACCCTCCATATTTCGCGTGTTTGGATTTGATGATAAATCGTTCAGATCAAAGCATGAACTATCGGTATATCCTGTAGCACTGCAGGCAAGTGCATTTGAATCTCTACGATTACGTACGAGCTCCGCGCCTTCTTGCGCAAGATTTGATGCGATAAGCTGATGGCGAAAGAGCGTGATCGCACTAATATTTTGCTGAGCAAGATTCATAGCACCTACAATACCCGCCAACAGCACATAGATGGCGACAATCGTTTCTAAGAGTGTAAAGCTCCGCTGATAGTTCATTTGATCGATATTTGACCGGTACGCCATATCTCTACCGTACGTGACCCCCCAGGAGGAGAGCTCGCGGGGCGAGATATAGCTATATTAAAAGGGCCATAAGATCCAAGCGTTGAAGCATAGGGACTTAGAGCGGCAGCGCACAAAGGATTTTGTCCGTTACCGGAGCCTTCCACACCTGAGACGCATGCCCCTGTCTCGTCAGAAACAATGACCTGCGGACCAGGCCTATAGTAAATAAAATTTACACCGCCGGTAGGGGTCGCTCCGTCGAGATTAAAACCAGTTATCTGTACGCCTCGTGTGAAAGTAACTGTTTTTATCAAAACATCGCTGGGATCAGCGGCAGTGTCATATTTGAGATCATTGTTGTCACCGTCTGAAAAAATAAGAAACTGCCCGTCCCCCTCCGCTGTCGGCGTTCCTTTGATAAAAACGCCATAATTATTTGGAAACTCACCATTGGGAAGTGGGGTTACTGCAATAGCACGAGATTGCGCCTCACGAAGCGTCAGGGTAAGCTCGCGCGCCGCGCGATTGAGCGCTACTGATTCGTTGAATTGGGGAAAGTTAAAAAACACAACCGCCGATATCATCGCAATGATACCGATAGAGACAAGGAGTTCGATGAGTGAAAATGCGCGCTGATAATTCATAGTCTTAAAATATGGGGATGAAAATACTCGATAGCCACCCAGCAAAAGGAGAATTGATAAAGAAAAATACGATATAAGTACCCAAAGCAAGAAATGGGGCAAAAGGAATTTCTGATTTGCGACCCAGCGTCTTGGTGGCCAAAAGTATAATCCCGATGATAGCGCCCGACCAAAAGGCAGCAAGGAGTGCAAAGACAATATTAGGAAATCCTAAAAACAAACCGATGGAAATGGCTATTTTTGCATCTCCAAAACCCATCCATGCACCTTTTGAGATGAACCAAATACCTGCAAAAAAAATGAATGCGCCAACCCCCGCGGCAATATCATACAGCAAGAATCCGTCATTTACATACGATGGATATTGCTGCCATACGATAGCGCCTTCGAGAAGAATGGCTGATACAAAAAGCAAAAGACTTAACTGATCGGGAATAATTTTATGACGCAAATCGTATACTGATGCGGTAAGAAGCGTGAGAAGAAAAGTAACCGCCAAAACATACTGCGCGACGCGCGTCAGGTCTTGAGGAACGCCAAAACCAAACATCATATATCCTGTGCCTGCGGTAAGAAGAGCTGCTGCCAACTCAACTGCTGGATATTGAAAAGATATTTTACTACCGCATGTGCGACAGCGCCCGCGAATTGCCACAAAACTTGCCAAAGGTACTAAATCAGACCACCCGAGCTTTCTGAGGCACGAAAAACACCGCGATCGCCCGCGTAAATTCTCACCAGTATTGAGGCGCAACGCAACGACATTCAGAAAGCTCCCCAATGCGAGCCCGATGATAAAAAGAAATGTGAGAAACATAAAGTGCCTATGACGCAGGGCAAGCGCCGTCGGCACCCCTGCTAGCTACTATTTTACCAGATCCTTCGGCGTCAACACACCAATAACCACCCTCTATCAAGGGAGAGTCGATAGACCACAAAGAAGCATTAGTGCCGGCCGATGTATTGGTGGTACAACGCACATCACTACCATGGTTCGCGTCATCGGCTGCCTTAATCATACTCGCGACGATAGGATCGATCTTGAACATAGTCGCGGTGTCACTGGGGTGATAACAGTCACCTTGTATGGTAAGACCATCACCATAGCTTTGATTGTTACTATAAAAAATACCTGCCTGCGTACGTACGTTGCCCAAATTATCTTTGACAGCGACGTCATACGAGCGATTACGCGCATGCGTGAGCGCTGCAAGCACAATACCAGAAAGAATACCGATGATTGAGGTGACCACCAAAAGTTCAATGAGTGTAAAGGCGCGACGATGCAAAAACATAATATTATTATATCTAAAAATAACTCTTTATGTAAAAGCAAAAACCGCCCGAAGGCGGTTTTTGCTTTTAGTAAACTCTTTCTAAAATCTGACCTTAGATACAAGCATTAGCAACAATAGCATCGTCAAGCGTATCTGCTGCGGTTGGAGCGGTATATGCCTGACTCTTACCGGCACTATCAACACACCATGCGTCTGGAACCGTATCGAGTGTTCCAAAAGTACCCGTCTTGAGCGGAACGGCTATTGCCCAAGCGCCACCCGCAGTAGTTTGTGAGCACCATCCTGAAGAGATGCCTCCGCCATCAAAGGAGTTGCCTGCCGCAGTGATAGCATTTCTGATGGTCGTGTCTGCAAAGAGCGTATTTGCAGTTGCAGCACAGTCGCCCGCTGGGAATGCCGCAGCAGTAGCACAGGTGGTACCTGAAGGAACATAGCAGTTTGGCACATCGTATAGAAGTTCGGCTTGGGTGCGCAAGCCTGCTAAGTTGCCCTTGATCGCTGCGTCAGCACCCTTGTTACGAGCAGTGTTAAGTGCTGCGAGCACGATACCTGCAAGTACACCGATGATGGCGATAACCACCAAAAGTTCAATGAGTGTAAAACCTTTCTTCATTTGTTTTTTCATTATATTTATAAAATTTGTGTAGTAATAAACCTTTGTATCGCGAAGAATAATCGACCCGTCCTACCCATGCAGGACAGAACCTACTTTGTATTATATCAAAGCCCGCATAAGATAAACGCTTTTCTGTGGATAACCACCTAAAATGCTTGCGTCAGGTTATAAATCGGCAAAAGCACTGAGGCTACGATGAGCCCGATACCGAGACCAAGGATGAGGATAAGAACCGGCTCGATGAGTGCGACAAGGTTATCTACCAAGCTTTCTACTTCACGAGAATAAAAGCGCGAGATCGACTTGAGAATCTGGTCGAGTTTACCCGTCTCTTCACCGATACGCATCATCTGAGTCAACAAAGGCGGGATCTCGGTATGCCTGTCAAACGCATCGGCGATGGTACTACCAGCGCGTACCGCTTCAATTGATTCAAGAATAATCCCCCGATAAATCTCATTGCCAACCACCTCTGCGGTGATCTGCAAAGCGCGCACAATCGGTACGCCACCAGTAATCAAGGTCTGCAGGTTGTCTGACAAGCGAGCCAAATAAAACTTTTGAAAGAGCGGGCCGACGATGGGAACAGCAAGCTGCGTACGACTCCACGCACGTTTTCCCTCAGGCGTTTGTATATATCGGTAAAGAAAGAATCCGGCGCCTAACACCAAGAGTAAAAGAAATATACCGTAGTTGCGCAAAAAATCACTGGTGCCGATAACAATTCTCGTATAGATAGGCAACTCCTGGCCGGCTTCAAGAATAATCGCGGTAAGCTTCGGGATGACAACCGTCAAGAGCAAAATAACTACACCAAAAAATGCAGTCAAAATAAATGCGGGATAGATAAGCGCATTGCGCATTTTGGTAACAAGCGCGTAGGTGCGCTCAAGATAGTCAGCAAGATAATTAAAAACATCGTCGAGTTTTCCTGATTCCTCACCCGAACGCACCATATTGACAAAGAAGTTTGAAAATACCGCCGGATGTTTTGCCATCGCTTGCGACATACTCATACCACCCTGCACATCATCGAGAACCTCTACCAAGTGCGCGCGCATGGGCCCTGATGCTGATTGGCCGATAAGGGTACGGAAAGTCTGGACTACCGGCACCTTTGCCTCAAAAAGGGTTGAGAGCTGACGCGAGAGGAGCATGACGTCGCGCTGTTTTGGTTTACCAAAACGCCCCATGATGCGCATGAGAAATGGTGTTGGAGGCGTCGTAGGGCGCACCGAGAGCACCACAAGATTTTGCCGCTGCAAGGCTTGTACCGCGCCGTCGATAGAGGGCGCCTCGATACTGCCCGAGCGAGCGAGACCTTCGTGGGTACGCGCTTGGTAACTAAAAAGCATACATTATTGGTTGAGCACGCGAAGCTCAGATGGATTGAGTGAATATCCCACCGCGCTTTCCATAGTAATCTCTCCCCTGCGCAAAAGTTCCATAAGTGACCGGTTGAGGCTGATCATACCTTCTTGCGAGCTTGTCTCGATAACCAAATCAATCTCGTGCGTACGGTTCTCGCGAATCAGGTTGCGCACTGCTGTGTTGGCGATCAAAAGTTCATAGGCAGGAATCAAGCCGCCCGAGATACGTGGGATCAGGCGCTGAGAGAAAATGCCAAGCAGTGTTCCTGCTAATTGCGCGCGGATTTGTGACTGTTGGTTACCAGGAAAACTATCGATGATACGGTCAATGGTTTGAGCGGCGTTGTTGGTGTGAAGTGTCGAGAGTACGAGGTGACCGGTTTCCGCAGCTGTGACCGCTGCCGAGATAGTCTCGTGGTCACGCATTTCGCCGACCATGAGCACGTTGATATCTTGGCGAAACACCGAGCGCAACGCCACATTGAAATCGATGGTGTCGGCGCGAATTTCACGCTGGTCGATGATTGAACGATCAGAAGTAAACAAATACTCGATAGGATCTTCGATGGTCACCATGTGTTCGGCGCGTTCGTGGTTGATCATATCAAAGAGTGCTGCGAGAGTCGTGGTCTTGCCGTGTCCGGTCGGGCCCACAACGAGAAAGAAGCCTTGTTCTTTGCGTGCAAAATCTTTGAGCTGCGGAGGAATATTGAGATCCTCTAAACTACGAATCTTTACTGGCACCAAACGCATAGCACAACCCATAAAATTGCGCTGAAAAAAAACATTGACGCGAAAACGAGCGCGACCCTTGTGTTCAAACGAAAAATCAAGCTCTTTGTTTTTTACATACTCCTGCATGCGATCTTTTGGCAGCATGGCCGTCAAAATACCCTCCATGATATCAGGCGTGATGATATATTTTTTGGTAAGCGGGATGAGAGCCCCCTGCACGCGAATAGTCGGGTATCTGCTGACTGACAAATGCAAATCCGATGCTCCTTCGCGAAGCACCGTAGTCACCAAATCTTCAAGCTCTTTTTCAAAATCCATAAAATTTTGGCAGGTGAATTATTTTTTCCCGAGATGTTGTTTTACCTTTTCTACAACCTCGCGGGGGGTAAAGTGCGCCTTGATGACATAATCATGAGCCCCCAAGGAAAGTCCTCGCTCGATGTCTTCTTTTTGTCCGAGATTTGAAAGGATGATAATGATCGCTTTCTCTGCGAGCCGTTCTTTTTTGATACGAGTCAAGACCTCAAAACCATCGAGTGCCGGCATGACGATGTCGAGCAAGACAACATCGTATGCCCCCTTTTTAAGTTTATCGAGCGCATCAGCGCCCGAAGACGCAACATCAATCAGAAAGCCTTCTTCTTTGAATTTTACTGAATACATGTCCAGCAAAAAATCGTCGTCGTCGACAAGAAGAATTTTTATTGCTTCGGCCACCATAGTAACTTTATTATACAACCACCTCGAAAAGCTCTTCAAGGCCAATCATGCCATTAAATGCCTTGAGAATGCCGTCTTGGCGCATGGTAAGCATATTTTGACGCTTTGCTTCTTCGGCAATCTTGTATTCTGACGGTTCATGCAAGATAACTTTCTCTAAATCTGGCGTCATGACCAGCGTTTCGACAACAGCGATTCGCCCACGCATGCCCTTGGGGCACGACGGAGACGGCTGCGCCTCGTAAATGACAGCGGGCAGCTTGATCTGTGCTCGCAACGCCTCGGGCATGCCTGCCAGTTCCTTTTCCATATTTTCTTTGAGCTTATCCGCTACGGGTATTTCTTTTCGTGATTCGGGGCAAAGTTTGCGCACCAAGCGCTGACCCATGGCAAGCGCCAACACCGAAGGAATCAAAAACGGATCAACACCCATATCGACAAGACGCGGGATGACACCGATAGCGTCGTTGGTATGCAGCGTCGAGAGTACGAGGTGACCGGTGAGTGCGGCATGCACTGCAAGCTGCGCGGTCTCGCGGTCGCGGATCTCACCTACCATGATAACGTCGGGGTCCTGGCGGAGCACGCTACGCAAACCAGAGGCAAACGTATAATCGATCTCGGGGCGCACCTGCGACTGATTGAGACCTTCCATATAGTACTCAACGGGATCTTCCAAGCTCACAATATTGCGCTTTTCATCGTTGAGTACTTTGAGCATTGCGTAGAGCGTCGTTGATTTACCAGATCCGGTAGGACCGGTGATCAAAATCATGCCAAACGGACGCTTGAGCGCTTCGTGAATTTTTTTAAGATTATCACCATCGATACCGAGATCCTCAAAGCTTTTGATACCTATCTCAGGGTCCAAAATACGCAGCGCCACTTTCTCACCGTAATAGGTAGGAAAGGTTGAGACGCGAAAGTCGACATCACGACGATCAACATGCACGCGAAAACGCCCGTCTTGCGGTTTGCGCTTTTCATCAATCTTCATGTTGGTCATAATTTTGATGCGCGAGATAATCGCATCATGCACATTCATAGGCAAAATAATGCTGGTATAGAGCACACCATCAACGCGAAATCGCACGCGCAACTTGTCTGTCGACGGTTCAATGTGCACGTCAGAGGCCTTGCCTTCTACCGCATGGCGCAAAATAACACTTACCATTTTGGTGATCGGCGCGTCTTCAGCAATCGTCGTCTCCTCACGCGTGCGCGCATTTTCTTTACCTGGCAAATCAATCAGCGTATCGCCGAGCGTAGCGATAGCCTTTGATACCTCACCTCCCAAGCCCTGATATTCTTTTAAAACAGCTTGGAAATCCGAACGTGCGATAAGAAAAATCTTAAACGGCATATTCAGATTCGATGAGATAAACTGCAGAGCCTCTCTTGCCTCAAGGCTGTCAGGCGCTATCATGCCCACCTCGAGCACACCGTCTTCAAAGCCTACCGGCACCATTTGATAATGGCGAGCTGATTCTTCAGGCAAATACTTGAGTACATCGAAAGGAATTTTTGCACCATCAAGACGCCTGACGGGCACGCCGAGCAAATCAGATTTTGCTTCTAAGATTGCGCCCTCGGGCACGCCGAGGTCGATAAGAGCTACTTCAAGCTCTTTGCCGGAATCGCGAGCATCATTGCGTACCTTGCGAGCAAGAGCCTCGTCAATGACTCCTTTGGCGATAAGAAGGTCGAGAATAGAACGCATATATAGTTAGCGCCGGATACGAATCGACGTGTCGCCTGCTGCCGACGGAGGAGGAGTACCCGCAGAAGCTGGCAGCTGGGCACCGGTTTGTGGAGGAGTCCAGAGCTCAAATACTCTTCCCGGACGAGGTGATGCATTGGGGATATTTATAGGATATTCGATGAGATCTTTGAATGTCGCTCGGTTGAAAAACTCCGTATCGAGAGGTATGTCGGCAATGGCATTGTAAATATTGAGCGCATCTTGAATTTCTTGTGCCTCAGGCGGAAGCCCGCCCCCCTCTTCCTGACCTACTGGTTGCACACCAGGGGCTTCCTGGGTATTTACCACGGGTACATTTTCTCCCGCGCCCTGGGTAAAATATCGATACGTTATATAAGTAGCAACAATAACAATCACAATACCAATACCCAAAAAGAGCATTTGTTTGTTGCTACCTCCGGGCTGACGCCCAGCAGTTGCGTTATAAAAATTACCGTTGTTAATTGCCGGCATAATATAATTTACCTTGGAGAATAAGGGTATAAAATGTCTTGGGCTCGTCTACCGCCTGTGTATGGGTTATCTTCAATACTTCTACATCCATCAAACGCAAGTTTGCCTCTACCGCTGTCAGTAATTTACGCATGTTGGCATAGGGACCCGAAACCGTAACATCAAATACGAGCGCCTTCTGGGCTTGTTTGCTGCCAGCTTTGCTGCCGATATCTGTCACGGTGATTGTTTTTGGCTTGAGACCTGAATCTTTAACCACATTGTTGAGAAATACGTAGAGATCTTCGGTTACCACTTCGTTTGGCACCAAAAGCCCTAATCGGTGAAGGTCGTCTTCACTAACGCTCGCCAAGCGATCAAGGTATTTGATGCGATCTTCTTTGGTACGTTCTGCATTTTCGAGGATTGTCTGCATACGCGCGATATCATCCCACTGGGTGCGAACTTCTTTGATCATGGGAAATGCGAAAAACTGAACCGTCATCAGGGAACCAACAAAAATAATAATGACTAGAAATCCTTTCATAGATCTTCTTCGGTTATATCTATTTCATCAGTCGGTGGGATATCACTTTCCTCGATATCATCACGGGAAGCGCCGGGCTTGGTGCGCAAATATTCAGGGGTCAGTGTTATATCAACGCCAAAATCAATCTGCCCGCGGTCAGTGAGCACTGGCGGCTTAAATGTGTATGACTTGATTACATTCTTGAGACTCGGATCGCGGTAATATTTTATTTGCTGAGCAAATTCGAGGTATCCGGGCGCGGTGAGCTCCATTTTTACGATATCTTTTGAAAAATCGAACGATCGGATATTGATAGCACCTAGTGTGTGACGCTCAGCAAAGATAAAAGCCTGCGATGAGTACACGTGAGCATCCAACACCCGCTTGGCGATAGCGATACGATCTTGGATATTTTTGATATTTTGGAGCGAGGCAAGCTCGGTTTCGTCTCTGAGTTCTTTGAGCTTCTCGATGACCGCTGTCTTTTGCTGTTCGTTTGATTGTTTGAGCAAAAAGAGGCCTCCCGTAAAAGCAAAAGCGAGTACCGCAACCACAATGGCAAGCACGCTAAAAAGCCCGAGGCCCTGACGAGGTACCGTGGAGGAAGGTGCTAACTGTGAATGTGATATGAACTTTTGTTCTTCCATTGCCTACTGATAAGTATACACTGCCTAATCCATCGCGCCGAGGGCTCGCAAGGTTAAACCTGTGGCTACAGTAAAACTAGGGGCGATTCCTTTGAGTGTTGGCTGTAAAAATGCGGGGTACACGAGCTGACCAAACGGATTTGAGAGCAAAACTTCGATGCCGAGCTTTTCTACCGCATAATCTACCAACCCCGGCATGAGACTTCCCCCACCCAAGAGCACTGCGTGATCAATCGGCAACCCTGTGCGGCGCCTAAACGTCGTGCGCACACGATCAGCTTCATCAAAAATCGAATCCAAAAGCGGTGTGATGGTATGACGCACGCCCGCGGCCTCTGGCCGATTTGAAATACCTACATCGCGCTTGACCTGCTCGGCACGTTTGAAATCTACACCCAGTGATTGCGAGATAGCTAGAGAAAACGCCTGCGAGGCGCGATCGACGTGATGGACCGCCTGCACCACACCCTGATTTACGATAAAAATTTTGGTTGAGAGCGCGCCAATATCAAAAAGAAGTGTGGCACCTCGCATGCGTGATGAAAGCGTGCGCGCTGCGCTAAATACCTCGATCTCAAAACCGAGTGACTCGATCTTTGCTTGTGAGAGTATTCGGCTGTATTTATCAACGACGTCTTTTTGCACTGCGGCGAGCAAAATCTTGATAGTATGTGATTTGTCACCTTCGCCTGCCGGAATGCGCCACCAATCAACCATCACATCAGAGAGCGGTATGGGTATGTACCGGCGCGCTTCAAACTGGATAGCTTCGGCCAACTGCTGATCGTTGAGCTCTGGCATATCAATAGTAGTGATGAAGCTGTATCGCAGCGGGATTGAGATAATACCGCGAGTAGCCGTGGCACCGGCCTCACGGCGCAGGTCAACGATCATCTCAGATACTTTTTCATCAGCTAAAAGCGTCGCGCGACCTGCCTCGCCGCCAGTGTACGCTGCGGTCGAGAGCTCGCCGTACGTTTCGAGTACCGCTTGTTCACGGTCTTTGCGTATTTGTATAATCTTAAGTGAAGCCGCACCTACATCGATACCAAGAACACTCCGATCCTTGGTAAAGGCTTTGAGAAATCCGAGTGGGTTAAATGAAGAAGAGATACCTTTCATGTATGAAACCAAAGACCGCGCCGAAGTATTGGCATAGGCAAATCATATCATAAAAATAAGGCGATTCTGTGCGCAATGTTATCCACACAACGATGCAAATACTCTTCCCTCCCCGTTGCGGCGGGTGCGGAGCAAAAGGCGTGTGGATTTGTGATACATGCGTAGCAGATATCCGCGCCTACGCGCAAAATTGCTTTTTCTGCGAAGCACGTGCACCAAAAACACACGTCTGTGCACAGTGCGCCAAGCGCTATGCGCTCGAGGCAATAGTTTGGCCATGGCGATACAGTCATGAAAAGACGCATAAAGTCATTGGCGACTACAAATATAAGGGACTCCGGGGCGCGGCCCCCGCGCTCGCCAAGCATTTAGAGCAAACTATCACCCAGTTGCCCCAAGACGACTGGCATGCGCTACCGATACCAATACACAAATCAAAAGAGCGCGAACGCGGGTTCAACCAGTCATATCTGATAGCGCGCGAGCTCGGCTTGCCGCTCATAAATCGCGCGCTCGTACGTACGGTTGCAACACCTCCTCAAGCGCGTAGCGACTCGCGCAAAGCGCGGTTTGAGAGCATTCGCGATGCTTTTGAGATACGAAGACCTCAAGATATAGAAGGCAAGGCTATTTTACTCATCGACGATGTCGCCACCACCGGCGCCACACTTTCCGAGGCCGCTCGTTTACTCAAACACCGCGGCGCTCGCAGAATCAGTGCGGCAGTATTAGCGCATGGGTGACGAGTAGCTCTCGGCGCCTACTCATGCTACCATCCACAAAGATTAGTGAACCACTAAGTTTTGGGAGGAAAAATGTTCTTATCCATAAGACAATTAAGCACCACAGAAGCCGATCTTTGCCGGCGAACCTTGAGCTCGCGGGCGGCGTTCGCGCTAGTCAGTGACGCCATCACACAGCGTACGAGCCTTTCGATCGTACGTATGGGAGACGGAGAGGTAGCCCTTTTGGAGGCGGAAGATGGGAGACCCTTTACCCGTTTCAACGATCGGGATGCCGCGTGGAACGCACGCCTGGGCATTGATGGTCTCGATGTAGCAAACATCAAAGCCAACATCCTGAAAGCTGGCAACGAGTGCACGTACTTCGCCCCATCCGTATCTGGTATCTCTCGCAGAGACTACTGGCTCTATGATCACTTCGAGCCACGCGAAGTTTACCTCGACAACTTCTTCGTCAACGATTGGACGAAGGACATGCTAGACATGCTGCTGCGAGCAAGCGACGGTGTGCTGATCATGCATAAAGACCCCGAAGAGCTGGCGAGAAACTTCGTACAAACCTACGGGATTCCTCAGTCACACTTTGCTGGCTTTGAGAAGCGAAGCTGGCGTGACAATGATGCTGCGATCGATGCCGCCGCACATTCGGACAAGCAGCTAGTACTGTTTAGCGCTGGTCCGGCCGGCAAGCTCATAGGGCCGGAGATTGCAAAGTCCGGCAAGGTGGTGATCGATGTCGGTAACACACTTCCCGGTTGGAGCAAGGGCGTACCTCGCTCGTAAATCGCCGACCATAAGGCCCCCTTCAAGGGTCTTTTTTCTTTTTTATACAAAACCAGGGATACTCATCACCAAAGATATATTGACACACCAATAGTATCATGGTATATTTTTAAACGAAACAATTTCACAACCAAACAGCGAATTCGTGTTCGCTGAAAGCTCGAGGGAAAGGATAGGGAAAAAGTGATTGACTCCATTAAAGTAATGAGTGACAAGGAGCCCCTCACGCTTCTTCTTAGGCCGTCGGATATGTTCTCCTCCAAAACAGCTCGTCACTTCGCGGATACCTTCGCAGAAGTAAGAAGGCGCTATCCAGACACACGGTTCCAGTTCATTCCATTTTCCTATGACGTGGGTGGCTCCCATTCGCTCCTCACAGCCATCCTTGCAGTGGCGATCTGAGCCCTAGCGCACAAGCGCGGGGCTCTTTTTTTATGAAGTGAGAATGAGCTTCCCTTCGGGCGCAGTCCAGTCGGTAAAACGCCACCAGCTAGGAGTAAATTTGAAGTACATAAATATAGGATCGTTTGATTTTTCTTTCTTGGATGGAAACTTGGCAAGATAGATAGCATCAAAAACTTCTTTTTCGTCTGGCTTCGCAACCCGAATGGTACCATCAAGCTGCAAAGTTTTCATATTTTTTTCGTCTACACCTACTACAAATGATGCGCGCACGGTTTCTTTTGCCAAAAGTGCCTCAGCTTTACGTGAGTCACGATATGTCTCAAAGAAAAATTCAAACGGATCTTCGGTGTGCGCAAAATGCACGGTGGCTGCATGCGGCGAGCCATCAGGCATCTCCACGGCTAACACGCCAATCTTTTGAGTTTTTAGGTAGTCGAGTATTTCTTGGCGCATAAAAATTTTAATGCAGAGTAGCCCTACTTTTCATGTACCGGATACATTTATCTAAGTCCTTCAATTTTAAAGATAAGCTTACTACAACCTCTTTTATATTTGATATAATTCTTTCGCGTTCCTCTTTATCTTCAAGAAATGAATAGAAGTTATCCTCTAAGTCCCTTTCTTCTCTTTCAATAACTTCTCGAGTTTTTATGAATGCGCTTTCATATATTTCAAGCGCAAGCGAAAAATCATTCCGTTCTATACCTGCGATTGCTTCTGATATCCGTTCTATTTTATCTAGTACTTTTCGTTGTCTTTTCTGATCGTCTAATTGACTTACAGACTGGCGGTATCGCTCTTCTTCATTTCGTAATTCTAATAACCCTTCTTCGATCTCGGTCTCTATGGGTTGATGAAATTCCTTCATTTCTACAGACTCTTTCATGGGTATGTTGTATTACAATACACGCTGACTACCTATCGCTAATGATTAATAACGACGCTCTTATTTTAACAAATCTTCTTGAACACGTTTCCTAGCTGGCGGAGGCGGAAGGATTCGAACCTTCGAGGCGCTTTTGGCGCCTACCTCATTAGCAGTGAGGTGCTTTCGGCCACTCAGCCACGCCTCCGTATTTAAATTTTATTTATTGAAGCGTGGCTTCGTGGTTTCCACTGTCGCGCCCCTCGCGCGACCCTGGGCTTCGCCCGTCGAAAGCTATTTAAACGCTTTCGACCCACGCCTCCGTGCTTTGCACTCTACCATATTTTCGCCTTCATTCAACCCGCTTGCATTAGAGCCAACATATGGTACTTTCTTTCTAGACCAAAGCCCTTCGGGCAAGGAGGACACGTGCGGCATTTCATCGGACGACACCGCGCGCTCATCCTGGTGTTCTGCATCTACGCTCTCATCGAGTGTATCTTCCCCTACCACATCGGCGGCAACCTGACCGTCGGTCACGGCTTCCTCGCCGCAGTCACCATCATCGCCGCAACCTTCCGGCATCTCCTGCGGCGCACTTGGAGCCCTCAGCAACCGAGCTGACGGGCTCTTTTTCTTATATAAAGAATCGCTTGCATTGTAGCTTTTCGGGCGCTATGCTCGCCGCAGAACCCCCTGAGCGAAAGGAGGACGCATGAAAACGCTATGGGGAACGCTCCTAGCACTAGCGGTAGCTGTCACTCTGGCAGGAACGGCGCACGGAAACGATTGCCGAGAACGCCACATCGAGACACTCTCAGCGACTGATCAAGCCAAGATTCTCGAGTACATCGAAGGGGTAGGTCGCGAGACCTTTCTCGACCCCAATCTCGAGATCACCCGAGGCAAGAACCCCTCCGGGCAGATCACCGTCGAGATGCGGTTTGCCAAAAACACACCTTGGCGAGGTGTGTTGTTTGTATCGACAAAGCTCGCGACGCCATTCTCTCTCGACGAGAATCGCGATGCGTTCATGAGCAAGTTCGTCGTCGGGCTCCCGGCAGAAAGCGACAAGAGTTCGTACAATCTACCGCCCGACAAGGACATCTGGGTGATCACACCACGGTATGTGCAGATCTGTACCGACACTACCCGTCCCAGCAGCCAAACGTAACCTGCGGGCTCCTTGCCACAAAACCCATGCGCCTGAGGAGGGCCTATGAAAACGCCGTTGAGGATGTTCGTAGCGATCATGGTGACAATGATGGCGAGTGCGGCTCACGCGAAAGTTCCACCTGAGCTCGAGCTCTTCCCGCTCATCAGCCTGACCCCGACGCAAGAAGCAAAGCTCGTCGAGCACGTCGAGGCACAGGCCAAAATCATCTTTGGTGAACACTACCTGCGCACCGAAGTACTGTCACTCGGGCTCCGACACACCTACGGGCAAACCAAACCCAACCGCCAGTATCCGGATCGGTGGAAAGAGGTCGAGATCGTCGAGCCCACCAAGGTCATCATGATTTTCTTCAAACCTCTGCCGCCGCCGCGCGATCCTGTGCCTATGGCTGAAGTGCGTCGTCGCCTCTCGCAGCCATTCCGCTGGCCTGACGGGCGCCAGGCACGTCTCAATCTCCAGGGCAAGCAGAAGACCATGACGCCAGAGGAGCTCGAGGCAATCAACAAGGCCGCAGAAGCCGACGTGACCGCTGGAGAATCCAAGGTCGGACTCGTACCCGGCGTGGTTGAACTGCGGCCCAACCCACGCGATCGCTCCATCTAGACACCCACGGCTTTCTCGCCCAGCGAGAAAGCCGCTTTTTCTTTTTATGAGTATCGCTCCTCTATCCACGGGTCGGCGTGGTTGTGATATCCACGCGTTTCCCAAAAACCGGGCTCGTCGTGATCTAAAAATTCTATACCGGTCAAAAACTTTGCAGATTTCCAACCGTACAGGGTTGGCACAATCATACGCACGGGTCCCCCATGCTCGGGTGGGATCTCTTTACCCTCTAGCTCATAGGCGATCAGTACATTTTTACCTAAAGCTTCTGCAAGTGGCACGTTGGTCGTGTACTTATCATACGAATGAAAGATGACGGTAGTCGCTGTAGGTTTTGGTTTTACCAGCTGGCAAAAACGCGAAAACAGCATGCCTCCCCACGGAAGATCGTAGCGTGACCAGCGCGTGACACAATGAAAATCAAGCGTGCGTTCATCTTTGCCAAATTTTTTTATCTCTTCGAGCGAAAACTCTCGCGGATTTTCACATAGGCCACGCACAAAAATCTTCCAGCTCGCATACTGGTCACGCCGCGGGCGAATACCGAGATCTAAAATAGGAAAACCTTGCGTGAGTATTTGCCCGGGTGGCAGGCGATCAGCGTGACCTGCGTCACGCTCGCCCGTCGTTTTATGTTGAGCCGCCTGGCGTTCTTTCGCCTCGATATATTTTTCATTGTACTCTGGATCGTCAGACATACGTGCAGTCTATCATCTTAACGCTGAGCCCTCCATCCATTTTTGGTGCGCTCGATAAATCCATCGGCAGCAAGCATCGCCAAAATTTCAAGCACACGATCACGCCACTGTGAAAGGTATGGATCTTGCATCATATATGCCTTGATAATCGGAAGCGGCGCGCTCGTACGGCGAGCCAAAATAAAGTCCAAGAGTTTTGCACGGGCATAGCGTTGTGAACCTTCAAAACGCGATTGGCGTGCATAGTGCCTACTGCGGCGGTTTGGGTTTTCAATACCTTTGAGCGCACGTGCACCATAATCCATGAGCGCCCAGTACCACTCGCGTGCATTTCTTGCAGGTAAGGTACGCTCAATCATTTCCTCGATCTCGCTATCGCGTACCGAGCGCCTGCCAGGAAAAAAATAATGCAAATATACGCGGCGAATATTGGTCTCGAGCACCACCTCTCGCCTATTCCATACAAATACCCGCACAGCACGCGCAGTATACGGGCCAATACCCGGCAATGATTCAAGGGTGGCAATATCTTGCGGCAGATGACCCGCGTGCTGTTGGGTAATGGCAAGTGCGGCACGGCGCAAGTTGAGCGCCCGTCGGTTATACCCAAGCCCCTTCCAAACGCGCACTACTGATGCGGGGGTAGACTTTGCCAGCTTGCGCATGGAGGGAAAAGCACGCAAAAACTCGCCGTACTTCTCACGCACACGATCAACCTGCGTCTGTTGCAACATGATTTCTGAGACCAAAATACGATACGGATCGCGCGTATGCCTCCACGGCAAATCATGCCGGCCATAGGCACGATACCAGGTGAGCACTTTTTTCCTAAATGCAGCGTGAGTCATGTAGCACTACTATGATATACTTTTGGTATGGCATCAATCAGCGATGTAAAAAAGAGAAAACCCGAACACGCTCCCGCGCACATGCCCGTACGCGAACACCCGCAAACTGTTCGATCTATCAAGTGGCAGGCTCCTGAATATGTCCACTATGAAAAACAGGCTGATTGGTACTGGTCGGCAGTCGTTATCATGGCGGCACTCCTCGTAAGCTCCTACTATCTGGAAAGTATCCTCTTTGCTTTTCTCATATTGGTCGGGGGGGTAGCAGTACTGATCTATGGCGCACGCCGGCCTGACATTGTCACATTTGAAATATCGGGCGCGGGCATACGTGTGGGTGATAGACTTTTTCCTTATGAAACGCTACAATCATTTTGGATTTTCTATCGTGCTGGCGACGTCAAAGAGCTCTCAGTTCGCTCGGAGCAGATGTTGGTACCCATGATAAAAATCCCGCTCGGTGATCAAGACCCGGTAGCATTGCGTGAATTTTTGCTCGATTTCATGCCGGAGGTAGTACAAGAAGAATCGCTCCTTGAAGTTTTGGCGCGATTGTTAAAATTTTAAAAGCCCTTGTCGTTCAATGGATAGGACGCAAGCTTGCGGAGCTTGTAATTGTGGTTCGATTCCACACGAGGGCACAAAAAAGTATACAATAAACTATTATGTCGCATTCGCTTGAGACGCCACTCTCAGATCTCTTCCGACTGACCGAAATACAAAAGCGCGCGCTCGGGCGCCTCGGTATCCAGACCGCAGGCGATCTGTTGCGATATCTCCCCTCGCGCTACACGCGCACCTCAAAGATTAAAGCTATCAAGGATATTGCAAGCGGCGATACGGTAGCGGTCGAGGGCAAAATTATCTCGCTCGAGGCCAAGAAAACTTTTCAAAAGCGCCTGCGCATCACTGAGGCCCGAGTCGCCGATCACACGGGTGAGATTACCGCCGTGTGGTTTCATCAGCCATACATCTCAAAACAGCTCGCCAAAGACGACCTTGTGCGCCTTGAGGGCAAGGTTGGCGAACGCAAAGGGTCACTTTTTTTCTCAAATCCACTTTATGAAAAAGTGGGGCAATTGTTTTTAGCGGAATCTGTCACGGGGTCATTTCTACCCGTATACCCTGCTACGCGCGGCGTATCGAGCCGCTGGCTTCAGTTTTATATATTAAAAACTTATGAAATTCTCTCCAAGCGAAACGAACAGGAATTTCTAAGGGCGTCGGAGCCCTTTAGGGTTAAGACCGAAGAAATTGCTGTTCGTGAAGCGTTCACAGATCCCGTCCCTGAAGATATTTTGGCGCGCTACAATCTGCCGAACCTGCAGACCGCCATACGCGCCGCACACTGGCCAAAGTCTGAAAAAGAAAACGAGGGTGCGCGAAAGCGACTCGCGTTCGATGAGATTTTTTTTATTCAACTCTCGCGCATGCAAGAGCGCCTGCGTCTTGAAGAAACTTCTTCGCTTCCTATTCCACCCGACCAAAAAGCGCTCGATGCGTTTTTTACCTCACTTCCCTTTTCATTTACCAAAACGCAGCGAAAAGTATTTGAAGCGATAACTAGCGACATCAGCAAGAAAACTCCCATGGCACGGCTCCTCGAGGGTGACGTGGGCTCGGGCAAAACAGTCATTGCGGCGGGTGCCGCAGCCCTCGCGACCAACGCAGGGTTTCAGGCAACCTACATGGCGCCTACCGAAATCTTGGCGCGTCAGCACTTTGATACATTCTCAAAACTTCTTGGTACGCCCTTTCGCAAGATTGGATTGCTAACATCAAGCGAGGCGCTCGTCTATCCATCAAAAGCGTTTGGTGGTAAACCCGCGCACATCTCAAAAACACAATTATTCAAATGGCTCGAGTCAGGCGAGGTGACAATCCTCATCGGCACGCATGCACTACTCTCTGAGAAAGTGCGCTTTCGGCATTTGGCATTTATCGTCGTCGACGAACAGCATCGCTTTGGCGTGGGGCAGCGCATGCGGCTCGCCAAATCAAAATCACGCGATCATGAGTATAACCCGCATTTTCTCTCAATGACTGCAACGCCCATCCCCCGCACACTCGCGCTCACCGTCTTTGGTGACCTTGATCTATCAGTGCTCGACGAACTCCCACCCGGCCGCTCACCTATCATCACCGAGGTACTTCTCAAGCCCAAAGATCGCTCGTGGGATTTTGCACGCTCCGAGCTCGAGGCGGGGCGCCAGGCCTACATCATCTGCTCACGCATTGATGAGGGCGATGATGAACGCAAATCAGTCAAAAAAGAATATGAACGCATGAGCAAAGAAATATTTCCGCAATTTAAAAGCGCTATGCTGCACGGTAAAATGACGCCGCGCGATAAAGAAAAAACGCTTGCAGATTTTCGTGATAACAAAATCCAAATACTCGTCGCCACCTCGGTCGTCGAAGTGGGTATCGACGTACCCAACGCCACCATCATGATAGTAGAGGGAGCCGATCGCTTTGGTTTGGCGCAACTCCATCAATTGCGAGGTCGCATCGGGCGCGGGCAGCATCAATCATATTTTTACGCAATCTCTGAATCATCGGCACAAACAACACTCGCGCGCCTGCGCGCGCTCAAGAGCGCAAAAAATGGCTTTGAACTTGCCGAGCGTGATCTCGAGCTGCGAGGTCCAGGCGAACTTACTGGCAAAAATCAGTGGGGCCTTTCAGACATCGGCATGGAAGCGCTCAAAAACATTAAAATGGTAGAGGCCGCACGCACAGAAGCGCGAGCGCTTCTCGAGCGTGATCGTGAGCTTGCTCTGCACCCTACGCTCCGCGACGCTGTATCAAAAATGCAAAGCGATTATCACTTTGAGTAAATTAGTAAAGTTCCACGAGGATAGTGGACACACCGAACCCCGAGTAAAGAACTAACAAAACTGCTACTAGAAGATAAATGGCAAACGATATACTCCATTCTGGTCTAAAAAGACGTAATATAAGCCCTGATAAACTAAATAAAAACGCTCCAGGAAACAAGAAAAGGAAAATGAGTTTTTCAAAAAACTGATGACACTCGGCAGACGAACATGGAATAATAGGTGTATTTAAAATCAAAGTACCCAAGATCAAAAAAAGAGCACCCAAAGCAAATAATATTTTCATACACATATTATAACACACGAAAATATTATTTTAATCGACTTTTTGGTGTCGCCCAAAAGCCCAAGCGCCATTTGCCACCGAGTGCGAGGCGGGTTTGAGCTTGCTCTGCATCCTACACTTGCCGAGGCTGTATCAAAAATGCAAAGCGATTATCACTTTGAATAATAGCTTAGTTTTCTTTACCTTTTAAAAGCTTTTTTATAGAGCTCACTACTTCGGTAACCTCAGGCGACGCTTTGCAGTTTTCTCGTATCCATGTTTGAGTCTTGCGCTTGGTCATATTCTCATCGGTGTGTATACGCGAGAGTGCTTCTGCGTTTTCTTTATTTATTTGATATAAACGCTCAAAATCGTGAATATGCACCTGACCCTCTGAAAACGTAACAACGCCTTCTTGGAAAAGCCGATTGAGCGAATAGGTGGCCGCATAATAATATTCACTTCCGTTTGGCTGCTCGCCTGCTACCTGTAGCGAACTCATCACCATTGCTGTTGCCCATTGCTCTTTGGTACCCTCAAGGCCGCCTCGCTCGATGATACTAGGTACAAGGGCACGATAATAATTTTCAGCCTTAATCTCATCAATAACAGTTGCCAGATGTCCATCAAAGCGCTCATAGGCAGGAGTCAGAACACTTTCGTCAGTTTTGTGCGGGAAAACATCATGTCCGTATTCATGAAGCATCGTGAGCATGCGCGACATTCTTTCCATAGTTTCCCGCCTTTCTTCTTCATTCATACCTTCAAACAATACTTCGCTATCCCCCGCAAGCTCCATGAGCGCGGGGAACTTGCGATCATACGCTTGTACCTGTCTATCATAAAAAAGAAAGATAGCGGGACGCTCCTGTGCAACTGCACTGAACACCGTATTGACGCCGAAACTCCCGACAACAACGCCGCTTGCCACCGGACGCTCTTGAAGCGCTTTTTGAAACTCACCAAGATTAAGATCGTCAAAACTCTCTGCCATAGCTTTTTTTGCTTGCTCGAAAAAACTAAGCTCGTTTTTTGCATCAGGGGTGACGAGAGATATTTTCAATTCTGGATCCAAATACGGCTCTTTATACATGCCAAAGCGTCCCGAGTTAATAAGAATAGGAAACCCAGAAGCGATAACATCAAGATAAAGTTTTTCCAACCCCTGAAGACGTCCTTCCGCGACATCGGGGTCTTTTTCTGCATAAAAAGCCAATAAGCCTTCAACATATTTTTGGAAAGCATCAGCACCGGGATGCTCAAGCCACGGGCCTCCCCGCTCAACGATGCCTGCAAAACGTTGGGCAATAGCTTGAGTCTCATGCGGAAATAGTTCTGCTATTGTATGAGGGTTTGGATCACCGGGCACGAACATTTTGACGCCCGTTGCTTTGATACCCGTTTCTTCATTCGCTGGTGGCTTCGGCGTCAGTAGAGAGAAAGCTCGAAACCGAACCCACAAGGGATTGGCTTTGATGGAGGCCTCGAGTACGTCTGACGCAAGATCTCTTAGGTTTTCGGTAAGACCTAATTTTTCTAAATCCTCAGGTGAAGCGTGCTTGATGATACTCTTGGTCATACTTGCCTCAATCCGGCTTACAACACCCGCCATAACGGTAAGCAAAACCTCCCTCCGCTGACCGGATACTTCAAATCCCCTCTCTTCATCATCAAGTGATTCAAACCAATTTTGCCCGAGCGCATCGACCAGAGCATCGTCTGGGATATCTTCGAGAGATTTCACGCTCTCTCTTAGTGTGGGAATTTTTTGAGCGACCCACTGGCGCACAACTTCGCGTATATTATCTGAAAACTCAACACCATTCTCAAACGGCTTTACCTGCTGCCACAGCTCTCTCCAGCTAACTTCTCCTTCTCCGAAGTCTGCCTTTTCGAGAAGCTTTAATGAACGAAAAATCCCCCGCAGACGGGGACCGGGAAGTTCAATATTTTCAGAAGAATTTTCAGATTCTGGAGGAGTTTCTTTCTCAAAAGACATGCTCTGAGTATAAAACACTCGACACGCCAGCGACAATGGAGAATCAACCTCTGTCGCTTTCTCTAAATTTTGGTGTCACCCAAAAGCCCAAGCGCCATTTGCCACCGAGTGCGAGGCGGGTTTGAGCTTCCAGCCCTGGGAACGCACCAAAAAAGATAATTGAAAGCGGCATCAACAGCCAATGAAGCACCAGTGGCGCGCGGCGCCGGTCCGCATAATCATCTTTAGTACGGCGCAACATTGCCTGTGAGATAGCAGCCGAGGTGATGATACCAAACATTGCCAAAGTCATGATGCGGCGCGTCATCTGCGGCAGGTTAAATGAAAGCACAGTATCATTGAACGCTCTACCCCCAAGATAGAGCGGTAGCCAACCGAGCGCAAAAATGATAAGCGCATTGGTTGCCCATGACCAAAACCCTTCGAGTAAGTTAAACGAAAAACGCAGCTTGGTCATGCGCGGTATTTTTTTGTTTTTGATAAAATTAAAAAGAATATACGGCACATTTTCTACCCCCCATCCCCATCGGCGCTGTTGCTTATAAATATTTTTTGCCGTCTGCCAAAGTGTTGGCGCTGCATTGGCATCGAGCGACACGGGGTATGAGAGTGGTACCGCGCGCCAATCGCCGTCATACCAAAAAAAGTGATTCCAAAAGATACGAGAATCTTCTGATACAATATTAATCTGCCAAAAATCAACTTCTACTAGACTCAAAAAACTCATTGAGTGTGATGAAAATGTTGTCAGGCGCTCAGGGCGCTCTTGCTGCATCATCTGCCAAAAAGTGCCGGACGCCGCCACCACGCGCGAGAGCGCGCCCGCCTCCCACACATTGTTGTGATACAAAGGTACCGGCTGAAAACTTGACCTGTGTGGGCGCTCGGCAGTCAAAAAGTGCCACGCAAGACACAAAAAATATTGCGGATAAAGCTTGGTATCTTCATCAAATGATGAGACTAAAATATCGGCATACGGAATGCCGCGCTGGTCTACGATCTTTTGCGCCTCGCGCATCGCGTAGGTTTCATTGGAACCCTTGCCACGCATCTCGCCGGGCACCCCCTCGGGATGATACGTAACCGAAAAAATACCGAATGTATCTGCATACAGTTTTTGCATCTCCTCACCCATCGTATGCGCGCGATCACCCTTGTCTTCGAGTGCGAGTACCACCATCATGCGCTCACGCGGCCAACGTGAGGCGGCAATCGAATCGAGTGATTCGCGGATAACATCTGCCGACTCACCAGCACTTGGCACTACTACCAATTGCCAGAGGTGACTCCATTTGAGTGCTGCAAGTTTTTCTTCCCAGTTGATAGCAAGATGCCGCTGCAACCGATGCCAATTGGCACGCACATGAAAAGAAAGAAATACTGTTTTGATAAGCCAGAAAAGATCAAAGATGATGATAAAGACCGCCACCCACACAGGGCGCCACCATGAAAAGAAAAAGGCCGCGACAATTGTCGCCCATGCGAGTGCTGCCGGCAACATTTCAAGCGCGCGATAGAGCACGTAGTTTTTGCCCTGCAGGTCGCTTGCCTGACCTACATGCAAATATTGTTTTTTTATATCATTATTCATAAAGTTAGGCGCGCACTATCGAGAAAACATGCGTTTTATACCACGATACAGGTTGAAACTGATTTTTAAAATGGGTGAGCTCTTTCTCTCCCCCCGCCATATCAGCGTACGCATATCCTTGATTTTTGATCCATATAAAATCTTCTAGATACAGCATACTGCCAATATCCTGAAAAGCGTAATCATGAAGCCCTACCGCACCATAATAATAGTCGGGTTTACCCGGAAATTTCCATCCACCATTGATACCGGCAACTCTGCCATCGACAATCATTGCGCGCGCGCCATCAAACCCCGCGAAATTATTATCGATGCACGCATGATACCTGCCATCATACGCCCGATCATGCGCGCCACGCACCTCCTTCCACCGATCAACCAAGTCATGTAGCTCACTTGCATGTACCTCTCGCACGTCGCGTACTTCAACCTGATGTTCGCGATAAAATTTATTGCGCGCATTGCGAATACTTTTCCAGTGCCCACCAGGAATCTCGGAATCAAATGCATGCATATCATAGACCGGCCATGTCATCGTATAGTTAATAGCTCGTGCCTTGAGAGTTTTGGGCAATATACTCAAAACTTCTTTTCGTACTGGCGTTTTAAGTTCAACGACAATTTTCGCAACTGATGTACTGCCAAGCACTGCCCGGGCAATATCGCATACCGTACGCGCAATATCTCCGGTAGGCACCAGTGGTTCTTCAAGCATTCCCCATTCATTGCCGTCATCATAGGCAAGTGCTGACCTACCATCAGGAAGCCGCAAGAGTAGCGGCGGGCGCCCCTCACCCTTTGCAACAGACAAAAACCAATCAGCATTGTGTTCGGGCGTACGGCCAAACTCTCGCATCAAATCAAAAACGAGCTTCTGCGCCGCAAGAGTATCGATGGGAATAACTTCCATTTATTTACTGTGCGAGTGCCTGGACTTTCACCCCGTACGGTCGGCCTGGTAGGATTCGAACCTACAACCGGTCGTGTATAAGACGACTGCTCTACCGTTGAGCTACAGGCCGATAGTAAGCCGACCGTGTGGGGCGAACCAGACATCAAGGCACCCTCGCGATATTAATTCAAGTTATCACTTGAATAGCTCGGGCGTGACATGCTCCCAGCATGTCACGAGGTATAAGCTCGGTGCTCTAACCAGTTGAGCTACACTCGCAAGAACAGACTTATCTTATGCTGTTCCGACAATTCGCGCAAACTCTTCGCGCTCGATAGTTTCTTTCTCGATGAGCACGCGAGCTATCTCTTCGAGCTTTGATTTACGCTCGCGCAAAATTTTCTGAGCCTTGATGAGCGCGCCCTTCATGATAGTGCTTACCTCCTCGTCAATCTTCTGTGCTGTGGCCTCAGAGTAATTTTTCTCAACGCCTATTTCTTTACCCAAAAAGACCAATTCGTTGTGCTCGCCAAATGTGATTGGTCCCAAGTTTTTTGACATGCCATAGCGCTGTACGATATCACGTGCGATTGCACTCGCCTTGCGAAGATCATCGGATGCTCCTGTAGTCATATCACCAAAAATAAAACTTTCGGCCGCATACCCGCCAAGTGCTACTGCTATCTCATCTAAGAAATGCGCGCGTGAGTAAAGATGTCTATCAAAAGCCGGAAGCTTGAGGGTGTAACCAAGTGCTCGCCCGCGGGATATAACGGATACTTTATGTACCGGATCAGCGTTGGGGAGTGAGGCCGCCACCAACGCGTGACCTGCTTCGTGATATGCAGAAATTTTCTTTTCTTCTTTGTTGATGATATGCCCTTTGCGTTCAGGCCCCAAAATAACCTTATCGATTGATTTGAGAATATCCAGCTCGTTGATCTCGCGCTTACCTGCACGTGCCGCCAAGATTGCCGCCTCATTTATCAAGTTTTCCAAATCAGCGCCGGAGAAACCCGGAGTGCGCTCGGCAATTTGCTTGAGACGAACATCTTTGGCAAGTGGCTTGAGTTTTGAGTGAATCATCAAAATCGCCTCACGCTGCTTAATGTCAGGCAAATCAATGATAACGCGACGATCGAAACGACCCGGGCGCAAAAGTGCGGGATCCAAAATATCGGGGCGGTTGGTCGCTGCCATCACAATCACCTGATCAGAGGTATCAAAACCATCCATCTCTACCAAAATCTGGTTGAGCGTTTGTTCGCGCTCGTCATGACCTCCGCCCATACCAGCTCCGCGGTGGCGACCTATCGCATCAACTTCGTCGATAAAGATAATCGCGGGAGACGCCTTCTTTGCCATCTTGAAAAGATCGCGTACGCGAGAAGCACCCACACCGACAAACATTTCTACAAACTCCGATGCGGACATTTGGAAAAATGGCACGCCCGCCTCGCCTGCAACCGCTTTGGCGAGCAAAGTTTTGCCGGTACCTGGTGCACCCATCAAAAGAACACCGCGCGGGATACGCGCACCAATATCAAGAAACTTTTTCGGATGCTTTAAAAATTCAACAATCTCACGGAGTTCTTCTTTTGCCTCATCGACACCTGCTACGTCTTTGAAGGTGACGCGATTGCGATCACTATCAGGCGCGATAACGCGTGCGCGCGATTGACCAAAGCTGAGCGATTGCACGCTTGAACGCTGTACTTGGCGCGACATAAACCAGATAAATCCGATGATAAATGCCAGCGAGATGATGGTTGGCAACAATGCACCTGCCCAAAAAGAAAGTCCAGAAGGATCTTTTTCTGTGTGCTTGAAGGTCGAGAGCTGTGAGGCTGGCACGCCGTAATTGATCAGAGTATCGGTAAGCGAAGAACCCTCTTCTTTTTTGGAAGTGAACCGTGAGCCATCACGCAGTTTGATATCGAGCGCGCTACCCTCAACGACGATTTCCTCTACCTCTCCTGCATTTACCCTACCTACCAGCTCAGAGAGAGCAAGCTCTTTTGATGGCTGAAAAGAATCAGAAAGGGCTGAATAAAAAGTGGCTAGAAAAAACAAAATCAAAAAACCGTACAAGATATGTTTGGCTGTAAGCTTCATCATAGTAGACCTAGTATAAAAAATAACGCCCCCTCCCGCAAGGCTTGGATATAATGACTTTTTGCCAGAATATTGACAAATATTACTATATATAGTATAATCACCAGTAGCATTTGTTCTCCATAAAAATTCACCCAACAAACCCTTCAATCTAGACGGGCCCGTAAAAAAGCCGGGCGAGGAGGAATAGTGACGACGAATAGAACCTACGGCTACGCCTACGCATGCACTGCAGCAGCACTCGGTGGTATGGGGCGCTGCGGCAACCTCATGCCGTGCCGCGAGCACGAAATGAGCGCCGAGAAGGCGCCGCCCGCCGATGGCGTGTGGCTCAACCTTCCGCTGACCCCGGAGCTCGACTGCAAGTTCGCGGGAGAGGGCATCCCCCTGCATGTACTGACCGCGGCAAGTCAACGCGCCATCCAGGCTGCACGACGCGAGTACGGCGGACGCATCGGCGCCAAGACGGAGCAGCGCGGGTCCGAACAGGATCAGGGCTGCAAGGTCTTCGGCGTCGGCGGTCTCGCGCAGGCGAGCATCAAGGGGCTCGCCGCTGAGCTCCGCCGTGCGGGCTTCGATCTCCTGACCTGCTACCGGCAGGAGAAGGAGACGGATCCCAAGCGGCGTCGACATCTCAGGGTGCTCTTCGTGGACAGCCCCGACGACGAGGCGTGGAGTACCTACGTCGCGGAAGCGTTGTACAACCAGCGGTACCGTCGCCTCCCCTGGCAGATCTACCAGGAGGAAATCGAGTCCAACGGATTCACCCACACTCACGTGTACGCGAATCCGCGGGACGAGTTCGGCAACGTGGTCCACACGGTCAATCCCGTGGCCTTCCTGCCGGGCGACTACCGGGCACGACACCAGATCCGGTACAACGAGGGAATGTGGGGTGCCGCCACCAAGTAGGTGGCGTAAGGGCGCGAACACGCGCAAAGGCCGAGAGCTCAACTCTCGGCCTTTCCTTTTGTCTTTTTTTTATTTTTATGCGAAACCTTTTTTTATCTCTTCTTTACGTGAAGCCAAAGCACTATCAAAATATTCAAACTCTCGCACTAAATTCCCCTCACCCAGCATCTTTTTGGCATCGACAATCATAGTAGAAACCCCGGGAACAATCGGCATATCGGAGGCGAGGATAAAAAAGTTACTCAAAAATGAAGTCGCATATGAACCCTTTGGCAACGAAAATGAAAGTACCGCAAGATCACCGTTTGCTGCAAATGAATGAACGATAGCTTTCTGTCGCGTGGGCCACGTGGGGACTTCAGCACGAACAAATGGCAACTCTTCGGCAACACGAGGGTCGAGCTCAACGCCATCTGCCTGAGTAAACTCACGATATTCATCCCAATCCTCAGCACGAAATGATGTGATGAGTGGCAAGACTTCGGGGATAGATGCGTGATCTCGAATCAAACCTGAAAGTTTTCGATTAAAAAGATAGCTCGCATATGCATACGCCCAAATGCGTGTCTCCTCTGATGTCGCATGAAGCGCGCCCACAAAATCGGTAGGATGTTTGCGCAAGTGCGCGAGAAGTGCGAGTTCTGATGGAAAGTGCATCGGAAAAGGACTGAGTAGTTTAAAAATTGCCTCCCAATCACCCCAACGCCCAAGAGCTTGCTTACGAAGCTCGTTGAAATACGGCAGATCATACGGCGAAAGATATGTCAGACACATCTTGACCCCCT